>Ga0308405_1000029_pt1 | contig 119028 bp, 54 predicted proteins | sample HotsprSampleMS13_FD_203473 | JGI IMG/M metagenome (GOLD analysis project Ga0308405, IMG submission 203473) | Hot spring phototrophic mat microbial communities from Mushroom Spring, Yellowstone National Park, Wyoming, United States - 20060912_MS13 ...
TTAAAGCTGGCTGAATAAACGAAGTTGGTACAAACGATTGTGCACCAAAATTGTATACTTCATTAGGTTTTACTGTTCTTATTATATCATCAAGCGAACTTTGGTCTGTTAAATCCCCACTTACAAAATTTATTTTATCTTTTATATGTTCAACACGGGAAAAATCTTCAACACTTTTCCTTCTTATCATACCATAAACTTCATAACCTTTTTCTAACAAAAAATCAGCTAAGTATGAACCATCTTGTCCTGTAACACCTGTTATTAACGCTTTTTTCATAAAAAACTTTCTCCTATTTGTACTTTATTTAAACCAAAAATTTCATCTATTGTCTTTGCAACATCAGCAAAAGTTTTTCTTACACCTAAATTTTTCCCAGGGACAAAATTTTTATTTTTTGAATAAACTAACAATGGTACATATTCACGAGTATGGTCAGTATGAACTGTATAAGTTGGATCATTGCCGTGATCAGAAGTTATAATCAGCAAATCTTCTTCTTTTAACAAATCTATGATTTCTTTAAGTTTTTCATCAAAAAATTTAAGTCCTTCGTAATACTCTCTAACTAACCTTCTGTGACCCCAAAGTGTGTCAAAATCTACAAGATTAGTAAAAACCAAAGTGTTGCTGTCAAAACTGCTTTTTATTTCTTCCATTGTTGCTTCAATACTTTCAACATTGTTTTTTGAATGAATAATATCTGTTAACCCTTGTTGTACAAATATATCTTCAATTTTGCCAATGCCAACCACTTTACCACCAGATTCTTTTATATAATCAAGTATAGTTTTTGAAAAAGGTTTAATACTAAAATCACGACGGTTCTCAGTACGTCTAAAATTTTCTTTGTTTGTCCCAACGAACGGTCTCGCAATAACTCGTGCAACATTATGTTGTTCAAACGGTGGTTTACCTAACATATCACGAGCTATCTCACAGTATCTGTACAATTCATCTAACGGGATAACTTCTTCGTGTGCTGCGATCTGGAACACACTATCAGCTGAAGTATAAACTATAGGACAACCTGTCTTTATATGTTCTTCACCTAAAATTTTTAGAATCTCAGTCCCAGAACAAGGAAAATTGCCAATTGTTTTTCTAACGATTCTTTTTTCAAACTCTTCAATAACTTCTTTTGGGAAACCGTTAGGATATGTTGGGAACGGTTTTTCAACAACAAGTCCTGATATTTCCCAATGACCGGTTGTAGTATCTTTCCCTTTTGAAAGTTCAGCCATTTTACCATAACAACCTTCAACTTCGCACTTTTCACTTTTATAATTTTCTATCAAATTGCACAATCCTAACTTTGCTAAGTTTGGTAAATTAAAATCTGGGGTTGAGTGATACACATGTGTCAAAGTGTCTACACCTTCGTCATTATAATCTTTTGCATCAGGTAATGCACCAACACCAAACCCATCTAAAACTATTATTATCACACGAGAAAAATTTTCTTTCACAACTTTTTATTGTTTTATACCTCAACACCAATTACTTTTTTACTGTTTCACTTTCTCACTTTGTTAATACACCACAACCCCTGCATAACCTACTACAGCATCATATTCTCCAGTTACATCACCACTTGTTTGATATTTTATCAACTTAGCATTTTTTGCTCCTAAAAGAAGTGATGCAATCAAAACACTTACCGTTGGATAAACACCACACATGCTTATACCATAAAACAAAACTGTATCGAACAACTTTTTTGGTGATAAGTTCAAAATTTGTTCTATTGCTAAAGTATCAAGTTTGTATGCATAACTTTGTGGTTCATAATGTGTCATATCAGTTGAAGCAACTAACACAACTTTTTGTTGTGGATGATTTCTAGTATATTCTTTAACAGCAGAAGCAATTGACGAACCTAAATCTTGACACATATGGTAATCTTCAACACGGATTGTTATAGCAACGATACTAAATTCTTTTTTTGTAATCATTTGTAAAAAAGGAAGCTGTATCTCTAAAGAATGTTCGTTTAAGTGTGCAACATGATCTTTTGTTGCAAACTCAGAATTTTTTGTTATAAGTTCAACAAGTTCTGAGTTAATTTTTACTTGACCAAATGGTGTCTCCCAACTTCCTTCAGGATACACAGCTACATTTTCACCAAGACCTGTATGGTTAGGCCCTACAAGTATATACACATCAGCAGGTTTTATCAAAGAATAAACTTCGCCTGCTACTTTGCCAGAATAAATCCATCCTGCATGTGGACAAATACAACTTATAACATCAATTTTTTTATCTTCTGGTATATCCAACAAATACTTCTTTGCTTCTTTAACACTATCAGGATACCAAGTACCTGCAAATTTTGTTTTTCTTTTCATATCTTATAAACTACAATAAAATTAGACCAAAATCAATGTTTAACAAGAATTCGTATTGTAATTATACTAAAAATATTGTAGTTATTGGTTTGGAGTTATTAGTTCAGAGTTAATAATTAACGATATGAAACTTTGGTTTTATTTAAAACTTGCGTTAAGAAACGTATTAAAATACAAACGTAAATCAATACAACTTGTAATAAACTTATTGACAAACTTAAACAGTTTTGGTATGTTTTTATACCCAAAAATTTCTTTTGAACGTTTTGAAAATATTTCATTATCATTAGAGTTTATAAAAAATTTAAGTGGTTCTAAAAAAGACTAATTTTATTTTTTACCACATAATTATTTGTATATGTTAAGAATAAATTATTATTTTTGATTTATTACATACATAATAATATGTAGGGCACGGCTTTAGCCGTGTCCCGCAATTTGGAAACCGCTGAAAAAATGATTTTATATCAGAACAAGGTGCTGAAACTACAAAATCTGTCTGTAGTTGCAGCGTCTTACGCTGCCTATCATTTTTTTAGCAGAACAATCCCGCAATTTGCGAGACCTGTCCCGCAATTTGCGGGATAGACGATAACAAAGCAGAGTTTGACGCTCTGCTGCTACAAAAATACGGGTGTTTATCATCAGTAATATTATACATGCTTAAGTCTGCGACTACTTCTATGTCTTGAGTGTGAATTTAAATTTTTTTTATATTTATTTCTCCGTGCCTCTGTGGTTTAGATTTTTTAATATTCAATACGGAGGAACATAATGAAAAACATAATTTTGTTAGGACTTACAAGTTTATTAACAGATGTTTCATTTGAGATGGTTTATCCTATATTAGGTTTATATCTTGCTTCTTTAAACACACCATATACAATCATAGGAATTATTGAAGGTATAGCAGAAAGTGTTGCAAACTTGCTTAGGGTTTTTTCTGGCGGTGTATCAGACAAACTTAAGAAAAGAAAACCGTTTGTAATACTTGGTTATTCTTCTTCAGCATTTGGTAAAATACTTTTGTTTCTAAGCAACAGTTGGATTTTTGTTTTGTTAGCAAGGTTTGTTGACAGAGTTGGTAAAGGTATAAGGACAGCACCGAGAGATGCATTGATCTCAGAATCAACTACTGATAAGAAAAAAGGTAAAGTTTTTGGTTTACATCGTGCAATGGACACTTTTGGTGCTACAATGGGCGTTGTTATAGTATATTTTATATTTTTGTATTCAAAAGATAACATCCCGTTCAAATCTGTATTTTTATGGTCAGTAGTTCCTGCAGTGTTAGCTGTAGGATTTTTGTTTTTAGTTAAAGAAAAACAAACAGAAAAATTAGAAATAAAAAAGTTAAAGTTTAGTTTAAAAGAGTTTAAATATATCCCAAAAAAAGCAAAATTTTATATTTTTATCTCAACATTATTTGCTTTAGGTAATTCTTCAAACCAGTTTTTATTACTTCGTGCAAAAAATTTAGGGTTCAGTTATCTTTCAACAATACTTCTTTATTTAGTTTACAACATATCATACACAATTTTTTCTTACCCAGCAGGAGTTGTATCTGACAAAGTTGGTAAAAAATATATAATAGGTTTAGGTTATTTAATATACAGTGCAGTATATTTATTTTTTGCTTTAATAAACCAAAACACAACAAACTTAATTTGGATTTTATTTATCGTATATGGTCTATATATAGCTTTTGTTGAAGGACAAGAAAAAGCATTTCTTGCAGAAATCTCGCCTAAAGAATACAAAGCTTCTGTATTAGGTTTACAATACACACTTGTAGGATTAATGTTGTTTCCTGCAAGTTTTATTGGTGGAGCACTATGGGACAAAATTGGTCCTTCAGCTACATTTATATTCAGTAGTTCCTTAAGTTTTATTTCAATGATTTTGTTGTTAATTTTGATTTAATTTTATTCTGCACCTTCAACTTCTACTGTCCATGTAGCGATTGTGAAATAACTTAATACTGCTGAAATAAGCCAATCAACAACTGTCATTTTTGTCGTAACTCTCACTTTGTTAACTTTTGTTTCTCTTAAAACTTTATTTATAGTATTATCATTAATAGGAACTAATCCCCATAATGCATACCATACTCTGTATCTTGTTTTAAAAGGTAGCGATTCTGTTTGAGAAGCAAGTGTGATAGGTCTGTCTGTATCAGATAAAACTCGTACTGTATAACAACTTGTCAAGAATAACAACGACATTATACATATTAGTGTTATCAGTTTTTTCATAGAAACCTCCTTTGGATAAAATTTATACCACTGAAACACTGAATTGTTAAATCCCGCCACGCAATGACTTAATAAACTGTCATTGCGATCCTGCAGGTAGCGGGACCGCTGAAAAAATGATTTTATATCAGCACAAGGTGCTGAAACTACAAAATCTATCTGTAGTTGCAGCGTCTTACGCTGCCTATCATTTTTTTTAGCAGAACAATCCCGCAATTGGCGAGACCTGTCCCGCAATTGGCGGGATAGACGATAACAAAGCAGAGCTTGACGCTCTGCAGCTACAAAAATACGGGTTTTTCGTATCTACTCACTGAACCGTGTTCAATTATAGGATTTTTGTAGGGCAAACCTTTATCCCGCCTGTCCCGCAGAAGGCGGGACAATTTGTGGGGTCGAGGTTAGAAAACCTCTCCTACACTGAAATACCAACAGTATCGTCTTTTGCAGGATCGGGGTTAGAAAACCACTCCTACAACTTTTTTACTAAATTTATTTGCTTTAATTATCGATTGAACATTTTTTATTGTTTCTTCCAGATTGTCATTAATTATGAAATAGTCGTAATACTTACTGTTTTTAATTTCTTTTTCTAAATTTTTTAATCTTTTTTTAATTTCTTCAGGTTTATCTTTTGCACGTGATATAATTCTTTGTTTTAAAACTTCATACGATGGTGGGAGGACAAAAATTAAAATACTTTCTGGAAAAATTTTTTCAATATTTTTACCACCTTGAACATCTATATCTAAAAGTATGTCTTTGCCAGAATTTATTGCTTTAAGTAAAGGTTCTTTAGGTGTGCCATAATAGTTGTTATAAACTTTTGCCCATTCAACAAGTTTTTTTTGCCTCACCATTTTTAAAAATTCTTGTTCTGAAACAAAAAAATAATCTTTCCCGTTAATTTCACCTTTTCTTTTAGGTCGGGTTGTATAAGAAACAGAGAATACAAAATTTTTGTTTTTTTTGATAAGTTCTTTACAAATTGTTGTTTTCCCACAACCTGATGGTCCTGAGATAACTATTATCTTACCTTTTTTAAGATTTTTTTTGTATTTCTCAATATATTTTTGTAAAATATTCATAATTTAAACCCGTAAAACTCACAAACTCAATCCTGTAATTTGGAGACTGCTGAAGAAAGAACTAATGTTGCTAAAGTGTCATTGCGATCCCGCAAGTAGCGGGACCGCTGAAAAAATGATTTTATATCAGCACAAGGTGCTGAAACTACAAAATCTATCTGTAGTTGCAGTGTCTTACGCTGCCTATCATTTTTTTAGCAGAACAATCCCGAAATTTGCGAGACCTGTACCGCAATCTGCGGGATAGACGATAACAAAGCAGAGCTTCACGCTCTGCAGCTACAAAAATATGGGATTTTCGTATCTACTCACTGAACCGTGTTAAATTATAGGATTTTTGTAGGGCAATCCCGCAAGTTGCGGGATTGCATTTATGCAGGGCTAAAGCCCTGCCCTACACGGTTCGGTGAATAGTTACAATTTTTCAGCATTCTCCAGATTGCGGGACAGACCAAGGTCTGCATCCCAAAAGTTGGAGACCACTGAAAAACCCCTCTTTTTTGTCATTGCGATCCCGCAAATTGCGGGAGTGGCAATCTCTTCTATTTGTCATTGCGAGGGTTGACTTTGTCAACCCGTGGCAATCTATAAATAAACTAAGAGATTGCTTCGTCGCTACACTCCTCGCAATGACAAAGAAAAAAATACTCGCAATGACATCTTAGTTAGCAGCATTTAACACTTTTTCAGTGGTCTCCAAGCCGCGGGATATATAACAAAAAAGCAGAGCTTGACGATCTGCAGATATCCATCCACTGTAGGATTTTAAGCATTCTACTTTTAGTGGGTTTGTGACTAGAAAGTTCATCTTATATAATTTTTATAATATTACGCAGGCTAAAGCCTGCGACTACCTAATACCTTTTCTACTTCCTACTACTATTCTGCGCAGGTTGAATCCTTTGGCTACAAAATTTATATGTTTTTAAAAAATTGTTTTATTTTGGTAACAACATATTCAACCTGTGATTCTTTAAGGCCTGGATATATTGGCAAACTTAACACTTCGTTTGCAACTTTCCTTACAGTTTTAAGTTCGCTAACTTTTTCGTATTTCCCTTTATAAGCAGGTTGTAAATTTAATGGAACTGCATATTGTATTGCACATCCTATACCATTATTTTTTAAGAAGTCCATTAATTTATCTCTATATTTTGTCCTTATAACATAAAGATGATAAACATGAGAAACATTTGGTTGAACATAAGGTGTAATAATATCACCAATACCTGCTAACTCTTTATTATAAATCTCTGCAATTTTTTGTCTTTCTTTATTCCATTTATCTAAGTATTTAAGTTTCACTAAAAGTATTGCTGCTTGTAAATTATCTAACCTTGCATTAAAACCTATGTGTTTGTACAAATAATGTTCAACTCTACCATGATTTCTTAATCTTAACAATTTTTCATAAAGATTTTTGTCATCAGTTGTAACCAACCCACCATCACCATAACAACCTAAATTTTTTGTAGGATAAAAACTGAAACATCCTAAATCACCTATTGAACCTACTTTCTGACGCTGAAACTCATTTCGCTTCACTACGGAGTTAGAAGTGTCAGCTACTTTATTTACTCTGAACTCTGAATCCCGCAATTTGCGGGAAATTCTGAACTCAACTTCTGACCCATGTGCTTGTGCTGCATCTTCTATTATTTTAATATTGTATTTTTTACATATCTCAACAATTTTTTCCATATCACAAGGTTGGCCATACAAATGCACAGGAATAACTGCTTTTATTTTCTGTCCAAATTTTTTAACACATTTTTCAACTTCTTGTGGTGATATATTATATGTTTTTTCATCAATATCAGCAAAAACTATTTTTGCATTACAATGTAGTATAACCTCAGCAGTAGCAGTGAAAGTAAAAGGTGTTGTTATAACATAATCTCCGTCTTTTATATCTAAGGATTTTAAAGATAAAAGTAGTGCCGCTGAACCTGAAGACACTCCCACTGCATAACTACAGCCAATATATTCTGCAAACTTTTCTTCAAATTCTTTTACTTCTTTACCTAATATAAATTCTTTACAACTAATAACTTCTATAACCTTTGTTTTTATTTCTTTCTCTACAACTTTATCTGATATGTCAAGATTAATAAAATAGATGTTCATATATAAAAACCTTTCTAAATTGTTAAAATTTTGTTGTTATATAATTTTTATAAAAACTTTTCAACTTCTTTCAAAAACAGGTCGTAATGAGACCCTTGCCAATATACACGTTTACATTCAGGACATTGATAAAATTCATTTACAGTTTGATATACATATAACGGAACTAAACCTTTAACTTTTTCTTTTTCTACCTGAAGCACTTGTTTGTTACATACAGAACATATTGAAAAAAATTTTTCTTTTTTTAGTTTAAGATTAAGTTCTTTTATCACTTGTCTAACTTGTTCTCTAATTTTGTCTGACTTTATTAAAATTAATTTATACACTTTTTTCTTACTCAATCGTGTATCACGAGTTAACACAATTCTTTGTTCAGCTAAACTTTTCATCATAATTTTATGCCGAGAAGTATCTTTTATAAACTCCGCATCATATCCCAATATTCTTAACCATCTTGCTAACCTTCCACACATAAAATCAACTAAAAATTTTGGCTCGCTATAGTTCTCGATATAGTTCATGGTTAATTAGTTATTAGTTTTCACCTATCTACATATCTACTCATTCACCCATCCACCTATTTACACTTCTACAATTTTGTACTCTTTTTTACCTAACCCTATTTTTATAGCATATTCAATTTGCGGAGTATAATCAATTTGAGGCCATAGTTCTTTAAAAATATCTTTTTTAAAAAAATTGTTCACAATGTTCAGAGAACAAAGATCTACTGCTACAGGATCATAACCTGCTACAATACTGATATCTTTTGCTAAAATTTCTTGTTTTTTGTTTATACAATCACAATCTTTTGTTATATTATCTAAAAAATTTATAAACAAACAACTTTTTTTATTCTTTGTAGCAGCATATGCATATTCTACAGTTCGTTCTTGTACTTCTTTATCTGACAAATCCCATGGTATTGAAAAAACTTTTTTCTCACAAATATGGATACATTCACCACAACCAACACATTTGTCTTTGTCAAGGACAACTTTTTTGTTTTCTATTTTTAACGCTTCTGCAGGACAAACTTTTATACATTTACCACATAGTATACATTTTGTTATATCAACTTTTGGTTTTAAAACATTATGTAGTAAATACTTCCCAGGACGTGCAGCACAGCCCATACCTAAATTTTTTATTGTTCCTGCAAAACCAAACAACATATGTCCTTTGAAATGACTTAAACAAATCAGAACATCTGCATAGTATATATTTGATGCAATCTTTGCTTTTTTAAAATAATTCAAATTTATCTCAACTTCAACATAGTCGTACCTTTTATACCATCAGCAATTATAACTGGTACACCTAAAAAATTTATATCAAACTTATGTTGTTTTGCTAAAATTAAATGTTCAACAGCGTTTGCTCGTTTACCTCTATAAATAGTGTTTGTATCAGTAAAAAATGCTAAACAATTTTTTTGTTTAAGAATTTTTATCAGTGGCAAATAAATTTCAGCTGAGATATATGTAACATTACCTTCTTCACCGAAATGTGTTTTTATTGCAACAAAATCTTTTTGTGAAATAAAATCTAAATTTATTTTTTCTAAAAGTTTTTCAAAAGAACTTTTTGTACAACCTTTAACATAATACACTATATCCGTCATAAACTAACACCTGCTTCTTTTAACATATTTAAAAACTCTTGTTCATCAATAATTTTTATACCATACTCTTTCGCTTTTTGATATTTTGACCCAGGATTTCTACCAACAACAACTAACGAGGTAGAACGTGATACAGAGCCCGAAGGATTACCACCAAGTTGTCTTACTAACTCTTCTGCTTTAGACCTTGTCATTGAATCAAGTTCGCCTGTGAACACAACTGTCATATTTGCAAAAATTTGGTTAAACTTTTTCTCCTCTTCAGAAACAGTTTCTACCATATTAAGACCAGCTTTTTTAAAATCTTCAATAATTTCTTTTGTAAATTTATTTTCAAAAAATTCTTGTATAGACCTTGCCATTACTGGCTCTACTTCAGGAATTGATTGCAGTTCTTCAACAGAAGTTTTCATCAATTTATCAATCGTTTTAAACTTCTGTGCTAAAACATACGCTGCTTTTTCACCAACATGTCTTATACCTAATGCATACAAAAACCTGCTCAAAGGACGTTTCTTAGAGTTTTCAATAGCAGTAAGCAGATTCATAGCTTTTTTTTCTTTAAACAAAGGCAAAGTTAAAAGTTGTTGTTTAGTCAAAAAGTATATATCTGAAAGTTTCTTCACAAGTTTTCTTTCAACTAAAAGTTCTGCAACTGATTCTCCTAACCCTTCAATATCCATTGCATCCCTTTTTGCAAAATGTACAATACTATTTATTACCCGCGCAGGACAAGACGAGTTTGGACATCTGTATGCAACTTCGCCTTCTTCTTTTACAACATTACTTCCACATACAGGACATTTTTTAGGTATCTCAATTTCTTTTTCTTTCCCAGTCCTTTTTGATTCAATAACTTTCACAATTTTTGGTATTACTTCACCAGCACGTTCTACTAACACAGTATCACCAATTTTTACTCCTAAACGTTTTATTTCATCAAAATTATGTAATGTTGCACGAGAAATTATAACACCACCACATTCTACAGGTTCAAGTTCAGCAACTGGTGTAATAATCCCAGTTCTACCAACTTGCATAACAACATTTTTCAATTTTGTAGTTGCTTGCCTTGCTGGGAATTTATATGCAATAGCCCATCTTGGCGATTTCAAAGTTGAACCAATCTCATCTCTGTATCTTAGTTGGTTAACTTTTATCACCATACCATCAATATCATATTCTAAAGAATCTCTTTTTTGTTGCCATCCAAGACAGTATTTCACAACTTCGTCTATTGTCTTACATACTTTATAATGTCGTATCACAGGTAAAGAAAATTTTTTACATAATTCTAAAAACTCTTCATCTTTTTCTACTTTAGGTCCACCTTCAATTTTGCCATATGAATGAACATAAAATCTTAATGGACGTTGAGCAGTAATTTTTGGATCTTTTTGTCTTAAAGAACCGCTTGCTGCATTTCTTGGATTTGCAAAAGTTTGTTCACCTTTAGATTGTAATTCTTTATTCAACTTTTCAAAATCTTTCTTCAACATAACAACTTCGCCACGTACTTCAAAAAACTTCGGTGTTTTTACTTCTTTTGATTCCAAACTTAGTGGTACACTTTTTATTGTTTTCACATTTAATGTAACATCTTCACCAACCTCGCCATCACCACGTGTTGCAGCAGTATGTAGTTTACCATCAACATAATGTATCGTACAACTTAGACCATCAAGTTTTGGTTCAACTATAAATTCAAGATTTTTCAATGGGACATATTTTGATATTCTTTCAGCCCAGTCATAAATTTCTTGTTCTGAATATGTATTATCTAAAGACAACATTGGAAATGTATGTTTAACAGATTTAAACTCTTTAACAATTTCGCATGAGACACGTTGTGTAGGCGAGTCAGGTGAGACAAACTCAGGATATTTTTCTTCTAACTCTTTAAGTTCTTTAAACAATTTGTCATATTCATAATCTGAAATTTCAGGTTGGTTCAACACATAATATAGATAATCATGATGCTTAATTATTGTTTTTAATTCTTCTATACGTTTTAAAATTTTGTTTTTATTACTTATTTGTTCCATAATTTTTTTTACACCAATTTTTTTGTAATTTTGATAATTCTTTATCATCTACAGAAAACTTTAAAAATTTTGATACTAACTCTTTATTCTCACGAAGTTGTTGTATTTTATCTAACACTCCATTTACAAACTTACCAGAATCAACAGTTGAATACTTTTTTGCTATTTCTATAGCTTCGTTTATTATTACAGCAGGAGGTGTTTGTGGACAACATAAAAACTCGCATGTTGCTAATCTTAATATATTTCTATCAATAGCACATAATCTTTCCATAGTCCAATTTTTAAGATGTTTTTTAATTTCTTCATCAATTAAATTTAAGTTTTGTATTGTAGCTATAATGAGATAAGAAGCAAATTTTTTTACTGGTTCAGGATAGAGTTCATCTTTTTTATCTAAAACAAACTTTATTGTTTTATCTATAGACAAGCCACACAAATCTATTAAATATAACATATTCAAAGCTAAAATTCTTGAACTTCGTCTTAATCCTTTAAATTGTTTACTATCACCCATTGTTTTTAAAAAATAAAAAAATTTGTTATTACTAAATTTTAATATTCATAAGTTCAAGTAAAGTAAGTGCTGCTTGGACACCTTTATTCCCAAGTTTTGTCCCAGCACGTTCAATTGCTTGTTCTATATTATCAGGAGTTATAATTCCATATGCAATGGGTATGTTTGACTCCAACATAAGTTGTGCTATACCTTTAGTAACTTCAGTTGCAATATATTCATTATGAGATGTATCGCCTTTTATCACAGCACCTAATGCTATTATCCCATCATATTTTTTTGTAGATATAACTTTTTTACATACAAATGGTATTTCAAAACTTCCAGGTGTCCATACAATATCAATACTTTCTTCTTCAACTTCATGTTGAACTAAAGTTTGAACAGCGCCATCTAATAAATGTTTTGTAATAAAATCGTTGAACCGTGCTACAACAATACATACTTTTTTTCCTTTACCTATAAGTTTCCCTTCATAAATTTTACCTTTCATAAAAAATTTTCACCTCCTTATATTTAATTTTCTACAAAAAATTCGCCGTCAAAAACATGATATACTTTACCTTCTAAATAAACATCGCTTACAGGTGAAAGTAAATCTTGTGGCAAATTTTTCTTAAATCCTATATTTAAAACTTCACCACTTTTTGTAATACATTTAACAGGCGGGTCTACAAAATTTTTTATTGATGAAATTATAGCTGATGCAGTAACACCCGTACCACAAGAAAGTGTCTCTGCTTCAACACCACGTTCATATGTTCGCACAATCAATGTATGTTTATCCTTAACTTTAATAAAATCAACATTTGTTCCTTCAGGAGAAAAAATTTTGTGATATCTAATTTCTCTACCAAGTTTGTCCACATCAATTTTGTCAATATCATCAACAAAAATTACAGTATGTGGCACACCAGTATTTATAAAATCAGCATTTATTTCTTTACCATTTTCAAGTTTTATGTTTATATCAGGTTTATAATCCTTAGGATCTTGAAGTTTTAATTTAACCATATTATTTTTTTTAATTTGGCATGAAACTACACCTGCGGCTGTCTCAAAATTAACAATCTCTTCACACAATTCAAGTTCGTATGCATAGTAAGCTATACATCTTGCTCCATTGCCACACATTGATGCAAAAGAACCGTCAGAATTATAATATACCATTTTGAACTCACAATTATCTTTTGTTGATGGTTCAATTATTAAAAGACCATCAGCACCAACAGCAAATTTTGGCTGACATAATTTTTTTGCTAATTCAGGATATTTTTTAGCTTGTATTTTTTTATCAAAATTGTTTATTATAACAAAATCGTTACCAGAAGCAACAAATTTTGCAAACTTTATTTCTTTCATATTCTTTCCTTTCTTATTAAATCATTAAGAACTTCTCTTTGACGAATTAAATAAAACTTATTTTTATCAACCATAACTTCTGCACAACGTAACCTTGAATTATAATTTGAACTCATAACAAAACCATATGCTCCAGTTGTTTCAATAACTAATAATCCTCCATTGTCAACATCTATAATCGTTCTATTTTTTGCTAAAAAATCTGATGTTTCACAAACAGGTCCTACAATATCAGCAGTAATTAGTGATTTAGTATTTACAACTTCTACAGGAATAATATTATGATATGCACCATAAAATGTTGGACGGATTAAATCTGTCATACTTGCATTTACTATGATGAAATTTTTATTTCTCACTTTTTTATGATACAAAATTTTACACACAAGTATCCCTGCATTCCCAACTATAGAACGTCCTGGTTCACAAATAATAGTTATTTCTTTCGGTATAATTTTCTTTAATATTGCGAAAAGTTCCTGTGGTGTTGGAGGTTGTTCGTCTTTGTATCTTATTCCTAATCCACCGCCAACATCAATATAAATTAATCTAAACCCTAGCTCTTTTAAAGCAACAAAAATTTTCGCTAATTTTTTTGCTGCTTCGATAAACGGTTTTGTTATACAAATTTGTGAACCTATATGAAAATGTAACCCAACTAAATTAAGATTTTTACAATTAGATTTTATATATTTTGCAAAATCAATAACATCTGCTATTGGTATACCAAACTTTACCCCTTCCTCACCAGTTGAAATATGTCCTATTGTATGTGTATTTATTTCTGGATTAACTCTTATAGAAACATCAACTTTTTCTTTAGCAATTTTGTTTATTAATTCTGCTTCATCTTTTGATTCAATATTAAACATCAAAATTTTGTTTTTTATAGCAAGCTTTATTTCTTCTTCAGTTTTCCCGACACCTGCGAAAACAATTTTTTTAGGTGGGACACCTGCGTTTAACACACGCCATAGTTCACCATAAGAAGTAACATCTGCCCCACCACCAAGATTCTTTATAGTTTTAATAATCTCATAATTTGTATTTGCTTTTACAGCGTAACATATGAGATGTTTTCTATCCTTTAATGCTTGTTTATAATTATTAAAGTTTTCTATGATCTGATTTTTTGAATATACATACAACGGTGTACCAAATGTTTCTACAAGTTTTTTTACTTCTACTTCTTCAAAATACAAAACATTGTTTTTATATTTTAACTTTGGGGTTACAACTTTTTGTTGCATAGATTTTTTATCCTTTTAATTTGCAATTTAACCTGATTTAAAGAAGTTCCACCTAATGAATCATAAGTATTTATCAACTTTTTAACATCAAAAATTTCTAAAAGGTTTTGATAATCCTTTTGGCTAAATTCTACACCTAAAAACTTTTTATATTCTTCATAAGAAAGTATTTTTAAATTTTTTTTATTTTGTTTACAATACTTCAATACATTTTTTAAAATGTTGTATGCCTGTTTATAAGCAACATTGTAATTTTTTACAATAAAATTTGCAAGTTCTGTTGAAAAAACAAAATCAAACTTTTCAATATGTTCTTCTAACTTTTCTTTATTCACAACTATGTTTGAAAACACAAGTGTTAAAACTTCCAAACATTCTTTTATAACATTAACACTATCAAACAAATAAATTTTATCTTCCTGCATATCTCTGTTATAACTTAACGGCAACGCTTTCATCAAGGTAAGTATTCCGACTAAGTTAGCATAAACCCTTGCAGTTTTCCCACGGATAAGTTCTAAATAATCAGGATTTTCTTTCTGTGGCATTATAGAAGAACCTGAAGTAAGTTCTTCTTGAAGTTTTATATAACCAAATGCTGGAGTTAAATATATAATCAATTCTTCAGCCATCCTTGATAAATGCATTGATAAAATAGATAAACAAGATATAAACTCAACTATAAAATCTCTATCTGATACAGCATCTACTGAATTATAGGAAACATTACTAAACCCTAACTCTTTTGCTACTTTAGTTCTATCAATTTTAAAAGACGTGCCTGCTAACGCTGCTGAACCTAATACTGAAATATCTACTCTTTTATAACAATCTTTTAGTCGTTCATTATCTCTTAACAACCACCATGCAAATGATAATACATAATGACTAAAAAACAATGGTTGTGCTGGTTGAAGATGAGTATAACCTACCATTGGTACATCAATGTTTTTTTCAGCTAATTCAACAATTTTTAATACCAAATTGTTTATAAGTTTATTTATATTCTTAATCTCGTCTTTTATATACATTCTTTCGTCGGAAACAACTAGGTCATTTCTACTTCTTGCAGTACGAATTATACCAGCTAAATTTTTTTTACTACCTAAAAGTTTCTCTAAAGTTGTTTCTACAGAAAAATGTATATCTTCGTTATAAACCAAATCCCTATCTTTCATTTTTTCAAGCATTGACATAACTTTTTTTGCATCTTTTTTGTCCACAATACCACATTCAGTAAGCATTTTTGTCCATACAATACATGTTTCTATCTCGTAAGGTTTCAAAACTTTATCATAACTTATTGACGACAAAAAATTTTCTAACATTTTTTTATTCATTTTTTTCTCTACCTCATAACTTTTCAATTTTTAAATCCCAAATTTATTTTTAAAAATTCATCAACAAATTTTTTTAATTTTTTATAAGCTTGTCTTATATCTTTTTGTTCTCTTATTATGTTTATTATTTTGGAACCAACAATGAACCCGTCAACATAATCAAGAATTGGTAAAACTTGGTCAACTTTTGACAATCCAAACCCTGCACATAAAGGTTTTTCTGTTTCTTCCCTTATCTTTTTAATAAATTTATAAAAATACTCTGGCAAATTTGTCCTCTCCCCTGTAGTTCCTGTAAGTGTTACCACATATACAAACCCTGTTGTTTTTTCATAAATAATTTTTCTTCTTTCATACAATGTAGTAGGAGCTAACAACAAAATAGTATCAATATTATATTTTCTTGATATAGAAAAAACATAGTCCTCTTCAGCAATACAATCAGCAAAAATTATTCCTTTAACACCACAATCTCTTGCTCTTTTAAAAAATTTTTCTATACCATAAAATATCGTCGGATTCAAATAGGTCATTAAAACAGGATAATAGAATTTATATTTTATAGTTTCTTCTACTACATCAAAAACATCATCTATACTAATACCATTTTTTAATGCAATATAAGATGAATACTGTATCGTAGGACCATCAGCAACTGGGTCTGAAAAAGGAATACCAAGTTCTATGATCTCTACACCTTTATCTAAAAAAAGTTTTACAATACCAACAGTATCTTTTTTTGTTGGATACCCACAAGTTATATATGGTATAAACTGTTTTTTCTTAAAAACATTATCAAAATTCATTTTTTTGTTTTTCAGGTAATTCTTGTAAATTTGTTTTTACATCAATACTTGCTACACCTTTAAGTTGAGTATCTAACATCGCTAATTCTTTCTCTGTATCAATATATCTTTCATACGCATTTTTTATATGTTTACCTACAACAGAAAAATTTTCTTTAAATTTTTCTAAACTATTCAATAATGCGTGCAGTTGTTTTATTAAAATTGACACATTTTTTGAAATTTGTTCTGTTTTTAACCCTGTAACAATAAATTGTAAATATGGCAACAATGTTTGTGGCGATGATATTATCACACGTTTTTTTGCTGCATATTTTATGATACTATCATCTTTTATTTTTAAATTCATTATTTTTAAAAACACTGCTTCTGAAGGAATATACATAAAAGCGTATTCGCTACCATATTGTGGTAATACATATTTTTCTGATATACTATCAATTTGTTGTTGTATAGAATCTAAAAGTTCTTTTTCATACTTTTTCTTTTCTTTATCATTTGCTGATTGTTCATACTGCAAAAATTTTTCTATGTTAAACTTTGAATCAATTGGTATAATTTTATCTTTATAAACAACTACAGCATCTACTTTTTCATTACTGTGTGGATTAACTGGATACTGGAATTTAACATATTCTTCTGGCAAAACATCTACTAAAAGTTTTTCAAGTAATTCTTCTCCAAATGTTCCTCTTAGTTTCACAGAACCTAAAGATTTTAATAATTCTTGTGTGTTAGATTTTAACTCTTCAGCAGAACCATCAAGTTTAGAAATCATCTGTGTTATTTGCGAAAATATCTCAGATGTATTTTTAAGACGTTCATCAATCTGTTGTGATACAAGTTTGAATCCTGAAGTAGTCGATTCTGTTGTTGTTTTAACCTGTAAATTTAAATTTTCTATTGTTGAAGATATTTGTTCATTTATAGATTTTCTTAAAAGTTCAAGTTGTGTTCTCAAAGTTGAGTCAGTATTTGATACTTGATTTATAGTTTGGTTTATATGATTTTGCAAAATAAGAAGCGATTGTGAGATAGAATTTTTAAGTTCATTCATTATCTGTGATGAAACTTCAATTTTTGTAGCAAACTCAGCAAGTTTTTGTTCTGTTGGCTTTTTAATAAAAACTATCAAAACTACTAAAAAAATTATAACTATTAAACAAAAACCTATTAACAAAAAAAAGTTTGTCATAAAACTAACATTTGTTGATTTATTTTTTTAGAAAAATTTTTATAATCTTTAAGTTTCAACCCTTTTGGCCCAGTCTTTTTCTGTGCTAATTCTTCAATACTGCACAATGGGTTATCACAATTTAAACAAGCTCCATCACAATCATACGCTGGATAAAACTTTTTTTCTTGTGGTTTTCTTATATAAACAGGAATATCAATTCCTTCACAATTTTTTGACGACATAAAAATTTTGTTCAACCCTTCAAAGATATTGTCTTCTACAATTTTATATTCCATACACAAAGCAAAAGTTAAGTTGTACTTATCACAAAGATTCCTTAAATAGTCAAAGATTTTTAACCTATAGTCAAGTTTTGTGTTTATATATCCAATATTTTCTATATACAAATTTTTGTAGTCATAATAAACAGATGTACCAAAATATTTTTTTATTTTTTCTAAAACAAAATCGTAGATTTTAACTGGTATATCCAATACGCTCGCTATTATATGTTTTGCACCATTATCTTTTGCTTTTAAAACAACTTCTTTTAAATTTTCTTTTTTATCTGTGATATAAGGAAAAATTGGGTCAATTCTACATACTGCAAATATATTGTTTTCAGATAAAATTTTAAGATTTTCAAATAGTTTATCTACAGTTGCACCGTTTGGTGCTAAAACTTTTCTTAAGTTTTCGTCTACAGTTAAAATTGACACCTGCCCAAAACAATGTTTTTTACAACTGTTTTCAGGTTCGTTAAAAGATGGTTTAATAAGTTCAACTACATCTTGAGGTATCTCAGATTTAGTTATAAATTCTATTGGTATGTTATAATTTATAAAAATCTCAACAATTTTTTGAGACAGCATTTCTTTTTTTTCTATTGCTTGGAACGGATCTGTTACAGGACTTAAATACCCGCATGATACTACTAAAAGTTCTGAAATTTGTTTTTCTACAACTTCTGGAAAATTACTAAAAACAAAAATCTTGTTTTCTTTATGAAACTCTTCAAAATTTCCAGGTAACGCTCTTGCATAACAATAAAAACATCCTACTGAACAACCATTATACGGATTTATAAGCAATCGTTCTGCTGTACATTCACGACGAGGTTTATCTTCTGGAACATACCATCCATGAAGTTGTTTATTAGTTGTTTTATAAATATATGTGTACATAATATCAAAACAAAAATTTTTTTAAATATTGTGCAGTATAAGAATTTTTTATTTTTAATAAACCCTCAAATGGTCCTTGATATACAACATAGCCACCTTCGTCTCCTCCTTCAGGACCTAAATCTATAATCCAGTCAGCTGTTTTTATAACTTCTAAATTGTGTTCTATAACAACTACAGTGTTACCTAAATCTACTAGTTTATGTAAAACATTAAGAAGTTTTTCAACATCATAAAAATGAAGACCAGTTGTTGGTTCATCAAGAATATATAATGTTTTACCAGTTGATCTTTTACAAAGTTCAGTAGCTAATTTTATTCTTTGTGCTTCACCACCAGATAAAGTTGTTGCTGGTTGGCCAAGTTTTATATATCCTAACCCAACATCGTTTATCACTGACAAAATATTTCTTATCTTGTTTATATTAGCAAAAAATTCTAACGCTTCTTCAACAGTCATTTCTAAAACTTCATATATATTTTTGTCTTTATATTTTATCTGTAATGTTTCTTCATTAAATCTTTTTCCACCACAGACATCACATTTCACATATACATCAGGCAAAAATTGCATCTCTATTTTTATCATACCATCACCTTGACAGTTTTCACATCTTCCTCCTTTAACATTGAAAGAAAACCTTCCTGGCAGATACCCACGACGTTTTGCTTCAGGTGTTTCTGCAAAAAGTTCACGAATATAACTGAACACACCTGTATATGTTGCAGGGTTAGACCTTGGAGTTCTACCAATTGGTGATTGGTCAACAATTATCACTTTGTCAATATATTCAGCACCTAAAATTTTTTTATGTTTTCCTGGTTCTTCTTTTGAATTATACAATTTTTTAGCAAGTGCTTTATATAAAATTTCATTAACTAAAGTTGATTTTCCAGAACCTGACACACCAGTAACACAGATAAAAAGTCCTAATGGAAATTCTACATCTATATTTTTTAAATTAAACTGTTGAGCACCAATGATTTTTATAGATTTATCCTTAGGTTTTCTCTTTTGTTGATTAATATTTATTTTAAATTCACCACGAAGGTATTTCAAAGTCAATGAGTTATTCACAGGATAATCTTTATTTAATACTTCATTTACTGGGTCACTTACAACAACTTCTCCACCATGGATACCTGCCTTTGGTCCTAAATCTACAATCCAATCAGCTGATTTTATAACATCCTCGTCATGTTCAACAACAATCAAAGTATTACCAATATCTCTGAGTGAATGCATAGCATTTATTAATCTTTGAGTATCTCTTGGATGAAGACCTATTGTTGGTTCATCTAAAACATACAACACACCTGTTAACCCACTACCTATCTGTGTAGCAAGATTTATCCTCTGTGCCTCACCACCAGCAAGTGTAGATGTTTCTCTATCAAGTGTTATATAATCAATTCCAACTTGTAACAAAAATTCTGTCCTATGATTTATCTCTTTCAATACAGGTTTTGCAATTTCTTGTTCTTGAGGCGTTAATTCAAGAGAGTTTATAATTTCTTTAAATTCTTTTATTGAATATGAACACAATTCAGCGATGTTTAAATAACCTTTTTTTGTCTTAATTTTTACATACAAACTTTCTTTTTTTAATCTTGCTCCGTTACATTCAGGACATATCACACGGCTTATGTATTTGTTATAAATTTCTTCTTTAACAAAATCAGAATCTGTTTCATTGTATCTTCTTTGCAAGTTTGGGATGACTCCTTCAAAAATACCATCTCCATACAATATTATTCTTTGTTGTTCTTTTGTAAGTTTATTAAACGGTTTTGAAAAATCAACATTGTGTCTTCTTGCTACCTCTTCAAGAATTTCTTCGTAATAACTTCTCCATGCTGATTTCCACCTATGAGTTTTTGTTGTAATAGGTTCAGCAAAAGGTTTTATAGCACCTTCATAAATTGATAAATTTTTGTCAGGTACGACTAAGTCTGGATCCACCTCAAGTTTGTGTCCCAAACCATCGCAAGAAGGACATGCTCCATAAGGTGAGTTAAAAGAAAACATCCTTGGTTCAAGATTAGGAATACTATAACCACAATTTATACAACTAAAATGTTCAGAAAAAATTTTTTCTTGAAACTTTGTCCCCCGCTTAATTAAAATTAAAACTAATCCATTTGATTTTTTTAATGCAATCTCTACAGAATCAGCGATACGAGATTTATTTTGAGTATTAACAGTAAGTTGATCAACAACAATTTCTATATTATGTTTCTTATATCTATCAAGTTGTATTTTTTCAGGTGGTGTTTCATCTAAATCATAAATTTTACCATCAACCCTTACAAAAACAAAACCTTCTTTCAAAACTTTGCTTAAAAGTTCTTGATATGTTCCAATTCTTCCACGGACTAATGGTGAACAAATATAAATTTTTTCTCCTTCGTAAGATTTAAAAATTTCTTCAACAATTTGTTGTGCTGAAGTAGACGAAATCTGGGGATGGTCTTCACAATTTGGACAAAAAACTTTTCCTACCCTTGCGTATAAAAGACGAAGATAGTCATAAATCTCAGTCGTTGTACCAACAGTAGAACGAGGATTATGAGAAGGTGATTTTTGTTGTATAGCAATCGCTGGAGATAAACCTTCAATTTTGTCAACATCTGGTTTGTCCATTAAAGGAAGAAACTGTCTTGCATAAGCGGAAAGTGATTCAACATATCTTCTTTGTCCTTCAGCATAGATTGTATCAAACGCTAAGGACGACTTTCCTGAACCTGAAAGACCTGTGATAACAATTAATTTATTTTTTGGCAATTCAAGATTTATATTTTTAAGATTATGTTCTTTCGCACCATAAATAATAATTTTGTCCATAAGATGAGTTAATCGAGAAGATTTATTTTATTAACTTCCAACCTGTTGGAAGAACAAAAGTTAAAACAAAAATTTTTAAAATATCTCCTAAAATAAATGGTATAACTCCTAACATTAAAGCTTTTAGAAGGCTAAAACTAGTATAAAACAAAAGTATGGTTACACCACAAGTATATATTAATAAATTACCAACTAACATAACAAAAAATGTTTTTACAAAACTTTTAGAATATCCATATTCTGCAAATAATCCACAAACATAACTTGTAACTAAAAATCCTAAAATATACCCACCTGTAGGTCCTACCAAATATACTAATCCAGCACCTTTTGCAAAAACTGGTAATCCTGTTATACCTTCTATTATATATAACACAACCATATATACTGCTTTTCTACCGAACAGCATACTCAAAAACAAAACTGCGAATGTTTGCATCGTGACGGGGACAGAAGTAAAAGGTAATACAAAATTTATTTTAGAAGACAAAGCTAACAAAACACTCCCTAAAATAACAACAGAAACATCATACAAAAGTTGTTTAACTTGAGAGTTGATCTTCAGTATTCTTGTTGCGAAATAATCAGAATATGTTTGTAAAACCATTTTGTTGCCTCCTTATCAAAAATTTTAAGAAATGTTATACAAAATTTAATCAAAATTGACAAGTGTTCGCAAAAAGTTTTATTACGTCTTCCAATATATAATTTCTGTTTTCAAAATTAACTTCAAAAATTTTTACATTTTTCATCTCCCTAATTTTTTTCACAACAGGATGTACATCTTTTATAGGCAATGTTGCAAGGAAATTTAATTTTTCATCAAAAACTATTTTTGAAACTAAATCAACAAAATTTTTAGAAAACAACTCCATTTTTCCTATTTCATCAATTACTACAATTTTATTTGGTTTATTCAAAGCTTCATAAAGCATTTTTAATGCAATCGATTCAAATTTATCTAAATCAACCTTATAAGAACTAACAAGATAATTTGAATTAAAATTTTTAGTTGCAAAAACAGATTCGTTACCAAACGTATCAATGATTTTAAATCCTATTCTTTGATATGTTGTTTTATATCTTACTTCTTCAGTCCAAAATCCAATTGTTGTATCTTTGAAACTTTCAACAAACTTTTTTACAATCGTTGTTTTTCCAACACCAGGTTTTCCCGTAAGAAAAATTTTCATATGGTTAAATTTTACAAAATCCATATTTTTTCCTCAAGCGGAACATTTTGAAACCAAAATATAATTTTTTGCATCTATATTTATGGAAAGAGCGAAAAAGGAGCTTAAAGGTAAAAAACCTTTGAGCTTCTGAAATTCTAAATAGAGGAGGTGATGCCTATGAAATGGATAAAACCAATAGATGAATTTGAAAAAACTATTGAACAAACTTTTAAACCACTTCAAAGATTAAAAAGATTTTTTGAAGATTGGGATTTAGATTTACCAGCAGAAACTGTAAACTTCTTAAAAATTGATATTTGGGAAGATGAAGAGAAATATGTTGTAGAAGCAGAACTTCCAGGTTTTGATAAAAAAGATATTGATATAAATATAACTGATGATATATTAACAATAAAAGCTTCAAGGAAGAAAGAAGAAGAGAAAAAAGATAAAAACTACTACTATGCAGAAAGAAGTTATGGCGAATTTGTCCGTAGTGTAAGATTGCCGTCTGAAGTAGATAAAAAATCTATAAAAGCAAAATACAACAATGGTGTGTTAGAACTTACATTGCCTAAGACGAAAGAAGCTAAAGAAAAAACTACAAAAATTGAGGTTGAGTAATCAGCGGATTTGTTGAAAAAGTAATGTGTGGATGAGTGAGAGAAGGAGCAATCCTACAATTTGTGGGATTGCTCCTTTTTAAATAAAAATTCTTTATTTTAAATTTTTTAATTTTTCTCTTAATTCTATAAGTAATTCCATTGACATCTCTCGACCTTTCCCATCTGGATAATTACAATCTTCCTGCCCCCATATCCACTTATATGCTTTAAGTAAAAGTTCCGGTGGTTCTCCTATTGGATTATTTAAATCAGTGGCTTGTAAAATATCATCAGGTTCTTCACCATTAAAAACTCTTTCAAGAGCATCTATTATACTAATAGTTGTTTCAGGATTAATTTTACTCTTTTCTTCAAGATCTTCATATATATCTTTATGAGAAATTAACCAAAGAGTTGAATTGATAGGATTGTAAACCCAAACCATAAAATCTTCACGCTTAACTCTACCAAATACAAATTTACCACCTGGTTTAGTTATTACAATTTTTCTCCCATCTTTTAACTGTTCTACTTCATAACCTCTGTATTTTACCTCCTCTAAAAGTTTTCTAAATTCCTCTCGAGGCCTGTTTTTTATTTTTAAGTGAATTAAATCTATTTCATGTTTGTATAAGTTTTTCTTCATTGTACTTCCTCACCTCATAAACAAGGAGGTATTGATGGATTATTTCGAAATGATTTAATGAAGCTTGTGAAATAATATTTAATCTTTCTGGAACGACTATTATAATTTCTTTAAGATATAAATTGTCATGTAACAAGATATCTATTATCCTTTTTGCTAATGGTTCTAAATATCCATTTATTCTAACATCTTTTGTTTGAATCACTAAAAATCCGCTATCAATTATATTAGACATTTCTTGCATCACAATATTTTTTATCTTATTCAAATAGTCCCCAACATTAAAACAATCAGATTTATTTAAAAAAGATGATTTTATAAAAATTAAATCTATATTTGTTTCTTTTCTAAGATTATTGTTTTTCTCACTCAAAGAAACAAAATCAAATACCAAAAATTTCTTACTATGTGAATACCTTGCAACAATATTTCTATTTAATTTTTCTTCAAAATCTCTCTGTGGTAAGAGCCATACAGTCGTTGTTTCAAGTTTATTTATTTTTTTCTTAAACCTAATTTTTTCTTCTAACACAGAGATTTCTGAAGTATAATATATACTTTTTTCTTTTACCATTGAATTATTTTCAAACTTTGGCTTTTCAAATACTGGTAAGTATTCATGAGCTAAAAGCAAAAAATTATATTTTATACTTTTGTTATACCAAAATCCTGTAGTTTTACAATTATGCTGAAGTTTTATCACAAGTTCTTTTAATTTAAATCCTGCACTAAGATAAACATCTATAAGTTTGAAACCTAACGGAATAACATATCCTTTTTTACGAATATCTCCGATCAATATCGCACATTGTCTACCTGGTTTTAAAACTCTATAACTTTCTTTTGCTACTTTTGACATCTCTTTTAAAAACTCATCAACTTCGTAAAACGATAAATCACCTTCTTTAAAATCTGTATAGTGTATAATATTAGCATATGGTGGATGAGCACAAATTAAATCAACAGAATTACTTTGTAAAAAAGATAAGTTTCTTGCATCACCTACTTTTAGTTCAGGTTCAAAAGTTTGGTAATTTTTTTCTTCACTAAACAACAACATTTGTGTTGGAAGTTCAAAATTAACATTTGTTTTTGCTAATTCTATAGCTTTAGGATTAATATCTATCCCTATAAATCTACGCCTAAGTAATTTCGCTTCAATTGCTGTTGTTCCTCCACCACAAAAATAATCTAATACAAATTCACCTGGTTTTGAATATTTTAAGATTACATTTCTTGGAATATATGGAGACCAGTTCCCTCGGTATTCATTACTATGAGTTGCCCAACTACCTCTTTGTTTAAAACTCCATACTGTAGTAGTTTCTTCTTTAAAATTTTTTGGAGAGAATGTTTTTATTTTTTTTATTTTACTAAGTTTTGATAAATTACTAACAGTTATTCCTTGCGATTCTGTTATAACTTTTTCTATAAACTTAAAAGAAACACCATATTTTTTGCCTATCTCTAAATCTGGTGTGCCTTTTAATTTTTCTTCTAAAATTTTCTTTTTTAGTTCTTCTTTTGATAATTCTAAACTTTTTGTTCCAATTTTGTTCATAAACAAACAATTATCATAAATGCTTATTCAAAATATCCATTATAAATTTTTGGTGGTGTTTGAGAAGTTTTAGAGTTTTTGCTTCAAATCTTAAAACTAACACAGGTTGTGTATTTGATGCACGGACTAATCCAAAACCACCATCTGGAAATTGAACTCTTACACCATCAATATCTAAAAATTTCATCTTTCTTTTTTTAAGTTCTTCTTTTAGTTTTTCTACCACTTCAAATTTTTTCTCGTCAGAAGATTCCATTCTTATCTCTGGCGTTGTGTATGTTTTTGGTATAAAAGATATAACTTTATCTAATGGTTTTGCTTCCATACCAACAATTTCTAACAATCTTAATGAAGAATAAATTGCATCATCAAAACCAAAGTATCTATCATTAAAAAACATATGTCCTGACATCTCTCCTGCAAGAAGTGCTCCTTCTTGTTTCATTTTTTCTTTTATCAACGAATGTCCTGTACGGTATATAATAGGTTTCCCACCTAATTTTTTTATTCCATCAAACAAAACTTGTGAACATTTTACTTCTCCTATAAATTTTGTTCCTTTACCAAATTCTTTTATTACATATTTTGAAAATAAAAGTAATAACTTGTCTCCGTATACAGGTTCACCTTTGCTATCTACAGCACCAAGACGGTCTGTATCTCCGTCATAACCGATACCTAAATATAATTTGTTTTTCTTTACTACTGAGATTAATTCTTTTATATACTCAGGAACTGTAGGGTCAGGATGATGATTTGGGAAATTACCATCTGGTTCAAAAAATAATGGTATATATTTTATCTCAAGGTTATCAAGTATTCTTTTTATAATAGGTCCTGCAGTACCATTGCCACAATCTACTGCTACAAATGGTCTTTCAAATTTTTGGAACAAATTTTTTAATTTAAAGAAATGTCCTGTCATAAACATTACATAGTCAGATACAATATCATATTTTACTACAACACCTTTTTTGTCAGGTTTTAAAAATTCTCCTTTTGTTGCAATTTTATAAATTTCTTTAATCTTTTCACCATACAAAGCGTATGGGCCAACACAAAGTTTCATACCGTTAAACTCAGGTGGGTTGTGTGAAGCAGTTATCATTACTCCACCATCAACTTTTCTTTCTTTTTTGTCAACTGGTAGTAAATTTGTAAACAATGAGAAATACAAAACAGGTGTTGGAACTGTTTCTAAATCTATCACATTTATTCCAGAATCAACAAATGCTTTTATTGCTGATTCTCTTAACTCTGGCGAACTTTTTCTTACATCTGCTCCAACACATACCCAAACATCATCTTTTTTATTTATTTGTTCTAATAAATACTTTGAGAAAGCAAGTATGATTTTGTATACAATCTCACCATTTATATCTTGTGGATAAACACCACGAATGTCATATTCTCTAAAAATTGTTTCTTTCATATATTAAAAACCTCCTGAGTAAACAATTGAATTCTTCTTATTCCCATTCAATAGTCGAAGGTGGTTTTGAAGAGATATCGTACACAACTCTATTTATACCTCTAACTTCGTTTATTATTCTATAAGACATTCTTCCAAGTAACTCATATGGTAGTTTAACCCAATCAGCAGTCATTGCATCTTGTGATTCAACACATCTTATTGCTAAAACATTTTCATATGTTCTTTTATCACCCATAATACCAACTGTTTTAACTGGTAGTAATACACCAAAACATTGCCATACTTTTTCATACCAACCTGCTTGTCTTATTTCTTCTTCAATGATTTTATCAGCTTTTTTTAACAAATCTAAATAATGTTTTGTCACTTCTCCAATCACTCGTACAGCTAACCCTGGCCCAGGGAAAGGATGACGATACAAAATTTCATCAGGTAGTCCTAATTCTTTACCAAGTTTTCTTACTTCGTCTTTAAACAAAAACTTAAGTGGTTCAATAAGTTTAAATTTTAACCTCTTAGGCAAGCCACCTACATTATGATGTGTTTTAATAGTTTTTGATGGACCTTTCACAGAAACACTTTCAATAACATCAGGATAAAGTGTTCCTTGGACTAAAAACTCTATTTTCTTTTTAATCTTTTTTTCAATTTTTTTTGCTTGTTGTTCAAAAACTTCAATAAAAGTTTTCCCTATAATTTTCCTTTTCTGCTCAGGATCTGTTATACCTTTAAGTTCAGATAAAAAAAATTTTTCTGCATTAACAATATAAAGATTTTCACCAAAAATAGGTTTAAAAATTTTTTCAACTCTTTCTTTTTCACAGTATCTTAAAAGACCATTGTCCACAAATATACAATGTAAATTTTTGCCAATTGCTTTGTACACTAAAGTTGAAGCAACTGAAGAATCAACTCCGCCTGAGATAGCACATATTGCCGGTTTATTACCAACAATGTTTTTTATTTCCTCTATTGATGTCTCAACAAAATTTTTCATCTGCCAAAGTGGCTTCTCTTTACAAATTTCAAAAACAAAATTTTTAATTATTTGTATTCCATATTCAGTATGTTTTACTTCAGGATGAAATTGAAGAAGATATATATTTTTTTCAACATTCTCTGCTGAAGCTATCAACTTATTTTCAGTAACAGCAATTGTTTTAAATCCTAAAGGCAGTTTCTTTATTGTATCACCATGGCTCATCCATACAATTGTCTCTTTAGGAACATTTTTAAACAACAAACTGTCAGATATAATTTTTATCTTTGACAAGCCATACTCGTGAATTCTACTATGCACAACTTCACCGTATAAAATATATGCCAAAAGTTGCATACCATAACAGATTCCAAGAATAGGAATTTTGTTGTTTATGATATAATCAAGTTGAGAAGATTTTATCTTAGGCGAGTTTTTTTCATAAACACTATCAGGACCGCCAGAAAAAATTATTCCTTTAACATTATTAAATTTAGTAATATCAACATTAAAAGGGTGTATCTCACAATAAACATTAAATTCTCTAATTCTTCTTGCAATAAGTTGTGTATATTGTGAACCAAAGTCAAGTATTAATATCATACCTCACTTTCCCATTCCTACCTTCTGTTCTTTCTGATATCTTTTGCCTTCAGTTTTTATCTCAGGTGCAATCATAAGTTGAGCAAGTTGTAGTTCTTTAATAGTTCTTGCGCCAACATTGCCCATACAAGTTCTTAATGCACCGACTAAGTTTTGTGTACCATCATCTGTACGTGATGGACCAAAAAGTATCTCTTTTAAAGTACCTGTTGTGCCGACATAAATTCTTGCACCACGAGGTAGATAAAAATGTGGCATTGCCATACCCCAATGATAACCTTTGCCTGGAGCTTCTTTTGCCTTTGCAAAACCTGAACCAAACATTACAAGGTCTGCCCCTGCAACAAATGATTTACAAATATCACCACTTGTTATCATACCGCCATCAGTGATTATTGGTACATATCGTCCTGATTTTTTGAAATAAAAATCTCTTGCTTTTGCGCAATCTATTGTAGCAGTAATTTGAGGTACTCCGATACCTAAAACTTGTCTTGTAGTACACGCAGCGCCAGGTCCTACTCCAACAAGAACGCCATATGCTCCTATTTCCATAAGTTCTAATGCAACTTTGTATGTTACACAATTTCCTATTATTACAGGTAATCCACTTTCTTTACAAATTTTTTCTAAATCAACACAGCCATATTTAGAAGAATAATGTTTTACAGTAACTACGGTAGCTTGGATTACAAAAATATCAGCTCCAGCTTCTTTTGCAATTTTAATATATTTAGGTGCATTTTGTGGAACAGTTGAAACAGCACATAAAACATTTTCTTTCTTAATTTCTTTAATTCTTTTATAAATAAGTTCTTCTTTTACTGGTTCTTTATAAATTTGTTGGATAATTTCAGTAGTTTTATTATCAGGAGAAGAAACTATTTTTTCAACTTGTTCATATGGTTTTTCATATCTTGTATAAATACCATCGAGATTTAAAACACCTAAAGCACCAAGTTTGCCCATTTCAACTGCCATTTTTGTATCTACAACACCATCCATTGCTGAAGCTATCATAGGTACTTGTAATTTAAAACCACATAAATCAACAGATATATCAGTATCGTCTGGATCTATTGTTACACTCCCTGGAACTATTGCTACTTCGTCAAATCCGTATGCTCTACGTGCTTCTTTATCTCTTCCTATAAAAAATGCCATAACAACCTCCTTTTTGTGTAAATGTGTTGATGTGTGAATGTGCTAACTACCTAACACCTTTTTACTTCCTACTATCTTCTTCCTACTATTATTTTACGCAATCCCGCTTTAGCGGGATTATTGCGACTACCATAACACATCCACCCATCTACCTATTTACTCACCTTGCTGGTGTTATATCTTTTTGTGCTTGGTATTTACCTTGTTTATCTTTATATGAAATCTCACACAAATTTTCTGTTTTTAAAAAAACTGCCTGTGCAATACCTTCGTTAGCATAAATTTTTATTTTATGATTCAACGGGTTGATAATAGCAATTGTTATATACCCTTCCCATTCAGGTTCAAGTGGTGTTATATTAACTATAAGTCCGCAACGTGCATATGTTGATTTACCAAAAATTATAACTAATACATCCCTTGGTATTCTAAAATACTCAAAACTTTTACCTAATACAAAATTGTTAGATTCAATTATATAATTATCTGATTTAATTTTTTCAAATTTTGTTATATCAAAATTCTTAGGGTCAACTACAAGTTCTGAACTTTCTTTTGGGACTAAAAACTCATCTGATAATTTTATATCATAACCATAAGATGAAACACCCCAAGAAATCTTTTTGTCTAATTTTACTAACCTGTTATCTTCAAATGGTTCTATCATTCCAAACTTTTCTATATATTGTTTTATCTCTTTATCTGATAATATCATTTTTATATTTTTTCCCTCAATGAAGAACTTTATTTTTGGGTGGAAGGACAAAAATCAAAAATATATTTTTTTCTGTTTTTGTTATTTAATAACAAAAGTTCTCTGATAAGAAAAAAATTTTTATAAACATTTTGAATACCCACAAGTTCTACAAGTTGCACATCCTTCACCTATCTCTAATATAGCACCACATTCTGGACATTGTGGATTTATTCCTAAATCATTTTTAGTAGTTTTTTGTTTTTCTTGAGTTTTCACACTTTCAAACAAGTTTGGTACATTTTTTTCTTGTATATAAATCTCTAACGCTTTTGCTAACGCGTCTGCACAAGAAAAAATTGATTCTCCTTGATATATCACAGGTGATGGACAACGTATACCTTTTAACTGTTCAATAACCTTCTCAGGTTTTACACTGCTTCTTAACGCTAAAGAAATTAATCTACCGATAGCTTCTGATTGCGACGAAGTACAACCACCACTTTTACCTAAAGAAGTAAATAATTCACAAGGACCAAATTCGTCCTCGTTAATTGTTACATACATATTACCACAACCAGTTACCATTTTAATTGTCCTACCTAAAACAACTTTTGGTCTTGTTCTTGGTTCTGATTTAGCCTTTTCTTCTTTTTTACTTTGGATATTTAATACTTGAACACTTCGCGATCCTTCTCTGTAAACTGTTATACCTTTGCAACCAAGTTTATATGCTAAAAGATACACTTTTTCAACATCTTCTTTTGTAGCAGAATTGGGTAAATTTATTGTTTTCGACACAGCGTTATCAACATACTTTTGGAATGCTGCTTGCATACGAACATGCATTTCAGGTGGAATATCCAAAGCTGTAACAAACACACGTTTAAAAGATTCTGGTAATCCTTTTATTTCTTTCAAACTACCTTTTTGTATAATTTCTTCTATCAAATCTTTAGTATACATTCTTTCTTCAATTAATGATTGTTTAAAATATGGATTTATCTCAAACAATTCTTCTCCACCTAAGATATTTTTTCTAACATATGCTAAAGCAAAAATTGGTTCAATACCAGTAGAAGCATTCGCTATAATTCCAATAGAACCAGTAGGCGCTATTGTTGTTAATGTAGCATTACGACGAGGTTTTGTGTTTTTATATATACTTTTTTCAAAATTTGGGAAAGGACCTCTTTTTTCTGCTAAACTCTCTGATGTTTCAACAGCAACTTTTTTTATAAAACTCATAACTTTTTCTGCAAGTGCTAAAGCTTCTTTTGAATTATAAGAAATTCTTAATTGGAACAACATATCAGCCCAACCCATCACGCCTAAACCTATTTTTCTATTTGCAAGTGTCATTTCTCTAATTTTATCAACAGGATATTGGTTTGCATCTATAACATTGTCTAAAAAATGAACTGCTGTTTCTGTTACATATTTTAGTCGTTCCCAATCTATCTCGCAAGTATCTCCACGATGAATTACAAATTTACCTAAATTAATAGAACCCAAATTACAAGATTCGTAAGGAAGTAATGGCTGCTCACCACACGGATTAGTGCTTTCAATCATTCCAACTTCAGGTGTAGGATTGTATTTGTTTATTATATCAATAAAAACAACACCTGGTTCTCCATTAAGCCAAGCATGTTCTACAATCAAATCAAAAACTTCTTTTGTTTTAAGTTTTTTAACAACTTGTTTTGTCCTCGGGTTAACAAGTTCGTATTCTTCATTATTTTGTAACTTTTTCATAAAATCGTCTGTAACAGCAACTGAAATATTAAAATTTGCAAGTTCACCTTCTTTTTCTTTACATTTTATAAAATCAATAATGTCAGGATGGTCAACCCGTAAAATACCCATGTTTGCACCACGACGACGTCCACCTTGTTTTATCGCTTCTGTAGCAGCATTGTAAACTTTCATAAAAGAGATAGGTCCTGAGGAAACACCAGATGTTGTTTTAACAACATCGTTTGAAGGACGTAGATTTGAAAAAGAGAAACCAGTTCCACCACCAGTTTTGTGTATCAACGCTGTATATTTTAATGTTTCAAAAATTGATTCCATAGAATCTTCTACAGGTAAGACAAAACATGCTGAAAGTTGTTGAAACGAAGTTCCAGCGTTCATTAATGTAGGCGAGTTTGGTAAAAACTCAAGTTGTGCCATTATTTCATAAAATTTCTCATATGATTGTTCTACATCTTCACCATATATTTTATCAACTTCAGCAATAGTTCTTGCTACACGTTTAAACATATCTTCAGGAGATTCTATAATATTACCAGATTCATCTTTTCTTAAATATCTTTTTTCTAAAACTACTAACGCGTTTGTTGTAAGAGTAGGTTTTATATGTTTATTATTCATACTTAACGATATCTCTTTAGATTTTTCTTCATTAGAAAAATTTGGTTGAGTTTCATTTTCTTTTAGTTCATCTTCAACTTCTTCTAAAGATTTTTCTCTTGATGTAGTATTTATTAACATATTAATAAGACCTCCTAAATTAAAAAGTTATTCTTATTATTTTTATATTGATAAAAGGATTGCTCTATTTTCATGATAGGTTAGTTTTTAATAATTTATAACCAAATTTTTAATAAGGTTATTTTAAAATTATCTATATATTGTGTTGTAAAACATAATTGCTACAATATATAGTATATAAATAATAGTTTTAGTTTGTCAACAGATAGGATAAAAAATTTTTTTATAAATTTTTATCGTATGAAAAATATAAAAAAATAAAAATTTATACTTCTAAAAAATTTATCAATCAAAGACATATTGATTTCTAAAATTTTTTATTATATTATTTAAAAATAATAAAATGTTCTTTGAACTATTTTTTATCATATATATTATCATCCATTAACTTACTCATTAACACATTCACACATTAACTTACTAATGTCCCCGTAGCTCAACTTGGTAGAGCAGCGGACTCTTAATCCGTAGGTTGCGAGTTCGACTCTCGCCGGGGACATTTTTAGTTATTAGTCCATTAGTGACTAGTGATTAGTATTTTTTTCTTTTAGATGTTTTAATGTTTCAAAAACAACAAAGATACTTAGTAAAAACAAAATCCCAGCTATAATAGTTATCACATCAAAAATTCCTTTATTAATTTTTGTATACAAAGTATATCCTAAAGCTGATATAGTTGCTGCTAACATAAAAAATGATGGTATCAAAACAGAAACCTTATTTTTATAATTTTGTTTTCTCACCCAGAGATAAATTACTAACAAAACTAATGCAGCTAAAAGTTGGTTTGTAGTACCGAATAGTGGCCAAACTATCTTCCAACAAGGAACAATGTTTCCTACGAAATCTCTTAATTTTAAATTTAACAAAATCAGTGGTAAAAGCAAAGATCCAACCGTAGCAACAACACGAACAATCAAGGATGATTCTGTAAGTTCAAAAAATTCTTGAAGTATATATCTTGATATTCTTGTAGCAGTATCTAATGTTGTCAAAATAAAAGCAGAAATTGCTAAATATCCTATTATTTTACCCACCTCAGGATGGATACCAAAAACAGATGATAGTTTTGATATACCTAAAGCATATATTTGCTGAGGATTTGAAAGTTCACCTTTGTTAATCATCATTAAAGTTGACAAAGCAATTGCTGCAACAACTCCTTCTAAAATCATACCTCCATATGTTATAAATTTTGCATTTTTTACACTATCAAGTTGTTTTGAAGTTGTCCCTGAAGAAACTAAAGAGTGAAAACCTGAAATTGCTCCACAAGCTATCGTAATAAACATAAAAGGAAAAAGTGTCCCTAAGGACGAATTAAAACTTACAAATGAAGGATAAGAAATACTTGTTTTAGTAAACAAAAGGCCAAAGACACCTATTATTACTGTGAAATACAAAAAATAACTTGACAGATAATCCCTTGGTTGTAGCAAAAACCATACAGGAAGTATTGACGCAAAAAAACAATAAATTAAAAGTATCCACACCCAGGTTTGTTTTGAAAAAAATAAAAATTTATATTCTAAACTGAATATAATACCAACCAAAATTAGGAAGAGAGAAATTATTGTTGAAACAGAAATTCTAAGTTTTATCCTATAAACCAACAAACCAAAAAGTATCGCAATTATGATATACCATACACTTGTCTGTGCAACTGAAGGTTCTTGAAAAAATGTCTCTGCTGCTAAGTCAGCAAATACAGCAACAACATATACTAAAGCAAACCATATAAATAAAAGAAAAACTTTATATGTTGTCTTATTAACATATTTATTTGCAACCTGTGCAATAGACCATCCATTATGACGAACAGAAATAATAAGAGATGAAAAATCATGGAGTCCACCAATAAATATTGTACCTAAAACAATCCATAGTATCGCAGGCAACCATCCAAAAGCTAACCCTGCTAAAATAGGTCCTACAATAGGACCTGCACCTGCAATAGATGAAAAATGGTGTCCTAAAAGAATAAACTTGTTTGTTGGAATAAAATCAACACCATCATACAATTTTTTTGATGGTACATCTTCTTTCTCATCTACATTATAATTTTTCTCTAAAAACTTACCATAAGTAAAATATGCTATAATAAAGATAACTATTATTAAAAGAATATAAAAAGTCATCATAAGCCTTATACCTACACAACAAATATTTCTCTCATTCACTTTTTTCCAAAATCGTCTTCAAGACGGATTATATCATCTTCTCCAAGATATCTACCATAAGCAACTTCTACAATTTCAAGAATGTTTTTATTTGACGGATTTTCTAATCTATGAGGCATATTTTTTTCTATTTTTAATGTCTCACCTTGTTTTAAATACAAAATTTTTTTTCCACAAGTAATTTTTGCAATACCTTTCACTACAAACCATTGTTCAGCACGTTTCTTATGTTTTTGTAAACTTAATTTTTTATTTGGCAAAACATTTATTAGTTTAACTTTATATTTTTCTCCTTTTTCTAAAATTGTATAGAATCCCCAAGGTCTTTGTGTTGTCTTGTGATATAACACAGCTTCGTCAGAAATTTTTTCAACAATATATTTAACTTTTTGATCAAAATTTTTATTCACAATTAACAAAGTATCTTCTGTATCTACTACTATTAAGTTTTCTAATCCAGATGTTGCTATTAACCTTTTGTTACCAAAAACCATTATGTTGTTACTTCCGATATCAACATTTTTTGCTAAAATTATATTTCCTTGTTCATCTTTTTGATAAATTCTTTCAAAAGATGACCAACTACCTAAATCGTTCCAAAAAATATCAAGTGGTATGACAACGACATTTTTTGTTTTCTCAATCAAACCTTTATCAATAGGCACTGATGGTAGTTCAGAATAAATTTTTTCAAGATTTGTCTCAAAATTTTTATCTTCAAACTTTTTGTAGATATTGGGTTGGTAAATTTTTAGTTCTTCAAAAAATGTTTTTAAAGAAAAAATAAATATTCCACTATTCCAATAAACATTTTCTAAAGAAGTTAAACTTTTTGCAGTTTTAAAATCTGGTTTTTCAATAAATCTTTTAACATAAAAAGAGATTTTGTCATAATTAACATCAGATTCAATATGTCCATAACTTGTTTCTATCCTTGTAGGTTTTATACCAAAAAGAACAATCAGACCTTTTTTTGCAACATTTTTTGCTTTTTTTACAAAACTTACAAACTTTTTTTCTTCTTTTATAAAATGGTCTGATGGGAAAACACCTATGATTTCATTCGGATATCTTTCTTTTATATAAAAACAAGCATAAGTTATAGCGGGCAGGGTATTTTTTATATCTGGTTCACACAAAATATTTTCTAACGAAAATTTTATATTTAAATCTTGTATATTTTCTTTAACTAAAAACTTATGTTCTTTGTTTACAACAATAAAAATTTTTTCAATATCAGTAAATTTTTTTATACGAAGAAATGTTTTTTGAAGTAAAGAATATTTCTCATTAGGAAGTTTTATCAAAAACTTAGGACAAAACTTTCTTGAAACAGGCCAAAGCCGTGTTCCAGCACCACCTGCTAAAATTATTGATATCATAAGTTTGTATTATATGTAGGGCAAACTTTTAAGTTTGCTTTTTATCTTTGCATGACTAAAAGCCATGCCCTACATTGAATTTATTATGATAAATTAAATTTTGTTTCAACACTTCTCTTGCAACTTTGTAAAAAGAAAAAAATTGTGTTTCAAGTTCTTGCTTAAGTTTAGTATCATTAATACTTGACTTAAATCCTGGATCATCAAAATAATTATAAAGACTTAAAACCTGTTGTATGTTATGGACAAGGATATAAGAATCTTTTACCCAGTATTTTACTTCACCACCGTTCATATATACAAACCTGTTTTCCTTACTTGCAAACAAAGATTTGCCAAAAGAAGAATGTAATGTGTTTATTTTTAAAAAGTCAATTATGGAAGGTAAAATATCTAACTGTGAACCTAATACACTACAAACCTGAGGTTTTATATGTTTCGGAGAATAAAACAAACAAAATATATGGAACGCATCTAAAGGATTTTTAGGCAATATAGTTTGTTGGTGATCAGAAACAATTATAAAAATTGTATTATCAAAATATTTTTCTTTTTTAGCAACTTTGAAAAACTGTTCCAAAGAATAATCTACATATCTTAAAGAATTTAGATACTCAGCATAAGGAAAAGTAGATTTTGCAATTTTAAATTCAGAAGGTAAATCATATGGTTCATGTGATGATAAAGACAAAACTACACCTAAAAATGGTTGGTTTAAATTTTTAAACTCTTCATTTGCTTTCAAGAAAACATATTCATCGTGAACACCCCAGGATTTGTCTACTTTAACTTTAGAAAGGTCAAAATCTTCCTTAAAGATTGTTTTTTCAAACCCGCCTATATATTTTGTGAAATAATTGAACCTAAAAAAATATCCTTCGCCACCATGAAGAAATATAGTTTCGTATCCTTCATCTTTAAGAACATTAGCAATACTTCTATAAACATTTTGACTAAATGGTTCATCAGTAATACCTTTGTTGTAGACAACAGGTATAGAAAATAAGATAGCAGAAACTGCTGGCCATGTTCTTGTTGCACAAGAATAAAAATTGTCAAAATACATACCTTCTTTTTTAAGAGAACTTAAGAAAGGCATATAACTTAAATAATCAGGATGCAAACTTTCTACAATAAAAATTACAACATTTAGTTTTTTAGTCGGTGTTTTATAATATGTTTGTCGCAACAATGGATATCTATCTTCAACAAATTTTTCATCATCAGTTTTTATAAGTTTTTGTAAAATTTCAACTGCTTCTTCATACTTAATATATTCTTTATCATCTTTATACACTTTTGACTCCCATAGAGAGTTCAACACTGTATACCATCCATTTAATCTTAAATGTCCTAATACAACACTACCATCATTAAACGCTACTGCTGGAGTAATAGGCCTGTTTTGAAGACCGCCACGAATAAGAATAGTAGAAAAAATAACAAAAACAAAAAAATAAATTGTTTCAGTTACAAAATTTAAATTTTCTTTCTTTAAGTCAAGTTTGTTTATTATATACCACAAGATAAAATTAAAAATACCAAAAAAAGTTATAAACAACAAAATTCCCAACCAGTATTTTGTTAAAATAAGCAACGCCATAGCTTTAATATGTGTTGACACAGAAAGAACTTCAATAGCAGAAAGTCGTCTCGCTGCAAATTCGTAATAAAATATGTCTATAAACATTGTTATATACATAAGATTGATAACAACAAAAACAAAAAAATAAACAATTTTTTAACTATACTATTTTCTTTCCACTTCCCTGGCAAATGAAAGATTAAGAAAAACCAACATATTGATACAACAATAGCTGAAATATCAAACCTTGCTCCTTGTAAAAATGAAAACAAAATTTTTCCATTATCTATACCCTTATAATAATTAAAATTTTTTATCAAAAATCCTAAACGCAAAAGTTCAAAAAACAATAAGTTGTAAATAATAACAACAATATAAACCACAAAATTTTTAGGTATCAAAAATTTTCTATCCATATTTTTCTTTTAGCCACCTTTCTACCAAACTCTTTATTTTTTCAACAAACACTTGTTTGCTGAATTTCAAAGCGTTATTTCTAATTTTTTGTTTATCAAAATTCATCTTTTCAAACTTTTCTATTGCTTCTATTACACTTTGTGGTGTTTGTTCTTCAAAAAATATTCCTGTTTCACCTTCAACTACAGTTTCCAAAGCACCACCTTTTTTATAAGCAATAACTAGTGTACCACACGCCTGTGCTTCAACTGGTACAATACCAAAATCTTCTTCTACAGGAAAAATTAATGCTTTTGCATTTTGATAGTAGTATCTCAATTTTTCATTTTCAGCCCAACCTAAAAATTCTATGTTTTTATTTTTTGCTAAAGATTTTAAATAATCTTCCTGCTGCCCAGAACCAATTATTTTTAATGGGAAATTTAACTCATTAAAAGCTTCTATTACAACATCAATTTTTTTATACGGTGCAAAAGCTGAAACTGTTAAATAATAATCTTTTTTTGATTCTGAAGAAGGAACAAAAAAATCTGTATCAACAGGTGGATATACAACCTCTGAATCACGACTATAGATTCTTTTTATTCTTTCTTTAACATTAAAAGAATTTGCAATAAAATAGTTTACATTTTTTGACGAGTTTATATCCCAATTTTGTAATGGTTTTCTTAAAACTTTCATCAAAATTTTTGTAACAAAATTTGCTCTTGAATCTTTACCAAAATATACATCATACATATCCCAAATATATCTCATAGGTGTATGACAATAACATATATGCAAAGTATTTTTACCAACTTTTACACCTTTTGCAACACAATGTGATGAACTTATAACTAAATCATAACCAGACAAATCAAACTGTTCAATAGCAAAAGGCATAAGTGGTAAGTAATATCTATAGTATTTTTCCACATTAGGAAATTTTTGTAAAAACGAAGTATAAATTTTTTTACTTTCAATAATTTTTGAAACAGAACCTTTTATATAAACCAAAGTATAAATATCAGCAGATGGAAAAATTTCACACAATGATTCCAAAACTTTTTCTCCACCACGCATCCCTGTCAACCAATCATGAACCAATGCTATTTTCATGTTTGTGAACTAAAATAAAATCTTAATATAACTCCAAGCATTCTATAATCCTTACCATGAAATGGAAACAAATACCTAAATTTCCCAGCAGGACAAAATGTATATTTTGGAACAATTTTTATTATAAGTTTATCTTCATTAATAGGAAATTTTATATCTGTCCATGTAGATTCTTGAAGATCTACAGTTTTATATTCTTTCTCATTCAAAAAAATTTTAACATTTTGGTTTTTAACATTTGCTGGATTTATTTCTAAAACAAACTTTTTATTCTTAGCATTATCAAGTTTTATAAAAACTTTATTTTCACTCCATTGTGCTGTTTTACCAAAAAGATTTTCAGGATGATATAAACCTGCATAATTTCTGTATTTAAAAATATCAATTTTTTTGATCTCTTTTGCTGTATTTATTACACTTAATACAAAAAAAATTACTGTTATACTCAAAAGTATTTTGTTTACGATTTTATTCCAACTAAATTTTGTATTATTAAACACTATCGCTAAATAAAACCAAAATATTAAAGAAACCTCTTCTGCATCCAAATGATGACCAAAGAAACTTACAATAAAAAATGAAATTAAAGTCGCAGTTAAAAAAAATTGGTATGTATCAGCAACTACAAAACTTTTAATAAAAGAATATATTACATAAATAATAATCACAAAAAACACTGATGTTCCCAAAACACCTATCTCTGACAAATAATTTATATAAGTATTACATGCATTGTCAGAAAACCACTCTTGTGTTATATTAGGAAATTCTTTATAGAAACTTTTTATTCCGTTTCCTATCAAAACATTTTGTTTCCACAATTTTATCCCTGCTTGCCAAAAAATATATCTTGAAGTTTTGATGTTATCAAAAAATTTTGTTATACTGATACTTTCAATTATTCTTTTTATAGGATAATAATCTTTAAAAAAGTTAAAAAATAGTGTTACTGAAACAAAAAAAATAAGAAAATAACAGAGATAAACCAATTTTATCTTTTTTTTAACAAACAAATAAATAAACAAAAAAAATAAACCTAAGAAGAAACATATAATACCTGACCTTGTCCCTGTTAAAAAAATATTTATCAGCCCTAATACAAACGAGAAAAAAAACAGAAATTTTAATTCTATCTTCTCTGTTTTACTAAAATAAAACAAAAACATTGGTAAAAGTAACGAAAGTGATAAAGAAAACGAGTTGAAATTAGAGAATAGTCCATTTACTCTTTTTTCCCATTCTATAATATAACCAAATTTACCTTTTAGTATTTCTAAAAACTGTAAAATACCAACAATTGAACTTATAACTATACCTATTGCAAAAAGTATAAAAGTTTTTTTAATTTTATCTTCATCATATAAATTAAATATCATATAAAAAAGGATCATACTAACAAATAAAACAAATAATTCATAGCCAACGATATGATATATAATTTCAGTATTTAGATAACCTATTCTATTTACAATAAAAACTATTTTTGGAGAATATAATTGGATTAAATGTAAAAAAGAAGAAATAAAAAAAAATAAAAAGAAATAAAAAGGAAGTAAATTGTTTTCTTTCTTTAGTAAGCCATTAATCTTGAATGAAGGATTAAAAGTTAAACCTAAAAAAACACAACATAATAAAAAAGAAGCTGTAGAATATGGCACTGGAGACAATCTAGATAAACCGTTTCCTATAGGTATGAGCAATCCCAAAATCGTATAATCGCTTAAATAGAACCCATATACAAAAAAAGATGCACCTAATAAAAATATATACCATCTAAAATTGTTTTTACTTGATGGAGAACATACTTCTAAAAAAAATACTACAAAAAGTATTAATATTAACTTTATTAAATATAAACTTTTCTTCATTTTGGTCTAATATGCCATTCCCAATCCTTAAAAAAAACATCTGCAGGTTTATCTTCTAACCAAATTTCTTGTATTACATCTTTACCATTCGATAGTAAAACATTTACTGCTTTCCATACACTTTCTACTGATATCAAAGAAGTACAATTTATCTTTTTTGAACAAAATTTTAAACTACATGGTATTTCACAAGATGCTGAAGAATGAATACATATATATCTTGAACAATTTGGTTCTGCAACTTTAGGATGTGTGTTACCAAACAACATAATAACTGGGACATCCATACTTGATGCCAAATGTGTCACACCTGAATCCAATCCTATAAACAATTTAGAAAATTTTATCATCGCTGCAACTTCTTTTATCTTTAATTTCCCAGCCAAGTTATAAAGATATTTTATTTCAATATTTATACCTTCACCCTTACCACCAACTAAAATTGTTTTATATCCAAACTCTTTGTATAACAAATTTATTAATTGAACCCATTTTTTGGAATCCCAATTTTTAAGAGACCATCCTGCATTTGTATGGATCACAACATATTTTTTTTCATCTATTTTTAAATTTTTTAATATTTGGTTTACTTCATTTTTTTCATTGTCGCTAATAAAAACATAATATTTTTTATCTTTAAGAGGATAAACACCTGCCATAGATGCATAAAAATCTCTAAGATGTAAAGAAGTACGTCTATATTCAGGATAATGATCTAAACAATTTAATTGAAATACATATTCCCATCTTTTAAATGTTAAAAATTTTGATGTTACAATATCATATATTCTATGATTTATTATCTTATATGAACGATTCGGTAAAGTAACTAATTCGTCTATATATGGATTTCCTTCAAAAATTTCACTCCATGGTTGCATACTTAACAAAGTGATTTTATAATCACTATACTTCTCTCTTAAAGCTTTAATAGTTGGAGTCACTATTATTGCATCACCTAAACTCATTAATTTTATAACTAAAATATTCTTTGAAAAATTTTTTGTTTGTCCTTTATTAATCCATTTTCTGTTAAAATTAATTTCATCCCAGTTATATGGGAACTTATTGTATTTAAAAACAGCAATTTCTAGAAATGGATAATACTTTACTTTTAAATTTTTAACAAACTTTATTTTATACCCACAACTTTTTGCTTTTAAATAAAAATCCGTATCATAAAAAAAATTATAGTAACTTTCATCAAATTCATTAAGCTCTTCAAAATCTTTCTTTTTAATAAATAGTAAACCAAAAGACGGATTTTTGATTTCTTCTTCATCTAATTTTGTCTTTTTTAACTTATAAAGTATTGATTTAAACTTTATAATTTTCTTTAATAAAAACAAAAATATTTTCGTTGCAAAATTTGTTGTTTTTTTCTTTTTCTTCACAAAAAAGTAAAATGTATGGAATGGTTTCAAGATTAAATAAATATTACTAATTAGATTAATAAAATTTTCTTCAAACTTAGAAAGATTAAACGCTTCTCTTTTAACTAATCCAGAAACAATGCATATTTTTTCTTCGTTATCAAAGTATTTTATCATTTCTGAAATTACATCTTTATCAAAAAGACAGAAATTATTTACAAACAGAATATAATCACCAGTCGCAAATTTTATGCCATAATTAAATATTTTGGGTAAACTAAATTTAAAAGGATATGTAACAACTTTTATATTTTTTGATTCATTAAATTTATTTAAAATTTTTTTAATATATCCATTAACATCTGAATTATCTACTATAATTACTTCATAATCCTTATCTAAAAAATTTTTCAATTGATTAAACAAAAATAGACCATAGTTTATTATAGGCAGATATGTTATAGGAATTATTATACTTATTTTATCTTTGTTCATTACTTTTTATACCGATTACTGTATAATATGGACAATCTGCAAATTTTATCTTTCTGCTAAAACTTTCATGGGTTATATACAAAACTTTAGTTTTATTAAATCCTACATATTCTAAATACATCTTTAAAAATTCTGGCATTATAGGTTGTTTATGTGTAATATCAAGATAAAAATTTTTTGATGCTATTTCGTTTCGTATGTTAACAGTTTCTAAAATTAAAATTCCGTTATACGAAATTTTTTGGTAACATAAAACAATAAACTTTTTTAATATTTCTGTATCAAGATGTTCAATCACTTGTAATGCAGATATACCACATAACGAGTTGTCTTCTGTTTTCTTCAAAAATTCTATACCATCAGTTTTCTCAACATTCAACCCTTTTGTTCTACATATCTCTATGTTTACTTGATTAACATCAACACCTATTGAAGGGACACTATTTTCTTTAAGCAATTCTAAAAACTCGCCTCTGCCACAACCTATATCTAACCATTTTTTATCTATATTTTTAAAATATGCTTGTTTAACATAATCAAGATAAATTTTTTCCCATTCTTTAATTATTTTTGACTCACCACGAAATTTTTGTTCAAACAAAAAATAAAAAATGTCATCACCATATTTCTCTTTCCATAAATTGAAATCAAACTCAGGTATTTCTTTTTTTGTTAGTTCAATTGCTTAAGGTAACAAAGGTTGGTCATCTACAAGGATGTTTGATTTTGGTTTATTAATAATATAAACTTTATGAAACACTTTTTTTATAAATTTCAACAACTTCTTCAGGTTCTCCATCTCTTACTATTTCTCCTTTATCCAAAATTATAACTCGTGAACACAAATTTTTTACAGCATCAAGATCATGACTTACAAAAATTATTGTTTTATTTTGTTGTTTTATTTCTTCAATTTTTTGATAACATTTTTTTTGAAATTCAATATCACCTACTGCTAAAACTTCATCTATTAAAATTGTATCAGCATCTATATTTATCGCACAAGAAAAACCTAACCTTGCTAACATACCACTTGAATAAGTTCTTACAGGTTGGTTTATAAAATTTTTTAATTCAGAAAATTCTATTATTTGGTCAACTTTTGCTAAAATTTCTTTTTTTGTCAAACCCAATAAAATACCATTAAGGATTATATTTTCATAACCAGTAAGGTCAGGATGAAACCCAGCCTGTAATTCTAAAAGACCAACAACTTTACCATAAACATTTATTTTTCCATAAGTTGGTTTTAATACACCAGCAATAAGTCCTAATATAGTACTTTTCCCAGCACCATTTCTACCAATAATACCCAAAGTTTCTCCTTTTAAAACTTTAAAACTTATATTGTTTAACGCACAAAATTTTTTTATCCTTAACTCTTTTATAGTTTTTGGTAAATTAAACAAAAAATTTTTAATACCAATAAAACTATGATATAACGGATAATACTTTGTAACATTTTCAAATTTAACTACAGTATTGTTTTTTTTCATACAACCTCAGCAAACTTCCATTGTAAACTATTATAAATTTTGTATCCTATTAAAAAAATAATTAAACTTAATACACAAGATAATAAAAAATTTAAATAATCAAATTTGTTATACAAAAAAATTCCTCTATATAAAATTACAAAATGTGCCATCGGATTAAAATAAAAAAATACTTTATATTTCTCTGGCACCATTGATTCTGAATAAATTATAGGTGTAAGATAAAACAACAGATTTGTAAAAATTAAGATCAACCTTTCAAGATCTCTAAAAAAAAGATTTATTGAACTTACTATTAAACTTATACCAGAAATTAAAAAAAACTGTATTAAAATAACCAATGGTAAAAAAATTAAATATATAGAAAATCTTTGTTTAAAAATAATAACAAACAAAATTATGACTGGTATCGCTAAAACAAAATGTAACGCATCACTTAACACCATTGAATATACTAAACTATCTCTTGGGAAGTTAACTTTTTTTATCAATGTAGCATTGTTCAAAAACAAAGTTGATGACGCTAAAAGTGAGTTCACAAACCATTGCCAACAAAATAATCCTGAGATCAAAAACAAAGCATAGTTCTCAATTTTTAACCTTATAACAATTTTAAATGCTACAAAAAAGACCAAAGCAGAAGCTAACGGACTTAAAATAGACCATAAATATCCTAATACACTATTTTTATACCTAACCTTTAGTTCTTTTTTAACAAGTTCTGTAATTAAATCAAAATAATATCTACTATTCATATTCTTTAATTGTCTCTATTAACTCTTCTTTTGTAACTGTTGCAGTACCAACTTTGCCTACAACAATACCTGCTGCAAAGTTTGAAATTTCGCATGAAGAAACAAAATCTGCTCCTGCTGCTAAACATAATGTTAATATAGCGATCACAGTATCACCTGCACCTGTTACATCATAAACTTCTTTTGCTCTTGTTGGTATATGATAAATTCTTTCTTTTTGTAAAGGTGATACATTTTCAAAAAGTGTCATACCATCAGGTCCACGAGTAATAACAACTGCTTCTGGTTTTAATTTAGAAAGCATTTTTCTACCTAAATCATAAATTTCTTGTTCTGTCTGCGGTTTTTTATGTAATCTCATACCAAGTGTTGCTTCGTTTAGATTTGGTGTTAAAACTGTGACATGCTTATACTCTAAAAAATGTTCTATCTTTGGGTCAACTGTAATTGGTATATCAAGTTTTTTTGCTAATTTTATTAAAAAACTTAACAAACTTTTTGTTATTACTCCTTTCCCATAGTCAGAGATTAATATCGCATCAATTGAATTTTTTATATCTAAAACATAAGATTTAATTTTCTCAAACAATTGTGGGTTAAGCTGATGCCTACTTTCTTTATCTACACGAACAACTTGTTGGTTATGAGCAATGATTCTTGTTTTTACAGTTGTAGGACGAGAATTGTCTAAAAAAACTCCATTAGTATTAACTTTTTTTTCTTTCAACATTTTTTTTAATTCTTCAGCGTACATATCATTACCTACTATTGTTATGATACGAACATTCCCTCCAACAAATGTGATATTGTTTGCTACATTTCCACAACCACCAAGTGTTTGTGTTTCTTTTATAACTTCAACAACAGGTACAGGTGCTTCAGGCGAGATTCTTTCAACATTACCCCATACATATTTATCAAGCATTGTGTCACCTATAACCAAAACATTTTTATTTTTAAATTTTTCTATTATATTAAAAAGTTTTTGTTTATTCATTTTTGTTTCCCCATTACTAATTTAAAAAAATACTGGTTAAAAAACTTATGGTTACTAAAATAGGTAGGTACATCTTTTCAAATGTAAAAACTATTTTTTTGTTCTATAATAAATTTTTAAAACATTGACAAAACCTGCTGTTTTTACTATTTCGTTTGCAGAATCTGTATATTTTGATAAATACTTGATATCATCTAAATTACCATATTTACCAAAACTTTCTATTGAATACAAAATAATATCTTCGTCATTACTTTCTAACCCTTTTTTCAACACTTCAATACCTATTCTATCATTTAATTTTAATAACGATCTTGCAGCTGCAACTCTTACAGAACCATTCATATCGTTTAAATAACTTTGTAACACATTTTTTATTTTTGTTAAAGTTTCAGTATCAACAAAAGATGAAATAATGATATTGTATGCTATATCTCCTAACGATTCTGCTAAAGTTAATCTATAAGAATCTTCAGGATGTGTTTTAAATTGTAGCAAATCTTTTAAAACTTCTTTATTACCTATTTTACCTAAAGCCTTTATTGTTTCTAACACAACTTCTTTATTTGTATCTTTTAATCTTAAAGTTAGTGGTGGAACAGAATCTTCATATTTTAATTGTGCAAGAAATTTTACTGCTTGAAGACGTACTTTTGGATTTAGATCTTTTAATCCTTCATAAAAAAATTCTTTTAACTCTGATGTTTGTTGTATAACACCTCGTTGTGAAAGTAATGCTAATGCAAAATAAGAAGCGTCTGCTACATTACCATCATCATCTTTCACTGTTTTAGATAATACATTGACAGTATTTTTATCTCCGAGTTCACCAAGCATTTTTACTGCTTCAGCTCTGAGTTGATTCTTTAAATAAACTTTTGCTTTTGCAACAGCGGACATGTTTTCATCAATTTTTGGTTTATCTAACACAAAATTTATAATAACATTAATTGCTTGAGTGTCTTTATAAATTTTATACAACACATATGCAGATTTTATTTTCACATTATCATTCTTTGATTTTAACAAATTCTTAATCTCTGTCTTAAAAGAATTTAAAGGGATATCTTCGATGTTGTCTAAGATATAAAGTTTTATACTATCCTGTGAAGAAGAGATACTTTTTAAAATAAACTCCTCTGCTTCTTTTGCTGTTTGTGAAAAACAGTTTATTGTAATGAATAACAACAAAAAAAATATTTTCATAATTCTTCAGTTTTAAATTTTTCCATAAATTCTTTTTTTTCTTCAATAAACCTTTCTTCTTTTATCGCTTGTTTTATTTTATTCATTAAAGAAATAATAAAATATACATTATGATATGACAACAACCTTAATCCTAAAAGTTCGCCTGATTTAAAATAATGGTGTATCAAAGCACGACTGTAATTTTTACAAACATAACAACTACAAAACTCATCTATAGGTTTTTCGTCTATCTTAAACTTAGAATTTTTTATATTTATTTTACCAAAAGTTGTCAATGCTTGACCATTCCTACCATTTCTTGTTGGTAACACACAATCCATAATATCGTATCCTAACCCAACCACTTCCCATATATCTTCAATTTCTCCAACACCCATAACATATTTAGGTACATCTTCAGGTAAAATTTCTATCATATAACTTAAAATTTCGTACATTAATTCCTTAGGTTCACCAACTGCAACACCGCCAATTGCATACCCGTCAAAACCTATATTTAAAATTTCTTCTGCTGATTTTTTTCTCAAATCTTTATAAACAGAACCTTGGATTATACCAAACAAAAGTTGACCATTTTGTTTTTCTAAAAATTTTTCTTTAGACAGTTTTGCCCACAATGTTGTTAATTCAACAGAATTTTTCACTTTTTCATATTCTGTTGGATACTCAACACATTCATCTAATGGTAGTACAACATCGGACCCTATAATTTTTTGTAATTCAATAACTTTTTGTGGTGTAAAAAAATGTATTGAACCATCAATATGTGACTTAAATTCTACACCTTCTTTTGTAACTTTTCTTAATTCTCTTAAACTATATACTTGAAACCCGCCTGAATCTGTAAATATAACTTTTTGCCAGTTTATAAATTTATGTAACCCACCAAATCTTTTTAATATTTCTTCTCCAGGACGGAAATACAAATGGTATGTATTAGTAATAAAAGCTTCAACACCAATTTCATCAAGTTCTGTATAACTTAATGTTTTTACAACACCTAAAGTACCAACAGGTAAAAATAATGGTGTTGAAACATTACCAGATTGAGTTTTTAAAAGACCTATCCTTGTATTTGAATTTTTATTTTTTTTTATTATTTCAAAACTCTTCATAATAAAAATTTTTAAACTTCCACAGAGATGCACATTTAAAGATCATAACAAACTACCAATTACAATCCTTTACTTTTTTTATCTTAAATTTCATAAATATCTAACTTCATTTATATAAAACTCAAAATTTAATCCAAGTTTATTTATTGCTTTTTTACAAGTTTCTACTCTTAACATAAAAAGTTCAAAGTATTCTAATACACTACATATACTGTCATCTATTTGAAGTTCTAAAACAATTTTTTTATTATCAGGATAAACTTTTAGATCATTCTTTACAACAGCATAATGTACTCTATCATGTTTATCAAAAAGTTTAAAATCTGTTTTTATAACACGTTCTCTTCTAACATCTGTTTTATCTGCAATTGTTACAACAGCTGCAATGTCTGAGACAGACAAATAATCAATATCTTCATGTGCACCTATAATATTCACAATTTTTAAAATTTCTTTCTGAGGAACAGAATTTTTTGATAGAATTTTGTTTACTAAAACAGCACCTGTTTGAGCATGGTCTTTGTAAGATATACAACAACCAATATCGTGTAAAAACCCAGCTGATTTACCAATATCTATATCTTGTTCAGCAAAGTTTAGTTCAGACATTATTTTTTCCACTAAAGATGCTGTTTGTTTAGCATGAGTAAGACCTTGTTCTGTATATCCTAACGCTTTGAAATTTTCATCTGCTTGTTGAAGATATACTAAAACATCTTTATTTGTTGATATTAAATCAAAGTATTTCATAGTATTAACATTGCATCACCGTAAGAATAAAATCTATATTTGTTTTCAACAGCAATTTTGTAAAGTTCTAAAAGTTTTTCTCTGCCAATAAATGCTGATACTAACAATAAATTAGTGGATTTTGGTAAATGAAAATTTGTAATAATTCCAGAAACTATTTTAAAATTGTATCCTGGATAAATGTATATATCAACATTACCTTCATATGGTACAATTTTACCATATTTTGTTGCCAAAAATTCTAATGTTCTTACACTTGTTGTCCCAACTGCTATAATTTTTTTGTTTTCTTTTATTAGTTTATTTATTTTTTCTGCAACATCAGAAGATACAAATGCATATTCTGGTAACAACTTATGTTCTCTTATATCTTTTGTTTTTATAGGTTTAAATGTACTTAGTCCAACATGGAGTGTAATATACAAAACTTCAACTTTTTTTTCTACAAGTTTTTGAAGAATTTCTTTATCAAAATGTAACCCAGCAGTAGGTGCTGCAACAGAACCATTTTTTTGTGCATATATTGTTTGGTATCGTTCAAAATCAATTTTTACTCTTTCATCATCTTTTTTTCTTTTGATATATGGAGGCAATGGTGGCAACCCATAGTTTTTAATCACATCTTTTATATCTTGTTTAGAAAATTTACCTTTAGCTATAAACTCACCTGTTGTAAAATCTTTATCTATTATTTCTACTTCGACATTGTTTGGTAATATCAATTTTTTAAAATTTACTCGTTTATATGGCAAAAATTTTATCAAACAATTATTATAATCTGTTATAAGGATATTAACAATCCCGCCTGTAGTTTTTCTACATTCAATTTTTCTATTATCAACTTTTGTGTTATTTAAAACAATACAAAATTGGTCATCAAGAATATCAACAATATCTTTAAATTTCAAATGATAGATTTTATCGTCTTTTCGATTATAATAAAAAAGACGAGATTCAGAACGTTTTTGTGAAGGTAATTGTGCAATTAGTTCTCTTGGCAAATCAAAATTGTATAAATCTAAGTTATATTCTTCTTTCATAAAATATGCAAGGATAAGTCCTTGACCTACAAAATCCCTAACACCTTCCTACTTACTACTTTCCTACTATTATTCTGCGCAGGATGAAGCCTGCGGCTACCATAACCTATATTTGCACGGCTGAAGCCGTGTCCTACAAAATTAACTATCCCACACATTGCGGTATTGACGATACAAAACTACGAACTAAAACAAAGTTTCACTTTGCTGCTACTATAAACTATTGACTATTAACTAATACAACTTTTTAATCTTTGTTTTTGGATAGTAATACTCTATAACTTCTTTAAAACTTTTACCTTGTTTTGTTAATTCGTTTGCTCCCCATTGACACAACCCAATCCCATGTCCCCATCCTTTACCATAAAAATATATTCTGTTATTATCAATCTCAATTTTATCAATTTTTGTACTTTTTATCTTGTTATAACCAAAAATTTTCCTCAAATTTTCGCCACTAAGTATAATTTTGTCTTTATTACCTATTATTTGTAAATCTTTAATTCTATCATTTTTAGTTTTAGAAAGAACAGAAATACTTTTTATTTTATCACCAATAACAAACCCGTTGTATTTTAGTTCAGAAACAAATTCTTTAATATCAAAATCACACTCCCAGCTATAATATGGCGAGTTTTTACAAAATTCACATTTTACACCTTTCAATGATTTTATACTTGACACTTCATACCATACCTCAGAAACATCTTCTGTTGCACCACCACATGTTGCATGATAATATGTTTGTACAAGATGTTCATTATTTTTATCTACTACAACAAGACCTTTTGTAGAATCCACTGCTTTTTTTATTCTTAATTCCATATTTTCATTTATTCCTTTATACACTTGGCAGTGAACAGTAGAACACAAGTCAAACCCGTCTTCTTTATGTCGGTTAAGATTCGCTATTGTATAAGTTCTTGCAATAATTGATTGTATTTTCAACATTTCATCTGTCCATGACGGAGATATTTCGTATGGAACAACTCCATATAAATATGTTTCTATGTTAACATTATTTACTAAACTTATTGTTTGCCCATCTTTTGAAAACACTTCAATTTCACCTGGATAAATATTACCATCAATTTTTATTTTCCCTTGTGAATATAATTTTACAGGTAAACTATAGATTTTATCTAAAATTTGTATTTTATCCGGTTTAACAAACAAACAACTTATTTGTTGATTAATTTTTAATTCTTTAACTTTTTTAGTTTTAAGTTGTAAAAAAATACTATTCTTTTGATAACCTACTAAATCAAACTTTTTAGTATTGTTTTTTATACATACTTTTATAAAATATACATCTGAAAATATATATCGCCACAAAAAGACAACTAAAAAAAATAAGAGTTTCTTTGACAAGTTCATTTTTTCCTCAAGATTAGATTTATTATTATTGTAAGAATAATACTTATTAATACAGATGTAACTATTGGAAAGTAAAAAACAAAATTACCTTTTTTTATATAAATATCACCAGGCAATTTACCTAAATTATTTAAGTAAGGAATTCTAGGGAACACAAGAAATAATAATCCAATAATAACTAAAACAACACCAAAAAAAATTAACAGTTTTGCAAAATTTTCAAACATATAAAAAAACTAAAAATTTTTAATCTGCACCTTCAAATTTCTCTTTTACACTTTCTACACTACCAAATTTGACTTTCACAACTTTCGTATATTTTTTAACAACATCTTTTGTATTTTTTACATTAAGTTTATCAAACAAAAATTCAAATTTTTTCTGTAATTCTGTAGATATACTTTCTTTTACTTCTTTTGGTAAACTCCATAGTTCTTTTTTAAACTGGCCTAATGCTTTCTTTCTTGTTTTGTAAATAAACTGTTGTTCAGTATCTGAAGGTTTTCTTTCATCTTTACAACTTTCTGCAAGCCAGTTGTATATTTGTTTCTTTAAATCTTCAGGGAATAACGGATTGTCATAAATCATATTTTGGAATTCAGTTGCAAGATGTATTTCTAAAGTACCAACTTTTGGAAATTTATCAAAAAGTTCTGCTGGCAAAGTTGACGCACCATGTTGGACACAACCTGCAAGTTTATATTTTTCTCTTGCAACTTTTGTTAATTTTTCAATTGTATCAAAATCTATTTTTACTTTTGCTATAGTCCCATCTGGAAGTGGGACACCTCCATGTGTTGTCCCTGTTTGAATTGCAAGTTTTGAGATACCTTTCATATCTGCTGGTAAAAGTTTTAAATATCCTTCCATATAAGCAACAAGTTCTTCTTCAGTAGAATTTTTTGTACCAATCTCACCAATTTCACCACCAAGGTTTACTTCTATTCCTTGTGGTTGAATACTCCTTACATATTTTGTAAGTTCTGCTGCAACTGTATAATTATCTTTTTGTTGTTCATCCAAAGTAGGTTTTGATTCATCAACTAAAGTAGATGTGTCAAGGTCTATATTATAAAACCCAGCATTTATAGAATTTTTTATTAGTTGTTTTATACCATCAATTTCTTTTTGAGGATCTTGTTTATATTTTTTTGCATTGACTTGGAAATGATCCCCTTGGATAAACACAGGTAAATCCCAACCTTCTTTTATTGCAGCTGCTAACATAACTGCAGTATATTCATCTGGTGGTTGGTTTGTATATCCCATTTCAGAGCGTGCTATTTCTAATATCAAAGCACCTACATTTAATTTTTTTGCAGCACGAAACACTGCTTTAGCAGTATCATATGCAATACCACGAATGTTTATTGCAGGAACTGTAAATCCACCAACTTCACCTTTCCCTATAGCAACATATAAATCATAAATACTTGACGGGACAACATTTAATTCTTGAGCAATTAAATATATAATTTTTTTACAAAACTTTTTTTCTTCTTCTTCACCAAACACTGCATTCCAAACAAGTTCATCTATTACTTTTTCTCTGAGTATATTCAGATTTTTAATTTTTACTTCTTCATCTTTATATTCTACAGCTTCTGATATTTGTTTTATTATTTCCATAGTAGTTTCTCCTTTCATTAATAAAATTTTATTTAATTTTAATCTATGAACTAATCCCGCAATTTGCGGGATGAACTAGTTTTATTTTTCTTCTTTCGTTTCTTTTGTTTCACTAAAAAGTTCTTTGATACCAGCAATTGATGATAACACACCAGTTGCTTCTATAGGTATAAATATCTTTGTTGCTTTACCATCAGCAATTTTTTGTAATGTTTCAAGATATTTAATTGCTATTAAATCATTTGTTGGTTTACCATTATGTATAGCATCAAAAATTATTTCAATTTGATACTTTTCTGCATCAGCAACTTTTTTAATTGCTTCTGCTTTACCTTCAGCAGAAAGTATAGCAGATTGTTTCTCACCTTCTGCTTTAAGTATAGCAGATTGTCTGATACCTTCTGCCTCAAGTATCATCGCACGTTTCTCACGTTCAGCTTTCATTTGCTTACTCATAGCGTCAGTTATATCCTTTGGCGGTTCAATTTTTTGTATTTCAACACGAGTTATTTTAACACCCCATTTATCTGTTGCTTCATCTAAAACTTGCCGTAATTGAAAATTTATTTTTTCTCTTGAAGTAAGTGTTTGGTCAAGTTCAAGATCACCTATTACATTTCTCAAATTTGTTTGAGCAAGTTTTAATGCTGCTAAAGAAAAATTGGATACTTCATATACAACTTTTACTGGGTCGGTAACTTGGAAATAAATCACTGCATCTACTGTGACAACTACATTATCTTTAGTAATAACATCCTGTGGTGGAACATCAATAACTTGTTCTCTCATATCTACGATACGTATTCGTTGTAGTGGTGGAAAAATTACAATAAGACCAGGTTCTACAGTACGAGTATATCTACCTAATGTTTCAATAAGTCCGCGTTCATATTGACGAACAATTTTTACTGCACTAAACAAATATACTACTGCTAACATAAACAACAATATAGTTATTCCTGGCGGCATATTTTTATCCTCCTCAAATCAAAAGATAATTATCAAAACTTTACCACTGAAACACAGAATTTATAAAACACTGAATAACCATAACTCTCTAATTCTTTCTGCCTTTTTCTGTGTTTCTGTCATTCCGCATCTTCGTGGTTGTTTTTTTTACCACCGATCATATAAGTCGGAAGAGCAAAACATTGAATTAAGAATCAATTTATAACTCTTTTTATCTTTAATACTGCTTTAGCAAAATTAAGTAATAATCCAACCCTTAAATCAGCAGCTTTTAAATAAGATAATAATTGTGCTATATGACTATCATCAAACTCTTTTACTGTCTTCAATTCAACAATAACTTGTCCTTCTACTACTAAATCAATCCGATGCAAACCAATCTCTTTACCGTCATAGAAAACTTTAATCTATTTCTGTGATTCAACTTTTAACCCCTGTTTTACTAATTCCAAAAGCATTGCTGCCTGATAAATGGATTCTAAAAAACCCGGACCTAACTTTTTATGAACCGTGATAGCACATTCAATAATTTTACTGGTTAGTTTTTCTAATTCTAAATTCATTCTTCTGTGACTCTATTCTTCCGTGTTTCTGTGGTTTTATTTTTTCAGTGGTTTTTCACTTCAAATCAAAATTCTATTTTTCATAAACAACTACAACAGAACACTGCCCACCGAACCCGTCATCAGCAAAATACTTTGCGTTTTTGTCAGCAACCCAAATGTTTGTATCAATCAAAAATTTGTATCTATAAGTACCAGGCTTTATTAACATCTTTTTAAACCATCTATTTTCTTGTGATAAAAACTGCATTATACCTTTTTTTCTGTCCCAGTTATTAAAATCACCTACTACAGCAACTTCTTTTGGTTTATAATTATCTTCACGTGTATAACAAAAAGAAATTGTCCTAAACCTAAACACACGATTGCCACCAAACTCTTTTACTCTATACAAAAGTTCATCTGTTTTTTCAATAAGTTCTTCTAAATCTTTTGCATCTGATTCTTCTGTGTTGTTGTATTCACAAACACCTATGCTTACTGTTATACCAATAGTAGCAAAATGATTTTGTACTTCTTGACGAAATTCATCAAGTAGATTTTGAGCTTGCCTTTTATCTATGTTGAACAAAACAACAATAAACTCATCTCCACCGTATCTACCAACTAAGTATTTTTCTTCATCATTAAATTTTAACTTTAAAGTAGCAGCAAACTCTTGTAGTATAACATCGCCAGCTTGATGTCCTTCTTTATCATTATATTTTTTGAACCCATCTAAATCAAGTAAAGCAAACGAAAATTGTTGTTTTTGTCTTATTTTTTGTCTAACAACATTAAACAAATATAATCTGTTATAAACACCAGTTAAAACATCTATTGTTGCAAGTTTTACAGTTTTTATAAACTCATCTTCTTCAACAATCTTCGGTGTTTTAATCAACTTTTTTATATTTTCTAGATAATCTAAAGTTGCAACTCTGATTCCTATATTACGCCCTAATTGTTGAGATATTTTCCATTTATGTTCTATTATTTCAAACCATAATTTTTTTGCTGCTTCATATGAAAATTCTTCAGAAACAAGTTGGTACAACAAATTTGAATAAAAATTTTTGTCTAAAGATATAAGTCGATCTACTTTTTTCCTTATTTCTTCAGGAGGAACAACATCGCCAGAAACGACTTCTTCTAAGCTATACCCAGCAGATTTTATTTCTTCATATAGATTTTCAACAATTTCGTTGTTGTTCATACTTCTTCAAAATCACTCCTCTTTCTTTTTCTCTTTTTTCTTTATATATTTCTTTTTTAATTTTCTTAACTCAGTTAAAAACTTGTCTATACTATCATATTGATAATATACAGATGCAAACCTGACATATGCTACAGGATCTATTGAAAACAATTTTTCAAGCACAAGTTTTCCAATAAGTGAACTCGGTACTTCTAAAACAAATTTTTTTGATAAATCCTGTTGTACTTCAGAAATTATTCGTTCAATATCTTCACTACTCACAGGACGTTTTTCAACTGCTCTTAGTATACCTTCACGAAGTTTTTCTATATTAAACGGTTCTCTTCTACCATCAGATTTTATAACCATCAAAGTTGGTTCTTCTACACGTTCATATGTTGTAAACTTATGTTTACAATTTTGACAAAATCGTCTTCTTCTAATAATAGATGCACCTTTTATAACTCTTGAATCAACTACATAAGTGTATGAATAACCACAGAAAGGACATTTCATTTTATGTAATTTTACATACTATATTAACAAGTTTGTTAGATAAAATTACCCATTTCTGAATTGTTGCATTGTCCAAAACTTTTTTTATCTTTTCATCTTGCAAAATTACATTTTTAAGTTCTTCTTCAGAAATATCTTTTTTAACAACAACTTTTCCTTTTAATTTACCATTTACTTGTATCGGAATTTCAACAAAATCTTGTTGTATTAAACTGTAGTCGTATTTCGGGAATTCACAGATTCTCACAGATGTTTTATTACCCATTCTTTGCCACAATTCCTCAGCTATATGAGGCACAAAGATTGATAAAACAACAATTAAGTTTTTAACAATCTCTTTAGACGCATCATCTCCTAAAAATTTATATGAATAAAGAAGATTTGTTAATTCCATAGTTTTTGCTATTGCAGTATTAAACTGATATTCTTTTTCTATATCTTCCGTTATACCTTTAAGTAATCTATGATATTCACTTAAAAGTTTTTTCTTTTCTTCTTTATATTCATCCTCATTTTCAATTTTTACTTCGTTATTTAAAACTGTATCTACTAATTTTTCAACACGGAGTAAAAACCTGAAACATCCTTCTACACCTTTATCAGACCATTCAAGTTGTTTTTGTGGCGATGCTGCAAATAAAATAAACAATCTTGTAGTATCAGCACCATATTTTGAAACAATTTTGTCCGGTTCAACAATGTTACCTTTTGATTTTGACATAGCAGAACCGCCAAGTGTTACCATACCTTGTGTTAAAAGACGCATAAATGGTTCTTTAGTTTTTACTAATCCTAAATCATACATAAACTTGTGCCAAAAACGTGAATAAATAAGATGCATACATGCATGTTCTATCCCGCCAATATATTGATCAATTGGTAGTAAATAATCTGTAATGTTTGTATCAAACGGAACTTTGTCATTATGAGGGTCACAATATCTAGCATAATACCAAGATGAATCAACAAAAGTGTCCATAGTATCAGTTTCCCTTTTTGCTTTACCACCACATTTATAACATTTTGTGTTTACCCAATCTTCTACATATTTCAATGGCGATTCTCCTACACCAGTAATATTCACATTTTTTGGTAAAATAACTGGAAGTTCTTCTTCTCTTACAGGCAATACTCCACAGTGTTCACAATATATAACTGGTATTGGTGTCCCCCAATATCTTTGTCTTGAGATCAACCAATCTTTAAGTCGATAATAAGTTTTTGCTTTACCTTTATTAATTGACTGTAAATACTCGGTAATTCTTTTTCTACCTTCTTGTGAAGTAAGTCCAGAAAAACTACCAGAATTAACCATTATACCATCTTCTTCAAATGCAGCATTTGGCAATGTTGTTTCTTTTGAAACAGGTTTTATAACTTCTTTAATCAGAAGACCGTTTTCTTTTGCAAACTCAAAATCTCGTTGGTCATGCGCTGGGACACACATTATTGCTCCAGTACCATATTCCATCAACACATATTCAGCTATATATATTGGTATTTTTTCATTGTTTACAGGATTTATTGCATAGTATCCGCTAAACACTCCAGTTTTTTCTTTAGCAAGTTTTCGTTCTTGTAACGGTTTTTTTAACACATTATTTAAATATTCAGCAACTTTTTGATTTTTTGAAGCAACTAATTTAGAAAATTCATGTTCAGGAGCTACTGCAACAAATGTTGCTCCAAATAAAGTATCCGCACGTGTAGTAAACACTAACAATTGGTTGTATTGACAGTCAACAATATCAAAAATTATCTCAGTGCCTTCTGACTTGCCAATCCAGTTTTTTTGCATCATCAACACTTCTTCTGGCCAGCCATTTTTTATAAGTTCATGGTCTTCTAACAATCTTTCTGCATATTCAGTAATTTTTATAAACCATTGTTCTAACTCTTTTTGTTCAACTAAACTTCCGCAACGCCAACAAATACCTTGTTGCACCTGTTCATTTGCTAAAACAGTGGCACATTTTGGGCACCAATTTACAATTGCTTTCTTTCTATAAACTAACCCTTTTTCATACATTTTTATAAAAAACCATTGGTTCCATTTATAATACTCAGGTTCACATGTCGCAATTTCAGCTTCCCAGTTATAACTTATCCCAAGCCGTTTTAATTGTTGCCTCATATTATTTATATTTTCTTTTGTCCACTTTTCAGGATGTATGCCATGTTTTATTGCTGCATTTTCTGCTGGGAGGCCAAAAGCATCCCATCCTATTGGGTGGAAAACATTGTATCCTTTCATCCTCATATAGTTAGCAATAACATCACCGATAACATAATTTCTCACATGTCCCATATGGATTTTACCAGATGGATAAGGAAACATCACAAGACAATAAAATTTTTTTGCCCTTTTGTTTTTATCAAACTCAAACAATTTTTGTTCCTGCCAAATTTTTTGCCAATATAACTCTTTTTGTTCAAACTCTTCTTTCCAACTCATATGCATTCCTTTGAATTAATTTCAGTATTATAAAAAATACTAAACCTTCTCTTTTGTCATTGCGAGCCCGTCAGGACGAAGCAATCTATTTTTTACAACAGGATTGCTTCGTCGTCCCGCAACTTGCAGGAAGCAGCTACAATTTACTTATTTTTTATATCAGCACAAGGTGCTGAAACTACAACACAAAATGCGAGATAGAGGTATTCGCAGCCCCACAACTTGCAGTCCCGCTACCTGCGGGATCACAATGACATCTTAATAATATGAGTTCTTTTTCAGCGGTCTCCTTAATTAGCTATTAATGTAATCGGGATTAGAAAGTCCCTCCTACAATATAGATTTTCCTTAAGGATACTCAAAATTGCAGAATTAATTAAAACTTAACAAATCAATTATATAAACACTTTCACACATCCACTCATCCACTCATCTACCCATCTACACATTCACTCATCCACTCAACCCCACATTTTTAAGGTCTGCTTCAACCATGATTTTAACTAATTCTTCAAACGAAGTTTTTGGTTGCCATCCTAAAACATTTTTTGCTTTTGTTGCATCACCTACTAACAAATCAACCTCTGCAGGACGATATAAACTTTTGTCAACTTCTACAACAACATCGCCAATTTTTAAATTTTTGTTTACATTATTTTTATCAATTTTTTCAATAATTCCCTTAGAATTTTCATTTTCACCTTCCCAACGAATTTTTATCCCAACAACTTCAAAAGCTTTTTCAACAAATTCTCTTACTGTATGTGTTTCTCCAGTAGCTATAACATAATCATATGGTTTATCTTGTTGTAACATTAGCCACATTGCTTCAACATAATCTTTTGCATAACCCCAATCACGGGAAGTGTTTAAGTTGCCAAGTTTTATTGTTTTTTGTTTCCCTGCTAAAACATTTGCTAAACCATAGGTAATTTTTCTTGTAACAAATTCTAACCCACGCCGTGGTGATTCATGGTTAAAACAAATTCCACTACAAGAAAACAAGCCATAACTTTCTCTATAATTTACAGTGATATAATGTCCATACACTTTTGCAACACCATAAGGTCTTCTTGGATAAAACGGTGTAGTTTCTTTTTGAGGAACTTCTCTTACTTTACCAAACATTTCTGATGATGATGCTTGATAAAATTTTGCTTGTGGATAAAACCTTCTTATTGCCTCTAAAATTTTTAATACACCTAAAACTGTTATTTCTGCTGTTAAAGCTGGCTGAATAAACGAAGTTGGTACAAACGATTGTGCACCAAAATTGCATACTTCATCAGGTTTTACTGTTCTTATTATATCATCAAGCGAACTTTGGTCTGTTAAATCCCCACTTACAAAATTTATTTTATCTTTTATATGTTCAACACGGGAAAAATCTTCAACACTTTTCCTTCTTATCATACCATAAACTTCATAACCTTTTTCTAACAAAAAATCAGCTAAGTATGAACCATCTTGTCCTGTAACACCTGTTATTAACGCTTTTTTCATAAAAAACTTTCTCCTATTTGTACTTTATTTAAACCAAAAATTTCATCTATTGTCTTTGCAACATCAGCAAAAGTTTTTCTTACACCTAAATTTTTCCCAGGGACAAAATTTTTATTTTTTGAATAAACTAACAATGGTACATATTCACGAGTATGGTCAGTATGAACTGTATAAGTTGGATCATTGCCGTGATCAGAAGTTATAATCAGCAAATCTTCTTCTTTTAACAAATCTATGATTTCTTTAAGTTTTTCATCAAAAAATTTAAGTCCTTCGTAATACTCTCTAACTAACCTTCTGTGACCCCAAAGTGTGTCAAAATCTACAAGATTAGTAAAAACCAAAGTGTTGCTGTCAAAACTGCTTTTTATTTCTTCCATTGTTGCTTCAATACTTTCAACATTGTTTTTTGAATGAATAATATCTGTTAACCCTTGTTGTACAAATATATCTTCAATTTTGCCAATGCCAACCACTTTACCACCAGATTCTTTTATATAATCAAGTATAGTTTTTGAAAAAGGTTTAATACTAAAATCACGACGGTTCTCAGTACGTCTAAAATTTTCTTTGTTTGTCCCAACGAACGGTCTCGCAATAACTCGTGCAACATTATGTTGTTCAAACGGTGGTTTACCTAACATATCACGAGCTATCTCACAGTATCTGTACAATTCATCTAACGGGATAACTTCTTCGTGTGCTGCGATCTGGAACACACTATCAGCTGAAGTATAAACTATAGGACAACCTGTCTTTATATGTTCTTCACCTAAAATTTTTAGAATCTCAGTCCCAGAACAAGGAAAATTGCCAATTGTTTTTCTAACGATTCTTTTTTCAAACTCTTCAATAACTTCTTTTGGGAAACCGTTAGGATATGTTGGGAACGGTTTTTCAACAACAAGTCCTGATATTTCCCAATGACCGGTTGTAGTATCTTTCCCTTTTGAAAGTTCAGCCATTTTACCATAACAACCTTCAACTTCGCACTTTTCACTTTTATAATTTTCTATCAAATTGCACAATCCTAACTTTGCTAAGTTTGGTAAATTAAAATCTGGGGTTGAGTGATACACATGTGTCAAAGTGTCTACACCTTCGTCATTATAATCTTTTGCATCAGGTAATGCACCAACACCAAACCCATCTAAAACTATTATTATCACACGAGAAAAATTTTCTTTCACAACTTTTTATTGTTTTATACCTCAACACCAATTACTTTTTTACTGTTTCACTTTCTCACTTTGTTAATACACCACAACCCCTGCATAACCTACTACAGCATCATATTCTCCAGTTACATCACCACTTGTTTGATATTTTATCAACTTAGCATTTTTTGCTCCTAAAAGAAGTGATGCAATCAAAACACTTACCGTTGGATAAACACCACACATGCTTATACCATAAAACAAAACTGTATCGAACAACTTTTTTGGTGATAAGTTCAAAATTTGTTCTATTGCTAAAGTATCAAGTTTGTATGCATAACTTTGTGGTTCATAATGTGTCATATCAGTTGAAGCAACTAACACAACTTTTTGTTGTGGATGATTTCTAGTATATTCTTTAACAGCAGAAGCAATTGACGAACCTAAATCTTGACACATATGGTAATCTTCAACACGGATTGTTATAGCAACGATACTAAATTCTTTTTTTGTAATCATTTGTAAAAAAGGAAGCTGTATCTCTAAAGAATGTTCGTTTAAGTGTGCAACATGATCTTTTGTTGCAAACTCAGAATTTTTTGTTATAAGTTCAACAAGTTCTGAGTTAATTTTTACTTGACCAAATGGTGTCTCCCAACTTCCTTCAGGATACACAGCTACATTTTCACCAAGACCTGTATGGTTAGGCCCTACAAGTATATACACATCAGCAGGTTTTATCAAAGAATAAACTTCGCCTGCTACTTTGCCAGAATAAATCCATCCTGCATGTGGACAAATACAACTTATAACATCAATTTTTTTATCTTCTGGTATATCCAACAAATACTTCTTTGCTTCTTTAACACTATCAGGATACCAAGTACCTGCAAATTTTGTTTTTCTTTTCATATCTTATAAACTACAATAAAATTAGACCAAAATCAATGTTTAACAAGAATTCGTATTGTAATTATACTAAAAATATTGTAGTTATTGGTTTGGAGTTATTAGTTCAGAGTTAATAATTAACGATATGAAACTTTGGTTTTATTTAAAACTTGCGTTAAGAAACGTATTAAAATACAAACGTAAATCAATACAACTTGTAATAAACTTATTGACAAACTTAAACAGTTTTGGTATGTTTTTATACCCAAAAATTTCTTTTGAACGTTTTGAAAATATTTCATTATCATTAGAGTTTATAAAAAATTTAAGTGGTTCTAAAAAAGACTAATTTTATTTTTTACCACATAATTATTTGTATATGTTAAGAATAAATTATTATTTTTGATTTATTACATACATAATAATATGTAGGGCACGGCTTTAGCCGTGTCCCGCAATTTGGAAACCGCTGAAAAAATGATTTTATATCAGAACAAGGTGCTGAAACTACAAAATCTGTCTGTAGTTGCAGCGTCTTACGCTGCCTATCATTTTTTTAGCAGAACAATCCCGCAATTTGCGAGACCTGTCCCGCAATTTGCGGGATAGACGATAACAAAGCAGAGTTTGACGCTCTGCTGCTACAAAAATACGGGTGTTTATCATCAGTAATATTATACATGCTTAAGTCTGCGACTACTTCTATGTCTTGAGTGTGAATTTAAATTTTTTTTATATTTATTTCTCCGTGCCTCTGTGGTTTAGATTTTTTAATATTCAATACGGAGGAACATAATGAAAAACATAATTTTGTTAGGACTTACAAGTTTATTAACAGATGTTTCATTTGAGATGGTTTATCCTATATTAGGTTTATATCTTGCTTCTTTAAACACACCATATACAATCATAGGAATTATTGAAGGTATAGCAGAAAGTGTTGCAAACTTGCTTAGGGTTTTTTCTGGCGGTGTATCAGACAAACTTAAGAAAAGAAAACCGTTTGTAATACTTGGTTATTCTTCTTCAGCATTTGGTAAAATACTTTTGTTTCTAAGCAACAGTTGGATTTTTGTTTTGTTAGCAAGGTTTGTTGACAGAGTTGGTAAAGGTATAAGGACAGCACCGAGAGATGCATTGATCTCAGAATCAACTACTGATAAGAAAAAAGGTAAAGTTTTTGGTTTACATCGTGCAATGGACACTTTTGGTGCTACAATGGGCGTTGTTATAGTATATTTTATATTTTTGTATTCAAAAGATAACATCCCGTTCAAATCTGTATTTTTATGGTCAGTAGTTCCTGCAGTGTTAGCTGTAGGATTTTTGTTTTTAGTTAAAGAAAAACAAACAGAAAAATTAGAAATAAAAAAGTTAAAGTTTAGTTTAAAAGAGTTTAAATATATCCCAAAAAAAGCAAAATTTTATATTTTTATCTCAACATTATTTGCTTTAGGTAATTCTTCAAACCAGTTTTTATTACTTCGTGCAAAAAATTTAGGGTTCAGTTATCTTTCAACAATACTTCTTTATTTAGTTTACAACATATCATACACAATTTTTTCTTACCCAGCAGGAGTTGTATCTGACAAAGTTGGTAAAAAATATATAATAGGTTTAGGTTATTTAATATACAGTGCAGTATATTTATTTTTTGCTTTAATAAACCAAAACACAACAAACTTAATTTGGATTTTATTTATCGTATATGGTCTATATATAGCTTTTGTTGAAGGACAAGAAAAAGCATTTCTTGCAGAAATCTCGCCTAAAGAATACAAAGCTTCTGTATTAGGTTTACAATACACACTTGTAGGATTAATGTTGTTTCCTGCAAGTTTTATTGGTGGAGCACTATGGGACAAAATTGGTCCTTCAGCTACATTTATATTCAGTAGTTCCTTAAGTTTTATTTCAATGATTTTGTTGTTAATTTTGATTTAATTTTATTCTGCACCTTCAACTTCTACTGTCCATGTAGCGATTGTGAAATAACTTAATACTGCTGAAATAAGCCAATCAACAACTGTCATTTTTGTCGTAACTCTCACTTTGTTAACTTTTGTTTCTCTTAAAACTTTATTTATAGTATTATCATTAATAGGAACTAATCCCCATAATGCATACCATACTCTGTATCTTGTTTTAAAAGGTAGCGATTCTGTTTGAGAAGCAAGTGTGATAGGTCTGTCTGTATCAGATAAAACTCGTACTGTATAACAACTTGTCAAGAATAACAACGACATTATACATATTAGTGTTATCAGTTTTTTCATAGAAACCTCCTTTGGATAAAATTTATACCACTGAAACACTGAATTGTTAAATCCCGCCACGCAATGACTTAATAAACTGTCATTGCGATCCTGCAGGTAGCGGGACCGCTGAAAAAATGATTTTATATCAGCACAAGGTGCTGAAACTACAAAATCTATCTGTAGTTGCAGCGTCTTACGCTGCCTATCATTTTTTTTAGCAGAACAATCCCGCAATTGGCGAGACCTGTCCCGCAATTGGCGGGATAGACGATAACAAAGCAGAGCTTGACGCTCTGCAGCTACAAAAATACGGGTTTTTCGTATCTACTCACTGAACCGTGTTCAATTATAGGATTTTTGTAGGGCAAACCTTTATCCCGCCTGTCCCGCAGAAGGCGGGACAATTTGTGGGGTCGAGGTTAGAAAACCTCTCCTACACTGAAATACCAACAGTATCGTCTTTTGCAGGATCGGGGTTAGAAAACCACTCCTACAACTTTTTTACTAAATTTATTTGCTTTAATTATCGATTGAACATTTTTTATTGTTTCTTCCAGATTGTCATTAATTATGAAATAGTCGTAATACTTACTGTTTTTAATTTCTTTTTCTAAATTTTTTAATCTTTTTTTAATTTCTTCAGGTTTATCTTTTGCACGTGATATAATTCTTTGTTTTAAAACTTCATACGATGGTGGGAGGACAAAAATTAAAATACTTTCTGGAAAAATTTTTTCAATATTTTTACCACCTTGAACATCTATATCTAAAAGTATGTCTTTGCCAGAATTTATTGCTTTAAGTAAAGGTTCTTTAGGTGTGCCATAATAGTTGTTATAAACTTTTGCCCATTCAACAAGTTTTTTTTGCCTCACCATTTTTAAAAATTCTTGTTCTGAAACAAAAAAATAATCTTTCCCGTTAATTTCACCTTTTCTTTTAGGTCGGGTTGTATAAGAAACAGAGAATACAAAATTTTTGTTTTTTTTGATAAGTTCTTTACAAATTGTTGTTTTCCCACAACCTGATGGTCCTGAGATAACTATTATCTTACCTTTTTTAAGATTTTTTTTGTATTTCTCAATATATTTTTGTAAAATATTCATAATTTAAACCCGTAAAACTCACAAACTCAATCCTGTAATTTGGAGACTGCTGAAGAAAGAACTAATGTTGCTAAAGTGTCATTGCGATCCCGCAAGTAGCGGGACCGCTGAAAAAATGATTTTATATCAGCACAAGGTGCTGAAACTACAAAATCTATCTGTAGTTGCAGTGTCTTACGCTGCCTATCATTTTTTTAGCAGAACAATCCCGAAATTTGCGAGACCTGTACCGCAATCTGCGGGATAGACGATAACAAAGCAGAGCTTCACGCTCTGCAGCTACAAAAATATGGGATTTTCGTATCTACTCACTGAACCGTGTTAAATTATAGGATTTTTGTAGGGCAATCCCGCAAGTTGCGGGATTGCATTTATGCAGGGCTAAAGCCCTGCCCTACACGGTTCGGTGAATAGTTACAATTTTTCAGCATTCTCCAGATTGCGGGACAGACCAAGGTCTGCATCCCAAAAGTTGGAGACCACTGAAAAACCCCTCTTTTTTGTCATTGCGATCCCGCAAATTGCGGGAGTGGCAATCTCTTCTATTTGTCATTGCGAGGGTTGACTTTGTCAACCCGTGGCAATCTATAAATAAACTAAGAGATTGCTTCGTCGCTACACTCCTCGCAATGACAAAGAAAAAAATACTCGCAATGACATCTTAGTTAGCAGCATTTAACACTTTTTCAGTGGTCTCCAAGCCGCGGGATATATAACAAAAAAGCAGAGCTTGACGATCTGCAGATATCCATCCACTGTAGGATTTTAAGCATTCTACTTTTAGTGGGTTTGTGACTAGAAAGTTCATCTTATATAATTTTTATAATATTACGCAGGCTAAAGCCTGCGACTACCTAATACCTTTTCTACTTCCTACTACTATTCTGCGCAGGTTGAATCCTTTGGCTACAAAATTTATATGTTTTTAAAAAATTGTTTTATTTTGGTAACAACATATTCAACCTGTGATTCTTTAAGGCCTGGATATATTGGCAAACTTAACACTTCGTTTGCAACTTTCCTTACAGTTTTAAGTTCGCTAACTTTTTCGTATTTCCCTTTATAAGCAGGTTGTAAATTTAATGGAACTGCATATTGTATTGCACATCCTATACCATTATTTTTTAAGAAGTCCATTAATTTATCTCTATATTTTGTCCTTATAACATAAAGATGATAAACATGAGAAACATTTGGTTGAACATAAGGTGTAATAATATCACCAATACCTGCTAACTCTTTATTATAAATCTCTGCAATTTTTTGTCTTTCTTTATTCCATTTATCTAAGTATTTAAGTTTCACTAAAAGTATTGCTGCTTGTAAATTATCTAACCTTGCATTAAAACCTATGTGTTTGTACAAATAATGTTCAACTCTACCATGATTTCTTAATCTTAACAATTTTTCATAAAGATTTTTGTCATCAGTTGTAACCAACCCACCATCACCATAACAACCTAAATTTTTTGTAGGATAAAAACTGAAACATCCTAAATCACCTATTGAACCTACTTTCTGACGCTGAAACTCATTTCGCTTCACTACGGAGTTAGAAGTGTCAGCTACTTTATTTACTCTGAACTCTGAATCCCGCAATTTGCGGGAAATTCTGAACTCAACTTCTGACCCATGTGCTTGTGCTGCATCTTCTATTATTTTAATATTGTATTTTTTACATATCTCAACAATTTTTTCCATATCACAAGGTTGGCCATACAAATGCACAGGAATAACTGCTTTTATTTTCTGTCCAAATTTTTTAACACATTTTTCAACTTCTTGTGGTGATATATTATATGTTTTTTCATCAATATCAGCAAAAACTATTTTTGCATTACAATGTAGTATAACCTCAGCAGTAGCAGTGAAAGTAAAAGGTGTTGTTATAACATAATCTCCGTCTTTTATATCTAAGGATTTTAAAGATAAAAGTAGTGCCGCTGAACCTGAAGACACTCCCACTGCATAACTACAGCCAATATATTCTGCAAACTTTTCTTCAAATTCTTTTACTTCTTTACCTAATATAAATTCTTTACAACTAATAACTTCTATAACCTTTGTTTTTATTTCTTTCTCTACAACTTTATCTGATATGTCAAGATTAATAAAATAGATGTTCATATATAAAAACCTTTCTAAATTGTTAAAATTTTGTTGTTATATAATTTTTATAAAAACTTTTCAACTTCTTTCAAAAACAGGTCGTAATGAGACCCTTGCCAATATACACGTTTACATTCAGGACATTGATAAAATTCATTTACAGTTTGATATACATATAACGGAACTAAACCTTTAACTTTTTCTTTTTCTACCTGAAGCACTTGTTTGTTACATACAGAACATATTGAAAAAAATTTTTCTTTTTTTAGTTTAAGATTAAGTTCTTTTATCACTTGTCTAACTTGTTCTCTAATTTTGTCTGACTTTATTAAAATTAATTTATACACTTTTTTCTTACTCAATCGTGTATCACGAGTTAACACAATTCTTTGTTCAGCTAAACTTTTCATCATAATTTTATGCCGAGAAGTATCTTTTATAAACTCCGCATCATATCCCAATATTCTTAACCATCTTGCTAACCTTCCACACATAAAATCAACTAAAAATTTTGGCTCGCTATAGTTCTCGATATAGTTCATGGTTAATTAGTTATTAGTTTTCACCTATCTACATATCTACTCATTCACCCATCCACCTATTTACACTTCTACAATTTTGTACTCTTTTTTACCTAACCCTATTTTTATAGCATATTCAATTTGCGGAGTATAATCAATTTGAGGCCATAGTTCTTTAAAAATATCTTTTTTAAAAAAATTGTTCACAATGTTCAGAGAACAAAGATCTACTGCTACAGGATCATAACCTGCTACAATACTGATATCTTTTGCTAAAATTTCTTGTTTTTTGTTTATACAATCACAATCTTTTGTTATATTATCTAAAAAATTTATAAACAAACAACTTTTTTTATTCTTTGTAGCAGCATATGCATATTCTACAGTTCGTTCTTGTACTTCTTTATCTGACAAATCCCATGGTATTGAAAAAACTTTTTTCTCACAAATATGGATACATTCACCACAACCAACACATTTGTCTTTGTCAAGGACAACTTTTTTGTTTTCTATTTTTAACGCTTCTGCAGGACAAACTTTTATACATTTACCACATAGTATACATTTTGTTATATCAACTTTTGGTTTTAAAACATTATGTAGTAAATACTTCCCAGGACGTGCAGCACAGCCCATACCTAAATTTTTTATTGTTCCTGCAAAACCAAACAACATATGTCCTTTGAAATGACTTAAACAAATCAGAACATCTGCATAGTATATATTTGATGCAATCTTTGCTTTTTTAAAATAATTCAAATTTATCTCAACTTCAACATAGTCGTACCTTTTATACCATCAGCAATTATAACTGGTACACCTAAAAAATTTATATCAAACTTATGTTGTTTTGCTAAAATTAAATGTTCAACAGCGTTTGCTCGTTTACCTCTATAAATAGTGTTTGTATCAGTAAAAAATGCTAAACAATTTTTTTGTTTAAGAATTTTTATCAGTGGCAAATAAATTTCAGCTGAGATATATGTAACATTACCTTCTTCACCGAAATGTGTTTTTATTGCAACAAAATCTTTTTGTGAAATAAAATCTAAATTTATTTTTTCTAAAAGTTTTTCAAAAGAACTTTTTGTACAACCTTTAACATAATACACTATATCCGTCATAAACTAACACCTGCTTCTTTTAACATATTTAAAAACTCTTGTTCATCAATAATTTTTATACCATACTCTTTCGCTTTTTGATATTTTGACCCAGGATTTCTACCAACAACAACTAACGAGGTAGAACGTGATACAGAGCCCGAAGGATTACCACCAAGTTGTCTTACTAACTCTTCTGCTTTAGACCTTGTCATTGAATCAAGTTCGCCTGTGAACACAACTGTCATATTTGCAAAAATTTGGTTAAACTTTTTCTCCTCTTCAGAAACAGTTTCTACCATATTAAGACCAGCTTTTTTAAAATCTTCAATAATTTCTTTTGTAAATTTATTTTCAAAAAATTCTTGTATAGACCTTGCCATTACTGGCTCTACTTCAGGAATTGATTGCAGTTCTTCAACAGAAGTTTTCATCAATTTATCAATCGTTTTAAACTTCTGTGCTAAAACATACGCTGCTTTTTCACCAACATGTCTTATACCTAATGCATACAAAAACCTGCTCAAAGGACGTTTCTTAGAGTTTTCAATAGCAGTAAGCAGATTCATAGCTTTTTTTTCTTTAAACAAAGGCAAAGTTAAAAGTTGTTGTTTAGTCAAAAAGTATATATCTGAAAGTTTCTTCACAAGTTTTCTTTCAACTAAAAGTTCTGCAACTGATTCTCCTAACCCTTCAATATCCATTGCATCCCTTTTTGCAAAATGTACAATACTATTTATTACCCGCGCAGGACAAGACGAGTTTGGACATCTGTATGCAACTTCGCCTTCTTCTTTTACAACATTACTTCCACATACAGGACATTTTTTAGGTATCTCAATTTCTTTTTCTTTCCCAGTCCTTTTTGATTCAATAACTTTCACAATTTTTGGTATTACTTCACCAGCACGTTCTACTAACACAGTATCACCAATTTTTACTCCTAAACGTTTTATTTCATCAAAATTATGTAATGTTGCACGAGAAATTATAACACCACCACATTCTACAGGTTCAAGTTCAGCAACTGGTGTAATAATCCCAGTTCTACCAACTTGCATAACAACATTTTTCAATTTTGTAGTTGCTTGCCTTGCTGGGAATTTATATGCAATAGCCCATCTTGGCGATTTCAAAGTTGAACCAATCTCATCTCTGTATCTTAGTTGGTTAACTTTTATCACCATACCATCAATATCATATTCTAAAGAATCTCTTTTTTGTTGCCATCCAAGACAGTATTTCACAACTTCGTCTATTGTCTTACATACTTTATAATGTCGTATCACAGGTAAAGAAAATTTTTTACATAATTCTAAAAACTCTTCATCTTTTTCTACTTTAGGTCCACCTTCAATTTTGCCATATGAATGAACATAAAATCTTAATGGACGTTGAGCAGTAATTTTTGGATCTTTTTGTCTTAAAGAACCGCTTGCTGCATTTCTTGGATTTGCAAAAGTTTGTTCACCTTTAGATTGTAATTCTTTATTCAACTTTTCAAAATCTTTCTTCAACATAACAACTTCGCCACGTACTTCAAAAAACTTCGGTGTTTTTACTTCTTTTGATTCCAAACTTAGTGGTACACTTTTTATTGTTTTCACATTTAATGTAACATCTTCACCAACCTCGCCATCACCACGTGTTGCAGCAGTATGTAGTTTACCATCAACATAATGTATCGTACAACTTAGACCATCAAGTTTTGGTTCAACTATAAATTCAAGATTTTTCAATGGGACATATTTTGATATTCTTTCAGCCCAGTCATAAATTTCTTGTTCTGAATATGTATTATCTAAAGACAACATTGGAAATGTATGTTTAACAGATTTAAACTCTTTAACAATTTCGCATGAGACACGTTGTGTAGGCGAGTCAGGTGAGACAAACTCAGGATATTTTTCTTCTAACTCTTTAAGTTCTTTAAACAATTTGTCATATTCATAATCTGAAATTTCAGGTTGGTTCAACACATAATATAGATAATCATGATGCTTAATTATTGTTTTTAATTCTTCTATACGTTTTAAAATTTTGTTTTTATTACTTATTTGTTCCATAATTTTTTTTACACCAATTTTTTTGTAATTTTGATAATTCTTTATCATCTACAGAAAACTTTAAAAATTTTGATACTAACTCTTTATTCTCACGAAGTTGTTGTATTTTATCTAACACTCCATTTACAAACTTACCAGAATCAACAGTTGAATACTTTTTTGCTATTTCTATAGCTTCGTTTATTATTACAGCAGGAGGTGTTTGTGGACAACATAAAAACTCGCATGTTGCTAATCTTAATATATTTCTATCAATAGCACATAATCTTTCCATAGTCCAATTTTTAAGATGTTTTTTAATTTCTTCATCAATTAAATTTAAGTTTTGTATTGTAGCTATAATGAGATAAGAAGCAAATTTTTTTACTGGTTCAGGATAGAGTTCATCTTTTTTATCTAAAACAAACTTTATTGTTTTATCTATAGACAAGCCACACAAATCTATTAAATATAACATATTCAAAGCTAAAATTCTTGAACTTCGTCTTAATCCTTTAAATTGTTTACTATCACCCATTGTTTTTAAAAAATAAAAAAATTTGTTATTACTAAATTTTAATATTCATAAGTTCAAGTAAAGTAAGTGCTGCTTGGACACCTTTATTCCCAAGTTTTGTCCCAGCACGTTCAATTGCTTGTTCTATATTATCAGGAGTTATAATTCCATATGCAATGGGTATGTTTGACTCCAACATAAGTTGTGCTATACCTTTAGTAACTTCAGTTGCAATATATTCATTATGAGATGTATCGCCTTTTATCACAGCACCTAATGCTATTATCCCATCATATTTTTTTGTAGATATAACTTTTTTACATACAAATGGTATTTCAAAACTTCCAGGTGTCCATACAATATCAATACTTTCTTCTTCAACTTCATGTTGAACTAAAGTTTGAACAGCGCCATCTAATAAATGTTTTGTAATAAAATCGTTGAACCGTGCTACAACAATACATACTTTTTTTCCTTTACCTATAAGTTTCCCTTCATAAATTTTACCTTTCATAAAAAATTTTCACCTCCTTATATTTAATTTTCTACAAAAAATTCGCCGTCAAAAACATGATATACTTTACCTTCTAAATAAACATCGCTTACAGGTGAAAGTAAATCTTGTGGCAAATTTTTCTTAAATCCTATATTTAAAACTTCACCACTTTTTGTAATACATTTAACAGGCGGGTCTACAAAATTTTTTATTGATGAAATTATAGCTGATGCAGTAACACCCGTACCACAAGAAAGTGTCTCTGCTTCAACACCACGTTCATATGTTCGCACAATCAATGTATGTTTATCCTTAACTTTAATAAAATCAACATTTGTTCCTTCAGGAGAAAAAATTTTGTGATATCTAATTTCTCTACCAAGTTTGTCCACATCAATTTTGTCAATATCATCAACAAAAATTACAGTATGTGGCACACCAGTATTTATAAAATCAGCATTTATTTCTTTACCATTTTCAAGTTTTATGTTTATATCAGGTTTATAATCCTTAGGATCTTGAAGTTTTAATTTAACCATATTATTTTTTTTAATTTGGCATGAAACTACACCTGCGGCTGTCTCAAAATTAACAATCTCTTCACACAATTCAAGTTCGTATGCATAGTAAGCTATACATCTTGCTCCATTGCCACACATTGATGCAAAAGAACCGTCAGAATTATAATATACCATTTTGAACTCACAATTATCTTTTGTTGATGGTTCAATTATTAAAAGACCATCAGCACCAACAGCAAATTTTGGCTGACATAATTTTTTTGCTAATTCAGGATATTTTTTAGCTTGTATTTTTTTATCAAAATTGTTTATTATAACAAAATCGTTACCAGAAGCAACAAATTTTGCAAACTTTATTTCTTTCATATTCTTTCCTTTCTTATTAAATCATTAAGAACTTCTCTTTGACGAATTAAATAAAACTTATTTTTATCAACCATAACTTCTGCACAACGTAACCTTGAATTATAATTTGAACTCATAACAAAACCATATGCTCCAGTTGTTTCAATAACTAATAATCCTCCATTGTCAACATCTATAATCGTTCTATTTTTTGCTAAAAAATCTGATGTTTCACAAACAGGTCCTACAATATCAGCAGTAATTAGTGATTTAGTATTTACAACTTCTACAGGAATAATATTATGATATGCACCATAAAATGTTGGACGGATTAAATCTGTCATACTTGCATTTACTATGATGAAATTTTTATTTCTCACTTTTTTATGATACAAAATTTTACACACAAGTATCCCTGCATTCCCAACTATAGAACGTCCTGGTTCACAAATAATAGTTATTTCTTTCGGTATAATTTTCTTTAATATTGCGAAAAGTTCCTGTGGTGTTGGAGGTTGTTCGTCTTTGTATCTTATTCCTAATCCACCGCCAACATCAATATAAATTAATCTAAACCCTAGCTCTTTTAAAGCAACAAAAATTTTCGCTAATTTTTTTGCTGCTTCGATAAACGGTTTTGTTATACAAATTTGTGAACCTATATGAAAATGTAACCCAACTAAATTAAGATTTTTACAATTAGATTTTATATATTTTGCAAAATCAATAACATCTGCTATTGGTATACCAAACTTTACCCCTTCCTCACCAGTTGAAATATGTCCTATTGTATGTGTATTTATTTCTGGATTAACTCTTATAGAAACATCAACTTTTTCTTTAGCAATTTTGTTTATTAATTCTGCTTCATCTTTTGATTCAATATTAAACATCAAAATTTTGTTTTTTATAGCAAGCTTTATTTCTTCTTCAGTTTTCCCGACACCTGCGAAAACAATTTTTTTAGGTGGGACACCTGCGTTTAACACACGCCATAGTTCACCATAAGAAGTAACATCTGCCCCACCACCAAGATTCTTTATAGTTTTAATAATCTCATAATTTGTATTTGCTTTTACAGCGTAACATATGAGATGTTTTCTATCCTTTAATGCTTGTTTATAATTATTAAAGTTTTCTATGATCTGATTTTTTGAATATACATACAACGGTGTACCAAATGTTTCTACAAGTTTTTTTACTTCTACTTCTTCAAAATACAAAACATTGTTTTTATATTTTAACTTTGGGGTTACAACTTTTTGTTGCATAGATTTTTTATCCTTTTAATTTGCAATTTAACCTGATTTAAAGAAGTTCCACCTAATGAATCATAAGTATTTATCAACTTTTTAACATCAAAAATTTCTAAAAGGTTTTGATAATCCTTTTGGCTAAATTCTACACCTAAAAACTTTTTATATTCTTCATAAGAAAGTATTTTTAAATTTTTTTTATTTTGTTTACAATACTTCAATACATTTTTTAAAATGTTGTATGCCTGTTTATAAGCAACATTGTAATTTTTTACAATAAAATTTGCAAGTTCTGTTGAAAAAACAAAATCAAACTTTTCAATATGTTCTTCTAACTTTTCTTTATTCACAACTATGTTTGAAAACACAAGTGTTAAAACTTCCAAACATTCTTTTATAACATTAACACTATCAAACAAATAAATTTTATCTTCCTGCATATCTCTGTTATAACTTAACGGCAACGCTTTCATCAAGGTAAGTATTCCGACTAAGTTAGCATAAACCCTTGCAGTTTTCCCACGGATAAGTTCTAAATAATCAGGATTTTCTTTCTGTGGCATTATAGAAGAACCTGAAGTAAGTTCTTCTTGAAGTTTTATATAACCAAATGCTGGAGTTAAATATATAATCAATTCTTCAGCCATCCTTGATAAATGCATTGATAAAATAGATAAACAAGATATAAACTCAACTATAAAATCTCTATCTGATACAGCATCTACTGAATTATAGGAAACATTACTAAACCCTAACTCTTTTGCTACTTTAGTTCTATCAATTTTAAAAGACGTGCCTGCTAACGCTGCTGAACCTAATACTGAAATATCTACTCTTTTATAACAATCTTTTAGTCGTTCATTATCTCTTAACAACCACCATGCAAATGATAATACATAATGACTAAAAAACAATGGTTGTGCTGGTTGAAGATGAGTATAACCTACCATTGGTACATCAATGTTTTTTTCAGCTAATTCAACAATTTTTAATACCAAATTGTTTATAAGTTTATTTATATTCTTAATCTCGTCTTTTATATACATTCTTTCGTCGGAAACAACTAGGTCATTTCTACTTCTTGCAGTACGAATTATACCAGCTAAATTTTTTTTACTACCTAAAAGTTTCTCTAAAGTTGTTTCTACAGAAAAATGTATATCTTCGTTATAAACCAAATCCCTATCTTTCATTTTTTCAAGCATTGACATAACTTTTTTTGCATCTTTTTTGTCCACAATACCACATTCAGTAAGCATTTTTGTCCATACAATACATGTTTCTATCTCGTAAGGTTTCAAAACTTTATCATAACTTATTGACGACAAAAAATTTTCTAACATTTTTTTATTCATTTTTTTCTCTACCTCATAACTTTTCAATTTTTAAATCCCAAATTTATTTTTAAAAATTCATCAACAAATTTTTTTAATTTTTTATAAGCTTGTCTTATATCTTTTTGTTCTCTTATTATGTTTATTATTTTGGAACCAACAATGAACCCGTCAACATAATCAAGAATTGGTAAAACTTGGTCAACTTTTGACAATCCAAACCCTGCACATAAAGGTTTTTCTGTTTCTTCCCTTATCTTTTTAATAAATTTATAAAAATACTCTGGCAAATTTGTCCTCTCCCCTGTAGTTCCTGTAAGTGTTACCACATATACAAACCCTGTTGTTTTTTCATAAATAATTTTTCTTCTTTCATACAATGTAGTAGGAGCTAACAACAAAATAGTATCAATATTATATTTTCTTGATATAGAAAAAACATAGTCCTCTTCAGCAATACAATCAGCAAAAATTATTCCTTTAACACCACAATCTCTTGCTCTTTTAAAAAATTTTTCTATACCATAAAATATCGTCGGATTCAAATAGGTCATTAAAACAGGATAATAGAATTTATATTTTATAGTTTCTTCTACTACATCAAAAACATCATCTATACTAATACCATTTTTTAATGCAATATAAGATGAATACTGTATCGTAGGACCATCAGCAACTGGGTCTGAAAAAGGAATACCAAGTTCTATGATCTCTACACCTTTATCTAAAAAAAGTTTTACAATACCAACAGTATCTTTTTTTGTTGGATACCCACAAGTTATATATGGTATAAACTGTTTTTTCTTAAAAACATTATCAAAATTCATTTTTTTGTTTTTCAGGTAATTCTTGTAAATTTGTTTTTACATCAATACTTGCTACACCTTTAAGTTGAGTATCTAACATCGCTAATTCTTTCTCTGTATCAATATATCTTTCATACGCATTTTTTATATGTTTACCTACAACAGAAAAATTTTCTTTAAATTTTTCTAAACTATTCAATAATGCGTGCAGTTGTTTTATTAAAATTGACACATTTTTTGAAATTTGTTCTGTTTTTAACCCTGTAACAATAAATTGTAAATATGGCAACAATGTTTGTGGCGATGATATTATCACACGTTTTTTTGCTGCATATTTTATGATACTATCATCTTTTATTTTTAAATTCATTATTTTTAAAAACACTGCTTCTGAAGGAATATACATAAAAGCGTATTCGCTACCATATTGTGGTAATACATATTTTTCTGATATACTATCAATTTGTTGTTGTATAGAATCTAAAAGTTCTTTTTCATACTTTTTCTTTTCTTTATCATTTGCTGATTGTTCATACTGCAAAAATTTTTCTATGTTAAACTTTGAATCAATTGGTATAATTTTATCTTTATAAACAACTACAGCATCTACTTTTTCATTACTGTGTGGATTAACTGGATACTGGAATTTAACATATTCTTCTGGCAAAACATCTACTAAAAGTTTTTCAAGTAATTCTTCTCCAAATGTTCCTCTTAGTTTCACAGAACCTAAAGATTTTAATAATTCTTGTGTGTTAGATTTTAACTCTTCAGCAGAACCATCAAGTTTAGAAATCATCTGTGTTATTTGCGAAAATATCTCAGATGTATTTTTAAGACGTTCATCAATCTGTTGTGATACAAGTTTGAATCCTGAAGTAGTCGATTCTGTTGTTGTTTTAACCTGTAAATTTAAATTTTCTATTGTTGAAGATATTTGTTCATTTATAGATTTTCTTAAAAGTTCAAGTTGTGTTCTCAAAGTTGAGTCAGTATTTGATACTTGATTTATAGTTTGGTTTATATGATTTTGCAAAATAAGAAGCGATTGTGAGATAGAATTTTTAAGTTCATTCATTATCTGTGATGAAACTTCAATTTTTGTAGCAAACTCAGCAAGTTTTTGTTCTGTTGGCTTTTTAATAAAAACTATCAAAACTACTAAAAAAATTATAACTATTAAACAAAAACCTATTAACAAAAAAAAGTTTGTCATAAAACTAACATTTGTTGATTTATTTTTTTAGAAAAATTTTTATAATCTTTAAGTTTCAACCCTTTTGGCCCAGTCTTTTTCTGTGCTAATTCTTCAATACTGCACAATGGGTTATCACAATTTAAACAAGCTCCATCACAATCATACGCTGGATAAAACTTTTTTTCTTGTGGTTTTCTTATATAAACAGGAATATCAATTCCTTCACAATTTTTTGACGACATAAAAATTTTGTTCAACCCTTCAAAGATATTGTCTTCTACAATTTTATATTCCATACACAAAGCAAAAGTTAAGTTGTACTTATCACAAAGATTCCTTAAATAGTCAAAGATTTTTAACCTATAGTCAAGTTTTGTGTTTATATATCCAATATTTTCTATATACAAATTTTTGTAGTCATAATAAACAGATGTACCAAAATATTTTTTTATTTTTTCTAAAACAAAATCGTAGATTTTAACTGGTATATCCAATACGCTCGCTATTATATGTTTTGCACCATTATCTTTTGCTTTTAAAACAACTTCTTTTAAATTTTCTTTTTTATCTGTGATATAAGGAAAAATTGGGTCAATTCTACATACTGCAAATATATTGTTTTCAGATAAAATTTTAAGATTTTCAAATAGTTTATCTACAGTTGCACCGTTTGGTGCTAAAACTTTTCTTAAGTTTTCGTCTACAGTTAAAATTGACACCTGCCCAAAACAATGTTTTTTACAACTGTTTTCAGGTTCGTTAAAAGATGGTTTAATAAGTTCAACTACATCTTGAGGTATCTCAGATTTAGTTATAAATTCTATTGGTATGTTATAATTTATAAAAATCTCAACAATTTTTTGAGACAGCATTTCTTTTTTTTCTATTGCTTGGAACGGATCTGTTACAGGACTTAAATACCCGCATGATACTACTAAAAGTTCTGAAATTTGTTTTTCTACAACTTCTGGAAAATTACTAAAAACAAAAATCTTGTTTTCTTTATGAAACTCTTCAAAATTTCCAGGTAACGCTCTTGCATAACAATAAAAACATCCTACTGAACAACCATTATACGGATTTATAAGCAATCGTTCTGCTGTACATTCACGACGAGGTTTATCTTCTGGAACATACCATCCATGAAGTTGTTTATTAGTTGTTTTATAAATATATGTGTACATAATATCAAAACAAAAATTTTTTTAAATATTGTGCAGTATAAGAATTTTTTATTTTTAATAAACCCTCAAATGGTCCTTGATATACAACATAGCCACCTTCGTCTCCTCCTTCAGGACCTAAATCTATAATCCAGTCAGCTGTTTTTATAACTTCTAAATTGTGTTCTATAACAACTACAGTGTTACCTAAATCTACTAGTTTATGTAAAACATTAAGAAGTTTTTCAACATCATAAAAATGAAGACCAGTTGTTGGTTCATCAAGAATATATAATGTTTTACCAGTTGATCTTTTACAAAGTTCAGTAGCTAATTTTATTCTTTGTGCTTCACCACCAGATAAAGTTGTTGCTGGTTGGCCAAGTTTTATATATCCTAACCCAACATCGTTTATCACTGACAAAATATTTCTTATCTTGTTTATATTAGCAAAAAATTCTAACGCTTCTTCAACAGTCATTTCTAAAACTTCATATATATTTTTGTCTTTATATTTTATCTGTAATGTTTCTTCATTAAATCTTTTTCCACCACAGACATCACATTTCACATATACATCAGGCAAAAATTGCATCTCTATTTTTATCATACCATCACCTTGACAGTTTTCACATCTTCCTCCTTTAACATTGAAAGAAAACCTTCCTGGCAGATACCCACGACGTTTTGCTTCAGGTGTTTCTGCAAAAAGTTCACGAATATAACTGAACACACCTGTATATGTTGCAGGGTTAGACCTTGGAGTTCTACCAATTGGTGATTGGTCAACAATTATCACTTTGTCAATATATTCAGCACCTAAAATTTTTTTATGTTTTCCTGGTTCTTCTTTTGAATTATACAATTTTTTAGCAAGTGCTTTATATAAAATTTCATTAACTAAAGTTGATTTTCCAGAACCTGACACACCAGTAACACAGATAAAAAGTCCTAATGGAAATTCTACATCTATATTTTTTAAATTAAACTGTTGAGCACCAATGATTTTTATAGATTTATCCTTAGGTTTTCTCTTTTGTTGATTAATATTTATTTTAAATTCACCACGAAGGTATTTCAAAGTCAATGAGTTATTCACAGGATAATCTTTATTTAATACTTCATTTACTGGGTCACTTACAACAACTTCTCCACCATGGATACCTGCCTTTGGTCCTAAATCTACAATCCAATCAGCTGATTTTATAACATCCTCGTCATGTTCAACAACAATCAAAGTATTACCAATATCTCTGAGTGAATGCATAGCATTTATTAATCTTTGAGTATCTCTTGGATGAAGACCTATTGTTGGTTCATCTAAAACATACAACACACCTGTTAACCCACTACCTATCTGTGTAGCAAGATTTATCCTCTGTGCCTCACCACCAGCAAGTGTAGATGTTTCTCTATCAAGTGTTATATAATCAATTCCAACTTGTAACAAAAATTCTGTCCTATGATTTATCTCTTTCAATACAGGTTTTGCAATTTCTTGTTCTTGAGGCGTTAATTCAAGAGAGTTTATAATTTCTTTAAATTCTTTTATTGAATATGAACACAATTCAGCGATGTTTAAATAACCTTTTTTTGTCTTAATTTTTACATACAAACTTTCTTTTTTTAATCTTGCTCCGTTACATTCAGGACATATCACACGGCTTATGTATTTGTTATAAATTTCTTCTTTAACAAAATCAGAATCTGTTTCATTGTATCTTCTTTGCAAGTTTGGGATGACTCCTTCAAAAATACCATCTCCATACAATATTATTCTTTGTTGTTCTTTTGTAAGTTTATTAAACGGTTTTGAAAAATCAACATTGTGTCTTCTTGCTACCTCTTCAAGAATTTCTTCGTAATAACTTCTCCATGCTGATTTCCACCTATGAGTTTTTGTTGTAATAGGTTCAGCAAAAGGTTTTATAGCACCTTCATAAATTGATAAATTTTTGTCAGGTACGACTAAGTCTGGATCCACCTCAAGTTTGTGTCCCAAACCATCGCAAGAAGGACATGCTCCATAAGGTGAGTTAAAAGAAAACATCCTTGGTTCAAGATTAGGAATACTATAACCACAATTTATACAACTAAAATGTTCAGAAAAAATTTTTTCTTGAAACTTTGTCCCCCGCTTAATTAAAATTAAAACTAATCCATTTGATTTTTTTAATGCAATCTCTACAGAATCAGCGATACGAGATTTATTTTGAGTATTAACAGTAAGTTGATCAACAACAATTTCTATATTATGTTTCTTATATCTATCAAGTTGTATTTTTTCAGGTGGTGTTTCATCTAAATCATAAATTTTACCATCAACCCTTACAAAAACAAAACCTTCTTTCAAAACTTTGCTTAAAAGTTCTTGATATGTTCCAATTCTTCCACGGACTAATGGTGAACAAATATAAATTTTTTCTCCTTCGTAAGATTTAAAAATTTCTTCAACAATTTGTTGTGCTGAAGTAGACGAAATCTGGGGATGGTCTTCACAATTTGGACAAAAAACTTTTCCTACCCTTGCGTATAAAAGACGAAGATAGTCATAAATCTCAGTCGTTGTACCAACAGTAGAACGAGGATTATGAGAAGGTGATTTTTGTTGTATAGCAATCGCTGGAGATAAACCTTCAATTTTGTCAACATCTGGTTTGTCCATTAAAGGAAGAAACTGTCTTGCATAAGCGGAAAGTGATTCAACATATCTTCTTTGTCCTTCAGCATAGATTGTATCAAACGCTAAGGACGACTTTCCTGAACCTGAAAGACCTGTGATAACAATTAATTTATTTTTTGGCAATTCAAGATTTATATTTTTAAGATTATGTTCTTTCGCACCATAAATAATAATTTTGTCCATAAGATGAGTTAATCGAGAAGATTTATTTTATTAACTTCCAACCTGTTGGAAGAACAAAAGTTAAAACAAAAATTTTTAAAATATCTCCTAAAATAAATGGTATAACTCCTAACATTAAAGCTTTTAGAAGGCTAAAACTAGTATAAAACAAAAGTATGGTTACACCACAAGTATATATTAATAAATTACCAACTAACATAACAAAAAATGTTTTTACAAAACTTTTAGAATATCCATATTCTGCAAATAATCCACAAACATAACTTGTAACTAAAAATCCTAAAATATACCCACCTGTAGGTCCTACCAAATATACTAATCCAGCACCTTTTGCAAAAACTGGTAATCCTGTTATACCTTCTATTATATATAACACAACCATATATACTGCTTTTCTACCGAACAGCATACTCAAAAACAAAACTGCGAATGTTTGCATCGTGACGGGGACAGAAGTAAAAGGTAATACAAAATTTATTTTAGAAGACAAAGCTAACAAAACACTCCCTAAAATAACAACAGAAACATCATACAAAAGTTGTTTAACTTGAGAGTTGATCTTCAGTATTCTTGTTGCGAAATAATCAGAATATGTTTGTAAAACCATTTTGTTGCCTCCTTATCAAAAATTTTAAGAAATGTTATACAAAATTTAATCAAAATTGACAAGTGTTCGCAAAAAGTTTTATTACGTCTTCCAATATATAATTTCTGTTTTCAAAATTAACTTCAAAAATTTTTACATTTTTCATCTCCCTAATTTTTTTCACAACAGGATGTACATCTTTTATAGGCAATGTTGCAAGGAAATTTAATTTTTCATCAAAAACTATTTTTGAAACTAAATCAACAAAATTTTTAGAAAACAACTCCATTTTTCCTATTTCATCAATTACTACAATTTTATTTGGTTTATTCAAAGCTTCATAAAGCATTTTTAATGCAATCGATTCAAATTTATCTAAATCAACCTTATAAGAACTAACAAGATAATTTGAATTAAAATTTTTAGTTGCAAAAACAGATTCGTTACCAAACGTATCAATGATTTTAAATCCTATTCTTTGATATGTTGTTTTATATCTTACTTCTTCAGTCCAAAATCCAATTGTTGTATCTTTGAAACTTTCAACAAACTTTTTTACAATCGTTGTTTTTCCAACACCAGGTTTTCCCGTAAGAAAAATTTTCATATGGTTAAATTTTACAAAATCCATATTTTTTCCTCAAGCGGAACATTTTGAAACCAAAATATAATTTTTTGCATCTATATTTATGGAAAGAGCGAAAAAGGAGCTTAAAGGTAAAAAACCTTTGAGCTTCTGAAATTCTAAATAGAGGAGGTGATGCCTATGAAATGGATAAAACCAATAGATGAATTTGAAAAAACTATTGAACAAACTTTTAAACCACTTCAAAGATTAAAAAGATTTTTTGAAGATTGGGATTTAGATTTACCAGCAGAAACTGTAAACTTCTTAAAAATTGATATTTGGGAAGATGAAGAGAAATATGTTGTAGAAGCAGAACTTCCAGGTTTTGATAAAAAAGATATTGATATAAATATAACTGATGATATATTAACAATAAAAGCTTCAAGGAAGAAAGAAGAAGAGAAAAAAGATAAAAACTACTACTATGCAGAAAGAAGTTATGGCGAATTTGTCCGTAGTGTAAGATTGCCGTCTGAAGTAGATAAAAAATCTATAAAAGCAAAATACAACAATGGTGTGTTAGAACTTACATTGCCTAAGACGAAAGAAGCTAAAGAAAAAACTACAAAAATTGAGGTTGAGTAATCAGCGGATTTGTTGAAAAAGTAATGTGTGGATGAGTGAGAGAAGGAGCAATCCTACAATTTGTGGGATTGCTCCTTTTTAAATAAAAATTCTTTATTTTAAATTTTTTAATTTTTCTCTTAATTCTATAAGTAATTCCATTGACATCTCTCGACCTTTCCCATCTGGATAATTACAATCTTCCTGCCCCCATATCCACTTATATGCTTTAAGTAAAAGTTCCGGTGGTTCTCCTATTGGATTATTTAAATCAGTGGCTTGTAAAATATCATCAGGTTCTTCACCATTAAAAACTCTTTCAAGAGCATCTATTATACTAATAGTTGTTTCAGGATTAATTTTACTCTTTTCTTCAAGATCTTCATATATATCTTTATGAGAAATTAACCAAAGAGTTGAATTGATAGGATTGTAAACCCAAACCATAAAATCTTCACGCTTAACTCTACCAAATACAAATTTACCACCTGGTTTAGTTATTACAATTTTTCTCCCATCTTTTAACTGTTCTACTTCATAACCTCTGTATTTTACCTCCTCTAAAAGTTTTCTAAATTCCTCTCGAGGCCTGTTTTTTATTTTTAAGTGAATTAAATCTATTTCATGTTTGTATAAGTTTTTCTTCATTGTACTTCCTCACCTCATAAACAAGGAGGTATTGATGGATTATTTCGAAATGATTTAATGAAGCTTGTGAAATAATATTTAATCTTTCTGGAACGACTATTATAATTTCTTTAAGATATAAATTGTCATGTAACAAGATATCTATTATCCTTTTTGCTAATGGTTCTAAATATCCATTTATTCTAACATCTTTTGTTTGAATCACTAAAAATCCGCTATCAATTATATTAGACATTTCTTGCATCACAATATTTTTTATCTTATTCAAATAGTCCCCAACATTAAAACAATCAGATTTATTTAAAAAAGATGATTTTATAAAAATTAAATCTATATTTGTTTCTTTTCTAAGATTATTGTTTTTCTCACTCAAAGAAACAAAATCAAATACCAAAAATTTCTTACTATGTGAATACCTTGCAACAATATTTCTATTTAATTTTTCTTCAAAATCTCTCTGTGGTAAGAGCCATACAGTCGTTGTTTCAAGTTTATTTATTTTTTTCTTAAACCTAATTTTTTCTTCTAACACAGAGATTTCTGAAGTATAATATATACTTTTTTCTTTTACCATTGAATTATTTTCAAACTTTGGCTTTTCAAATACTGGTAAGTATTCATGAGCTAAAAGCAAAAAATTATATTTTATACTTTTGTTATACCAAAATCCTGTAGTTTTACAATTATGCTGAAGTTTTATCACAAGTTCTTTTAATTTAAATCCTGCACTAAGATAAACATCTATAAGTTTGAAACCTAACGGAATAACATATCCTTTTTTACGAATATCTCCGATCAATATCGCACATTGTCTACCTGGTTTTAAAACTCTATAACTTTCTTTTGCTACTTTTGACATCTCTTTTAAAAACTCATCAACTTCGTAAAACGATAAATCACCTTCTTTAAAATCTGTATAGTGTATAATATTAGCATATGGTGGATGAGCACAAATTAAATCAACAGAATTACTTTGTAAAAAAGATAAGTTTCTTGCATCACCTACTTTTAGTTCAGGTTCAAAAGTTTGGTAATTTTTTTCTTCACTAAACAACAACATTTGTGTTGGAAGTTCAAAATTAACATTTGTTTTTGCTAATTCTATAGCTTTAGGATTAATATCTATCCCTATAAATCTACGCCTAAGTAATTTCGCTTCAATTGCTGTTGTTCCTCCACCACAAAAATAATCTAATACAAATTCACCTGGTTTTGAATATTTTAAGATTACATTTCTTGGAATATATGGAGACCAGTTCCCTCGGTATTCATTACTATGAGTTGCCCAACTACCTCTTTGTTTAAAACTCCATACTGTAGTAGTTTCTTCTTTAAAATTTTTTGGAGAGAATGTTTTTATTTTTTTTATTTTACTAAGTTTTGATAAATTACTAACAGTTATTCCTTGCGATTCTGTTATAACTTTTTCTATAAACTTAAAAGAAACACCATATTTTTTGCCTATCTCTAAATCTGGTGTGCCTTTTAATTTTTCTTCTAAAATTTTCTTTTTTAGTTCTTCTTTTGATAATTCTAAACTTTTTGTTCCAATTTTGTTCATAAACAAACAATTATCATAAATGCTTATTCAAAATATCCATTATAAATTTTTGGTGGTGTTTGAGAAGTTTTAGAGTTTTTGCTTCAAATCTTAAAACTAACACAGGTTGTGTATTTGATGCACGGACTAATCCAAAACCACCATCTGGAAATTGAACTCTTACACCATCAATATCTAAAAATTTCATCTTTCTTTTTTTAAGTTCTTCTTTTAGTTTTTCTACCACTTCAAATTTTTTCTCGTCAGAAGATTCCATTCTTATCTCTGGCGTTGTGTATGTTTTTGGTATAAAAGATATAACTTTATCTAATGGTTTTGCTTCCATACCAACAATTTCTAACAATCTTAATGAAGAATAAATTGCATCATCAAAACCAAAGTATCTATCATTAAAAAACATATGTCCTGACATCTCTCCTGCAAGAAGTGCTCCTTCTTGTTTCATTTTTTCTTTTATCAACGAATGTCCTGTACGGTATATAATAGGTTTCCCACCTAATTTTTTTATTCCATCAAACAAAACTTGTGAACATTTTACTTCTCCTATAAATTTTGTTCCTTTACCAAATTCTTTTATTACATATTTTGAAAATAAAAGTAATAACTTGTCTCCGTATACAGGTTCACCTTTGCTATCTACAGCACCAAGACGGTCTGTATCTCCGTCATAACCGATACCTAAATATAATTTGTTTTTCTTTACTACTGAGATTAATTCTTTTATATACTCAGGAACTGTAGGGTCAGGATGATGATTTGGGAAATTACCATCTGGTTCAAAAAATAATGGTATATATTTTATCTCAAGGTTATCAAGTATTCTTTTTATAATAGGTCCTGCAGTACCATTGCCACAATCTACTGCTACAAATGGTCTTTCAAATTTTTGGAACAAATTTTTTAATTTAAAGAAATGTCCTGTCATAAACATTACATAGTCAGATACAATATCATATTTTACTACAACACCTTTTTTGTCAGGTTTTAAAAATTCTCCTTTTGTTGCAATTTTATAAATTTCTTTAATCTTTTCACCATACAAAGCGTATGGGCCAACACAAAGTTTCATACCGTTAAACTCAGGTGGGTTGTGTGAAGCAGTTATCATTACTCCACCATCAACTTTTCTTTCTTTTTTGTCAACTGGTAGTAAATTTGTAAACAATGAGAAATACAAAACAGGTGTTGGAACTGTTTCTAAATCTATCACATTTATTCCAGAATCAACAAATGCTTTTATTGCTGATTCTCTTAACTCTGGCGAACTTTTTCTTACATCTGCTCCAACACATACCCAAACATCATCTTTTTTATTTATTTGTTCTAATAAATACTTTGAGAAAGCAAGTATGATTTTGTATACAATCTCACCATTTATATCTTGTGGATAAACACCACGAATGTCATATTCTCTAAAAATTGTTTCTTTCATATATTAAAAACCTCCTGAGTAAACAATTGAATTCTTCTTATTCCCATTCAATAGTCGAAGGTGGTTTTGAAGAGATATCGTACACAACTCTATTTATACCTCTAACTTCGTTTATTATTCTATAAGACATTCTTCCAAGTAACTCATATGGTAGTTTAACCCAATCAGCAGTCATTGCATCTTGTGATTCAACACATCTTATTGCTAAAACATTTTCATATGTTCTTTTATCACCCATAATACCAACTGTTTTAACTGGTAGTAATACACCAAAACATTGCCATACTTTTTCATACCAACCTGCTTGTCTTATTTCTTCTTCAATGATTTTATCAGCTTTTTTTAACAAATCTAAATAATGTTTTGTCACTTCTCCAATCACTCGTACAGCTAACCCTGGCCCAGGGAAAGGATGACGATACAAAATTTCATCAGGTAGTCCTAATTCTTTACCAAGTTTTCTTACTTCGTCTTTAAACAAAAACTTAAGTGGTTCAATAAGTTTAAATTTTAACCTCTTAGGCAAGCCACCTACATTATGATGTGTTTTAATAGTTTTTGATGGACCTTTCACAGAAACACTTTCAATAACATCAGGATAAAGTGTTCCTTGGACTAAAAACTCTATTTTCTTTTTAATCTTTTTTTCAATTTTTTTTGCTTGTTGTTCAAAAACTTCAATAAAAGTTTTCCCTATAATTTTCCTTTTCTGCTCAGGATCTGTTATACCTTTAAGTTCAGATAAAAAAAATTTTTCTGCATTAACAATATAAAGATTTTCACCAAAAATAGGTTTAAAAATTTTTTCAACTCTTTCTTTTTCACAGTATCTTAAAAGACCATTGTCCACAAATATACAATGTAAATTTTTGCCAATTGCTTTGTACACTAAAGTTGAAGCAACTGAAGAATCAACTCCGCCTGAGATAGCACATATTGCCGGTTTATTACCAACAATGTTTTTTATTTCCTCTATTGATGTCTCAACAAAATTTTTCATCTGCCAAAGTGGCTTCTCTTTACAAATTTCAAAAACAAAATTTTTAATTATTTGTATTCCATATTCAGTATGTTTTACTTCAGGATGAAATTGAAGAAGATATATATTTTTTTCAACATTCTCTGCTGAAGCTATCAACTTATTTTCAGTAACAGCAATTGTTTTAAATCCTAAAGGCAGTTTCTTTATTGTATCACCATGGCTCATCCATACAATTGTCTCTTTAGGAACATTTTTAAACAACAAACTGTCAGATATAATTTTTATCTTTGACAAGCCATACTCGTGAATTCTACTATGCACAACTTCACCGTATAAAATATATGCCAAAAGTTGCATACCATAACAGATTCCAAGAATAGGAATTTTGTTGTTTATGATATAATCAAGTTGAGAAGATTTTATCTTAGGCGAGTTTTTTTCATAAACACTATCAGGACCGCCAGAAAAAATTATTCCTTTAACATTATTAAATTTAGTAATATCAACATTAAAAGGGTGTATCTCACAATAAACATTAAATTCTCTAATTCTTCTTGCAATAAGTTGTGTATATTGTGAACCAAAGTCAAGTATTAATATCATACCTCACTTTCCCATTCCTACCTTCTGTTCTTTCTGATATCTTTTGCCTTCAGTTTTTATCTCAGGTGCAATCATAAGTTGAGCAAGTTGTAGTTCTTTAATAGTTCTTGCGCCAACATTGCCCATACAAGTTCTTAATGCACCGACTAAGTTTTGTGTACCATCATCTGTACGTGATGGACCAAAAAGTATCTCTTTTAAAGTACCTGTTGTGCCGACATAAATTCTTGCACCACGAGGTAGATAAAAATGTGGCATTGCCATACCCCAATGATAACCTTTGCCTGGAGCTTCTTTTGCCTTTGCAAAACCTGAACCAAACATTACAAGGTCTGCCCCTGCAACAAATGATTTACAAATATCACCACTTGTTATCATACCGCCATCAGTGATTATTGGTACATATCGTCCTGATTTTTTGAAATAAAAATCTCTTGCTTTTGCGCAATCTATTGTAGCAGTAATTTGAGGTACTCCGATACCTAAAACTTGTCTTGTAGTACACGCAGCGCCAGGTCCTACTCCAACAAGAACGCCATATGCTCCTATTTCCATAAGTTCTAATGCAACTTTGTATGTTACACAATTTCCTATTATTACAGGTAATCCACTTTCTTTACAAATTTTTTCTAAATCAACACAGCCATATTTAGAAGAATAATGTTTTACAGTAACTACGGTAGCTTGGATTACAAAAATATCAGCTCCAGCTTCTTTTGCAATTTTAATATATTTAGGTGCATTTTGTGGAACAGTTGAAACAGCACATAAAACATTTTCTTTCTTAATTTCTTTAATTCTTTTATAAATAAGTTCTTCTTTTACTGGTTCTTTATAAATTTGTTGGATAATTTCAGTAGTTTTATTATCAGGAGAAGAAACTATTTTTTCAACTTGTTCATATGGTTTTTCATATCTTGTATAAATACCATCGAGATTTAAAACACCTAAAGCACCAAGTTTGCCCATTTCAACTGCCATTTTTGTATCTACAACACCATCCATTGCTGAAGCTATCATAGGTACTTGTAATTTAAAACCACATAAATCAACAGATATATCAGTATCGTCTGGATCTATTGTTACACTCCCTGGAACTATTGCTACTTCGTCAAATCCGTATGCTCTACGTGCTTCTTTATCTCTTCCTATAAAAAATGCCATAACAACCTCCTTTTTGTGTAAATGTGTTGATGTGTGAATGTGCTAACTACCTAACACCTTTTTACTTCCTACTATCTTCTTCCTACTATTATTTTACGCAATCCCGCTTTAGCGGGATTATTGCGACTACCATAACACATCCACCCATCTACCTATTTACTCACCTTGCTGGTGTTATATCTTTTTGTGCTTGGTATTTACCTTGTTTATCTTTATATGAAATCTCACACAAATTTTCTGTTTTTAAAAAAACTGCCTGTGCAATACCTTCGTTAGCATAAATTTTTATTTTATGATTCAACGGGTTGATAATAGCAATTGTTATATACCCTTCCCATTCAGGTTCAAGTGGTGTTATATTAACTATAAGTCCGCAACGTGCATATGTTGATTTACCAAAAATTATAACTAATACATCCCTTGGTATTCTAAAATACTCAAAACTTTTACCTAATACAAAATTGTTAGATTCAATTATATAATTATCTGATTTAATTTTTTCAAATTTTGTTATATCAAAATTCTTAGGGTCAACTACAAGTTCTGAACTTTCTTTTGGGACTAAAAACTCATCTGATAATTTTATATCATAACCATAAGATGAAACACCCCAAGAAATCTTTTTGTCTAATTTTACTAACCTGTTATCTTCAAATGGTTCTATCATTCCAAACTTTTCTATATATTGTTTTATCTCTTTATCTGATAATATCATTTTTATATTTTTTCCCTCAATGAAGAACTTTATTTTTGGGTGGAAGGACAAAAATCAAAAATATATTTTTTTCTGTTTTTGTTATTTAATAACAAAAGTTCTCTGATAAGAAAAAAATTTTTATAAACATTTTGAATACCCACAAGTTCTACAAGTTGCACATCCTTCACCTATCTCTAATATAGCACCACATTCTGGACATTGTGGATTTATTCCTAAATCATTTTTAGTAGTTTTTTGTTTTTCTTGAGTTTTCACACTTTCAAACAAGTTTGGTACATTTTTTTCTTGTATATAAATCTCTAACGCTTTTGCTAACGCGTCTGCACAAGAAAAAATTGATTCTCCTTGATATATCACAGGTGATGGACAACGTATACCTTTTAACTGTTCAATAACCTTCTCAGGTTTTACACTGCTTCTTAACGCTAAAGAAATTAATCTACCGATAGCTTCTGATTGCGACGAAGTACAACCACCACTTTTACCTAAAGAAGTAAATAATTCACAAGGACCAAATTCGTCCTCGTTAATTGTTACATACATATTACCACAACCAGTTACCATTTTAATTGTCCTACCTAAAACAACTTTTGGTCTTGTTCTTGGTTCTGATTTAGCCTTTTCTTCTTTTTTACTTTGGATATTTAATACTTGAACACTTCGCGATCCTTCTCTGTAAACTGTTATACCTTTGCAACCAAGTTTATATGCTAAAAGATACACTTTTTCAACATCTTCTTTTGTAGCAGAATTGGGTAAATTTATTGTTTTCGACACAGCGTTATCAACATACTTTTGGAATGCTGCTTGCATACGAACATGCATTTCAGGTGGAATATCCAAAGCTGTAACAAACACACGTTTAAAAGATTCTGGTAATCCTTTTATTTCTTTCAAACTACCTTTTTGTATAATTTCTTCTATCAAATCTTTAGTATACATTCTTTCTTCAATTAATGATTGTTTAAAATATGGATTTATCTCAAACAATTCTTCTCCACCTAAGATATTTTTTCTAACATATGCTAAAGCAAAAATTGGTTCAATACCAGTAGAAGCATTCGCTATAATTCCAATAGAACCAGTAGGCGCTATTGTTGTTAATGTAGCATTACGACGAGGTTTTGTGTTTTTATATATACTTTTTTCAAAATTTGGGAAAGGACCTCTTTTTTCTGCTAAACTCTCTGATGTTTCAACAGCAACTTTTTTTATAAAACTCATAACTTTTTCTGCAAGTGCTAAAGCTTCTTTTGAATTATAAGAAATTCTTAATTGGAACAACATATCAGCCCAACCCATCACGCCTAAACCTATTTTTCTATTTGCAAGTGTCATTTCTCTAATTTTATCAACAGGATATTGGTTTGCATCTATAACATTGTCTAAAAAATGAACTGCTGTTTCTGTTACATATTTTAGTCGTTCCCAATCTATCTCGCAAGTATCTCCACGATGAATTACAAATTTACCTAAATTAATAGAACCCAAATTACAAGATTCGTAAGGAAGTAATGGCTGCTCACCACACGGATTAGTGCTTTCAATCATTCCAACTTCAGGTGTAGGATTGTATTTGTTTATTATATCAATAAAAACAACACCTGGTTCTCCATTAAGCCAAGCATGTTCTACAATCAAATCAAAAACTTCTTTTGTTTTAAGTTTTTTAACAACTTGTTTTGTCCTCGGGTTAACAAGTTCGTATTCTTCATTATTTTGTAACTTTTTCATAAAATCGTCTGTAACAGCAACTGAAATATTAAAATTTGCAAGTTCACCTTCTTTTTCTTTACATTTTATAAAATCAATAATGTCAGGATGGTCAACCCGTAAAATACCCATGTTTGCACCACGACGACGTCCACCTTGTTTTATCGCTTCTGTAGCAGCATTGTAAACTTTCATAAAAGAGATAGGTCCTGAGGAAACACCAGATGTTGTTTTAACAACATCGTTTGAAGGACGTAGATTTGAAAAAGAGAAACCAGTTCCACCACCAGTTTTGTGTATCAACGCTGTATATTTTAATGTTTCAAAAATTGATTCCATAGAATCTTCTACAGGTAAGACAAAACATGCTGAAAGTTGTTGAAACGAAGTTCCAGCGTTCATTAATGTAGGCGAGTTTGGTAAAAACTCAAGTTGTGCCATTATTTCATAAAATTTCTCATATGATTGTTCTACATCTTCACCATATATTTTATCAACTTCAGCAATAGTTCTTGCTACACGTTTAAACATATCTTCAGGAGATTCTATAATATTACCAGATTCATCTTTTCTTAAATATCTTTTTTCTAAAACTACTAACGCGTTTGTTGTAAGAGTAGGTTTTATATGTTTATTATTCATACTTAACGATATCTCTTTAGATTTTTCTTCATTAGAAAAATTTGGTTGAGTTTCATTTTCTTTTAGTTCATCTTCAACTTCTTCTAAAGATTTTTCTCTTGATGTAGTATTTATTAACATATTAATAAGACCTCCTAAATTAAAAAGTTATTCTTATTATTTTTATATTGATAAAAGGATTGCTCTATTTTCATGATAGGTTAGTTTTTAATAATTTATAACCAAATTTTTAATAAGGTTATTTTAAAATTATCTATATATTGTGTTGTAAAACATAATTGCTACAATATATAGTATATAAATAATAGTTTTAGTTTGTCAACAGATAGGATAAAAAATTTTTTTATAAATTTTTATCGTATGAAAAATATAAAAAAATAAAAATTTATACTTCTAAAAAATTTATCAATCAAAGACATATTGATTTCTAAAATTTTTTATTATATTATTTAAAAATAATAAAATGTTCTTTGAACTATTTTTTATCATATATATTATCATCCATTAACTTACTCATTAACACATTCACACATTAACTTACTAATGTCCCCGTAGCTCAACTTGGTAGAGCAGCGGACTCTTAATCCGTAGGTTGCGAGTTCGACTCTCGCCGGGGACATTTTTAGTTATTAGTCCATTAGTGACTAGTGATTAGTATTTTTTTCTTTTAGATGTTTTAATGTTTCAAAAACAACAAAGATACTTAGTAAAAACAAAATCCCAGCTATAATAGTTATCACATCAAAAATTCCTTTATTAATTTTTGTATACAAAGTATATCCTAAAGCTGATATAGTTGCTGCTAACATAAAAAATGATGGTATCAAAACAGAAACCTTATTTTTATAATTTTGTTTTCTCACCCAGAGATAAATTACTAACAAAACTAATGCAGCTAAAAGTTGGTTTGTAGTACCGAATAGTGGCCAAACTATCTTCCAACAAGGAACAATGTTTCCTACGAAATCTCTTAATTTTAAATTTAACAAAATCAGTGGTAAAAGCAAAGATCCAACCGTAGCAACAACACGAACAATCAAGGATGATTCTGTAAGTTCAAAAAATTCTTGAAGTATATATCTTGATATTCTTGTAGCAGTATCTAATGTTGTCAAAATAAAAGCAGAAATTGCTAAATATCCTATTATTTTACCCACCTCAGGATGGATACCAAAAACAGATGATAGTTTTGATATACCTAAAGCATATATTTGCTGAGGATTTGAAAGTTCACCTTTGTTAATCATCATTAAAGTTGACAAAGCAATTGCTGCAACAACTCCTTCTAAAATCATACCTCCATATGTTATAAATTTTGCATTTTTTACACTATCAAGTTGTTTTGAAGTTGTCCCTGAAGAAACTAAAGAGTGAAAACCTGAAATTGCTCCACAAGCTATCGTAATAAACATAAAAGGAAAAAGTGTCCCTAAGGACGAATTAAAACTTACAAATGAAGGATAAGAAATACTTGTTTTAGTAAACAAAAGGCCAAAGACACCTATTATTACTGTGAAATACAAAAAATAACTTGACAGATAATCCCTTGGTTGTAGCAAAAACCATACAGGAAGTATTGACGCAAAAAAACAATAAATTAAAAGTATCCACACCCAGGTTTGTTTTGAAAAAAATAAAAATTTATATTCTAAACTGAATATAATACCAACCAAAATTAGGAAGAGAGAAATTATTGTTGAAACAGAAATTCTAAGTTTTATCCTATAAACCAACAAACCAAAAAGTATCGCAATTATGATATACCATACACTTGTCTGTGCAACTGAAGGTTCTTGAAAAAATGTCTCTGCTGCTAAGTCAGCAAATACAGCAACAACATATACTAAAGCAAACCATATAAATAAAAGAAAAACTTTATATGTTGTCTTATTAACATATTTATTTGCAACCTGTGCAATAGACCATCCATTATGACGAACAGAAATAATAAGAGATGAAAAATCATGGAGTCCACCAATAAATATTGTACCTAAAACAATCCATAGTATCGCAGGCAACCATCCAAAAGCTAACCCTGCTAAAATAGGTCCTACAATAGGACCTGCACCTGCAATAGATGAAAAATGGTGTCCTAAAAGAATAAACTTGTTTGTTGGAATAAAATCAACACCATCATACAATTTTTTTGATGGTACATCTTCTTTCTCATCTACATTATAATTTTTCTCTAAAAACTTACCATAAGTAAAATATGCTATAATAAAGATAACTATTATTAAAAGAATATAAAAAGTCATCATAAGCCTTATACCTACACAACAAATATTTCTCTCATTCACTTTTTTCCAAAATCGTCTTCAAGACGGATTATATCATCTTCTCCAAGATATCTACCATAAGCAACTTCTACAATTTCAAGAATGTTTTTATTTGACGGATTTTCTAATCTATGAGGCATATTTTTTTCTATTTTTAATGTCTCACCTTGTTTTAAATACAAAATTTTTTTTCCACAAGTAATTTTTGCAATACCTTTCACTACAAACCATTGTTCAGCACGTTTCTTATGTTTTTGTAAACTTAATTTTTTATTTGGCAAAACATTTATTAGTTTAACTTTATATTTTTCTCCTTTTTCTAAAATTGTATAGAATCCCCAAGGTCTTTGTGTTGTCTTGTGATATAACACAGCTTCGTCAGAAATTTTTTCAACAATATATTTAACTTTTTGATCAAAATTTTTATTCACAATTAACAAAGTATCTTCTGTATCTACTACTATTAAGTTTTCTAATCCAGATGTTGCTATTAACCTTTTGTTACCAAAAACCATTATGTTGTTACTTCCGATATCAACATTTTTTGCTAAAATTATATTTCCTTGTTCATCTTTTTGATAAATTCTTTCAAAAGATGACCAACTACCTAAATCGTTCCAAAAAATATCAAGTGGTATGACAACGACATTTTTTGTTTTCTCAATCAAACCTTTATCAATAGGCACTGATGGTAGTTCAGAATAAATTTTTTCAAGATTTGTCTCAAAATTTTTATCTTCAAACTTTTTGTAGATATTGGGTTGGTAAATTTTTAGTTCTTCAAAAAATGTTTTTAAAGAAAAAATAAATATTCCACTATTCCAATAAACATTTTCTAAAGAAGTTAAACTTTTTGCAGTTTTAAAATCTGGTTTTTCAATAAATCTTTTAACATAAAAAGAGATTTTGTCATAATTAACATCAGATTCAATATGTCCATAACTTGTTTCTATCCTTGTAGGTTTTATACCAAAAAGAACAATCAGACCTTTTTTTGCAACATTTTTTGCTTTTTTTACAAAACTTACAAACTTTTTTTCTTCTTTTATAAAATGGTCTGATGGGAAAACACCTATGATTTCATTCGGATATCTTTCTTTTATATAAAAACAAGCATAAGTTATAGCGGGCAGGGTATTTTTTATATCTGGTTCACACAAAATATTTTCTAACGAAAATTTTATATTTAAATCTTGTATATTTTCTTTAACTAAAAACTTATGTTCTTTGTTTACAACAATAAAAATTTTTTCAATATCAGTAAATTTTTTTATACGAAGAAATGTTTTTTGAAGTAAAGAATATTTCTCATTAGGAAGTTTTATCAAAAACTTAGGACAAAACTTTCTTGAAACAGGCCAAAGCCGTGTTCCAGCACCACCTGCTAAAATTATTGATATCATAAGTTTGTATTATATGTAGGGCAAACTTTTAAGTTTGCTTTTTATCTTTGCATGACTAAAAGCCATGCCCTACATTGAATTTATTATGATAAATTAAATTTTGTTTCAACACTTCTCTTGCAACTTTGTAAAAAGAAAAAAATTGTGTTTCAAGTTCTTGCTTAAGTTTAGTATCATTAATACTTGACTTAAATCCTGGATCATCAAAATAATTATAAAGACTTAAAACCTGTTGTATGTTATGGACAAGGATATAAGAATCTTTTACCCAGTATTTTACTTCACCACCGTTCATATATACAAACCTGTTTTCCTTACTTGCAAACAAAGATTTGCCAAAAGAAGAATGTAATGTGTTTATTTTTAAAAAGTCAATTATGGAAGGTAAAATATCTAACTGTGAACCTAATACACTACAAACCTGAGGTTTTATATGTTTCGGAGAATAAAACAAACAAAATATATGGAACGCATCTAAAGGATTTTTAGGCAATATAGTTTGTTGGTGATCAGAAACAATTATAAAAATTGTATTATCAAAATATTTTTCTTTTTTAGCAACTTTGAAAAACTGTTCCAAAGAATAATCTACATATCTTAAAGAATTTAGATACTCAGCATAAGGAAAAGTAGATTTTGCAATTTTAAATTCAGAAGGTAAATCATATGGTTCATGTGATGATAAAGACAAAACTACACCTAAAAATGGTTGGTTTAAATTTTTAAACTCTTCATTTGCTTTCAAGAAAACATATTCATCGTGAACACCCCAGGATTTGTCTACTTTAACTTTAGAAAGGTCAAAATCTTCCTTAAAGATTGTTTTTTCAAACCCGCCTATATATTTTGTGAAATAATTGAACCTAAAAAAATATCCTTCGCCACCATGAAGAAATATAGTTTCGTATCCTTCATCTTTAAGAACATTAGCAATACTTCTATAAACATTTTGACTAAATGGTTCATCAGTAATACCTTTGTTGTAGACAACAGGTATAGAAAATAAGATAGCAGAAACTGCTGGCCATGTTCTTGTTGCACAAGAATAAAAATTGTCAAAATACATACCTTCTTTTTTAAGAGAACTTAAGAAAGGCATATAACTTAAATAATCAGGATGCAAACTTTCTACAATAAAAATTACAACATTTAGTTTTTTAGTCGGTGTTTTATAATATGTTTGTCGCAACAATGGATATCTATCTTCAACAAATTTTTCATCATCAGTTTTTATAAGTTTTTGTAAAATTTCAACTGCTTCTTCATACTTAATATATTCTTTATCATCTTTATACACTTTTGACTCCCATAGAGAGTTCAACACTGTATACCATCCATTTAATCTTAAATGTCCTAATACAACACTACCATCATTAAACGCTACTGCTGGAGTAATAGGCCTGTTTTGAAGACCGCCACGAATAAGAATAGTAGAAAAAATAACAAAAACAAAAAAATAAATTGTTTCAGTTACAAAATTTAAATTTTCTTTCTTTAAGTCAAGTTTGTTTATTATATACCACAAGATAAAATTAAAAATACCAAAAAAAGTTATAAACAACAAAATTCCCAACCAGTATTTTGTTAAAATAAGCAACGCCATAGCTTTAATATGTGTTGACACAGAAAGAACTTCAATAGCAGAAAGTCGTCTCGCTGCAAATTCGTAATAAAATATGTCTATAAACATTGTTATATACATAAGATTGATAACAACAAAAACAAAAAAATAAACAATTTTTTAACTATACTATTTTCTTTCCACTTCCCTGGCAAATGAAAGATTAAGAAAAACCAACATATTGATACAACAATAGCTGAAATATCAAACCTTGCTCCTTGTAAAAATGAAAACAAAATTTTTCCATTATCTATACCCTTATAATAATTAAAATTTTTTATCAAAAATCCTAAACGCAAAAGTTCAAAAAACAATAAGTTGTAAATAATAACAACAATATAAACCACAAAATTTTTAGGTATCAAAAATTTTCTATCCATATTTTTCTTTTAGCCACCTTTCTACCAAACTCTTTATTTTTTCAACAAACACTTGTTTGCTGAATTTCAAAGCGTTATTTCTAATTTTTTGTTTATCAAAATTCATCTTTTCAAACTTTTCTATTGCTTCTATTACACTTTGTGGTGTTTGTTCTTCAAAAAATATTCCTGTTTCACCTTCAACTACAGTTTCCAAAGCACCACCTTTTTTATAAGCAATAACTAGTGTACCACACGCCTGTGCTTCAACTGGTACAATACCAAAATCTTCTTCTACAGGAAAAATTAATGCTTTTGCATTTTGATAGTAGTATCTCAATTTTTCATTTTCAGCCCAACCTAAAAATTCTATGTTTTTATTTTTTGCTAAAGATTTTAAATAATCTTCCTGCTGCCCAGAACCAATTATTTTTAATGGGAAATTTAACTCATTAAAAGCTTCTATTACAACATCAATTTTTTTATACGGTGCAAAAGCTGAAACTGTTAAATAATAATCTTTTTTTGATTCTGAAGAAGGAACAAAAAAATCTGTATCAACAGGTGGATATACAACCTCTGAATCACGACTATAGATTCTTTTTATTCTTTCTTTAACATTAAAAGAATTTGCAATAAAATAGTTTACATTTTTTGACGAGTTTATATCCCAATTTTGTAATGGTTTTCTTAAAACTTTCATCAAAATTTTTGTAACAAAATTTGCTCTTGAATCTTTACCAAAATATACATCATACATATCCCAAATATATCTCATAGGTGTATGACAATAACATATATGCAAAGTATTTTTACCAACTTTTACACCTTTTGCAACACAATGTGATGAACTTATAACTAAATCATAACCAGACAAATCAAACTGTTCAATAGCAAAAGGCATAAGTGGTAAGTAATATCTATAGTATTTTTCCACATTAGGAAATTTTTGTAAAAACGAAGTATAAATTTTTTTACTTTCAATAATTTTTGAAACAGAACCTTTTATATAAACCAAAGTATAAATATCAGCAGATGGAAAAATTTCACACAATGATTCCAAAACTTTTTCTCCACCACGCATCCCTGTCAACCAATCATGAACCAATGCTATTTTCATGTTTGTGAACTAAAATAAAATCTTAATATAACTCCAAGCATTCTATAATCCTTACCATGAAATGGAAACAAATACCTAAATTTCCCAGCAGGACAAAATGTATATTTTGGAACAATTTTTATTATAAGTTTATCTTCATTAATAGGAAATTTTATATCTGTCCATGTAGATTCTTGAAGATCTACAGTTTTATATTCTTTCTCATTCAAAAAAATTTTAACATTTTGGTTTTTAACATTTGCTGGATTTATTTCTAAAACAAACTTTTTATTCTTAGCATTATCAAGTTTTATAAAAACTTTATTTTCACTCCATTGTGCTGTTTTACCAAAAAGATTTTCAGGATGATATAAACCTGCATAATTTCTGTATTTAAAAATATCAATTTTTTTGATCTCTTTTGCTGTATTTATTACACTTAATACAAAAAAAATTACTGTTATACTCAAAAGTATTTTGTTTACGATTTTATTCCAACTAAATTTTGTATTATTAAACACTATCGCTAAATAAAACCAAAATATTAAAGAAACCTCTTCTGCATCCAAATGATGACCAAAGAAACTTACAATAAAAAATGAAATTAAAGTCGCAGTTAAAAAAAATTGGTATGTATCAGCAACTACAAAACTTTTAATAAAAGAATATATTACATAAATAATAATCACAAAAAACACTGATGTTCCCAAAACACCTATCTCTGACAAATAATTTATATAAGTATTACATGCATTGTCAGAAAACCACTCTTGTGTTATATTAGGAAATTCTTTATAGAAACTTTTTATTCCGTTTCCTATCAAAACATTTTGTTTCCACAATTTTATCCCTGCTTGCCAAAAAATATATCTTGAAGTTTTGATGTTATCAAAAAATTTTGTTATACTGATACTTTCAATTATTCTTTTTATAGGATAATAATCTTTAAAAAAGTTAAAAAATAGTGTTACTGAAACAAAAAAAATAAGAAAATAACAGAGATAAACCAATTTTATCTTTTTTTTAACAAACAAATAAATAAACAAAAAAAATAAACCTAAGAAGAAACATATAATACCTGACCTTGTCCCTGTTAAAAAAATATTTATCAGCCCTAATACAAACGAGAAAAAAAACAGAAATTTTAATTCTATCTTCTCTGTTTTACTAAAATAAAACAAAAACATTGGTAAAAGTAACGAAAGTGATAAAGAAAACGAGTTGAAATTAGAGAATAGTCCATTTACTCTTTTTTCCCATTCTATAATATAACCAAATTTACCTTTTAGTATTTCTAAAAACTGTAAAATACCAACAATTGAACTTATAACTATACCTATTGCAAAAAGTATAAAAGTTTTTTTAATTTTATCTTCATCATATAAATTAAATATCATATAAAAAAGGATCATACTAACAAATAAAACAAATAATTCATAGCCAACGATATGATATATAATTTCAGTATTTAGATAACCTATTCTATTTACAATAAAAACTATTTTTGGAGAATATAATTGGATTAAATGTAAAAAAGAAGAAATAAAAAAAAATAAAAAGAAATAAAAAGGAAGTAAATTGTTTTCTTTCTTTAGTAAGCCATTAATCTTGAATGAAGGATTAAAAGTTAAACCTAAAAAAACACAACATAATAAAAAAGAAGCTGTAGAATATGGCACTGGAGACAATCTAGATAAACCGTTTCCTATAGGTATGAGCAATCCCAAAATCGTATAATCGCTTAAATAGAACCCATATACAAAAAAAGATGCACCTAATAAAAATATATACCATCTAAAATTGTTTTTACTTGATGGAGAACATACTTCTAAAAAAAATACTACAAAAAGTATTAATATTAACTTTATTAAATATAAACTTTTCTTCATTTTGGTCTAATATGCCATTCCCAATCCTTAAAAAAAACATCTGCAGGTTTATCTTCTAACCAAATTTCTTGTATTACATCTTTACCATTCGATAGTAAAACATTTACTGCTTTCCATACACTTTCTACTGATATCAAAGAAGTACAATTTATCTTTTTTGAACAAAATTTTAAACTACATGGTATTTCACAAGATGCTGAAGAATGAATACATATATATCTTGAACAATTTGGTTCTGCAACTTTAGGATGTGTGTTACCAAACAACATAATAACTGGGACATCCATACTTGATGCCAAATGTGTCACACCTGAATCCAATCCTATAAACAATTTAGAAAATTTTATCATCGCTGCAACTTCTTTTATCTTTAATTTCCCAGCCAAGTTATAAAGATATTTTATTTCAATATTTATACCTTCACCCTTACCACCAACTAAAATTGTTTTATATCCAAACTCTTTGTATAACAAATTTATTAATTGAACCCATTTTTTGGAATCCCAATTTTTAAGAGACCATCCTGCATTTGTATGGATCACAACATATTTTTTTTCATCTATTTTTAAATTTTTTAATATTTGGTTTACTTCATTTTTTTCATTGTCGCTAATAAAAACATAATATTTTTTATCTTTAAGAGGATAAACACCTGCCATAGATGCATAAAAATCTCTAAGATGTAAAGAAGTACGTCTATATTCAGGATAATGATCTAAACAATTTAATTGAAATACATATTCCCATCTTTTAAATGTTAAAAATTTTGATGTTACAATATCATATATTCTATGATTTATTATCTTATATGAACGATTCGGTAAAGTAACTAATTCGTCTATATATGGATTTCCTTCAAAAATTTCACTCCATGGTTGCATACTTAACAAAGTGATTTTATAATCACTATACTTCTCTCTTAAAGCTTTAATAGTTGGAGTCACTATTATTGCATCACCTAAACTCATTAATTTTATAACTAAAATATTCTTTGAAAAATTTTTTGTTTGTCCTTTATTAATCCATTTTCTGTTAAAATTAATTTCATCCCAGTTATATGGGAACTTATTGTATTTAAAAACAGCAATTTCTAGAAATGGATAATACTTTACTTTTAAATTTTTAACAAACTTTATTTTATACCCACAACTTTTTGCTTTTAAATAAAAATCCGTATCATAAAAAAAATTATAGTAACTTTCATCAAATTCATTAAGCTCTTCAAAATCTTTCTTTTTAATAAATAGTAAACCAAAAGACGGATTTTTGATTTCTTCTTCATCTAATTTTGTCTTTTTTAACTTATAAAGTATTGATTTAAACTTTATAATTTTCTTTAATAAAAACAAAAATATTTTCGTTGCAAAATTTGTTGTTTTTTTCTTTTTCTTCACAAAAAAGTAAAATGTATGGAATGGTTTCAAGATTAAATAAATATTACTAATTAGATTAATAAAATTTTCTTCAAACTTAGAAAGATTAAACGCTTCTCTTTTAACTAATCCAGAAACAATGCATATTTTTTCTTCGTTATCAAAGTATTTTATCATTTCTGAAATTACATCTTTATCAAAAAGACAGAAATTATTTACAAACAGAATATAATCACCAGTCGCAAATTTTATGCCATAATTAAATATTTTGGGTAAACTAAATTTAAAAGGATATGTAACAACTTTTATATTTTTTGATTCATTAAATTTATTTAAAATTTTTTTAATATATCCATTAACATCTGAATTATCTACTATAATTACTTCATAATCCTTATCTAAAAAATTTTTCAATTGATTAAACAAAAATAGACCATAGTTTATTATAGGCAGATATGTTATAGGAATTATTATACTTATTTTATCTTTGTTCATTACTTTTTATACCGATTACTGTATAATATGGACAATCTGCAAATTTTATCTTTCTGCTAAAACTTTCATGGGTTATATACAAAACTTTAGTTTTATTAAATCCTACATATTCTAAATACATCTTTAAAAATTCTGGCATTATAGGTTGTTTATGTGTAATATCAAGATAAAAATTTTTTGATGCTATTTCGTTTCGTATGTTAACAGTTTCTAAAATTAAAATTCCGTTATACGAAATTTTTTGGTAACATAAAACAATAAACTTTTTTAATATTTCTGTATCAAGATGTTCAATCACTTGTAATGCAGATATACCACATAACGAGTTGTCTTCTGTTTTCTTCAAAAATTCTATACCATCAGTTTTCTCAACATTCAACCCTTTTGTTCTACATATCTCTATGTTTACTTGATTAACATCAACACCTATTGAAGGGACACTATTTTCTTTAAGCAATTCTAAAAACTCGCCTCTGCCACAACCTATATCTAACCATTTTTTATCTATATTTTTAAAATATGCTTGTTTAACATAATCAAGATAAATTTTTTCCCATTCTTTAATTATTTTTGACTCACCACGAAATTTTTGTTCAAACAAAAAATAAAAAATGTCATCACCATATTTCTCTTTCCATAAATTGAAATCAAACTCAGGTATTTCTTTTTTTGTTAGTTCAATTGCTTAAGGTAACAAAGGTTGGTCATCTACAAGGATGTTTGATTTTGGTTTATTAATAATATAAACTTTATGAAACACTTTTTTTATAAATTTCAACAACTTCTTCAGGTTCTCCATCTCTTACTATTTCTCCTTTATCCAAAATTATAACTCGTGAACACAAATTTTTTACAGCATCAAGATCATGACTTACAAAAATTATTGTTTTATTTTGTTGTTTTATTTCTTCAATTTTTTGATAACATTTTTTTTGAAATTCAATATCACCTACTGCTAAAACTTCATCTATTAAAATTGTATCAGCATCTATATTTATCGCACAAGAAAAACCTAACCTTGCTAACATACCACTTGAATAAGTTCTTACAGGTTGGTTTATAAAATTTTTTAATTCAGAAAATTCTATTATTTGGTCAACTTTTGCTAAAATTTCTTTTTTTGTCAAACCCAATAAAATACCATTAAGGATTATATTTTCATAACCAGTAAGGTCAGGATGAAACCCAGCCTGTAATTCTAAAAGACCAACAACTTTACCATAAACATTTATTTTTCCATAAGTTGGTTTTAATACACCAGCAATAAGTCCTAATATAGTACTTTTCCCAGCACCATTTCTACCAATAATACCCAAAGTTTCTCCTTTTAAAACTTTAAAACTTATATTGTTTAACGCACAAAATTTTTTTATCCTTAACTCTTTTATAGTTTTTGGTAAATTAAACAAAAAATTTTTAATACCAATAAAACTATGATATAACGGATAATACTTTGTAACATTTTCAAATTTAACTACAGTATTGTTTTTTTTCATACAACCTCAGCAAACTTCCATTGTAAACTATTATAAATTTTGTATCCTATTAAAAAAATAATTAAACTTAATACACAAGATAATAAAAAATTTAAATAATCAAATTTGTTATACAAAAAAATTCCTCTATATAAAATTACAAAATGTGCCATCGGATTAAAATAAAAAAATACTTTATATTTCTCTGGCACCATTGATTCTGAATAAATTATAGGTGTAAGATAAAACAACAGATTTGTAAAAATTAAGATCAACCTTTCAAGATCTCTAAAAAAAAGATTTATTGAACTTACTATTAAACTTATACCAGAAATTAAAAAAAACTGTATTAAAATAACCAATGGTAAAAAAATTAAATATATAGAAAATCTTTGTTTAAAAATAATAACAAACAAAATTATGACTGGTATCGCTAAAACAAAATGTAACGCATCACTTAACACCATTGAATATACTAAACTATCTCTTGGGAAGTTAACTTTTTTTATCAATGTAGCATTGTTCAAAAACAAAGTTGATGACGCTAAAAGTGAGTTCACAAACCATTGCCAACAAAATAATCCTGAGATCAAAAACAAAGCATAGTTCTCAATTTTTAACCTTATAACAATTTTAAATGCTACAAAAAAGACCAAAGCAGAAGCTAACGGACTTAAAATAGACCATAAATATCCTAATACACTATTTTTATACCTAACCTTTAGTTCTTTTTTAACAAGTTCTGTAATTAAATCAAAATAATATCTACTATTCATATTCTTTAATTGTCTCTATTAACTCTTCTTTTGTAACTGTTGCAGTACCAACTTTGCCTACAACAATACCTGCTGCAAAGTTTGAAATTTCGCATGAAGAAACAAAATCTGCTCCTGCTGCTAAACATAATGTTAATATAGCGATCACAGTATCACCTGCACCTGTTACATCATAAACTTCTTTTGCTCTTGTTGGTATATGATAAATTCTTTCTTTTTGTAAAGGTGATACATTTTCAAAAAGTGTCATACCATCAGGTCCACGAGTAATAACAACTGCTTCTGGTTTTAATTTAGAAAGCATTTTTCTACCTAAATCATAAATTTCTTGTTCTGTCTGCGGTTTTTTATGTAATCTCATACCAAGTGTTGCTTCGTTTAGATTTGGTGTTAAAACTGTGACATGCTTATACTCTAAAAAATGTTCTATCTTTGGGTCAACTGTAATTGGTATATCAAGTTTTTTTGCTAATTTTATTAAAAAACTTAACAAACTTTTTGTTATTACTCCTTTCCCATAGTCAGAGATTAATATCGCATCAATTGAATTTTTTATATCTAAAACATAAGATTTAATTTTCTCAAACAATTGTGGGTTAAGCTGATGCCTACTTTCTTTATCTACACGAACAACTTGTTGGTTATGAGCAATGATTCTTGTTTTTACAGTTGTAGGACGAGAATTGTCTAAAAAAACTCCATTAGTATTAACTTTTTTTTCTTTCAACATTTTTTTTAATTCTTCAGCGTACATATCATTACCTACTATTGTTATGATACGAACATTCCCTCCAACAAATGTGATATTGTTTGCTACATTTCCACAACCACCAAGTGTTTGTGTTTCTTTTATAACTTCAACAACAGGTACAGGTGCTTCAGGCGAGATTCTTTCAACATTACCCCATACATATTTATCAAGCATTGTGTCACCTATAACCAAAACATTTTTATTTTTAAATTTTTCTATTATATTAAAAAGTTTTTGTTTATTCATTTTTGTTTCCCCATTACTAATTTAAAAAAATACTGGTTAAAAAACTTATGGTTACTAAAATAGGTAGGTACATCTTTTCAAATGTAAAAACTATTTTTTTGTTCTATAATAAATTTTTAAAACATTGACAAAACCTGCTGTTTTTACTATTTCGTTTGCAGAATCTGTATATTTTGATAAATACTTGATATCATCTAAATTACCATATTTACCAAAACTTTCTATTGAATACAAAATAATATCTTCGTCATTACTTTCTAACCCTTTTTTCAACACTTCAATACCTATTCTATCATTTAATTTTAATAACGATCTTGCAGCTGCAACTCTTACAGAACCATTCATATCGTTTAAATAACTTTGTAACACATTTTTTATTTTTGTTAAAGTTTCAGTATCAACAAAAGATGAAATAATGATATTGTATGCTATATCTCCTAACGATTCTGCTAAAGTTAATCTATAAGAATCTTCAGGATGTGTTTTAAATTGTAGCAAATCTTTTAAAACTTCTTTATTACCTATTTTACCTAAAGCCTTTATTGTTTCTAACACAACTTCTTTATTTGTATCTTTTAATCTTAAAGTTAGTGGTGGAACAGAATCTTCATATTTTAATTGTGCAAGAAATTTTACTGCTTGAAGACGTACTTTTGGATTTAGATCTTTTAATCCTTCATAAAAAAATTCTTTTAACTCTGATGTTTGTTGTATAACACCTCGTTGTGAAAGTAATGCTAATGCAAAATAAGAAGCGTCTGCTACATTACCATCATCATCTTTCACTGTTTTAGATAATACATTGACAGTATTTTTATCTCCGAGTTCACCAAGCATTTTTACTGCTTCAGCTCTGAGTTGATTCTTTAAATAAACTTTTGCTTTTGCAACAGCGGACATGTTTTCATCAATTTTTGGTTTATCTAACACAAAATTTATAATAACATTAATTGCTTGAGTGTCTTTATAAATTTTATACAACACATATGCAGATTTTATTTTCACATTATCATTCTTTGATTTTAACAAATTCTTAATCTCTGTCTTAAAAGAATTTAAAGGGATATCTTCGATGTTGTCTAAGATATAAAGTTTTATACTATCCTGTGAAGAAGAGATACTTTTTAAAATAAACTCCTCTGCTTCTTTTGCTGTTTGTGAAAAACAGTTTATTGTAATGAATAACAACAAAAAAAATATTTTCATAATTCTTCAGTTTTAAATTTTTCCATAAATTCTTTTTTTTCTTCAATAAACCTTTCTTCTTTTATCGCTTGTTTTATTTTATTCATTAAAGAAATAATAAAATATACATTATGATATGACAACAACCTTAATCCTAAAAGTTCGCCTGATTTAAAATAATGGTGTATCAAAGCACGACTGTAATTTTTACAAACATAACAACTACAAAACTCATCTATAGGTTTTTCGTCTATCTTAAACTTAGAATTTTTTATATTTATTTTACCAAAAGTTGTCAATGCTTGACCATTCCTACCATTTCTTGTTGGTAACACACAATCCATAATATCGTATCCTAACCCAACCACTTCCCATATATCTTCAATTTCTCCAACACCCATAACATATTTAGGTACATCTTCAGGTAAAATTTCTATCATATAACTTAAAATTTCGTACATTAATTCCTTAGGTTCACCAACTGCAACACCGCCAATTGCATACCCGTCAAAACCTATATTTAAAATTTCTTCTGCTGATTTTTTTCTCAAATCTTTATAAACAGAACCTTGGATTATACCAAACAAAAGTTGACCATTTTGTTTTTCTAAAAATTTTTCTTTAGACAGTTTTGCCCACAATGTTGTTAATTCAACAGAATTTTTCACTTTTTCATATTCTGTTGGATACTCAACACATTCATCTAATGGTAGTACAACATCGGACCCTATAATTTTTTGTAATTCAATAACTTTTTGTGGTGTAAAAAAATGTATTGAACCATCAATATGTGACTTAAATTCTACACCTTCTTTTGTAACTTTTCTTAATTCTCTTAAACTATATACTTGAAACCCGCCTGAATCTGTAAATATAACTTTTTGCCAGTTTATAAATTTATGTAACCCACCAAATCTTTTTAATATTTCTTCTCCAGGACGGAAATACAAATGGTATGTATTAGTAATAAAAGCTTCAACACCAATTTCATCAAGTTCTGTATAACTTAATGTTTTTACAACACCTAAAGTACCAACAGGTAAAAATAATGGTGTTGAAACATTACCAGATTGAGTTTTTAAAAGACCTATCCTTGTATTTGAATTTTTATTTTTTTTTATTATTTCAAAACTCTTCATAATAAAAATTTTTAAACTTCCACAGAGATGCACATTTAAAGATCATAACAAACTACCAATTACAATCCTTTACTTTTTTTATCTTAAATTTCATAAATATCTAACTTCATTTATATAAAACTCAAAATTTAATCCAAGTTTATTTATTGCTTTTTTACAAGTTTCTACTCTTAACATAAAAAGTTCAAAGTATTCTAATACACTACATATACTGTCATCTATTTGAAGTTCTAAAACAATTTTTTTATTATCAGGATAAACTTTTAGATCATTCTTTACAACAGCATAATGTACTCTATCATGTTTATCAAAAAGTTTAAAATCTGTTTTTATAACACGTTCTCTTCTAACATCTGTTTTATCTGCAATTGTTACAACAGCTGCAATGTCTGAGACAGACAAATAATCAATATCTTCATGTGCACCTATAATATTCACAATTTTTAAAATTTCTTTCTGAGGAACAGAATTTTTTGATAGAATTTTGTTTACTAAAACAGCACCTGTTTGAGCATGGTCTTTGTAAGATATACAACAACCAATATCGTGTAAAAACCCAGCTGATTTACCAATATCTATATCTTGTTCAGCAAAGTTTAGTTCAGACATTATTTTTTCCACTAAAGATGCTGTTTGTTTAGCATGAGTAAGACCTTGTTCTGTATATCCTAACGCTTTGAAATTTTCATCTGCTTGTTGAAGATATACTAAAACATCTTTATTTGTTGATATTAAATCAAAGTATTTCATAGTATTAACATTGCATCACCGTAAGAATAAAATCTATATTTGTTTTCAACAGCAATTTTGTAAAGTTCTAAAAGTTTTTCTCTGCCAATAAATGCTGATACTAACAATAAATTAGTGGATTTTGGTAAATGAAAATTTGTAATAATTCCAGAAACTATTTTAAAATTGTATCCTGGATAAATGTATATATCAACATTACCTTCATATGGTACAATTTTACCATATTTTGTTGCCAAAAATTCTAATGTTCTTACACTTGTTGTCCCAACTGCTATAATTTTTTTGTTTTCTTTTATTAGTTTATTTATTTTTTCTGCAACATCAGAAGATACAAATGCATATTCTGGTAACAACTTATGTTCTCTTATATCTTTTGTTTTTATAGGTTTAAATGTACTTAGTCCAACATGGAGTGTAATATACAAAACTTCAACTTTTTTTTCTACAAGTTTTTGAAGAATTTCTTTATCAAAATGTAACCCAGCAGTAGGTGCTGCAACAGAACCATTTTTTTGTGCATATATTGTTTGGTATCGTTCAAAATCAATTTTTACTCTTTCATCATCTTTTTTTCTTTTGATATATGGAGGCAATGGTGGCAACCCATAGTTTTTAATCACATCTTTTATATCTTGTTTAGAAAATTTACCTTTAGCTATAAACTCACCTGTTGTAAAATCTTTATCTATTATTTCTACTTCGACATTGTTTGGTAATATCAATTTTTTAAAATTTACTCGTTTATATGGCAAAAATTTTATCAAACAATTATTATAATCTGTTATAAGGATATTAACAATCCCGCCTGTAGTTTTTCTACATTCAATTTTTCTATTATCAACTTTTGTGTTATTTAAAACAATACAAAATTGGTCATCAAGAATATCAACAATATCTTTAAATTTCAAATGATAGATTTTATCGTCTTTTCGATTATAATAAAAAAGACGAGATTCAGAACGTTTTTGTGAAGGTAATTGTGCAATTAGTTCTCTTGGCAAATCAAAATTGTATAAATCTAAGTTATATTCTTCTTTCATAAAATATGCAAGGATAAGTCCTTGACCTACAAAATCCCTAACACCTTCCTACTTACTACTTTCCTACTATTATTCTGCGCAGGATGAAGCCTGCGGCTACCATAACCTATATTTGCACGGCTGAAGCCGTGTCCTACAAAATTAACTATCCCACACATTGCGGTATTGACGATACAAAACTACGAACTAAAACAAAGTTTCACTTTGCTGCTACTATAAACTATTGACTATTAACTAATACAACTTTTTAATCTTTGTTTTTGGATAGTAATACTCTATAACTTCTTTAAAACTTTTACCTTGTTTTGTTAATTCGTTTGCTCCCCATTGACACAACCCAATCCCATGTCCCCATCCTTTACCATAAAAATATATTCTGTTATTATCAATCTCAATTTTATCAATTTTTGTACTTTTTATCTTGTTATAACCAAAAATTTTCCTCAAATTTTCGCCACTAAGTATAATTTTGTCTTTATTACCTATTATTTGTAAATCTTTAATTCTATCATTTTTAGTTTTAGAAAGAACAGAAATACTTTTTATTTTATCACCAATAACAAACCCGTTGTATTTTAGTTCAGAAACAAATTCTTTAATATCAAAATCACACTCCCAGCTATAATATGGCGAGTTTTTACAAAATTCACATTTTACACCTTTCAATGATTTTATACTTGACACTTCATACCATACCTCAGAAACATCTTCTGTTGCACCACCACATGTTGCATGATAATATGTTTGTACAAGATGTTCATTATTTTTATCTACTACAACAAGACCTTTTGTAGAATCCACTGCTTTTTTTATTCTTAATTCCATATTTTCATTTATTCCTTTATACACTTGGCAGTGAACAGTAGAACACAAGTCAAACCCGTCTTCTTTATGTCGGTTAAGATTCGCTATTGTATAAGTTCTTGCAATAATTGATTGTATTTTCAACATTTCATCTGTCCATGACGGAGATATTTCGTATGGAACAACTCCATATAAATATGTTTCTATGTTAACATTATTTACTAAACTTATTGTTTGCCCATCTTTTGAAAACACTTCAATTTCACCTGGATAAATATTACCATCAATTTTTATTTTCCCTTGTGAATATAATTTTACAGGTAAACTATAGATTTTATCTAAAATTTGTATTTTATCCGGTTTAACAAACAAACAACTTATTTGTTGATTAATTTTTAATTCTTTAACTTTTTTAGTTTTAAGTTGTAAAAAAATACTATTCTTTTGATAACCTACTAAATCAAACTTTTTAGTATTGTTTTTTATACATACTTTTATAAAATATACATCTGAAAATATATATCGCCACAAAAAGACAACTAAAAAAAATAAGAGTTTCTTTGACAAGTTCATTTTTTCCTCAAGATTAGATTTATTATTATTGTAAGAATAATACTTATTAATACAGATGTAACTATTGGAAAGTAAAAAACAAAATTACCTTTTTTTATATAAATATCACCAGGCAATTTACCTAAATTATTTAAGTAAGGAATTCTAGGGAACACAAGAAATAATAATCCAATAATAACTAAAACAACACCAAAAAAAATTAACAGTTTTGCAAAATTTTCAAACATATAAAAAAACTAAAAATTTTTAATCTGCACCTTCAAATTTCTCTTTTACACTTTCTACACTACCAAATTTGACTTTCACAACTTTCGTATATTTTTTAACAACATCTTTTGTATTTTTTACATTAAGTTTATCAAACAAAAATTCAAATTTTTTCTGTAATTCTGTAGATATACTTTCTTTTACTTCTTTTGGTAAACTCCATAGTTCTTTTTTAAACTGGCCTAATGCTTTCTTTCTTGTTTTGTAAATAAACTGTTGTTCAGTATCTGAAGGTTTTCTTTCATCTTTACAACTTTCTGCAAGCCAGTTGTATATTTGTTTCTTTAAATCTTCAGGGAATAACGGATTGTCATAAATCATATTTTGGAATTCAGTTGCAAGATGTATTTCTAAAGTACCAACTTTTGGAAATTTATCAAAAAGTTCTGCTGGCAAAGTTGACGCACCATGTTGGACACAACCTGCAAGTTTATATTTTTCTCTTGCAACTTTTGTTAATTTTTCAATTGTATCAAAATCTATTTTTACTTTTGCTATAGTCCCATCTGGAAGTGGGACACCTCCATGTGTTGTCCCTGTTTGAATTGCAAGTTTTGAGATACCTTTCATATCTGCTGGTAAAAGTTTTAAATATCCTTCCATATAAGCAACAAGTTCTTCTTCAGTAGAATTTTTTGTACCAATCTCACCAATTTCACCACCAAGGTTTACTTCTATTCCTTGTGGTTGAATACTCCTTACATATTTTGTAAGTTCTGCTGCAACTGTATAATTATCTTTTTGTTGTTCATCCAAAGTAGGTTTTGATTCATCAACTAAAGTAGATGTGTCAAGGTCTATATTATAAAACCCAGCATTTATAGAATTTTTTATTAGTTGTTTTATACCATCAATTTCTTTTTGAGGATCTTGTTTATATTTTTTTGCATTGACTTGGAAATGATCCCCTTGGATAAACACAGGTAAATCCCAACCTTCTTTTATTGCAGCTGCTAACATAACTGCAGTATATTCATCTGGTGGTTGGTTTGTATATCCCATTTCAGAGCGTGCTATTTCTAATATCAAAGCACCTACATTTAATTTTTTTGCAGCACGAAACACTGCTTTAGCAGTATCATATGCAATACCACGAATGTTTATTGCAGGAACTGTAAATCCACCAACTTCACCTTTCCCTATAGCAACATATAAATCATAAATACTTGACGGGACAACATTTAATTCTTGAGCAATTAAATATATAATTTTTTTACAAAACTTTTTTTCTTCTTCTTCACCAAACACTGCATTCCAAACAAGTTCATCTATTACTTTTTCTCTGAGTATATTCAGATTTTTAATTTTTACTTCTTCATCTTTATATTCTACAGCTTCTGATATTTGTTTTATTATTTCCATAGTAGTTTCTCCTTTCATTAATAAAATTTTATTTAATTTTAATCTATGAACTAATCCCGCAATTTGCGGGATGAACTAGTTTTATTTTTCTTCTTTCGTTTCTTTTGTTTCACTAAAAAGTTCTTTGATACCAGCAATTGATGATAACACACCAGTTGCTTCTATAGGTATAAATATCTTTGTTGCTTTACCATCAGCAATTTTTTGTAATGTTTCAAGATATTTAATTGCTATTAAATCATTTGTTGGTTTACCATTATGTATAGCATCAAAAATTATTTCAATTTGATACTTTTCTGCATCAGCAACTTTTTTAATTGCTTCTGCTTTACCTTCAGCAGAAAGTATAGCAGATTGTTTCTCACCTTCTGCTTTAAGTATAGCAGATTGTCTGATACCTTCTGCCTCAAGTATCATCGCACGTTTCTCACGTTCAGCTTTCATTTGCTTACTCATAGCGTCAGTTATATCCTTTGGCGGTTCAATTTTTTGTATTTCAACACGAGTTATTTTAACACCCCATTTATCTGTTGCTTCATCTAAAACTTGCCGTAATTGAAAATTTATTTTTTCTCTTGAAGTAAGTGTTTGGTCAAGTTCAAGATCACCTATTACATTTCTCAAATTTGTTTGAGCAAGTTTTAATGCTGCTAAAGAAAAATTGGATACTTCATATACAACTTTTACTGGGTCGGTAACTTGGAAATAAATCACTGCATCTACTGTGACAACTACATTATCTTTAGTAATAACATCCTGTGGTGGAACATCAATAACTTGTTCTCTCATATCTACGATACGTATTCGTTGTAGTGGTGGAAAAATTACAATAAGACCAGGTTCTACAGTACGAGTATATCTACCTAATGTTTCAATAAGTCCGCGTTCATATTGACGAACAATTTTTACTGCACTAAACAAATATACTACTGCTAACATAAACAACAATATAGTTATTCCTGGCGGCATATTTTTATCCTCCTCAAATCAAAAGATAATTATCAAAACTTTACCACTGAAACACAGAATTTATAAAACACTGAATAACCATAACTCTCTAATTCTTTCTGCCTTTTTCTGTGTTTCTGTCATTCCGCATCTTCGTGGTTGTTTTTTTTACCACCGATCATATAAGTCGGAAGAGCAAAACATTGAATTAAGAATCAATTTATAACTCTTTTTATCTTTAATACTGCTTTAGCAAAATTAAGTAATAATCCAACCCTTAAATCAGCAGCTTTTAAATAAGATAATAATTGTGCTATATGACTATCATCAAACTCTTTTACTGTCTTCAATTCAACAATAACTTGTCCTTCTACTACTAAATCAATCCGATGCAAACCAATCTCTTTACCGTCATAGAAAACTTTAATCTATTTCTGTGATTCAACTTTTAACCCCTGTTTTACTAATTCCAAAAGCATTGCTGCCTGATAAATGGATTCTAAAAAACCCGGACCTAACTTTTTATGAACCGTGATAGCACATTCAATAATTTTACTGGTTAGTTTTTCTAATTCTAAATTCATTCTTCTGTGACTCTATTCTTCCGTGTTTCTGTGGTTTTATTTTTTCAGTGGTTTTTCACTTCAAATCAAAATTCTATTTTTCATAAACAACTACAACAGAACACTGCCCACCGAACCCGTCATCAGCAAAATACTTTGCGTTTTTGTCAGCAACCCAAATGTTTGTATCAATCAAAAATTTGTATCTATAAGTACCAGGCTTTATTAACATCTTTTTAAACCATCTATTTTCTTGTGATAAAAACTGCATTATACCTTTTTTTCTGTCCCAGTTATTAAAATCACCTACTACAGCAACTTCTTTTGGTTTATAATTATCTTCACGTGTATAACAAAAAGAAATTGTCCTAAACCTAAACACACGATTGCCACCAAACTCTTTTACTCTATACAAAAGTTCATCTGTTTTTTCAATAAGTTCTTCTAAATCTTTTGCATCTGATTCTTCTGTGTTGTTGTATTCACAAACACCTATGCTTACTGTTATACCAATAGTAGCAAAATGATTTTGTACTTCTTGACGAAATTCATCAAGTAGATTTTGAGCTTGCCTTTTATCTATGTTGAACAAAACAACAATAAACTCATCTCCACCGTATCTACCAACTAAGTATTTTTCTTCATCATTAAATTTTAACTTTAAAGTAGCAGCAAACTCTTGTAGTATAACATCGCCAGCTTGATGTCCTTCTTTATCATTATATTTTTTGAACCCATCTAAATCAAGTAAAGCAAACGAAAATTGTTGTTTTTGTCTTATTTTTTGTCTAACAACATTAAACAAATATAATCTGTTATAAACACCAGTTAAAACATCTATTGTTGCAAGTTTTACAGTTTTTATAAACTCATCTTCTTCAACAATCTTCGGTGTTTTAATCAACTTTTTTATATTTTCTAGATAATCTAAAGTTGCAACTCTGATTCCTATATTACGCCCTAATTGTTGAGATATTTTCCATTTATGTTCTATTATTTCAAACCATAATTTTTTTGCTGCTTCATATGAAAATTCTTCAGAAACAAGTTGGTACAACAAATTTGAATAAAAATTTTTGTCTAAAGATATAAGTCGATCTACTTTTTTCCTTATTTCTTCAGGAGGAACAACATCGCCAGAAACGACTTCTTCTAAGCTATACCCAGCAGATTTTATTTCTTCATATAGATTTTCAACAATTTCGTTGTTGTTCATACTTCTTCAAAATCACTCCTCTTTCTTTTTCTCTTTTTTCTTTATATATTTCTTTTTTAATTTTCTTAACTCAGTTAAAAACTTGTCTATACTATCATATTGATAATATACAGATGCAAACCTGACATATGCTACAGGATCTATTGAAAACAATTTTTCAAGCACAAGTTTTCCAATAAGTGAACTCGGTACTTCTAAAACAAATTTTTTTGATAAATCCTGTTGTACTTCAGAAATTATTCGTTCAATATCTTCACTACTCACAGGACGTTTTTCAACTGCTCTTAGTATACCTTCACGAAGTTTTTCTATATTAAACGGTTCTCTTCTACCATCAGATTTTATAACCATCAAAGTTGGTTCTTCTACACGTTCATATGTTGTAAACTTATGTTTACAATTTTGACAAAATCGTCTTCTTCTAATAATAGATGCACCTTTTATAACTCTTGAATCAACTACATAAGTGTATGAATAACCACAGAAAGGACATTTCATTTTATGTAATTTTACATACTATATTAACAAGTTTGTTAGATAAAATTACCCATTTCTGAATTGTTGCATTGTCCAAAACTTTTTTTATCTTTTCATCTTGCAAAATTACATTTTTAAGTTCTTCTTCAGAAATATCTTTTTTAACAACAACTTTTCCTTTTAATTTACCATTTACTTGTATCGGAATTTCAACAAAATCTTGTTGTATTAAACTGTAGTCGTATTTCGGGAATTCACAGATTCTCACAGATGTTTTATTACCCATTCTTTGCCACAATTCCTCAGCTATATGAGGCACAAAGATTGATAAAACAACAATTAAGTTTTTAACAATCTCTTTAGACGCATCATCTCCTAAAAATTTATATGAATAAAGAAGATTTGTTAATTCCATAGTTTTTGCTATTGCAGTATTAAACTGATATTCTTTTTCTATATCTTCCGTTATACCTTTAAGTAATCTATGATATTCACTTAAAAGTTTTTTCTTTTCTTCTTTATATTCATCCTCATTTTCAATTTTTACTTCGTTATTTAAAACTGTATCTACTAATTTTTCAACACGGAGTAAAAACCTGAAACATCCTTCTACACCTTTATCAGACCATTCAAGTTGTTTTTGTGGCGGTGCTGCAAATAAAATAAACAATCTTGTAGTATCAGCACCATATTTTGAAACAATTTTGTCCGGTTCAACAATGT
>Ga0308405_1000033_pt1 | contig 113180 bp, 93 predicted proteins | sample HotsprSampleMS13_FD_203473 | JGI IMG/M metagenome (GOLD analysis project Ga0308405, IMG submission 203473) | Hot spring phototrophic mat microbial communities from Mushroom Spring, Yellowstone National Park, Wyoming, United States - 20060912_MS13 ...
ATGGTATTTTAATAATTTTATCACTAACTAATTCTAAATCCGCTTTTTGGCTAATAATAATTCCATAATTATATCCACCAATATTTTTTCCTGTATTTTCTATCTGCCTTATACCTTCATTTTCTTTCCCAAAACCAACTTCAATAATAATTTTTTTGTCTTCTCCAATTCTTAAAACAAAATCAGCACCGCCTGCAGAAGAATCATACATTATATCAATATCACCACTTAATCCTTTGCTTTTCCTCTTAAAATCTTTCCAAAATATTAATGCTAAATAATCTTCCAAAATTTTACCCTTAACCTCTGGTGGTAAAATACCATTTAAAAGGCTAATTCTCAAAGAAGGAGAAATGAATAAAAATTTTATTGGTTTTCTTACTTTTACAAATTTTTTACCATAACTTTTAACTTCTACCAAAATTCCACTTTGAACTAACGCATCTAAAACATTTCTTACAGGTCTATAATCTAACCTTAATGTATTGCATAATTTATCAATATCTGTAGTATCAGAACTTGCTATTAAATAAAGCAAATCTTTTATTTTAGAAATAGTTACAGAACTAAATTTTCTCATTTCAAGTAAATCTTTAGTTATTAGTTTATCTATTACTCCGGAAATTAGTTCAAAAATAATAGATTTTTTATTTCTTAATTTTAAAACAAATGGGAATCCTCCAAAATAGAAATAATCTTGTTCAGTTTCAGGTGGTAATTTACTAAAGTATTTAGAAACTTCATTTTGGTTACTTTTGCAAAAATCAAATAAATTTTTAGTATTTTTAGACATTAAAATTGCCTCAATAATACCATCTGATAGTCCTTTAATTGGATAGGCATCTTTTTTCAATAATTGACCATATTTCAAAATTACATATTCATTAAACTTAAGAGGATATAATTCTTCCAAAATAGATCTTCTCGATAAGTCAGGATTCAATTTTATTTTAAGGGCTGAAGAGCCAGTAGCAATAACTAAAATATTTTTATGACTTTTAGTATTATCAAAAATATTTTTTAAAAATAGTCCCCATTTTTCGTCATAATGCACTTCATCTAATAAAATAAGTAGTTCCTTGTTCAAATTAACAAATCGTATATTGTTTATTTCTTGATAATAATTAAAAAATTCTGTTAAAGTTATATTTTCTGCTGATAATCTACTAACATCTAAATAAATTTTTTCATAATTTTGCGATAAAATATCTTTGTAATCTATTTTTTTATATAAAGGTATAAATTTTTCTGCAAAATAAATCTGGGCTAAAAGCGTAGTTTTGCCTACTCCTCTTATTCCGTATAGTAAATTTATTTTTTCTATTTCTTCTAATTTATTTTCTGTAAATTTTTTTAAGATATTTAAATAATAAGAAAAAATGTACCTTGTAGGATTAAAATCGCCCTCCTCATCATAAATGTAACCTGAAAGAAGCCTACCAACTTCCGAATTCCACAATCTATAAAAATTTTCTATTTTTTCTCTGGTAGCCATATATTTTAATTGTATTACAATACAATTGAAATGTCAAGTTTGATTGTATTACAATCCAATTGAAAATAAATAAACTTAATCGATTCTTTTATTGAATTAAAAGTTTCGTAGAGCATGGTTATTTTTTAATTTCATTTAATAAATGTTGATAATGTTTAGAATCTGTTTTTTCTATCAATTTAATTATTGCTGAACATACACATTGTATTTCTCCGAGCAAGTTTTCATCAAAATCGGTTGGGCTATCCTGATATAAAGGATGAGACTGATCTTGGCAATAAGATTCTATGCGAGTTTTTGTTTCGTCATCTATTTCAGGATAATCCTCACATAACTTTTTAAACTTTTCATGAATACTTACTCCGCCAAGTGGTATTTTAAATGATATATAATTCTCTAAAAACTTTCTTATCGCATTTGGATAAATGTAGTCTTTTTCTAAAGTACTATATTGTGTTTGTGCTCTGTTATAAATCAACTTGAATAAATAAGTATATTCCGAATTATGCTCATACAATAACTTATCTATTTCTTCTATAACAGAACAACGAATACCATTATCTATCCTGGATTTTATAATGTAAAAGGAAGAATTCCTCTTTTCATGTTTCATCCAATTTCTAACAAGTCTGAAAAATGGAAAGTGATGTGTAAAAATAAAAACTTGTTGTGGATTTAATTCCTTGATCTTTTCTTTTATAAATCCAAAAGCAGCATAAAGATATTGAGAATCAAAGCTAGAAACTGGATCATCTATTACTATTATTCCATTTGAATGATCAAAATTTTCTTCTCTGAGTTTAATTAAGAAATAAATTAGTGCTATAGCACCCCTTTCGCCTTCGCTTAAATTATTAGCAACCCTTCCATTTCTCTTAATTATATATCCCTCATCTGTAGTTTCTAAAAATATTTCTCTTCGTCCCATAAATAATGCCAATAAATTATTAAATTCTTCAGCAGCGATGTGATGTTCTTTAAGTTTCTGCTCAAGTTCTCTCTGTTGAAGTTCTAATTGTTTTTTTTCTTGTTCTAAATTTATAATTTCATTTTCTATTGAATTAAGCTCCGAAACTTTTTGGGTCCACTCAGGTTTATATTTGCTAATTATTGCCAATTCTAATTTATGAGCAGATTCTCTGCGTTTATCTTTAAATGATTTAGTTTTATCATTGTTCCTTTTAATTAATTCATTTATCTCGTTTACTATGTTATTCAATGATTTTACGGCTTCATTAATAATATTAAAATCAAAAGAAATTTTTTGGAAAGGTTTATTTTTCTTTTCAATTAATTTATCCTTTAGCTCATTAATTTTTTTCTCTGATTAATTCCAATTGCCGATTAAATTTATCGCTTAGTTCTAGATAAGAATTTTGAAATTCACTATAAAATTGCTCCTTGCTTAATGAAAATTTGGGTAATTTATCGGAAGAAATTTCTCCGATAGTTTCCTCAATTTTATTAAATAATTTTCTCAATTCATCACTAAAATACTGACCAAGTTCTTGCCATCTTTCTTTAGAAATTTCATTTTTACAAAATTCACAAATTATAGGATGTTTTTTGTCTTTATGAATCTCATAACCGGTTCTTAGCCATTCTTTCAATCTGTCGTCAATTTCTGCTAAACTGCTTATCAATCTTATGACTTCTTTAGGTAGAACCTGTTCAAATATTCCCCTTGATTTCCTTATAATATTATCAATCCAACTCAAATCAATTGAAATTTCTTTTATGATATCCTTTGCCTCTTTTTCTTCAATAGCCTTTTTAAGATTCAAGATCTCTTTTTCTTCAATAGACAAAGTCTCATCACTCATTAAAATATTTTCAACATCTCTAACAGTGTAATTTATATAATCTTTTGTGCGACCACTTTTAGGTTCAACATCGTCTACTTCTCTTAACTTATTTATTATTTCATCTCTAGCATTCTCAAAAATTTTTCTTCTCTCATTTTCTAATTTTTCTTTTTCATTTTTTTTGCTATAAAGTTTGACGTCTTTTTCATCAATATCTTTCATTATTCTTTTAATTTCATCTTTTTGTCTTTTTTGTTCTTCGCCTATTAACAGAATTCTAGAAGCTTTTCCTTCTGACCAGTTTAAGTTCTCGTTAATGAAGTCTTCATTAAAGACCCTTATCTTATTACTCAATAAATCGGATATAGATTCATTTTTTGATAATTTCAATATTCCATTTTCTGTTTCAATAATCAATACTGAATCATCTTCAAGCTCGATTTTGTCCAGATTATTTTTCTCAAAAATGGACAATAATCTCGTGATCGTAGTTTTACCAGTCCCGTTCCAACCATAAAAAGCATTGTATTTCTTAAATTCAGGGATGCTTGAATTCCAATTAAAATCTCTGAAAATCCCTATATTTTTGATTTTTACAATTTTTTTAATCATAGTTCACACTTCGTAAAACTCCCTATTTAATTTTTTGTCCTCCTCGCTAACTCCGTATTCCTCATCATCAATTTAGCTGTAATTGACATAAAGATGATTTTTATCTAAACACTCAAGCAAAAATCTTTTCTGATCTTCAATTGATAAGTCCTCAAAATCTTTTGCGTGTTCATCAATTGTTTTAACATCTATTTTATAACTCAAAAACGCTTTTTCTTTCATTGTTTCCCATAATTTTTTAAGTTCATCTTTTGTATTTGCTTCCTGTATTTTTTCAACAAAATTTTCATTCCATTTCATTAATTCTAAATAGACAAAATCACCGCCACCTTTCCAATTAACTTCTTTTGAAATACCATCAGGGTCATTACCTTTTATAACATCCTTTAATCTTACTATTACTTTATCTATATAGTCTAATTGTTCAACTCCAATATATTGTCGTTTCATTTTATGCGCAACTGCTGCCGTAGTCCCCGAACCAAGACAAAAATCTAATATTAAATCTCCTTCATTGGAAGATGCTAGTAATATCCTGTATATCAAATGTTCAGGTTTTTTTGTATCAAATTTCATTTTATAATCTTTAGCTCCAAAAAAACCGGAAAAATTTTTAATATCTGTCCAAATATCTTTATAAGGTTTTTTTGATATTTCTCCAGAAGGTTGTTTTACATCAAAAGTAAGTTTATTGAATGTAACCTTATCTTTATTCTTAGCATAATAAAAAATTTGAGAATGAGAATAAATCCAATTATTAGACAACCATTTGTTCCCTGCTACATAAGGAATTGAGGTATCCCAAATAATTTCACTTCTGAAATTATCTCTTCCAAATATTTCATCCATTATAATTTTTAAATAATGAGCTTCTTTTACATCTATTTGAACATAAATACTTCCATCCTCTCTTAATAATTCTTTCGCCACTTCTAATCTGTTTTTCATAAAAGTTAGCCAAGTTGAGTGATTAAAACTATCATTATATTTAAAACTATCATTTCCTGTATTATACGGTGGATCAATATAAATCAGTTTTACTTTTCCAGCAAATCTTTTTTTAAGTGAATGAAGGACTAAAAGATTGTTTCCTTTAATAATAAGATTGTCTTTTATGTATCCGTTGGCATCAGTTCTAAATCCGTTAAATTTATGTTCGCCATCTTTGTCAATTCTTTTTGCGTTAGTAAAAACTTTTGGTTCTAAAAGACGAGTAATTTGGTCTGGTGCTAAAATTTCATTCCAAAAAATCTCATCTCGTTTTTGATCTTCTTTTGTCATTCCGCCCTCAAGCACACAATCTTTATAAGGCCAAGAAAGCACAACTTCTTTTTTCTCGCTAATAAATTCACCTTTTTCGTCAATTAAACCAATTTTATTTTTAAAAGCAGTATAAGAATCCGGCAAAAATTGTTTATTAGAAACAAACTTAATAAATTTATCCTTGTCAAAAATAAGTGTTCCGTCTACATCAATAAAAAATACTTCTTTCGTCTTTTTATCAGATAAAAGAAGTTTAATTAAATCCTTGTCCAACTTTAAAGCAAGTTCAACAATTTTATTTTTTAAAAGTTCATCTTTACTAACCAGTCGTTCATCTTTTTTAAGTAAATTTTTCAAATGTTCTAACAAGTTTTCCATAAATTTTACTCCATTATTGTTAATAAAACTGCATAAATGATTTATAAAAATTATCACAAAATTACAACTCTTGTTTGTGAATTTATAACTTTTACAAAAATTTCTGTATTTTGTTTACTAACGACGATGTCACCGGAGTAGATTGGTACTACGATGTCTAGTTTTAGGTAAATAATTTTTTTGCAATGCTAAAACATTGTTCTAAATATACTGAATTTATTAGGTTTTTAACTATTAACTATCAACTATTGACTATAAACTAATATTCACACATTCCCAAGTTTATTTAAAAACTATGATAACTTTTATGGTTTACACTCTCTACAAGTACTAAACCCTTGCAGTATTGCTTCAGTTTTAGTTTTAAATTTAACTCTGTTATATTTTGATATTTTTTGTCCCCATTTACAAGTAGGCCTGTGTAAAACTTTTGATTTTATATTACCAATATAATAAGACGAAGTATCTTCTTTAAATAAATCATCATTCCAAAGACCAGCATTGTTTTCTATTGCTTCTCTTTGGAACTTGACAAAAAAATCTGTATATTTTACATTCGGTGGATATGTGTAAACCTTAGCATAACCATCAAGTATTATCTGAGCATTGAACATATTTTTACGAACATCTTCTTCATTAAATCTGTTTGGTGGTTTTAACCATACATAAGCAAGTAACCTTCCATACCTGTCTTTTCTTTGTACATCAAACTCAAGCCATACTTCTTTATTCAATAACCTCTTTTTTGTATATTCAAGTGATTCTTCAGCATAAACTTGTTCACGAGGGTCTGAAAGTTCAGGACAATCTATACCAATTAACCTAACAGAAACATTGGACTTATTTATATCAACACGTATAGTATCACCATCAACTACATAAGAAACAAAAACTTTTAAAATATTAGATCTTTCTGCTATTCGTGAGTAGATAAGTTTAATCGGATAATATAAGATGAATGATGTGGTAGATATCAAAAATAAAACAACCAATAAACGAAAGAGTGTTTTTATTTTTAATTTCATCGCATAAATAATACAAAAAAAATTAACTCTATGTGTTATCTTTTAAATCACTTTTTATACTAAGAAATAAAGATTGAGAGAAAAGTTTTATAAAATTATAACTTTTGGTTAACATCTGAGAAACTGCTTCAAAATCAATTTTTGACTAATATTTTTTGCATTTGGCGGTATTTGTTGATACGATGGTTCTAGCAGGTAATTATCACTCCTTTTTGAAACATAAGCCGTTTCCTGATAATTCTCGGTCTGTGATAGATATCTTTGTACTGGCCAAAAGAATAAAATTCATCACTAACACTCTCAGTATAGCCATCTAATGTCATCATAAGTTCCCTGTAGATACCTACTAGATCTTAAAGTTTTGTTAACTATTTTATGATACTTATAACTTATTTTGTTTTTGGAAGAAAGTTTAGAAAATATAATATTTTCTTTCGTTTAGATGATAAATCTATACTTTGCTACAGGAAAAGATGTGATTAAGTTTTCTAAGTACATTTGTTTTTTGTACTTATAAAAAACTTTGTTTTTTAAAAATATAAAATTTTGTTGTTGACAGTCAAGATGTAAAACAAAAAATATTTATTTCACAATTTATTCTCCCCGCCAGCAGTACAGCAATACTTTTTAGTTGTTTTAACCATTCTTAAATCATCAAAATCCTACTTTTTTAGCAATTCCCATATCACAGAAACACAATCCGCAAGGATGGTTCTTACTACTAATAGCATAAACTCTTTGAAGTTTAGTTTTATACCGTCCGTAGTTTTGTACCTCCTTTTTAGATTTTTTAAAGTGTGCCTTTAATTTTAATCATCCTCAACATGTATTGCCATTTTTTCGTTTACTAAGTAATAATAGTGACCATTGCCACAACCTCTGTATTCACAACTTAAAAATGCATATCCTCCATATTCTTCTTTGCAATCTTTAAATTTCACACTCAAATAATAATCGTAAAATCCTTGCTAATGGTATTCACAATCTATTTTGTTGTCAAGGTTGTGTTTGAGTTCTCTTATTATTTTTTCATATTCTTCCCACCCACCTTTTACACCGTAATATAAACTATATGTTTCACAACCTTTTGAACTTAAAAATTCTTTAAACCTTTCAGACAAGTTAGAATCACCAGCGTGGGCAAATAAAAATAGTAACCATATCTTTTACTTTTTTCACACATTTTTAAAAGAAAACCAGATGAACTTTTGAGAAAATTAAATGTTTCCAACAAAAGTTTATGCTAAATCGTATAATTATTGTTTACCCCATCTTATTTGAAGAGATTGTTAGAATTTGACTATCGCTTAAAAACATATAAAAATAACACTTGATAACATTTTTATTATAAAGATTTTTGCAGACCTGTATTTAAAAAATTTTTGCTATAAACACCTTAAGAAAATATTATTGTAACTTTATTAGTATATATATGCGATGAGTTATTAATAACTCGCCATATGGTAAGAATGCATAATCAAAATTTATCTTTTCTATTTTTATACCAATACCACAATAAAGACACGATATTACTCCGAGGTCAGCCATAGTTTTTGTTTTTAGACCATTTTTTATGTGAATCAAAATCGTTAAATTTTATTTCGTATAAGAATTGGTATTTTTATAATTACAGTATCCCTTTGGACAAGGTGAGTTTACCAAACCTCCGCTTTGTGTCTTGATAGCAAATATTGATGCATTGTATTTACCACCAATAGAGTTAGAATCCGGCTTATACAAGATTCCATTCTCATCAATAACCAATGCTGAATAAGTAACAGTTCCGCCACGCCAGCCAGAAGCAAAATCCATCAAATCATAATATTCTTTCAATGTACCATTTGAATTTAAAGCAAAAGTGTATCTATATTCGGTAGTAAAATATACTGTAACATCTTTACCAACAACTGCTGGTGTATATATATCCGATTGTTTCCATGTATGATCGTATTCATCATACATATAGGAGTCTATGTTATACATCCATTTTACTCCACCAGTTGAAGGAACTATTGCCCAGAAATAACCAGCTTTTTTGTTATCATCTTCAACATCTTTTACTGTAGTCCCTAAATATATTGTACCATCTTCTGCAATAACTGGTGGTGCAAGTACCAACGCTTTTGCATTAAATTTCCATTTTTTATCCCCAGTAGAATAATACGCATAGAGGATTTTATCAATACAAGTATAAATTGTTTCATCAGAGGCAATAACTGGAGTAGTAAGAATTTGCCCACCGCCAGAAGCATGCCATATTAGTCCTCCTGTTGATTTACTTATTGCATATAAACCAGAACTAGTATTAAGATAAATTCTATCCTGCCAAATTGCTGGTGGTGGCCATACAGTCCCTTCTTTAGCGGGAAATTCAAAACGCCATTTCTCATCACCATTAGAATCCAAAGCGATTAACGCATTGTATGTAGGCGGCGAAGTACTAATACATACATGAATATACAATGTGCCATCGGAATCAATTGCTGGTGAAGTTGTACCCCAAAAGTGTGGATTAGTAGGTGAGACAACTTTTTTCCATTTGAGAGTTCCGCTAGAAGTTAAAGCGTACAAATATTTCTTCCAATTTTTATCTCGGAAAGTATACGGATAATACGGCATATCAACTGTAATAAAGTAAAGAGTTTCATCAGGTCCGATAACAATTGGTCCTTTTATTACATGATCTTCATCAATATCATATCGCCATTTTATTTTCCCATCAGACATATTAATTCGTAAACAGCATTAGTATATTCTGCAACTTAGGTTTCACCATCAATACCATTAGTACCGACCATCTGTTGAGATACCCATAACAATCGTGGGTCATTTGGTCTTGGCGGTTCAGTATTTGGTGGTGAAGAAATGTTTAGTTCCCATTCTATGATTGTTTTAAAACCGACTTTTTTTCCTAAATTCAGTGAACCAAATTGAAGACAAAAAAGAGGTATTTGAAGAAAAACTAAGAAAATTGTGATTATTATTTTAGAACGCATAAAAACTATTTTCCCCAGTAATAGTTAACTGATGCGTTCAAGAAAAATTCAAATTCGTTTTTACTATAATCACTAACCATAGCGGTGGCTGTATAAGGTCAAAGATCAAAATTAATTGAAAAATTTTTAAAAATGAACTTTTCCAATCCTAAATATGCACCAAGCAGCCATCCATTTACTGTATAAAAATCAGTAGATAAATATCTTTCGCTATATTTAAAATACGCTCCTTCTACACCGAAATAGTAAAACAAAACTCTGTTCTTAATAAGTGGGTAAATCTGGTAGTACCTCAATCCGAAAAGTGTTGTGTCAGAATATTCCGTAGGCAAATATTGAAGTCTAAGTTCAAAAATATTTTTAGTGCGATAAATATATTTAAAACCAACTCCTGGATAATTAAAGCGATATCCCAAACTTACCCCAATAACAATGGACCGGTAAGTCTAAACACAACAATAGACAGAATAAGAAAATTCACTGCATAAATTTATTAATATCTCTTATCGTTTTTTTGGTGTCAATTATTACTTCCTCATTCTCAAGGTTCAACTTAAGAACTATTTCTGTAGTTAAGATCATAGCAAATAAAAACGTAATTTTCAAGTACTATAATTTTAATTTTAAAATATCATTGTCTCTCGTTAACAAATTAGAATAGCATAAACTTGTGAGTTTATCCATTACCAATTTTAACTTTCTTCTAAATTCTTTCACTGTCTTCTCAACAATAGAGGTAAAACAAAAATTTTTTTTTCAATATAATTTCATTTTTCCCATTTTTCTTTTTTCCCCTTTACTTGATAAAAAATGGGGTTCGTTAAAATTTTAGTATTTTTTTTCAGTTTTGACAAAAAACAATAGTGTCTTTTATTTCTTTTTTTTAATTTTGAAAGTAAATGATGGAATTCAAATTTTATTTGGCCTTCAGTCACAGGAATTTTTTTATAAAGAATTCTTCCATCAATTTTTAATTTTTTCTGATCAAATTTGTAGTTTCTTTTTTTTGCTTCTTTTAACACGTAAAAGAGATAAGAATTAATTGCTAAAATAGGATCTTTAAAATTTTTAAACCTTTCTAATTGAGGATGATTTTTGTATCCCTTTGTTTTGCCTTCTAAAACTTTTTTAGCTAATAAGCCTTCACGCCATAAAGCAACTAAACCCTTGGGGTCCAAATATTTAGGATGAATTGACCATAAACGCATAAAAAATTACTCCTTTTTAAATAAATTTTTTGTCATCTTTACTATCAGTTTTAGGTGAAAAAGAAAAAGGAATCAACACAAAATTGCTTTATCTGCTAATAAAATATCCAAGCTACTTTAACCATATTAAAACTCGCTCTTAACTTCACTAAACATAAACCTGACCATCGTATTTTACCACGCTCAACACTTCAAAAAATGTTATCCATCAACTATTCGGTAACTCCATTTTGTATTTCAAAGTATCTCTATATCAAAAATCTGTCTTCTTTAATAATAAACTTGAAAAATTTTTCTCTAACCTTAAACAAAATTTCTATCAAAGAAGATTCCCTAAATCCTACTTCTCAAGCCTACGTCTATGTATTCATCTATTTAACTAATCTGGCTACATAAAAATTCTTTTCAATACCTATGTCTAAATCCTTGTCCCAAAAATTCCAATCATAAAGTATTTTTATAACCTCATTTTTGTTCATCAAAACCACATTTATTAGGTAAAATTTTAAAATTTTGCCTAATAATACATAAATTCGCCAAAATTGTTAATAGGTGAGTAAAAATTTAGATTAGCTTAGTTCTGATAACTTATTGTTAATTTTTTCAATTAAATATTTAAAATTTGACTTAATATAGTATTTTCTAACTTCGGGTTCTAAAATAGAACCAAGTGTTACTTCCAACAAAAACTAAAGGTTCTAATATACGATTGTTTTTAGTTTTTCTAACACTGCCAACTTAAAAATCTCTTGTTTTATTAAATCTTGCATAGATTCAAAATTGCCTTTGAAATTTTTTTAGGATATTTTTTTAAAATTTTTAAAATTATGTTTTTATCAAATTTTGAAAAATCAATTGCTGATAAGTCAAGTTTATATTTACCTTTCACCATAAAATATAAAGAATCTACTAATGCTTTCTCAGGTGTCGCAATAAAAAAATTGTCTTTTTTAACAAAACTAAAATAAAACTCTTTTTTTAATCTTTGAGTACTTAAAAATATTACCATCTATCTCAGTTGTTTTTGTTCTGTACAAACTTACTGATTCAAAAAAATTTTGTTGAACTTGAGTTGTTAATCCATAATAAGAAAGTGCTGTAGTAAAAGATATGTAAGATGGAGAAACTATAAAATTAGCCAATGTAAATTTCTGTTGTGTGTCCAAATTATCAAACTTTTCTTTCAAAACAAACAAGTTTCTTCTTAACCTTAAAATATAACCATTCTTAACATATCTTTATAAAAAAACTTTCGCTGATGGATATTTTAAACCCAAAATCTTTCTTACATCTTCTAAAGAAAACAAAAGTTTTTTTATTTTTTTAATAACTTCGTATTTCATTTGACAAAAACAAAAGGTTAACAATTTTGTTAACTTTTTATACTTAATAAATTTAGAGTTGTCAAGTATGTGAGGAAAAAAGAAACTATAACATGAGGATCACGAAAAAATTTTAAATAACTATGTTTAGTTGTTGGGTGGAGTTTACGTTTGGAGTAAAATATTATTAGATCCTATTTCTGACAATCATAATGTAGAGAAGTACCTCTTAACTTTCAATGCCATTAATTTTCTTCTTTTTTCCAGAAACTCTTTGTAATTAGATACATCCATATCTATTATCTCAAATGGGATACAATGCATTTCCAAATTCCTTTTTAATTCATCCAACGAAGTTATTCCACCATATTTTAATCTGCCACCATTACATTGTTCCAAAATCTCTTTAAAATAAACATTTGGAGGTTTTGAGCCGATAGCTATATTAATCTCACTTTGTGCCATAACATAATTGGCTATTTGATTATATTGTCCTCGTGTATATCCGTGTTTCTTAAGATATTCCCTAGGGAAGATATGTTGAACATCACCTTTTAATTCAACTAATTCTCTTACTGTAATATCCTTTGATAGAAAACCTTTATCATTCATTTTAACCTGAGCTGCTAAAAATACATTAAATTCAGGACTACTTGCTACAGATGTATTCATTTGTTGTGGTAAACCTAAATTCCAAAAAGCATCGGACAATTCTGCAGCAATTGTGTTATTTATGTACTCTACAGGATTTTGTGAAATTTGTTTAATATCATAATCAAATTGTGATTCTGGTGAACCTGAATATCTACTAGTTAGAATTGATAAAACAAACCATTTTCTAACCAAAGTTTCTATTAATGCTTGGTTAATATTTAATTCTCGCAATAAGAGATATAAAACATAAGCAAAATTTAAAGCATTCTGTGAACGTATCATTGAGTTATCAATAAAACCTGCTGAACGAATTATCATCACAAATTTTTTAAAATTATTTTCATTCATATACTCCATAATACCATCAGAAAGTCTTTTAAATGACTCCTCTGCTATAGTTTCTTCATATTCACGGGTTTCAAAATTTCGTCCAGAAAGTAATGCTACCAAATCTTCAAGCTTACCTCTTTTGAATTTAAAAGTAAATGCTACTCGCAACATATCAGTATAAGACGGGTCATAAAGATTATCATTCTCATATTTTAACCAACTCATTCTTTTAAAATACTCAGTTTGTGTAAATTCTTTATCTGTTTGTAGTATTTGATTGTAAAACTCAGGTACTACTGCCATATGACAAAAATAATCAATTGCTTTACGCAGTAAATTACCACCATATTTTTCATTAACAGCAATCTTAGACATTGCGAAATCAGCTTGGCCTAATACTAAACCAGCTGAATTAATACGAATAAATATCTCAGTAACTGTGTCTATATCAAGATCTGAACTTAATTCAATTACACCAATTGGATTATTTAGTATTCCTCGTAAAGATTCTATAGCTTCAAATATTTGATCAAAATCATCTATTGAGTTGTTCTCAACATATGCCTTTACAAACTGATGAATTTTAAAATTACTACTAAACACTTCACTAATATCTGATATCCATTTTGAATCTTTTTTTATAGCAGGATTAGTTACCTCAAATTTTCTCTCAATAGGATTAAACGCAATAGAAATTCTTACTGTCTGATAATCTTTATCAATAATTTTATAACCTAAAATTGATGTCATAAGAGCAGCTACACGTTGTTGACCGTCAATTAAAATACGTTTTCCTTGAGATATTGTCCCATCTTTTAATTTCACATTTGGATTTCTCCAAGTAATAATATAGCCTACAGGATAACCATTATATAAAGAATCAAGAAAATCACGGACTTGTGTTGAACTCCAAACAAACGGCCTTTGTATTTCTGGTATAGCAATTTCTCCACTTTGTACCCATGCTAAAATATGACTAATCGGATGTTGGTTGACTGAATATTTTTGGATAATCATATTTATTAACCCCCAATTATACTAACCCATCGTAATCATTTTATACCTATAACACGCAAGGAGTTTTTCTTTTTGTTTATAATTTATGTCAAATTCGCTTACATAAGAAAAGTAGCTGACGAAATACCATAATCTTTAAATATATACAAAGATTGTTCGTAGATTAATTCTGTTATTTCTTCCGTTTCTTCAGGCTTGAAGTTATTTTTTAAGAGTAGAAGTTTTACATTATCTTTTATTTTTGCTTTAATAATTTCGTTGTTTGTCCAATCAACAGTTATATCCCTTCTTATTACTTTTACTAGTTCTTTTACTAACTCTTTAATTTTCTCATCTTGTTTAATTTTTTTCTTGTTAACAATTGCGTCATAAAATGCTTTTTCTTCATCTGTTAAACCTAAATTTTTTGCTTCGTTATCCGCTTTTTTTATTTCTTTTGCTATCTCTATAAGTTTTTCTATTACTTTTGCCGAGTTGATTACTCTGTTTTCATATTTTTCTATCACTTCTTCTAAAAGTTCTAATAAACTATGGTAACGAATTTTGTTTTTTCTTATCCTTATCTTTATTACATCTTCTAAAAGTTTTCTTAGCACTTCTATTGCTAAGTTTTTATATTTTATTTTCTTTATTTCTTCTAAAAATTTTTCATCTAAAATAGAAATATCTGGTTTTCCTTTCCCTTTCAAATCAAAGATGTCTATTATTTCTTCTGCTTCTATACTTCTTGCAACCAATTCTTTTATCGTTGTTTCAATTACAACATCTATATAAGGTTTTTCTCTTTTTACCACGGTCTGTTTGATCAACGCTGCCCTTAATGCTTTGAAAAATTCTATATCACTTTTTATCTCATAAGCTTCTTTATGTGGCATTACAAAAGCATGAAGTTTAATTAATGCTAAAGATTCTTTTAAAAACCTTTCTTTTCTTCGTTGATCTAAAGTACCATCTTTTGGATTAGTTATTATTGCATTTATTGCTTGTTGGAACAACTGCGATAATTTTTCACCTTCTAAGTATCTCCATTTTGAATAGTCAACCCCTTTCAACATTGATTTAACTATATCATATTTTTCAAGCATTTTGTTAATAATTTTCTCAATAGGTATCATTGCTTCTTTTCTTACTGATACATCATATATACTCAAAGCTTTCTTTAAATCATCAGCAATGCCTATGTAATCAACAATTAACCCACCTTCTTTATCTTTGAAAACTCTGTTAACTCTTGCTATTGCTTGCATTAAAGTATGATTTTTTAATGGTTTGTCAAAATACATTGTTGTAAGATGAGGTACATCAAAACCAGTAATCCACATATCAAAAACAATTACCATTTTTAATGGATCGTCAGGATCTTTGAATCTTCTTTCTATTTCAGAGGCTCTTATTTCTTCTTGAATTTGTCCTTTATACTCATTTGGATTTGATATAACCACTGCTACTTCTGGTGCATTAGGGATACTTTTAATTAGTTTATACATTTCTACAGCAACCTTACGGCTAATAGTTACAACCATTGCTTTACCTAACACACCGCGACTGTTAAAATGTTCAACAATATCTTCAGCAATTTGTTTTAACCTATCAGGTGCACTAACCGCTTCTTCAAGTTTCGCGATTTTCTTTTTTAAAGATTCTTTAATTTCAACATCTTTTATTTCTTGTGTGAGTTGGTCAAAATCTTCATCAATAAAATAATTTGTTAAATGAACTGGTACTAACCGACTTTCATAATAAATAGGGACAGTTGCTCCATCTTCAATAGACTGGCTCATTGGATATCTGTCAATATAATCTCCAAAAACTAATCTCGTACTACGGTTAGATAAATCAATAGGTGTAGCGGTAATACCCATAAAAGAAGCATTAGGTAGAGCTGTTCTTGCCCTTGCTGCTAATTCTGCATATTGTGAACGGTGTGCTTCATCAGCTATAACTATTATATTTTCTTTTTCTGATAAAACACCAAAATCTTCACCAAACTTTTGTATAGTTGTAAAAATTAATTCTCCACCTGCTGTTCTTAACTTTTCTTTTAAATCTTTTATTGTTTCTGCTTGTTTTGCAAGTGCTGAATAACCTGTTCTTAAGAATGTTTTATAAAACTGGTTGTCTAAGTCATTTCTGTCAGTTAAAAATAAAAATGTCGGACTCTTAAGTTCAGGTAATTCTTTAGCTTTGTTTACATAAAAAACCATAGATAAAGTTTTTCCACTACCTTGAGTATGCCATAATACACCAATCTTACCATTACCTTTTGGTTTTAAAGCTTCTAAAGTCTTTTTAATTGCTCTGTTTACTCCAAAATACTGATGATATAAACAAATTTTCTTTGTATATTTTGAAACATTTTTTTCACTATCTGCTTCAAAAACAATAAAATATCTTATAATATCTAAAAGCCGCTGTTTCTGAAAAATACCTTTCACCAAAACTTCTAATTCTGAGACACCTTTTAATTTTTCTTCTGGTGAGTCAACACCTCGCCATTTTTTAAACCATTCCCAAGAAGAAGAAATTGTGCCATATTTTGCTTCTGTCAAATCTGAGATCACTAAAATTTGATTATATTTAAAAATTTCTGGGATATCTTTTTTATATTCTTGCAGTTGTAAATAAGCAGTATAAATACTTGCTTCTTCAATGGTTGGGTTTTTTAACTCAAAAATTGCAATCGGTATACCATTTATAAAAACAACAACATCAGGACGTCTTACTCGTTCAACACCTTGGACTGTAAACTGGTTAACAACTAAAAACTCATTATTAAACGGATTTTCAAAATCAATCACTCTAACAAATTTCCCACGCAAATCTTTATTTTCATCTTCAATATCAACCTTAACTCCATCTCTTAACATCTTATAAATTTCTTTATTTGCAATTTCTAAATTCGGATATTCAATTTTTTTTAACTTATAAATCGCTTCATTGATTGCTTTTTCTGGCAAGTCAGGATTTAATCTCTTTAATGCACTTTTTAACCTGTTTTCTAAAATCACATCTTTAAAATCTCTTTCAACCAAAATTCCACCAGGTGAAATATCAGGACCAAATTTATATTCGTAACCAAGTTCTTTAAACCAATCAATAACTGCTTCCTCTGTTAATATTTGTTCAGTTAAATTTTTCATAGATTTATTTTTTCTTTAAAATGACTCACACTCTTATTTCTCCACTAATTAATTTTGGCAAAAGCAATTCGCGGAGCGCGGCTAATGTTTGGTTTTCTTTTTTTAATTTATACGCCTTTATTAAAAGTGGCTCGACCTTTTTATTAAATTCATCAAGTAAATTTACTGGCGGAATTAAAAATTTAATTTGCTTTACATTAGTATTCGTTATTGCTTCTTGAACTGCACCTTGTACTAAAGTATCTTTTATCTGATGAAATTCTTTTGAATTAATAAACAAGTATAAATAATATTGCATGTTTTTTAATGCGTAAATCCCCATAAAACCCGTTGAAAGAATGTACCTTTCAATATCTTCTTTATTTCCTTCAAAAAAGAACAAAACTTTATAAGTATTTATCATTTTTGCAAACCAAATACTATTCAAAACTGGTTCCATATTTGCTCTTATCGGACGGTTATTATAACTAATTTTGGTTTTTTCATTCACTATTTCATTCTTTTCTACATCAGCAGTGGCTAAATATATTTTTTCTCCTTCAAATTTTTTCACCTTTGGTTTTATTATTTCGCTATATATTTCATCACCTAAATATCCAACTTCCCACCCATCTGGAATTTTTCCTAATTCTGAGTTAACAAATTTTACTTTTTGCCAGCCTGGAAATCTAAATCTTACAAACCATTCTTTAAAAACCTCCTGCGCCATCTCCTCCAAAGTTTTAATAATTTTATTATTCAACTCAATCTTATCATCAAAAGAAGAAAGAATATCAGCGATTCGTTTTTGTTCGTTGATGTCTTCGGGGATTACGACTTCTATTTGTTCAAATGCTTCACGTTCTACTCTTTGTCGTCCTGAGGCTCCAATCATACTCTGTTCAGCTAACTTTCTAACTTTATGAGTAAGTGATAAATAATAAACAAATCTACTATCAGAAATTCCATTTTTTCCTCTCAAAACAAAAAACTCTGTAGACCCAAAACCAGGACCGTTAAGGTTCTTAATATATGCTATTTTTCCATTTTCTAAACAAGGAGTAATCCTTGCAAAAATAGTATCGCCATCTTCAAACTTAGATCCCGAACCTCTGAAAACTTTTAATTTTGACCATTGTGAAATTTGAGAAAATGGTTGAACATCTGCCATATCGATATAGGGATATTCTTTGCCTCGTTCTAATTTTACAGAAGGATTAATTTCTAAAAACTCCCCCAACTTCACCTTCCGCCATCCTTTGGGGAGATTGTTATTTTTGTTGTTTAACTTTTCAATTTCTTTCTTCATATAATATACTAAAAATCTTATCAAAAAGTTGAGAAATTTCATCTGGAATTTTTTCTAAAGATTCAGCGTGTTTTGGTCCATCAAGTGTTTTGTCAAATCCACTGGGTAAATTCTTACAATCAAAACCAAGATATTCTTCAATACAATTTTTTTGTAGGCAATAAACAGGATGGAATTCTTCACCTTTCAATATTGTGGCTATATCATCTAAATTTTCACAAAATTTAAATTTAGATGTATTAGTTAAGACACCATTATACTTTTCAATCACTCCTTTAGCTTGTTCTCTTTTGTCACCATCTAAAATAACTAAGCACTTATATGGAGGTTTAGGAATTGTATATAATAAATGTTCCCAAAAACTCCCACCTAAATGATAAATTCCTATTTTGTTATAAAATTGATACGAGTTTTTTATATTCATTGAATGTTCTTTCAAATATTTCTTTAAAAAGATTTGGAAAATGTAAACATCACTTGTTCCTTCCACATATAAATGAATGTTTTTTAAACTCACAGTGTGTGGTAAATAACCAGCAAATACGCTTGGATCTTCTTGATTCTGTTCTAAGTTTATTTGTTTAAAAGTATTTTCAACAACAGAATAAAGATAAACAGAAACTTTATCTTTTTCCCAGAGGATTGGGTTTACAAATGTTGGATCGTGTGTTGCAATAAATATTTGTTTATTATCTGATTCTTTAAACAAAAATTTTAGAAATTCCTGTTTAGCAAATGGATTTAAACCTAATTCTGGTTCATCAAGAAGAATTATACTTCTTTCTTTAGCAGATAAAATATCAGCAGCAATACAAATCAGAGATCTTACACCAGAACCTTGTTCTTCAATAGAAGTTATAAAGCCATTATCTTTTTTACCTTTGTCTTCTTCATCTTTTACACCTTTTTTTATCTCTTTTATTAAATCTAAAGAATTTTGAGTATAATCTTTTATCTGAGAATCAACGATGGATTGCATAAATTCAATAAGTTCATTAAATACTTTACTTGGTAAATTCTTGTTTCCTATATACTCTCTTAGAGGAGTCCCCTTATACCGCTCAATTCTTTTGTCTTCTACTAACAAAATTTTATCGTTGATTATTTCTTCAAAAACTTCTTTTATTAAAACAAGAGATAAATGAGTAGATAAAGCAGATTGTGAATTTTCGGATTGTTTAATGGTTAGTTTATATTTATTATCTTTGTCAAATAAACCTCCTAAGTACTCTTTATATTCTTTAGAAATATCTTTTATTGAAGAAGAATCACCTATGATTATCTTTCCATCTAGGATAAGTAAAATTTCATCATTAATTTCTTTTGAACTTTCTTTGACTTTATTTGTTGTATCGACTAATTCAGGGTTAAAATAGTAACTTATTTCAATCCTGTTAGTTCTAAGGTATGATTCATCTGAGGGTATTTGAAGATTTGGAGTTAAAAATTTACAACTTTGTAGATGGTCATTAATAAGAGAAAAAGAGATGATTTTTTCACCATCCAAATAATTTCCTGAAATATCTGTATTGCTGATTTTGCTTAACAAATTTATACATTGTAAGATAGAAGTTTTACCGCAATTATTTGGCCCGATTATTATATTAAGATCTTTTAATCCTTTTAGTGAAACATTTTCAATGTTCCTAAAATTTTTGATTTGTAATTCTTTTAGTATTATCATAAAACTATATCAAATTCTTTAAATTCTCCCTTATTTTTTCTTCTAACTCACGGCTTTGTTTAAAATATTCTTCTAATTCTGCTGTTAATTTTTTAATTTTTTCTTCAAATGGTATTCCATCATCTTCTTCTGGTTTTATCCCAACATATCTTCCTGGTGTTAAAACATAGTCGTTTTTTCTTATTTCTTCTATTGTTACTGACTTACAAAAACCGCGTTCGTCTTTATATTCACCATATTCTTTTTGTCCACGCCATGCTCTGACTGTGTTTGCTATTTTTTGAATCTGTTCTTCTGTGAATATGTTTTGTTTTCTTGAGATAGGGGCATAAATTTCTCTTGCGTCAATAAACAAAGTTTCACCTACTCTGTTTCTAAATCTTCCGTTTTTCTTGTTTTTTGTTATAAACCATAAAGACACAGGTAGTGAGACATTATAAAAAAGTTTTGGTGGGCAAGCAATGATTACATCTATTAAATCATCTTCAATAATTTTTTTTCTAATTTCTCCCTCTCTTCCTCCAACTGCTAATGCACCGTTTGCCATGACAAAACCTGCCATACCATTCGGTGCTAAATGATAAATAAAGTGTTGAATCCACATAAAGTTAGCGTTGCTTGCTGGTGGTGTCCCATATTTCAAACGTGGTTCTTTATCTGACAATCTTTGAGGATCCCATTCCGCGTTGAATGGTGGATTAGATAACACAAAATCTGCTCTTAAGTCAGGGAATTTGTCATCATAATATGAATTACCTTGTTCAATTTGTCCGGTTAGTCCTCTTATTGCTAAATTCATTTTGCATAGTCGCCAAGTGTTAGGATTTGATTCTTGCCCATAAAATGAAATTTTTGTTGGGTCTTGTTTGTGAATCCTTAAAAATTCCCCTGATTGGACAAACATCCCACCTGAACCACAGGCAGGGTCAAATATTCTTGCTCCCTCATATGGTTCTAAAATTTCAACTAACAACCTGACAATTGGACGTGGTGTGTAAAATTCACCACCACGTTTACCTTCTGCTGAAGCAAATTGTCCTAAAAAGTATTCATAAACCCTTCCTAAAATATCTTTTTCTTTGTCAATGTCATGATTAAATTTTATTTTTGAAAACAAATTAATTAGTTCAGCTAATGTATGGCTTTCAAGATGAATACGTGAGTAAACTTTTGGCAGTATTCCTTTAAGAGATGAATTTTCATTTTCTATTGCTTCAAGTGCATCATCTATGTATTTTCCTATATCAGGAAGCATTGAATGTTTCTGTAAATAATCCCATCGTGCTTTTTCTGGAATATAAAAAATACCTTTTGCACGATAGGGTTCTCTTGAGTCAATGTAGTATTTTCTTGCAGATTCATCTTTAATATATAAATCACTTTTAGGATCTGATGTCAATTTTTCTAACTCTTCTTTTCTTTGATAGAAGGAATCAGAAACATATTTTAAAAATATTAAACCAAGTACTATGTATTTATACTCACTTGGATCAACATTACCTCTTAGTTTATCTGCTGCTTTCCAAAGTTCTTTTTCAAATTCAAGTTCTTTTGATGGTTTTTGACTAAGAGATAGGACTTGTTCTGCTGCTTCTTTTTGTGCTTTTTTAATTTTTTCTTTCATATCTTTGGGTAAAGAATCTATTTCGTATAAAAAGCTTGAACCTACTTTTTTTATTTTAACATTTGGGACATCTTTTAGTTGTTTCTGTATTGCTTGTCTTGTTACACCTAAAATTCTTGCTAAGTCTGCGGTTGAAATATAATTATCTTTTTTCATAAGCAATATTATTTTACTAAACTTTAAATTTGGTTGTCAAGTGTCAACCAAAATTTTTTAAAATTATTTAATTTTAACTTAAAATTACAACTTTTGTTGATGGTTGGATAAATTTTTTAAATTTTTTGCGTCTTGTTTGCTACCGACGATGTCGCCGTGGTTTAATCTACTACATTTTATTATTCTTTCAATAGCCACTTCCATAATGGAACAAATTTGATAGTTTTCCCTTTGTGTTTTTCTTCAGCTTCATAATCCCAACTGATAATTTCAAGGTTGTTACAGTTTAGTTCTTCTGATGCAGTTAATAATGACTTTATTTCTCTTTCTTTTGTGTTTGTATCACTTATATTATAACATACCTGTATTAATTTATTGATTTTTGTTGTTTGTTTTAGCACAAAATCTACTTCTTTACCATTTTTTGTTTTATAATAAAAAATATCTATATTTGGTTTATAATTTCTTCGTAAAAGTTCACAAAAGACAATGTTTTCTATAAGTTTCCCAGTGTTGTTAGAAAATTGAAATGATTTAGCTAATATAAAACCATTGTCTGAAACATAAACTTTTTTTGGTGTTTTAATTTGTTCTTTTAGTTTGAATGAAAATCTGTTTAGTATAAACAATAAATATGATTCTTCTAAGTATTTTATATATTTCTCAACAGTGTTTGTGCTGTTAAAACTCAGGATTTTTCTTATTTTTGTAAAACTAAACTCAGAAGAAAAGTTTGATAACAAATATGTTGCTAAATCGTATATCTGTGGAACAAATCTTACTTTGTGTCTTTTTACTACATCTTTGAGTAAAATTGCATCAAACAATGTCTCAAGATAGGTTTTTGTATCTAAGTTTTTTACTACAACTTCAGGAAAACCACCAGTGGCGATGTATTCAGATAAAAAGTTTAATATTTTACCTTTTACCTCTGGTAAGGATATTTCTTTATTATCTAACTCAAAATTTTTAGCTTTAAGAAATTCCCTAAAACTAAACGGAAAGACATTGATTGATACATATCTTCCTGTTAAAATAGATGAAATTTCTGTTTCTAAAAGTTTTGCATTTGAACCAGTAATTATGAGATTAAAGTTTCGTCTGTGAAGTTTGTTTATAAACAACTCCCATTTGTCTAAGTTTTGTACCTCGTCAAAGAAAAAGTATTTTGCATTTGGATATACTTCATATAAAACTTTTATAAGTTCATCATAATTTTTGATTTTTACTAAATTCTCATCATCAAAATTTAAATATGCAAATTCTTTGTCTTTCAAAAGTAGCATACAAAACACTGATTTACCTGCTCGCCTTGGTCCAGTGATAACTTTGATAATGTTCTCATTTAAAAACTTTTCAGCATAAGGAATTTTTTCACGAATAATGTATTTTTTAGTTTCAGAAATAAATCTTTCTTTTTCTGCCTTGTGTTGTAAAACCGTTTCTTTTATCATATATTTTGAATAAACTAAACAAAAATTTTAAATTTTGTTCACTACAGATAAAAAAGTGTACAAAATAATATATAGTTTTTCAATAGTTTTTAATTAACTGTTTTATAAAATCACAATTTTTGTTGGTGGTTGGACAGATTTTTTAAAATTTTCTGCGTTTTGTTTGCTGCCGACGATGTCGCCGTAGTGGATTAGTATTGCAAGGTCTGGTTTTGTGAGGTTTACCAATTCTGCTGCTTCTTTGTCTGTAATTGTGTATGTTCCACCAACAGGAAGTATCATTATGTTGACTTTGAGTTGTTTTGCTTCTTCTGTTACATCACTATCGCCTGCAATGTAGATTGATACATCTCTGTGTTTTATTATAAACCCAAGCCAGTTGTTTGATTTTGGATGGAATGGTTTATTGATGTTGTATGCAGGAAATCCTTGGATGGTTATGTCATCTATTTTTGCTTCTTCAAACGGCAAAAGAACACGCTTGTTCTTAACTGATGTCTGTGAAACAACTTCTTTGCAGGAAAGTAATATCGTTGTATCTTTTGCTATTTTCTTTATATCTATTTCGCTGTAGTGGTCATAATGCGGATGTGTGACAAGGATTATGTCTGCTTTGTCTTTTTCCTCTTTTTTCTTCCACGGATCAACAAAGATTGTTTTGCCTTCAAGTTTGATTTTTAAAGATGCGTGTCATAAAAACTGGATGTTTTTAACTATTTCTTCTGGTGGCATAATGGTTAATTTAACCAACAAAACTGTTCGCGATAAGATTAAAACATTTATTTAGGCGAAACTATTTTTTCTTTTCGTCTGAATCTCAACCCATACTTTTTTATCACTTCATCTGCTTCTTTATGTATTTTTTTTTACTACTTCTTTTGTTGTAAGACCTTTTTGCTCTTTATAAATGTTTTCTCTAATTTTATGAATCTCTTCAAGTACTTTTGATACCATCTAAATCACCTCCTCAGGTGTCATTATCTCTATTGTTTTATACCCTAATAGTCTATTAACCCCTTCCACTCCTAATTTTGTTTTTAGTTTAACAATATGTTATAAATTCCAACTTATTATAACATCTAAATCATTAACAACTGCTACTGCAATGTGTGGTGCATCATTTCTATATTTTTCAGGGATGATACCGGCTGATATATATCTATCTGCTAATTCTTTCACTTCCTCATCTATTTCTAACAACACAGGATTTTGTTGTCCAATAAATTTTAACAGTTTTGTCTTTATCTCTTCTGGTGCACGATTTATCTCAGTAATTACTAAATCTGAAATGTACATCTCAGCATTAATATTATCCCAATTTTTGAATAACTTTTTTGTAACCTCTCTTTTTACAGGTTCATCTTCCGCAAAAACAAAATTAAAAACTGTCGTCTCTAAATAATACTTTATTCTTTTCATATTTAAAACTTACAAAAAGATAAGATAAAATTCAACACAAGTAAAATTTAGAATTATAATTACTTCAAAACCATAACTTTTGTATGTAAATTTACAACTTTTGCAAGATTTTGTATATTTTGAGTATTACCAATAATGTAACTGCATTAGATTGGAATTTTTTAAATATATCAACTCTAAGTATATCAACTCATTGAAAAATTTATTTTCTAATTTGCCTATTTTTTGCCTCATTTGCCTCATTTTTGCCTCATTTTTGCCTCAACAAGAGTATAGTATGCATCCCGTTTACCTCTGCCACGAAATTCAAATAATCCTTTATTAACTAATTCTGTTAAATCACGAGTAGCGGTTTGCCTTGAAACTAAAAATTCCTTTATATATTCTTTATTAGTAATCTTCCCTTTTTCTTTAACATACATCACTGCCTTTATCTGTCTCTCATTCAATCCCATTTTTCTTAGATTTTCTTCTGTGTAAATGTCTTTGTAAAATCTTACTGAGAAACCACCTTGCTCCTCTTTAAACTCTGATTCTGGTAATCCTTGAGATTCTAAACTTTCAATTATCCTCCCTATACCTGAGCCAACTTCTTCTATTAAACCTGTAAGATAAAAAATGTGTACTATCAACGGATTTCTCGGTACTGAAGAATGTGGCTTTTTGAGGTCTTCAAGGGTGATACCATCAGGCAAGCCACCAATGTTATAAAACCAAATATGATCGTCAAAAATTTTTACTTGTGTTTGAACATTTGATTTGAAATAATCCCTATGAATTAAAGAATTTATTAGCGCTTCTCTTATTGCTGCTAAAGGATATTCCCATATATCTTCTCTAACTAAATCTTTTATCTCATATCTTACATTGATAAAATTCTTTATTCCCTCTTCTCCTTGGAAAACTTGATTAAAAAGGTTTCCTGATATCAACCTATCTCCTATTATAGTGGTTTTTTTTAAGACGAACTATTCTTAAAACAGCGTTTATAAAATACTTCTGTGGGTCTTTACCAAACAAAATTATAGCTGCGTTTGTAAGTTTACCTTTGACTGAAAGTTTCAAATGTTCAAAAATAGTTTTTAAATCTGTGTTTTCATCAAAAATTGTTAACCTTCCTTTATTTTTTGCCATTCTAATAAACAATTTGAACGTTTCTTCATCAATCTCATCAAAACCAACTTTTTCGTTTATTAATCCATCCCAGTTTGTGCCTTTAAGCAAAAATTCTCTTAATCTTTCTTGACTCATCTCTCTCGTGGTATTTCCTACTCGCTCATAATACTTACCATTAAGAGAAATGGGTATTAAGGAAGGTTTGATTGATATCTTTATTATCTTCTTTTTGTTTTTGCTTTCTACTTCTATCTCTGGATGAATACCAAGTTTTGAGACAATCTTTTCTGTTATTGTTCTAATTGTTCCACTATTTATGTCAACTCCAACTATTTTCCCATCATCAGATATTCCTATGTATAATGTTCCACCTTTAGTGTTAGCAAAAGCACATAAGGTTTCTAACACTCTGTCAGTAAATTTTTCTTTATATTCAACACTATGTGTTTCTATTGCAAATTTTTTCATCTAAACCTCAGCATATTAATTGAGTTTACAACATTTAATAAAATTTACAAAAAGATAAAACGAATTTCAACTTAAAAATAGCTGTTGTTGATAACAGAAATTAATTTTTGTATTATAAATCAAAATTATACATCAAATTGTTTTCCACATGAAACTTGACCTATTAGAAGCGTTTGGTATTGACCAAAAGTTGATATCTCTTTGGAAACAAAAATATGCTGAAGAACTCTTACCTTTACAAGAAAAATCTATCAAAGAGTTTAACATCTTTTCAGGAGAAAACATCATAGTATTTGCTCCGACATCTTCTGGTAAGACATTCATAGGCGAGACGGTTGCTATACATCATTGTTTGAAACACAAAAAGTTCTTATTTTGTTCTTGTGCTTTACAAAACCACTAAGGGTTACCAAAAGCCAACAAAAATACAAAGTTATTGCTTTTCCGACGAAAAGTTGGAGTTTTTAAGGATTTTAGGTGGGAGTTTAAAAACTCAAAAATTGTAGTGAAAATGCCCCCAAGCGGATTTGAACCGCTGCTGCGGGCTTGAAAGACCCGTGTCCTAGACCAGGCTAGACGATGGGGGCATATAATAAAGTTTCAAAAGTAGCAGAAGTTTCAATAGTAACAATAGTAGCAAGAGTTTCAATAGTTTCAATAGTTTCAATAGTAGCAAGAGTTTCAATAGTTTCAATAGTGGCAAAAGTTAAATTATTTTTTTTAATTTTTCAACTGCTTGTTTAGCAGCATTTTGTTGTGCTTGTTTTTTAGTTTTCCCTATACCAAAACCTAACACTTGTTCATCTATTTTTACTACACAATCAAATTCTTTATCGTGGTCAGGTCCGTTTTCTTTAACAATTGTATATTGAGGCAACTTTTTATAACGTTTTTGAACAATTTCTTGTAAAACACTTTTATAATCTTGTATCTCAACTTCTTTTGTAACAAACAAAAAATTTTTATACATAAATTTTCTACATTCTTCTATACCTATATCAAGATACATTGCTCCAAGTATTGCTTCAAAGACCGATGCTAATATAGATTCTTTTTTTCTTCCACCAGATTTTTCTTCAGATTTACTTATTAAAACATATTCATCAAGTTTAATCTGTTTTGCCCATCTTGCAAGTTGTATCTTTGATACAAGAACAGATTTTATTTTTGACAATTCACCTTCATCTTTATCAGGAAAAGTTTTATACAAATACTCAGCTACAATCACTGCTAAAACACTATCTCCTAAAAATTCTAACCGTTCGTTATGGACATCTTTTTTATGTTCTACAGCCCAAGATTTATGTATAAGTGCTATATTAAACAACTCTCTATTTTTAATTTTTATATCTAATAATTTTTGTAAAATATCAAGCTTGTCCATATAAAATTTATTTCTGGTATCTTTTTACAACAATAACAGCATTATGTCCACCGAAACCAAACGAGTTTGATACCCCTACATTAAACCTTTGTTCTCTTGGAACATTTGGGACATAGTCCAAGTCACAGTCAGGGTCAGGTTCTTCATAATTTATTGTTGGATGTATAAAATTGTTTTCCATACATACAAGCATTGCTGCAAGTTCAACAGCACCTGCAGCACCAAGCATATGTCCTGTCATAGATTTTGTAGACGATATCGGTATTTTATACGCATAATCTCCAAACGCTAGTTTTATAGCAAGTGTTTCATATTTATCATTAAACGGTGTTGATGTTCCATGTGCGTTTATATATTCAACATCTTGTGGTGTAAGACCAGCATCTTGTAATGCAAGTTTCATACACAATGCTTGTGTTGTCCCATCTTCTCTCGGTGCTGTGATATGGTATGCATCATCAGTAGCTGCGTAACCTGCAAGTTCAGCATATATTTTTGAAACATTACGTTTTATTGCATGTTCTTCTGTTTCTAACACAAACACAGCTGCTCCTTCGCCCATTACAAACCCATCCCTGTTTTTATCAAACGGGCGAGATGCTTTTTTAGGTTCGTCATTACGTGTAGATAACGCTTTTGCAGCACAGAACCCGCCAAGACCAAGAGGTGTTATTGCAGCTTCTGAGCCACCTACTATTATTACATCAGCATCGCCATATCTTAAAATCCTCAGCGCATCTCCGATAGCATGGTTTGACGATGCACAAGCTGAAGTCACAGCATAGTTAGGTCCTTTAAAACCATAATATATAGCAATTTCGCCAGCAGCAATGTTTGATATTTGCATTGGTATAAGAAACGGACTTATTCTTGAAGGACCTTTTTCTATAAGCACACGCATCTCTTTTTCTATTGTAGAGATACCACCGATACCTGAACCTATTATCACACCGATTCTTTCAAGATTTTCATTTTGTAGATTAAGTTGAGCATCTTCAACAGCCATTTTTGCTGCAGCAAAAGCAAACTGGCAGAACCTGTCCATACGACGAATTTTCTTTTTATCAATATATTCTTCAGGATTAAAATTTTTAACTTCAGCAGCTATTTTTGTCTCATATTCTGATACATCAAAAGAAGAAATTTTGTCAACACCACAAACACCATTTTTCAAAGATTTTGTAAACTCTTCTTTACCGATACCGATTGGTGATACTACACCAATACCAGTAATCAAAACTTTCTTTTTTTCAACCATAGTTTGTATTTTGTTTAAATTCTAAAATTTTATTTTCTTATTTTTGTGCAACTTTATTTTTTATATACTCAATAGCTTGACCAACAGTTTGCATTTTTTCAGCATCTTCATCTGGTATTTCAATACCAAATTGTTCTTCTAACGCCATAACAAGTTCTACTGTATCAAGAGAGTCAGCACCGAGATCGTTAACAAACGACGCGTTATCAGTTACTTCATTTATATCTACACCTAAGGATTCAGCAATTATATTTTTTATTTTTGCAGCAATATCTTCTGTCATATTTTTACTTCCCTCCTTTTAAAAATTAGTATAAATCACATATACATCCCGCCATTAACAGAAATTACTTGTCCTGTGATATAACTTGATTCTTCTATAGATAAAAACCATACTGCATTTGCTACATCTTCTGGTTCTCCTAACCTGTTAAGTGGTATATATTCTTGCAACTTCTTTTTTTGTTCTTCAGTAAGTTGTTCTGTCATTCTTGTTCTTATATACCCAGGTGCAACAGCATTAACAAGGATGTTCCTTGACGCAAACTCTTTAGCAATAGTTTTTGTTAAAGCAATAAGTCCACCTTTTGACGCAGAATAATTTGCTTGTCCTGGATTACCCATAAGTCCTACTACTGAAGATATATTTATTATTCTACCACTTTTTTGTTTTAACATATATTTTGATACAGCTTTTATAAAATTGAAACATCCTTTTAGATTAACATTTAATACTTTATCCCATTCTTCTTCTGTCATTCTTAGGACAAGATTATCTTTTGTAATACCTGCATTGTTTACTAAAATATCAATTTTACCAAGTTTTGATACTGTTTCATCAACACAAGATTGTACTTGTTGAAAATTTGAAACATCTATTTTGAACACTAAAGTTTTAACAGCATATTTTTCTTCAACTTCTTTAGCAGTATTTTGTGCTGTTTGTTCATCAACATCTACGATAACACAGTTTGCTCCTTCAGAAGCAAGTTTTTCAACAATACTTTTACCAATACCTTGTGCACCACCTGTAACTATTACAACTTTATCTAACAGTCTTTTTTCACGCATATTTTTTCTCCTAACTTTAAATACAACCTAATTCATTTAAAGTAGAATTTAAACTTTCAATGTTTTCTACATTATAAATTTTTATATTTTGGTCTGGCACAATTTTTTTTAACATGTTTGACAAAACTTTACCAGGACCACATTCTATAAAAGTATCAACACCATTTTCAACCATATAATTTACACTATTTAGCCAAAGAACTGGGTGGTTAATTTGCAACTTCAAATTTTCAAGTATTTCTTCTTTTTTAGTATGAGGTTTAGCATCATAGTTCATTATAATAGGTATAAATGCATTATTTATATTCAATTTGTCAAGAGTTTGTGAAAAATTTTTTTGTGCTTCATTCATTAAAGATGAATGGAACGCACCTGAAACATTAAGTTTTATACTTTTTATTTTTTTGTTAGAAAGTGTCTCTTGCAATTTTTTTATACCTTCTTCTTCGCCTGCAACGACGATCTGTTGTGGTGTATTAAAATTTACTGGTTCTACTATATATCCTATATTTTTAATTTCGTTACAAAGTTTAACTAACTCTTCTTTATCAATACCTAATACTGCAATCATACCGCCAGGATTGTTTTTTGAAACTTCAGCCATAATTTTTGCACGTTCAGAAACAACTTGTATTGTTTGTTCAAAACTTAATGCACCAGATGTACAAACTGCAGTGTATTCTCCTAAACTATGTCCTGCAACAAATTTTATTTTTTCTACTATTTTAGGTTGTTTCTTTTTTAACATTTCAAAAATAATAAAAGAAGTTAAAAACACTGATGGTTGTGTAAACTCAGTTTGTGCAAGAATGTTTGTATCTGATTCAAATATAATTTTTTTAATTTCGTATCCTAAAACTTTCTCTGCTTGTTCATAATAAATTTTAACTTCATCAAAATTATCATAAAAATCTTTCCCCATACCAACATATTGTGAACCTTGTCCTGGGAACAACACTGCTATGTTCATTATTATCTCCTCCTAGGATAAAATTTTATACCAATGAGACACTGAATTGTTAAATCCCACACCACAACCTGGAAAATACTGAAAAACCTATTTTGTTGTCATTGTGAGCCCATCAGGTGTAACAATCTATAATCAACGAGATTGTAATGATGAGTAAAAAATCTGCTAACCCAATAAACCCAAAAAAACATTAACTCAATAACTATTTCATTTTGTCGGAAAAATCCGACTGATACGAATATATGTAAATGTGTTAACTACCTAACACCGTACTACTTTCTACTTCCTACTACTATTTTACTTCGCACCCTTCAACCAAAGGTTGATCCGCCTCTGGCGGAAAATGGTGCGGCTACTATTACTACTTACTACTATCAACTATTAACTAACTATACAAACCTAGGTCTGATAAACCAGACCGCTACAGAAAAATATGCTAAAAGTACCCCTCGTTTGACAAATTTTTACATATACCTTTTAACTTTCTTGAACTTCTTTTGTTTTTTGCTCTAACAACTCATCAATTTTTTTTACATATGTTTCAGTAAGTTTTTGTAATTGTTGTTCAGAATGAAACTTTTCATCTTCAGAAATTTTTTTCTCTTTCTCAAGTTGGCGTAAAGATTCAACAGCATTTCTTCGTTCATTCCGTATAGCAACACGATAATTTTCTGCAATTTTACTTATTTGTTTAATAAGTTCTTGTTTACGTTCTTCAGTAAGAGCTGGAACATTGATTTTAACAATTTTACCATCATTTATTGGTGTTAACCCGAGAGGTGAATTAAGTATTGCTTTTTCTATGTTTACTACTATACTTTTGTCCCAAGGACGAATTTCAATAATCCTTCCTTCTATAATATTTATATTAGCAACTTGGTTCAACTTCATTTTTGTATTATAACATTCAACTTCTATATTTTCAACTAAACTTACTGATGCTCTCCCTGTTCTTATAGTGGTAAACTCTGATTTACATTTTTCTACAGTTTTTTTCATAAGTTCTTCTGTTTTATTAAAAAGTTCTTTAATCATTTTGTTATCCACCTCCGTATTAGTTAACAAATCAAGTTATTATTGTACCAACATCTTCACCTTGTAACACTTTTAACAAATTACCTTTTTTATACAAATCAAAAACTCTCACTGGAAGTTTGTTTTCCATACATAAAGAAAAAGCTGTAGTATCCATTATTTTTAAATTTTTATTTATTGCTTCTATAAAAGATAACTGTTTATACTTTTGTGCATTAGGATTTTTTTTAGGATCGTCAGAATATACACCATCAACTTGTGTCGCTTTAAGTAAAACTCCAGAATTTGTTTCTATAGCACGTAATGCAGCTGTTGTATCTGTAGTAAAATATGGGTTGCCAGTACCACCAGCAAAAATTACTATTCTTCCTTTTTCAAGATGTCTTAAAGCTCGTCTACGGATATAACTTTCTGCAACACGTGGTATCTCAATTGCAGACATTACTCTTGTCACAAACCCTAACGATTCTAACATAGATTGTAATGCTAAAGCATTTATTACCGTTGCTAACATTCCCATATAATCTGCAGTTGTACGTTCTATAAAATTAACATCTTTACCTCTTAAGATATTACCTGCACCTATTACTATCCCAAGTTGTACTTTAGTTGTTTCTACTGCTATTTTGATTTCTTCAGCTACTTCTTTTAACGAACTTTCTGATATACCTATATTTTGAGGTTTTGATCCTATACTTTCACCAGAAAGTTTTAGTATTACTCTTTTATACATATATTATTTCTCCCTAACTTGTTTTTCAAAATTTATACTAAAATTTTATTAAATACTGATTTTTTTAAATTTAAACAGATAAGTATAAAGAAAAGAATGTTGATTTTTTTATTTTTATTCTTCACCCAAAACATATCTTGTAAACCGACGGACATTAATATTTTCTTGTACTTTAGACATTGTTTGCAAAATTAAATCTTTAACTTTTTGTTTCCCTTGAGGATCTCTTATATATGGTTGTTCTAAAAGACATGTTTCTTCATAAAATTTTTCTAATTTACCTTCTATAATTTTATCAAGTACTGTTTGAGGCTTATTTTTATTTTTTTCATCTTGTAAAAGTTGTTTTCTATAAATTTCTTTCTCTTGTTCTATAACTTCTTTAGACACTTCTTCTCTTGATACCCATCGTGGTGCACATGCAGCAATTTGCATTGCAAGTTCTTTTGCTAAATTTTTAAATTCATCAGTTCTTGCAACAAAATCTGTCTCACAATTTAATTCTAACAAAACTCCGATTCTATCACCTGGATGTATATAAGACACAACAAGCCCGTTTTTTGTAACATTTGCAGTTTTAGACAACGCTTTTGCAGCACCACGTTCTCTTAACAACACCATTGATTTTTCAATATCATAATTTGTTTCTTCTAACGCTTTTTTACAATCTAAAAACCCTGCTCCTGACATATCTCGTAGTTTTTTAATTAATTCTGGAACATTAACTTGTGTATCTTTCATTTTTGTTTCCTTTCTTTATAATTCTATTTCTTTTTCTAATTCATCTTTAGAAACAGGTTCACTAATAGGTAGTTCATAACTACTATTTTCTTGATTTGAAGTTCTTTGTTTACCTTCAATTACAGCATCTGCTATTAAAGAAGTAACAAGCTTAATTGATCTTATTGCATCATCATTTGCTGGTATTGGATAATCAATGATATCAGGATCTGCATCTGTATCACAAATAGCTACCACAGGTATACCTATTTTTTTTGCTTCTTTTAATGCAATATGTTCAAACACTGTATCTACAATATATACAATATCAGGCAATTTTTCCATATTTCTTATACCAGCAAGTAATTGTTGTAATTTTTGCATTTTCTTTATTCTCAATTTAGCTTCTTTTTTCTTTAATTGGTTAAAAATGCCATCATTATACATCTTCTCAAGTTCTTCAAGATTTTTTATAGATTTTCTTAATGTTTCAAAATTTGTCAAAGTTCCTGGTAACCATTTATAACTTACATAAAACGCACCACAACGTTCCGCTTCTTGTTGGACAGTTTGTTGTGCTTGTGGTTTAGTTCCTACAAAAAGTATTGTCTTTCCTTCAGCAATACTATCTCTTACAAAATTATATGTATGTCGTAATTCACGAACTGTTTTTTGTAAATCTAATATATGTATTTTATTTCGTGCACCAAATATATATTTTTTCATCTTAGGGTTCCATTTACGTGTCGGATGACCAAAATGAACCCCTGCTTCTAACAATGTTTTTAAATTTATTGCTACCATAGGCAAAAATTCTCCTTATTAAAATTTTTATTATATATTATTTTAAATTTTATTTTACAAGATTTCAAAAAAATTTTTTAAACAAGAATTTTTGAAATGTCTTTGATAGTTTTTGTAGGACATTTTTCTACACAAATTCCACAATTGTTACATTTATCATATTTCATTAAAGCTAAATTTTCTTTTAGTTCTATATCATTAACAGGACAAGATTTTACACATATACCACAACCAATACATCCTACTGAACATATCTGTCTAACTTTTACACCTTTATCTTTTGAACTACATAAAATATGGACTTGATAATTACAAGGTACAAGTTTTATTATATTTTTAGGACATGCTTTTACACATAATCCACAACCAGTACATTTTACCGGGTCAACTTCTGCAACACCATATTTGTTAATATGTATAGCATCAAAAGGACAAACTTCTACACAATCTCCAAATCCTAAACAGCCATATTTACACAATTTTTGTCCTTCATAAAACTTGTTTGCAACACTACATTTTTTTATTCCGTTATATATAAACTCATCCTTTGCTCTACTCCCACCTGCACATAACACAACTGCTACCATACGTTGTGAAGAAACATCTATTTCTTTACATAAAACTTGGGCAATTTTTTTACTTACTTCGGGTCCGCCTGGTTTACACAAATTTAACGTTTCGTCTTTAGTTAAAATTGCTTCTGCATATTGTTCACAACCAGGATATCCACATGCACCACAGTTTACCCCTGGTAAAACAGAAATAAGTAAATCTTTCCTTGGGTCTGATTCAACTTTAAACTTTTTTGCAGCAAAACTTAAAAGTAATGCTATTATTACACTAGTTGTCCCTAAAGTTGCTATTGAATAATAAATGATTATATTGTTCATAATTTTAAATAATTTCAATTACGCAGGTTAAAACCTGCGGCTACAAAATAAAAAATTTTAGAAACCAAATAATCCAACTAATCCCATAAAAGATAACGACATTAACGCCGCTGTTATAAAAACAATCCCATAACCTTTAACTGCATTTGGTAGTGGTGCTAACTCTAAACGTTCTCTTATAGATGAAAAAAGTATTATTGCTATAGTATACCCTATTGCAGTGCCAGATGAAAACACTAATGTTTGCAAAAGATTGTATTTGTAATCAACAATAAGAAATGCTACTGCAAGTATTGCACAATTTGTTGTTATCAGTGGTAGATAAATACCAAGTGCTTTAAACAGCGCAGGCATGTTTTTTTTCATAAACAATTCTACAAGTTGTACCAAAGATGCTATTACTAAAATAAAAACAATTATTTTAAGAAACTCTAAATTTAACGGTACTAAAACAAAATTATAAAGTAGCCAAGAGACAACTGCAGATAAGTTCATTACAAAAAACACTGCTGCTGACATACCTAACGCAGAAGACAATTTGTTTGATACACCAAAAAATGAACAAAGACCAATAAATCTCATTAATATAATATTGTTTACAAAAATTGAGGATACAAATATTGCTATTAATGTTGAATTTTTCATTTATTTAACAACTCCGTACATCTTGATTTTAACGTACAACCTTCACATCCTTCAGGTAAATTACTTGTAGATTTTTTATTTGTTAGTTTGTTCTCAATGTATTTAACAATAGTTATAACAACACCAGCAGCTAAGAATCCCCCCGGTGGTAAAATCATTATTACAGCAGGATTTGAAAAAAGTTCTTTAGAACTAAACACTGTTGCTGAACCAAAAAATTGTCTAATTATACCTAAAAGTACAATTGCTACAAAAAATCCTGCTCCCATACCTAACCCGTCAATTAAAGATAAAAACACATTGTTCTTTGATGCGAACGCTTCTGCTCTTGCTAAAATTATACAATTAACTACTATCAATGGTATAAACACTCCTAAACTTTCTGACAATGCAGGAAAGTATGCTTTTATAAGATAATCTACTATTGTAGTAAATGTTGCTATTATCACAATAAACACAGGTATTCTTACTTCTTTTGGTACAATTTTTCTTATTAATGAAACAATTATATTGGAACAAGTTAAAACAAAAGTTGCTGCAAGGCCCATGCCTACAGCATCGTTTGCTGAAGTTGAACATGCTAAAAATGGACACAAACCTATCATCATTATTAACACAGGATTCTCTTTTATCAATCCGTTAATAAACACTTGTATTACTTTTTTCATTCTGTTTGTTCTTGTTGTATGTTATATGTTGAAGTAGAGATATTAATTTTTTGACCTGTACTTTGTTGTGACATCATCAGTTTTTTTGGTTGTTGCACAACTTGTGGTTCTATTGTTTCTTTTACAAAACTTTGTATTTCTTCGTTTTCCAATAATGTTTTTAACGAGCGTGTTACTGCACGAGACGTAATTGTTGCACCACTTATTGTATCTATTTTACCATTTACATCATCTTTTTTAAGGACAACTTCTGTTGAAGTTTTACCCAAAAATTGTGACAAAAATTTTTCTTTTGTAACATTAGCACCGAGTCCTGGTGTTTCTTTATGTGAAACAATTTTTATACCAGTAATTTTTAAAGGTAAATATGGTGATACACTAACTATATATTCTATTTCTCCTGCATAACCACGACAACCTGATTTCAATAAAAACCCAGCAAGGTTGTCTTTGTTATCATAACATTTTTCTACAGAAATATCCTTAAATTGTTTTGAAACAAACTTTTCTGCTGACGATATTATCTGTTTTTTAAGTTTTACTTCTTTTAACAATTTATTTTGTTCAATTTTAGGCTGTGTTTTTACATACAAAAAAGATAAACTCACTGCTGAAAATAAACAAACAAGTAATAAAACTAAAACCATTTTTAAAGTGTTGTTCATACTTTTCTATACCCAAATTTTTTACGAACAGTATATTGGTCAACCAAAGGTGTTAATATATTCATCAATAGTATAGAAAAACACACACCTTCAGGATAACTTCCCCAATAACGTATAAGTAAAGTTAAAATTCCACAACCTATTGCAAAAACAAGTTTCCCTTTTGGTGATACAGGTGTTGTTACAGGATCTGTGATCATAAATATCCCACCTAAGAATAAACCACCGGTTAACATATATATCCAAAAATGTGTTTTGTCAACAAAAAATGTTATTATTACCACTGTTAAAAGATATATTAATGTTGGCAGAGGATAAATATGTTTTCTTAAAACTAAATAAATATAACCTATTAAAAGTAAAACAACTGAAGTTTCTCCTAAACTACCTAAATAATTTCCTATAATCAAATTCTTAATTGGTGGGATAGAAGAAATTTGTTCTGGAAAATGTTTTAAAATAGTCAAAGGTGTAGCTGAAGAAATTGCTTCAATATCAAAATTACCCATTTGTTGTGGGAACGCTATGTGAACAAAAGCACGACCAATAAGTGCTGGGTTAAACGGGTTATATCCTAACCCACCATAGATATGTTTACCAAAAACTATACCTACAAACACACCTATTATTGCTATCCATAATGGTAATCTCGGTGGTAATGTATAAGCAAAAAGAAGACCAGTGATTATACAACTTAAGTCAGTAACAGTAGGTTTTTGTTTCCTTAAAATATTTACGAACAATTCTGACAAAACTGCAAACACTACTGAAGTTAAAATTAATAAACCGCTATACCAACCAAAAAACATTACTGCTCCAATACCAGCTGGTACCAACGCAATGATAGTATCCAACATCATTGTTTTTACAGAATGAGGTTTGACTACATGTGGTGCTGGAGTTATTACAAAAACTTTTTCTGTCATTGTTTATTCAATCCTTAATTCCTTATTTTCATTATGCAGAGCAAGCTCTGCTATTACTACAATTTTATTTTTTACTCATCAACACACTTTTTGCATATTTTATCTGTGCAACAATTGGCCGTTTTGCAACACAGACATAAGAACAACAACCACATTCTATACAATCAAATGGTGAAAAAAGTTGTACTTTATCCCATTTTTCATGTTCTATATACAAACTTAAGAAATTTGGCATAAGTTTCATCGGGCATACCATTACACATTTGCTACATCTTATACATTGCATATATGTGTTAGGTACTAAATTGTTTTTGAACAACAAAATTCCTGATGTACCTTTTATAACAGAAATTTCTAAACTATCTTGTGTGATACCCATCATTGGTCCACCAAAAACTAATTTGTTAATTTCTGAAACATTTATATTTAAAATTTTTATTATATCTTTAACTTGGATACCAAGTGGAACTAAAAAATTACCTTTTCTATCAACATCGCCAGAAATTGTTATAACTCTTTCAATTAAAGGTATTCCTTTAACTATAGCATTATAAATAGCAACTAAAGTTGCAACATTTTGTACTACAACACCGACATCCATTGGTAAACCACCTGATGGCACTTCTTTATTTAAAACAGCTTTTATAAGTTGTTTTTCAGCACCTTGTGGATATTTTGTTTTTACAACTTTTATTTCAATATTAGGTGTTTTTGCAACTTTTTCTTTAAGTTTCTCGTATGCTTCAGGTTTATTATCTTCAACAACAATATATCCTTTTAACGCGTTTAATATATACATTACAATTTTTAATCCTTCTACAATTTCATATGGATATTCTTGCATAACTCTATCATCACAGGTTAAATATGGCTCACACTCACAACCATTAGCTATAACATAATCAATAACCTTATCTTTTGGTGGTGAAATCTTGACATGTGTTGGGAATGCAGCACCACCAAGTCCTACAATACCACATTCTTTTATATATTCTACAAGTTCTTGTGGTGAATATCTATAATACTCTTTATATTTTGTATTAAACTCAACAGATTTTTTATGACCATCAGATTCTATAATAACAGCAGGCATAAATTTGTTTAATGTAGGATGAAGAACATTTTTTATATCAACTACTCTACCAGAAACAGGCGAGTGTAATGTTGTTGAAACCCAACCATCAGCTTCAGCTATTTTTTGTCCTCTTAAAACATAATCACCAATTTTTACAATAGGAACAGAAGGTTTACCAGTATGTTGTGATAAATGTAGATAAACAAATTGTGGGTAAGTAATGTTATCAATTCTGTAATGTTTTGTAACTTTATTTTCTTTTGGATGGACACCACCAAAAAATTTCATAGTTAATCTTCCAACAAGTTATATTTTTCAATATTTTCCTTAACTTTTTCTTTCCACATTTCTACAACATGTTTATTTTCTTCTTTTAACAAATGAGCGAACCTTTTTTGCAACTTAAAATACTCTTCTATTGGTAATAACTCATCCTTTTTTATTTTTCTTACTTTTGTTAACACTCCATTTTCATATTCTACTAAAGGCCAAAATCCTGTTCTAACAGCAACTTCAGTAACTTTTATAGTTTCAGCTGGGTTAGAACTCCAACCTAATGGGCATATTGCTAATATATGTATAAACTTAGGCCCTTTCATTTTTAACGCTTTTTTAACTTTGTTTTGCAAATCTATTGGTAAATGAATAGACGCTGTTGCTACATATACACATTTATGAGCTAATGCTATATCAACCAAATTTTTTTTCCATCTTAGATTACCTGCAGAATCTTTCCCTACAGGCGTTGTTGTAGTATTTGTCCCAGTAGGAGTAGTACCACTACGTTGTATCCCTGTGTTCATATATGCTTCGTTATCATAACAAATTGTTAAAATATCATGCCCTCGTTCCCATAAGCCAGAAAATGCTTGTAAACCAATATCTGCAAATCCACCATCACCTGCTTGTGCTATAACATTTACATTATCTTTTATACCTAAATAATTCAATGCTGACTCAACTCCTGATGCAACTGCACCTGCGTTTTCAAACAAAGAATGTATAAATGGTACTCTCCATGAAGTATAAGGATATCCTGTAGTGAACACTTCAAGACAACCTGTGTTGTTTACAACAATTGTGTTTTTGCCAGCTGCATCTATTACCAACCTTGCAGCTAATGCTTGACCACAACCTGCACATCCTGTATGTCCTGGTGTGAGTAAAATTTTTTCATCAATCATAGTTTTTTTCCTCCATTGCTATTTTTTCTACCTAACACCTTTCTACTTTCTACTTCCTACTTTAAATAAAACTACCTAAATTTTCTTTTTTAAGTCCGATAAACTTTATTGTTTCTTTGTCTTTGTATACTTCAATTAACTCTTCTTTATAAACATCTCTACCACCAAGGCCACATATGTAATTGTTCACTACAGGTAATTTGTTACCATTATTACTTGCTTCAATATATAATGAAGAAACCACATCTTCAAACAATGGTCCTTTAGAACCTAACGAAATACATTTTTCTAATACTATAACTCTTTTTGTTTTCAACAAAATTTTTACAATTTCGTTTGGAAAAGGACGATAAGATATAATTCTTACAAGACCTACTTTTTGATTTTGTTGTCTTAACTCATCAACTACTTCTTTAACTAATCCTGCAATTGACCCCATTGTAACAAAAACTGTTTCAGCATCTTCAGTTTTATATTCTTCAAACAACCCGTACGATTTTCTTCCAAAAAGTTTTGTAAACTCTTCTGCTACTTCAACAATTTTTTTCTTAACATCGTTATTTAAAGTTTCCTGTATTGCATATCTTGTTTCAAGATACCATTCAGGACCAACTAATGGTCCTAAAGTTAAAGGATTGTTGACATCAAGTTTATACGGTGGATTATATGGAGGTAAAAACTTATCAACTAAATCTTGTGGTGGGATTTCTACAGGTTCGTATCCATGGCTTAGTATATACCCATCTATATTTACTATACAAGGCAACATAATATTAGGATCTTCAGCAATTTTAAACGCTTGGACATGTAAATCACATGCTTCTTGAATTGTTTCAGCAAACAACAAAATCAATCCAGCATCTCTTAATGTAACAATATCTTGTTGATCATTCCATATATTTATCGGTGCGGAAACAGCTCTGTTAACACAACACATTACAACAGGTAATCTCATCCCAGCTGCGTTAAACAAAACCTCAGCCATAAGCAGAAGACCTTGAGACGAAGTTGAGGAATACACTCTTACCCCAGTAGCAGACGCGCCTAATACACAACTTGCAGCAGAATGTTCTGATTCAACATTGACAAATTCTGCTTTAAGTTTACCATTAGCAACTAATGAGGCAAGTTCTTCTACGATATGTGTTTGAGGTGTTATTGGATAAGCAGAAACTACGGCAGGTTTACAGTTAGCAACAGATCTTGCAATAGCTACCGCTCCTTCTATAAATTCTTTCATAATTTTTCTCCTAAAATTAGTTTATAGTTCATAGTTTATCCCGCAATTTGCGTGATAAACTATTCCTGCTCCATTATTATATCATTCACAGGACAAATATTTGCACAAATACCACAACCTTTACAATAATCAAGGTCAACATTGTATTCTTTTTTACTACCACTTATACATCCTTCAGGACAGGACAAATAACATTGTCTACATCCGGTACAGTTTTGATGCAAAAATTTAGGTCTTTTTTTTACTCTCCAAGAACCTGTTTTATTATTTAACCCTGTTGCTGGAATTAATATAATTTTAGCAAACATAAATTTACTCCTTTTAATGTTTATAAAACTTTATTTTTTATTTTCAGAAGCCCATTTGTAACCAACTTCTGCAAGTTTTAAATTCATATTTAATGTATCACCTTTGAAACGTTCTTTCATTGATTCATATAACATATTAATATCAACAATGTTTGTTAAAGCACATAAAGTACCTAAAAGTACAGTATTTGCAAAAATTTTCCCAATAGTTTTTAAAGACAGATCGTTCGCTGGAACACAGACAATCTTTTTCCCATTTTTAGAAGAAATCTTTTCTTCAGAATTTACTATAATAACACCATCTTGTTTTGTTAAATTTTCAACATTTTGACTTTTAAACAATGTTCCATCTACAACAATAGAATAATCAGCAGATTTTATCCTTGTTCTTACTCTTATTGGTTTATCATCATATCTTAAAAACGCGTTCATTGGCGCACCCATACGTGCAGCACCAAAATGTGGAAATGCATACGCATATAAACCTGATTTAACAATAGCAGAACCTAAAACTTGTGCAGTAGTGATTGCTCCCTGTCCTGCACGTGCAAAAATTATTATTTCTTTCATATATAATATATCCTCCAAAAGTTTTTTAAAAAAAACTTTATTCAATTTTAATAGCTTCAGTAGGACAATTTTTTGCTGCTTCTTTAACTTGTTCTTCATATTCTGCAGGAACATTTTCTGTTTTTACTACAGCAGAATCTTCCCCCATTTCAAACACTTCAGGACAAGTGTCAGCACACAATCCACATGCTGTACATAAATCTTTATCTATTCTTACTTTCATTTTTATTCCCTCCTTATACTTCTGTTTTAACTCCTAAAAATTTTTTTCAAAAAAATTAGATGTTGTTTTACAAAATCTAAATTATGTTGTCAATATAATTCCCAAATATTTTTTTATAACATTTTTTGGTAAATAATCTTCAATACAAAATTTGTCAGATAAAGATTTATTGTAATCAAACCTTCCTTCAAACGAATATATTTCAAAAATTTTGTTAACAAACTCTCTAACAACTTCTTCTCTTTTTTGATGTAAAGAAACAACAAAGTTTGTATTCAGTATTTTTGCAACACCTTCAACTTTTGTTGATATCACTGGTTTTTTAAGAACCACTGATTCCAACACAACATTTGGTGCCCCTTCCCAATACGAAGTTAACAAAAACAAATCACAAGTGTTTATATAATCGTAAACATTTTTTTTATAACCTAAAAATTTGATATTGTTTTCAACATTTAACCTTTTAGCACATTCTAACAACTTACCATATTCTTCCCCATCACCTATTATCACAAAAATATATTTTCGTTTACAACTTTTACTTTTGACTTTATCAGTAAAACTTTTTACTATATCAACCAAAAGGTCAAACCCTTTTTGTTTATGTAACCGTCCTACTGAAAGGACAAAAAAATCTTTCTCACCTATTCCTAATTCTTTTCTCACCTCAGTTTTACTTAACCCAATTTTTATTTCGTTCGGCTCTATAACATTTGGCACAACTACAACTTTATTTTGTTGTACTTTTTGTGTTTTTATAACAAATTCTTTTAACTCGTCAGAATTAACAAAAATTTTGTCCACTAAAAAATTTGTAAATTTTAACAACTTTAATTGCCACAACTTTTGTTTTTCAGCAACACGTTCTGAACAAAAAACCTTTGTTTTTGGTAAAAAAATTTTTATCACACGTGCTAAAATATTTGCTTGGAACAAAAAACTGTGGACAATTTTTGGTCGGTATTTTATACAAACAAAAATAAATTTTATGATACTATAAGGAAGGAAAAATAAAAAAATAAAAGAAAAATTTTTTGGTAAACCTAAATCATATACTTTTATTCCTAAACTTACAATTTTATTTCTATACCTACCACATTTTTTCAAAGATACAACAATAATATCCCAACCAAAATTTTCTTTTATTTCTTTAATAATATAATAAAGATTTTTCTGGGTCCCACCATAATCAAGCGAAGTTATAAAATAAACAATTTTATTTTTTTGATTCCACACGTTCAACATATTCTCCTGTCCTTGTATCTATTTTTACAACATCGCCTATTTCTACAAACAACGGAACTAAAACTTCAACACCAGTTTCTAAAGTTGCTGGTTTCATAACATTACTAACGCTATCACCTCTTATACCAGGTACAGTATGAACAACTTTAAGTTCAACATTGAAAGGAAGTTCAATACCTAAAAATTCATCATTTAGATACAACCCTTCAACTTCAACACCTTCTTTTAAAAACTTTACTGATTCACCAATTTGTTGTTTTGGAATACTAATTTCTTCAAATGTTTCCATATCCATAAACACTAAATTATCTCCTGCTTGATACATATACTGTTTCTTTTTTCTAACAAGGTCAACTGCTTCAAATTTCTCACCTGATTTAAAAGTTCGTTCAATAATACTACCAGTACGAACATTTCTTAACTTTGTTCTCATCACAGCACCACCTTTACCTGGTTTATGATGTTGATACCATACAATTATATATATCTCATTATCAACTTTTATACACAAACCATATCTAAATTCAGACGTATCTACAGTAACCATCTTCATCAACCTCCTTTTTAGCAAAGTTTTGTTAGATTTTTTATCATCTATATAAACTTTTATAAAATATTCAAGAGTTGCCAACAACAAAATATGTGTACGAACTTATGTTCTAATGTGTTGATATGCTTTTATTAATTCCCTTTTAGACAGATTTGAATATAACAAGTTCTGTAATTATACCGCCATTAGTTGATAGTTGCTTGTTACTAACTACGAGTAATAATCACAGGATAATAAAATTTTGTGGTTATTAAATTTTATTTCAAAAATATATATGGAAAGATACACCTAAATTTAATCCTTGTCCAAAAGTTGTTATAATTGTAGAATTATCGTTTGCATTTGGTGCTGATTGTCCTTCAAGAACTAATCCAATACCTAATGGTATTTCAAAAGAAAAGTTTTTATATACAAAAATCTCAGGTATCAATCCTACAGAAACATAAAAATTTGTTCTTGAACGATCTCTTTGATGAGTATCATCTATAATAGTGCCGACTTCAAAAAACTTTTCTACTCTGACTTTTTCAAAACTTATAAACTTCCCTCTTACTCTTAAACCTAATCTCAAATCTAATTCTTCGTTATCATCATTTGTTCTTTTTGCTTGATAATATAAACCAGTCAATACTTGTAATGTTGTATTTTGAGTATAAAATTTTTTAAAAGATAAAGCGTTATAAAAATTTTCATAGCCGACAGCATCAAACAACTGTTCAGCAAAAATCTTCGTCGTAAAAACATTTATTACAAAGAACAAAGTTGTGATATATAACAACTTTTTCATACACACACCCTCCTTTTTGTTGAAATTTTAATAAAAAGTTTGTATAGTATACAAAATTATATAAAAAATGTCAATAGATATAACCTTTGATTAGCTTTAATGAAAGACCAAAGACCTTTATCTATTATTTATAAAATTTTGTTTATATTCACTATTTCTTTAAGTATATGTATATTTTCTTCTTCGTATTTTATTTTTAACACAATCAAAAAAAACTTATGGTTAAACTTTAAATCTCGTTCTGAAAAAGTAATTGAAGATTTAAAATATGCAGTTTATCCTACAATAGATTTACTAAAAATAAAGAAATTGTTTTCTGAACTAACTTATGATCCTAACATATATTATATCGCAATATTTACTGAAGAAGGACATATGCTTTACAACTATACAAACCCGTATAAAAAATTTGTTTTAGTTAATCTACCAACACAAAAAGAAATAAAAACTAAAAAAGTAAAATTAAAACTATTCATTTATACCAAAATTAAAGATAAAATAACAATAAAACCATTCAATTTCTCACCTTTATTACTTTTTTCTAATCAAACAGCACAAAATGTTGTCAGCGAGGTTACTATACCAATTTTTGTTAAAGAAAAAAGTTTAGGTATAATAAAACTTGGTTATGTTGGAGAATATCTTTTATCATCTTTAAAAGAGGCATATACTATAATTTTGATAGTTTCAATTAGTATATTTTTAGTTTCAATAATTTTTTCTTATATCTTTTTAAGAAAACAAATAAAACCAATTACAATTCTTTCTTCTATTGTTGAAAAGATAGGTAATGGAGATATAAACGTTTCAGTACCTTTGTTTTATAATTCTTATGAAGTATACATGCTTTCATCAAGAATGATGCATATGTTATGGGGATTAAGAGAAAGAGAATATATAAAAACAATATTTGGTAAATTTATAGACAAAAAGTTAGCAGAAAAAATTTTATCTGACAAAGATATTACAAAAGGTAAGAAGAAAAATGTTACTATTTTGTATATAGACATGCGTGATTTTACAAAATTTACTGAAGAAAATTCGCCAGAAGAAGTTGTTTCTACATTAAATGAATTTTTTACTATAGCTGTAAATTCTATAACAAACTACGGCGGAATAATAGACAAATTTATTGGCGATGCTATCTTAGCATTATTTGGTGCAATAGAAGAAGCTGGCGATGAACCAGAGAAAGCAGTTTCTGCAGCAAAAGAATTTATTAATAAACTTGAAGAATTTAACAAAAAAAGGGCTCAACAATCAAAACCAGAGATCAAAGTAGGTGTTACTATACATATAGGCGAAGTCATAGTTGGCAACATTGGTAGTGAAGAAAAACAAGAATTTACAGTTGTAGGTGATGCAGTAAATACTGCTTCCCGTATGCAACTCTATAACAGACAATTCAATTTACCATTGCTGATAAGTAAAGAAATTGCAGAAAGGTTAGACAAAAACAAGTTTAAAACAAAATTTATTTCTTCTGTTTCAATCAGAGGTAAGAAATCTGCTGTTGATTTGTATACAGTTGAAGATTAGTTTTATTTATATAGTGGCTCTCTACATACAGGACAGAACCTTTCTCCTTCCATAACCTCAGCACCACAGTTTGGACATATTATTGTTTTCTTTTCTTTTTGTTCTTCTTGAAGTTTTTCTACTACAAAGAAAGATTTTATCTCTGAATCAAGTTTGTTGCCTTTTTTATCTAAGCAAGTAATCATAAAGTTATATTTCCCCTGTGAAATATATTTCCCAGTTTCGTCTTTTAAATCCCAGGTAATTTGTTCTCTTTGATTAGTTGAGAGGAACTTTTTAACAACACGTTGTTTATTATCAAACACTAAAAGTTGCCATCCTTCTATATTAACATCAGTTGATATCTCAACATCAAAATTTATAGTTTTATCATTTTTAGTGATTCTATCCTTAGATACAGAAAGTTTAATTTTTGCTTGTTGGACAGATTTTTTAATTTCTTCTTCAACTTTTTGTTCAGTAGAAACTTTTTGTTTAATTTCAACAACTTCTTGTTTTTGTTGTTCTACTGAAAAATCTAATACAAGATTGACATAATGGTCACCTATGGTTGAGGAAAGTTGTGATATAGGATAAGCAAAAGTATAGTTAAATTGTAAATAAGCAAAATTTATTAAAAACTTATATCCTATACCTAAAGCAAAGAAACCTGATTGTTTATCAGTATAGTTTATCCCACCTCTTATAGACAATCCTTCATTAACAAAATTTTTTTCTATACCTAAAGAACCAGAAATTAAGTTTTCAGAATAATTTATATCACAACCACTTATAAAATCTTTCAAAGGGCTGAACCCTATACCAAACTTTATTCTTAATGGTAATACTTCTTCAACATTAGGGTCTATAGAAACTCTTGGTTGTATAACATCAAAAACAGAAAAACCTAATCTAAACTTATCTGATAACTTAACTAAAGTGGCAAAATCTAAAGAAAAACTATTTTGTTGATTACCATAAATTGAAAACAAAGAAGTGTTAGTAATATCTTCAAAATTTAAGTATTGTAAAGACAACAATTTTAGGTTTAATCCAGTAAAAAATTTTTTAGATACAGATTTAGATATAGAAAACACTACGCTATTTTCTTGATACAAATCTGATACAGTATAATTAACATATCCTAACCCTAATGACAAAATTTTCTTTATTGGATAACAGAAATTTAACATACCAGCAGCTAAACTTCCTTCAGTAAGTCCGGCCCATAAAGTTTGATATCCTAACAACAACTGTGGCTTCTGTAATGTATCCAATCCAGCTGGGTTATATAAAATAGAATCCACACTATCAGCTATACCAACAAAAGTATCTCCTAACGCTTTTGTTCTACTAGTAAACATATACTCAGAAAATGAAGAATAAGCATAAAAACATAAAACCAATAAAAAAATTAAACACAAAAATTTTTTTCTCATTTAGCTACAATTATTACTCCTGTTATAGTTTTATTTTTTAACTTAATTTCGTATATATAAGTCCCTTGTGGGACAAAATTGCCATTATCATCTTTTCCATCCCAGCTGTAAATAAAGTCTTTTTGTAAAACTGTCACACCATCTTTTATTAAACTTCCTCTTATATCATAGATTCTAAACGAAACAACTTCTTGTTGTTGCGGGTTTGATAAATAAAACTTTAATTCATTATATTGAGGATCATTATGTTGTGGAGCAAAGATTTTTGTCGGATAAATTTTATCTAATTTTGTCTCAGCAGTAGTTTCTTTTGTTTCAGCAATAGAATACAACCCTGTATTCAAAACTTTTGCAGTTATAGAATTATTAGAATATGTTCTTGTTAATGAAGTAATTCTTACAATATCTTTGTTATTCATCCACCAATATACTGACAACTTGTCTATATTATAACTTCTTATATAAAAAGTTATTTCAAATTCTTTATTAAAACTGTTTATATTTGAAAACTCAAAATTTGTATATTTTGCTAACTTAACTTCATAGGATTCGATATATCCTTCTTTGTTTATTTTGTTAAAATAAACAATGTAATCTTCAGGATAGCCATTTTGGATTTTATAAAAAACTTTAGTTATCTCTTTTGGTATTTTTACTTCTACTGTTCTTTCAAAATTAAATGGTACAAAAATAACATTTTGTTGAGTATCAACAAACATCACAGCTTTACTTTCGACACCTTTAGAGTTGAGAGATTTTACAGTGTAGTAATAAACAATGTTTGGATTTAAATTCTCATCTTTAAATTCTAACACATTTGCTGTGGTTGAGGCAACGTAAACTAAGGCATCTATCGTTTTACTACTTCTATAAATTTTGTATCCAACAATATCATCAGCAGGTGTGCCATCTTCATTCTGTGTAACTTCACTCCAGAATAAAACTATAGATGTTTCAGAAAATCTCGTAAGTTTTATACCAGCAACAAACTTAGGAAATTTTTGTGGTGCAGATATGAATATAGAAAATTTTTGAGATATTTCTGAAGGATTCTTATAATCGTCATATGCACGAATGTATCTATAGACAGTCGCTCCATATTGTAAATTAGAAATTTTAGTTTGTAAAATATCACCAGGTTGTGCAACTGTAGTTATTACAACTTTATATTCTGCTAAATCCCAAGTATATAAAGGATTATATGTATATCTGTTTTCGTATTTACCATTAAAAGTTTTCTCAGAACCATTATCACCAACTGACTGCCAACTTATTATTACTTCATTTTGTCCCTCAGACGATGTTAAATTTAAATTAGAAACTTTAGACGGAGGAACTTCATCGTAAGTTCCACTATTATAACTGATTTCTTCAGATTTTACACCATTTTTGTTATATGCCCAAAGTTTAAAATACACATTCATATCAGGTTCAAAGGTAAAAATTAAATTATCCAAATCAGTGATTTTGAAATTATCTTCTATATCTTTAACTTTTATATATTCTACATTATCTGTTGACACATATATTGCATACAAAGTATACTCAGGGTTTGAGTTAGAACTGAATAATAGTTTGCATTGGTCTGAAGAAATATATACAAGTTGTACTTCAGATGGTGGGTTTGCAAATGTATAAACAGTACTACTTATATAAGTAGGTTGGCTGTCACCAGCTTCATTAGAAACAATTATATAACTTACTTGAGACGAAGTATTTGGAGTAAGACCTGTTTGCAGCCAACTTCCTTGTGGTTGAACTTCTTGAAGTTCTTGTTCGACAATAATCCCGCCTGTTGCAGAATAAATTTTGAACTTTGTTATATTTAAACAAACATTTTCCCAACTAAAAAGTATACTCGTTGTACTTAAAGCAGTAGCAGTAAAATTTTTTACTGGTTGTGGTTTAGCAAAATATGGAGTTGTAGAGACAACAACACCATTACTCTCTAAAACAAGTGGTGGTTGGTCAACTACAGTTATTTTAAAATAATACAACACATTATTTTCTAAATTTGATATTACTAAAGTTGTATTAGTTGTTTCTTCTACAACAAAACTATCATCCCATAATGTAGCTGATGTTGAATCACAATAAATCCTAAAGAAACTAAAATCTTTTGGTTTGTTATTGTATTCCCAAGTAAGTGTAACTTCTCTGTTTGAAGCAAATGCTTTAAGATTTGATACATCAGGTGGAACTTCGTCAAAAGCTACTGCAAAATTTTGTTGGTTAGCATTTATTCTACTCCAACTACCTCTTAATCCATCAGAATTTTCTGCTTTTATAGCAAAATAATAAGTTACACCAGGGACTAAGCCGGAAACAAGTAGTATTTCTTTACTTCCAGCAGGTTTTGGTGTTGGAATTGTTATAGATACAAGTTGAGTTAAATCCAATGCGTTATCAAAATCAGTATCATTTTCTATTTTTGAAATAGAAGAAACTTTTATTATATATCTTGTAGCCTGACCTACAAAACCATTTTCACCAACTGCAGTCCAGTTTAATCTTATCTCAGATTCTTTTATACCAACAAAAAATCCTTCTGCTGTTAAATCTGTAATAGGAGCTGGAGCAACAAGAGGAATATTAACCTGTGCTACATTAGATATCGTAGACCAGTTGTTCTCATCATCTCTTAACCATATAACAAAATAATATGTAACACCAACTCTAAGATTTTTAATAACATATGTTTGTTGAGAACCTTGAAGAACATCTGTTGAAAAAACAATCTCGTATTTATTTTGTATGTCAGACCATGTACTTGTTGTCCAGAAATTAGGATCTGAGGTATTATATGAAGAATATCTTATTCTATATTGCCCACCGAATATATCACCAGTTGAACCATCATCACCAGTTGCTGTCCAAGAAAGAGATATTGTATTTGTAGAAACAGCAGTTGCTGAAAGATCATTTATAGCAGTAGGCGGAGTTGAATCAGGTAGGACATAATTTTTAAACGCTACTGCAAAAAAACTCTGGTGTGGATTTGTAGTTTTTGAAAGGCCAGTGGTTAATTCTTGTTTTGAACCAAATTGATGTGTATATAAATCAAAATCCCAGAAGTTTAAAGTAGCGCCTGTATTTGCTAAAACTTGTATACTACCAGATGCAGTACCAACAATACGAGTCAAAGTTTTTAAATAAACACTATTGTATGAAATTCCATTAGTCCCACTCACAGGATAGAGCTCAACATAACTTGACCCGTTCCACCGTTTAGCTAACAAACCTGATTGAGAATAACTTACACCTGATTGTACCCAAGAAACAATAAGATAATGCCCTTCATGACCACTTAACAACTCCCAGTCAGCATCAATTTGGTAATAACCAGCATTACCACCATTTGAATTAAGAGTAACTTCTGAACCAAAAGAATTAGAATCTCCATTCCACATTATAGTTCGTGTATTGCCTGAACCTTGGATGTTGTAGGTAAGCAAGATATTATCTCCATTAGGGTATGGTTTTGCAGAAATATGATTTGATGCTGAAGCACCACTTATAATCGCACTTGACCAAGAAGTACCATCCCATACTTTTGCACGAAGGCCATTATTGTTATAAAAAACGACACCATCATCAGAATTTGTTTCAAACGCCACAGTAACTCCTTCTCTCGCATCACTATCTGCAACAGAACCATTCAAAATAATAGTGTTGTAATCCGATACAAACTCTCGTATTGCTCCGCTTGAAACCCATACACTTGCAAACGCCCATCTATCATCTTTGTTTTGATAAACCATAATAACTTCGTTTCTTGAAGATTTTGATGCAGCAAGTGTAACCCAGCATGGTGGTTTCCCATTATTATGTAAATTACCAACATCTCTAACATTTTCCCAAAAATATCCGTTCCATATAGTATACTTCAATGCTGTAGTCCCTTCTGAATAAACAATCATTGCTTCACCATTTTTTGTGTAAACAACATCAAACCATCTATTTGTTGTATCACCACATGATCTTATTATCCTCGGTGTTTCAGCCCAACCTCCTACAGAAGTCCATGTTGAACAATATAAAGTACCATTGTTATCCAATGCTAAAACAATAACTTCTGACCTATTTGGACATGCATCTGCGCGAATAAAATTTATTGGCGTAGTGATACCAGGAACTGCTTGCTCATCACCTAAACCATTCTGACTATCATAAATTCTATATTTTAACCCGTCTGATTCACCATATAAAACCATACCTGTAGGTGCTGCAAAAACTTTTGTAGAAAAGAATAATAAAATGAGTAATAAAATATATTTTTTTTGATATTTCATACAAAATTTATTATAAAAAAATTTTTAACTTAAACCTTAAGTTATATAATATTAATAACACATTTTTAACTAAATGTCAACATATTTTTAAAAAATTTTTTTAATACATCAAAACAATCGTACCTTTGTTTTCTTTACCATCTTGAGTTGTTTATTTATACAAATATACTCCGGCTGGGAGAAGTTTGCCATTATTGTCTTTCCCATACCAAAATTTGTAAATAAGCTGTAAAATTTCTTGCCCATCTTTTGAGTATATCACAATTTTTGTAGCATTTGCTGAGAAATATACAACATCGTTTTTGTTATCATTGTTAGGTGTGAGCAACAAAACTTTTTTATTTTGTTGTATTTGTTGATTAGTATTACTATTTTGATTATTATCTTGGTCCTGTTGTTGTGATGAAGAATTATATATTGTGATAGGTATAGATATTTGTGATACTTGCCCACTATTGTCTTTTACTGAGATTAACAGATTATAATTCCCATTGCTATAATTTTTGGTATTAAGTGTTAAGTTATAACTATAAGTTGTTTGATTGTTAAAATTTATTTTTGTAACAACCTGCTCGTTTAAATAAACAGATGCTGAATCTAACCCTTTATCATCTGAAAAATAGATGTCTATTGTTACAATATCAGATAATGTTTATGGAATGTTAGAGATAATTGTTGCATTTGGTAGTTCATCACCTTGAACATTAACTATTTTAACATTTATTTGTTTAACAACTTCTGTGGATGAAGAAACACCAACTGCTTTAAGGATATAGTCACCATTAGGATACAATGTAGTATCTAACACAAAATAAAAGTTTACAGAACCTGATTTTGAAGAAACCAAATTATCATTAAGATAAACTCTGACCGTAGTTATATCTTGTGAAGTTTGAATATAAACAGTTGTCTGTCTGGACAAAGTTGAATTGTCTGAAGGAAAAACTATATTTAAAAATGTTTGATTTTGTTGTGTTTGATTGTTTACATAAACACTAATAATTTTTTGTCCTGTTTGGTTTGCTGTATCATAAGCTAAAACTTTTATTGTATAAGTTGAATTTTGTAAACTTGTTGTCTCCCATTGGTTCGATATTTTATTTGTTATAACTTCAAAAACTTTGTTGTTGTTTATATAAAGTTCCATTTTTGTGATACCTTTGTCATCAGTAGCATTTGCTTGAATTAAAACAACACCAGAAACAGTAACACTATTTTGTGGTGAAGTTATGTTTACTGTGGGTGGTCTATCAGAAGAAGATGTTGTAGTTGTAGAAATAAATGGAGCAAGGTATGGTCTTAAAACTTCCATCTTCCATTCGTGCACTGTAACCCAGTCATCTTGTAGTATACCACCAGTATCACCTGAGTTAGGGTTAAAACACTAAAAAATCCATGAGTATTTTGAACCCATATATTTCATAAATTCTGTAAACCAAGTATAAGCAATAGTGTTTGTTCTATCTTTGATTCCAAACTCGCCTACTAAAACATGACCTATGTTTTCATCGTATATAAATCCGAAATGGTTATACCATATATTAGGCATATTATTTGGAAAATTTGGGTTGCTAAACCATGATTGGTTATAAACATCAGGTCCGTATTCGTGCGGAGAATAAACAAGTTTCTCAGGTTTTATAAGATTAATTGGTCTTGTTCTTAAACCAGATAAATTCCCTCCCCACCAGTAGTAATCTTTCTGATATTGTTCTACACCTTCAACTATTATCAACCAGTCAGGATTTACTTGTAATATAGCATTGCCACAACGTTCAGCAGCTGCTGCCCAATCAGTATCGCCATAACCAGGTACATTATATCCCCAGCTTGCTGGTGGTTTCATCCCTTGACCTGTGTTTCCATGTGGTTCGTTGTTTAAATCAGCACCAACTATTGTTGGATTGCCTTTATATCTTTCTGCTAAAAAACCCAATCAGCAATCCATTGTTCTTCAGAAAAATCCTGTGTGTACCACAAAGTTTCGTTGATATATCCATCAGCTTTTCTTGAATGGTTATCAAGAATTATTTTTAATCCCAGTTTACCTGCTTCTTCAACAATTTTATCTAAAATTTGTAATGGTGTTAACCCATCTAAATCCAAATTAATCCCAGTAAACCCTTCTGGTGCTTGTGGATAAAGTTTTATACCTTTTTGTTGAGCATATGCATTATTACCATAAGCATTTATTTGTATCCCTGTAGGTGCTAAAGCTCTTAACATAGCATTACAACAAGGTATTCTTATATAATTAAACCCTAAATCTTTTATTTGCATAAGAATACTTTTATAATCTCTAGCCCAAAGCCCATGTGGACAATAATTATTTGTCTCAAACCCAAACCAGTTCACACCTGTTAGTCTAACTTCATTCCCTGCTTCATCATATAACTTGTTTCCAACAACATGTAAAAAACTACTGTAAGAAATTGTTGTAAAAATAAACAATGATATTATAAAAAATTTTTTACTTAACTTAATTTATAATCTCCTTCATAAAACATACTATAATATCCATATTCTAAAGCAATAGCAATTTGTTGCCAAGTTCTATGATATTTATATTTTGGTGCAGGATTTTTAGGTCCGTAAGGTCCTTTTGGCGGTAAAGATTCACCATAGTCTGGCCGTGTTTCATGTGTTTCATAAAATTTAGATTTTTCATTTATTTCTTTTCCCCAAGGCATAATTTTTTTGTTCCTTTAGGCATAGTAACTGTTTGTGACCAAAATCTTTCATAATCAGCACGTTCTTCTTCTGCTGCAATACCTATGTTGTCCCTGTATTTTTTCCATACAATATCTAATATTTTTTTTTGCTAACTCTTTTGCTTCAGGAACACCTTTTTTATTCCATTTTTCGTTAGCTTTATCCCAGAAGATTAAACATTTAACAAACGCGCCTATTAATCCTATATCTTTCCCATAACCTTTTATTATACATTCTAAATCTTTTGGTTTGTGATCTGCAGAACCTTCCCAATCAATACCTACTGGTATTTCTATATCATCATTAGTAAGTTTTGTATTAGGAATTGCCCATTTTTCTAACCAATCTTTACATATATTATATGCTTTTTTATCACCAGAAGCATAATAGTATTGGAACATTGTTTCCATAAGCCAATACTGCCAACCTGACCATGTATTACTTGGCGGGTCAAGATATACTGGATGTTGACAATACTGCATACCATAAAATGGTCCATTTGGTCGTTCCCAATCGTTTATCACACCACCACCTATCGCACCATTTATTCCTTGACAAAATTCTATAAGTTCAAGTTGCCTTTTTAGAGATTTGTCCCAATCATCAACACCTATCTTAGCAAGATAATATGCACCAAGTGGATTTTGATATCCACAATGTGCTTGGCTACAACCTATCCTCCAAGCCCAGTTTTCGTTTAATGATGCACCCCAAGATACATACCACGAAATTAAATAATGACAACTTTCATATCCTTTCCCAGGAGTATGTCCTGCACCAATTTTTTTAAAGTATTTATCAAACATACAATATCTTAACCAATCTCCCATTTCATACATTTTGTCTCTGTATACAGAAATTTTGCAATAGTTTAACTTTTTTGCAAACTCGTAAGCCCACTACATTGCTTGTGCTAAACGTGCTTCTGCATCAGGAGCTGAAGTGTGTCTACATTGTGTAGCATTTGATTGAACAAATAAGTCAACAAATCCTTGTGGTTTATTTGGATATCTTTCAATAGACGGATGTGGTATTGTCTCCCAGGTTGATTCATTAGGACCTCTCTGGAAAAGATTTACTAAAACAGCTCTTTTTCTACCGCCAGCATATTTACTGAAACCATACTAGTCGTCAACATCTATCAACCAATGCATCAAATACATTTCATAACCATATCTTGCAGTAACACCTGACAACGGATCTTGCCCAATTGGTTCTGCGTAAATTACAACAGCTGGATATTTATATGGTTCATCATATTCTGGAACATAAGATGCAGGTTTATCAAAACTGTAATAATTCATATTCGGTTGTTCTTTTTTTTTATCTGGAATAAAATACTTTTCCATTACTTCACATGATTTTTCAAACGGTTTCCAATCGTTTGTAAAATACGCATACATAGCTTCTAACCAGATTAAAAACGACATTGCCTCACTTGTTGAATGATGACCATAATCATGTGCTTCAATTATTAGTTTTTCAACACTGTGATATGGAATTGTTTCAATTGATAAATAACCTGATTTGGGATCATGTATTTTTCCCCAAATCCACATAAATTTTTCTTTATAAGAATACTCTCTTTCTTTTTCTACAGAAAGTGTAACATCTTTACTTAATGCTATATTGACCAATACTAAAATAGAACCAAGTATTGTTATTATTTTTTATTCATAATTTAGCTCCTGTTTTAGTTAACTTTAGTTAACTAGTTTATAACCAAAAGTTTGTAGTTTAAAACTTTTCTTATTCAAAATGTTGTTTTGCTAGATACATACAATCTATACTTTTTGAAAAATCTTTTTTTACTTTTAAACAATATAAAGAATATGGTTTTGCTGATACAAGAACATCTTTGTTGTTAGGTGAAAAATTTAGTTTTATCTTTAACTCAGCAGGATTTTTGTTTATCAACATCACTATATAATTCTCGCCATCATCTGCTGCATATGTAAATACTTCATACAAAGACGATTCTGTCTCTAAAATATCTCCATAAAAATTGTTTGAGAAAAGTTTAAAAACATAATAAATACTATTAACTTCGTCCGATTCGTTTATCATTCCCATCCCACCTTCATAATCGTTTAAACAAAATTGCATAAAATAGTCAACTCCATATTTTGCTGCTGCTCCAATAACATCTGCGATAAAAAGTGGTCTTAATACATCAGGATAATTAATCCTTGATGTAGAGTCAACATTGAATTCTGTTAAAGCAAGTTGTAAATATGGATTATATTTTGATATCCATTCGTTGAACCTTGGGAAAACTCTTGTTGGGATACCTCTTACTTGGTTAAAATCATAATAATTTATATAATTTTCATCCCAAAATGTTTTTGTAGATTCTAACATCTTTGGCAATCCTTGTGGAATAAAATCCTTCGGATCTTCCCAATTGATCCTAAATCTTGGATATATATATGAAAAGATAAAACATCAATAAGTTTGTATCCTTTAGGATTTTTTTTCTTGTCCTGTTCAAAATCAACACATTTTTTTATTAACCAATCTATTGCTGAATCAAACTTATAATAATTTGTATCTCCATAAGTGCCCCAATCTATCCATGATGTACATATTGCTGGAGCAAAAATTATAAGTTGTGTGTTAGGGTCAATTTTTTGTTGTTCTTCCCTCATAGCAATAACATATTTTTTAAGTTTTTCAAAATATTTATCTACACTCATTGGTTCTTTAACAACATCTTTATGAGTAAAATGCCATATAAATGTTTCATTATCCATTTCAAACATTAAAACATTATATTTTTTAATACTATTAAGATATCTTACAAGTTCCAGCTGATTTTTCATCTATACAGTATTCAAACTCATCATTATTTTTATCATTCGGTGCATAACCTAACATATTTATTTGTATCAATGGTTCTGCTCCTACTTCTCTACAATAATTAACAAATTCGTCAATAGAAGGTATCTGATATACATAAGGTTCTCCAATAGAAGTATCTTTATATCTTAAAGTTCTCCAGTTATACCTACTCATTATATTACCACCAGATCTTATAACTTTTAAATTTAAAGATTTTACTAAATCTTTATCAGGAAAACCACATAACCACATACCCCAGTTTGTACCATAAAAATACTTTGGTACTTTTGCATGTTTGTTTTTGTATGGTACTATAAATTTTTTGTCAGTATAAATTTTTATAACACCATCAGAAGCAACAGATTTTTTATCGTCTAAAAAAGTCAATGTTTGAGTTGAAGGTTGAGCAGTTAATTTAGGAAGTTGACCTTTTGGTTTATCTTTATAAAAACTTATCTCTGCTATATAAATTTCACCTTTTTCACCAGAAGCACCTGGTTTTGAAAACTCAATACTTTTAAACCTGTTTAGTTCTAAATCGTTTTTATAACCAATATTTCTTGCTTTCCACCATCCTACGATCCTAAATTTATCAAATGGTATTGCAATATATTCCCATTGTGTACTTATTGTAACCACATATTGATTGTATTTGTTTATTTTTAAGTTTGAATCAGTTGTTAATAAGTTTACATTTACATATTCTTTTTGTTGTGAAGATTTTATTTTAAACTGAACTCCTTTATAAACAGAAATATCAACTTTTTTATCATAAACTTTACCAATAGTTGCATAACACCATTCCCACTTATCTGTTTTTTGTAAACTATAACTAAATTTAACACAATTTATACCATCACTACTGACAACTTCCATATTTGCAGTAGATGCACCACCACTGCCACTATCACCTACTACAAACCATCCTTTTAAAGTTTTATCTTTAAAATCTTCAACAATAAAATCTTGAGCAAAAATTGTAGATACTAAAACAAAAATTAAACTGAAATACAGATTTTTTTATAAATAAAAATTTACCTATTTTTTGAAATTTTTGAACTAATTTTTTTATAAAACAACTTGTAAAAAAACTATTGAATGAAATTTTTAATCAATAATTGTTTCATAAAAAAATAAAAACCTTTTGACATTATTTTTTTATTAATTTTTAGAACTTTGTCAATAGTGGCAAAAATTTTTCAAACTTATATTTACATGTTAATACAACTAATATTGCAAGTTAATACAAATTATATGTTGTTTGAATTGTAAAAATAATGTAAAAATATAAAAAAATGTAAAGACTAAACATAGCAATTAAACAAGATAGGCATCATATAGTAAAAAAGATTATTACACTCTTAAAGGGCTAATAGTATTTAAAATATCATGGTTTGTTTCTGCAATTTGTCTCGCTGTTATGAGAGCACTATGAAACATCTTTTTTTGTCATTGAGAGTGTTGACTTCACAAACCTGTAGCATTCTATATTCATTTGTAATTGCGAGCCCGCAATTTGCAGAAAGCAGCTACAATTTACTTCTTTTTTATATCAGCACAAGGTGCTGAAACTACTACTACTACACAAAATTCGAGGTAGTCGCAGTCCCGCGACTTGCGGGACTGTTTATCCTCAACACCGCAAAATGCGGGGTAGTTTCAGCGTCTTACGCTGCATATCTTTGTTCAGTAGAACAATACCACACTATACAGAACACTGAAAAATACCGTCAATAAGAAACCGCTGAACAACACAATTTTTTTGTCATTGCCATCCCGCAATTTGTCCCGCAACTTGCGGGATGGCAATCTATTTTTACAACGAGATTACTTCGTCGTCCCGCTGAAGAGAGACCACTCTTGCAATCAAAAAAATTTAGATCACCATATTTTTGTTTACCTAAAAAATACTTGTCATTTTATTTCAATATATATTACTCCGTAACTTTTTCTGTTATCACTTTGTTCTACGTAGTAGATATAAACTCCAGCCCTAAGTGGTTCACCATTAATTTTCCCATCCCATTTGCTATTTTCAGCAGAATATAAAAGTTTTCCTTTTTTATCAAAAATTTCTATTTTTTTAACATACTCGCCAAAATCTATAACTTCGTTTATATTGTTGTTGTCTAAAGTTAACAAAAATTTTTCTGGTATATTATCCACTACAAAGGTAATTAACTTAGATGCTGTTTGATTTTTTTATCATATACAAACACTTGCAGTGTATGTTCCTCTTCGCTGAACAACAAAGTGTTTAAATCAAATTCTATTGAAACATTTCTATTATTAACAAAATTTTTGTAGAGTATAATTTGTTATCTATATAAAACTCTATTTTTGAAATACCTATATCATCTGAAGCAACAACTGGTATTTTTATTTCACCACTTACTCTTTTACCTGATTCAAAATTAATTTCTAAGTTAGGTTCTAAATCTACATTTTGGATTTTAAAATTTCTTAAAACTTGTGATGTATTCCCTAATTTATCCTTAGCAATAATTCTTAAAATATAATCACCGTTTTCATAAAGTTTAGTATTAAAACTTATTTCTAAATTAGCGGTATCTATTGTACTTTTATAAAGTTCGTAAAAACCAGAAGTGAGAATTGAAAATTATAAGTATGATATATCATTTATATCTGAAGCAGTAATAGTTATTATTTTAATATTAGATAAAACTTCGTTTTCGTTTATGTTTGTACTAATAGTAGGTCCTGTATTATCAATTTTAACAAAAGTATAAAATGTAGATAATTGTCCTAAACTATCTTTTACTTTTAGCAGTATTGAATAATCTCCATCTTGATATTGTTTAGTATTAATAGTATAAGTTGAACTAAATACTTTCCCAGTTAAAGAAGCTGTGATTATTAAAATGTTGTTAACAAACAATTGTAAACTTTTAAGTTGTTTATCATCTTCTGCATAGATATAAACTTTTACATTACCTGAGACAACACCATTTGTTGAAGAGAAATTTAAATAACAACTTGGTGGTTGATCATTAGAATTGTTAAACACAACCACAGTTTGTGTTGAAGTAAAATTTGATACATTGTCATAAACTTCTATTTTTAAACTATGTTCTCCATCAGAAAAATTTGTAGTGTTTATATCAAAACTTGTTAAGTTTGTCTGTTGATACAAATTGTTATCAATATACACCTTTAATTCTTTGATACCAAAGTTATCTGTTGCACTAACACTAACATTTATTGTATCACTTATGATCTGTTCGTTGTATAAAGATACTGAGTTTATAACTGGTGGTGTGTTATCAATAAAGATTTTTATCTTAGCATAAGAGTTATTCAAAACTTTATCATAAACTCTAACACGAAGTGTGTATGTCCCATCAGAAACAGAATAGGTATTAAGAGTATAGCTAACAGATGCTGAAGAAAAATTTAAAGTTGAAGTACTTATCCTTGTTTCATTAAGATAGATCTCATAATATGACAACTTTATATTATCTTCACAGTAAAAATTCACATTTTGTGTTTTGTTTATAATTTGGTTATTTAAAGGAGTTGAGATACTTACCTTTGGTGGTGTATTATCAAATATGAGCGTCCTTGAGGTAGAAGTTGTTTGGCCAATTGTATCAAAAACAGTTATTGTTAAAACATGTTCTCCGTCAGAGAAATCTTTTGTGTTAATTGTAAATTGATAAGGTGAAGATGTATCTTCATAGTTTGTACTTTCAATCTGAAGTTGTACTTTTGAAATACATTTATCATCAGAACAATTTACTGATACTACAACTGTTCCTGAAACTATCTGGTTGTTATAAACTGAAACAGAGTTTATAGTTGGTGGATTATCTATATTGTCAAAATACAAAGTTATCTGTATTGACGAAGTTTGGTTTTGTGTATCATATGCTGTAGCTTTTAATTTATGTTCACCATCTGGATAACTCGTTGTATCCAAATTATAACTTCCTGAAGAACTATAAATTGTAGTAATTAGTTGATTGTCTAAATAAAGTTCTATTTTTGAGATACCTCTGTCATCTGATGATGTAAAATCTATAGTAATCGTACTAGAAACTGTGGTTCCATTTTGTAAAGAAGTTATAGATAAAGAAGGTGGTGAATCTACATTTTCAACATATACTTTGTATTGTTTTTCTGTATATAAATTATCAGTATCGTATGCTCTTATTTTAACAATATATTCACCATCTGAAAATTGTGTTGTGTTCCATGAAAACTGATATGGTGTAGATGTTTTTGTTTGTTGTAAAACACTACCAAGCCAAAATTCAACCTTAGTGATTCCGATATCATCTTCACCAGTAACATTAATTGTAACTGTCCCTTGATAAGTTGTTCCTTCAGTAAGACCTGAAACATAAATAGTTGGCGCTTCTTTTAAGTTATTTACTATAATCCAAGTAGTAGCAGTTCCTGACGAACCACTATTTTAATATCCTACAACTTTTATTGTATGTCCACCATCAGAAACTTCTGTTGTGTTAAATATCCAGGAATATGGTGAGGTAGTGTCTGTATTTTTGAGTACATTATCTACATAAAACTCTACTCTGTTAACACCATCAGATGAAGTAGCGTTTACTAAAACATTCGTACTTCCTTAAACAAAACTGCCAGAAGATGGTGAAACTATATACACACTTATTGACCCTGTTGAAAGTTCCCACAAGTTTGGAAAATTACCAGTTACTACTAACAATGTTAAAACTCTTAAAGAACAATTATAGTAGTTATCAGATGAAAACGAAGCTAATCTTGAATACAAACTATTAAGCCATGTCTGTAAAGAACTATCAACCATAGCTCCTACTGTGAAAGGTCCTACAAAAGCAGCATTGTTCCATTGACCTATTACACTACCATTAAGTTGATATCCATCTTTTATATTTGATGGTGTTCCACCTGTTTGAGAGTAAATCCAGTTAGACAATTTTTTAAGATGGTTATATGCAGCAGTGGTGTCATACTATAAATAATCAAGGCCATACCGCCATGGAAACCTACACGCATCGTATTTATAATCATATGAATACCCACTAGCTTGTTGCCCATTTGCTTGACACCAGTCAGGGACTAAACCTGTATTGTACGAATTATAAAAATAATTAGTAATATCATAACATTTGTTTGCTACAGAAAGCCATCCGTTATTACCTGTAGCATTAGTAAAAATTCTGTAAAACCCAGGTGCAAAATAACTCGGGTTTGTTACACTTGACCCACCCCAAACATCTCCTGGTTTTAAAACATATGTTCCTGACTCGACACATTTGTTATAAAGTGCATTAATAATATTTTGTGCTTCTTGAAGATAGTTAATAGCTCCATTGCTACCCCATTGTTTATGTGCAAAAAGTAATGCTAAAGCAACATCTTCGTCTGCGTCTGTAGCAGCGTTGTATCCTATTATGTTACCATTAGCATCTATACGCCAGTGCATTAAACCATTGCTGTCTAAATAATACTTATAATATCTAAACAACCCGTCAAAGTATTGTTTTGTAGAATCGTTTGCATCTGTCATTAAAACTGTTATCAACATACCATAGCCTATACCTTCTGAAACTGTATCATTACTATCAGATGCTATTTTTACATGCCACATACCAGGTTGAGGACAATCATCTTGTGTAAGATAGTTGTTTTTCCAAAACTTGTCCTGGCTTGCTGATACATCACCTCGTCTATAAATAAATGCTGCTGGTATAAATGTTAAAAATTTTGTAGGATGTTGGTTTAAATCAAAAAATCCTTCTATACGTCTATTATCAAACAAAGTTCTTCCATCTAAATATGTATAACCATAAATAGCATCCCAATCATGATATGCTGCAAATGCTGATAAAAATATATAAGCTTCTGACGAGAAAGTGTTTGGTGAAGGATGGTTGTATTCACTTATAGTAAATGGTTTACCATAAACTCGTTTTACTGCTATCTCAGACATTGTCCCACCATTTATGTCTTTTACCAAAGTTGCGTTTGTCACATACCAGTTGTTCATATCCCAAGCAGTCCCTGGGAAAACCGGATGATACCAATAAGAGTGTGTATCAACAAAATCAAGTTTTGATTGTATATTAGGTACTGAAGTTAAACCTACTGTTGTACCACATACAACTCCTTTAAACCCAATTGTGTTTTTTATATGATTATACATCACAGAATAATAGTTTTCTTCTAAATCGTACAGGAAATTAACCCAATCTTTTTGAGCAATTTTTGTTCTCTTATTACGTTCAGAGTATTTCACAATTTGCATTGTTTTTTGGTCTAAATTTTCACCTTCAAGAAGACCTATACTTCCACCTTTCTTAAACGAAATATTACTAAAATAATAAGTAGCAAGTTCTTTACACATATTTGTGAAACAAACCCTTGCGTTATTATCATCAGCTGATGGCATAAGTTGGAGACTAAAGTATTGATAATAAGTTGTAAGATTTATAAGTTGGTCAAAACCTAATATATTCCATGGGTCATGGTCCATACCAAGTTGTACATTTATTGATATGTTTCTGTCTGCTTTTGCATAAAAACTTAATGTGTAAACATTTGTAGAAAAAACAACTAAGTTTGATTGTTTAAACTGTACATGCCATGATGTTTGAGATGTATTTTCTATAACAATTTTTACAGCATTAGAACCACCATACCCTCCACCTGACACAATTGTAAAAGATGCTTTTGCAACATCGTGTAGTTCTTGCCCCCAATAGAGAAATCCTTGTGAGAAATCTGTGTTTTTAAGTATCTCAGGACCTAATGGTTCATCAATAGCCCAACCTGAAGATAACAAATTACTATGTGTTTGGTATTTATTTAAAAGCCAATCGTTCCATTTTGTTCTTAGATCTTCAGCAAATTCTTGTGGTAAAACATCTATTGTTCCATCAAGCCAGCCTTGGATCAAACCATGTTCGTTTACAATCTCTACAAATGCTATTGCAGGTTCGTTATTATAATAAGTTGAAGTGTAAGGATTTAATCTTGTAAGAAGGTTTGTAGCATATTCTTTCTGTAGTTCTATCATTGGTTGGTAAAACATAGATGGTACTTGTTTCTGTTTCCAATCAAGATTGTTTATAGATGGAGGTAAACCATCGCCTGGTAAGAAGTTTCTTCCCACTAGAAGATTTAAATTTACATAAACACCATTTTCTTTAAGTTTTGCAATAAAATAATCCAATCTATCTAACGCATCTGAGTTAAAACTACGAGTATTAGTATACGACCCAGGAGAACCAAAGATAGAAAATCCCCACATGTTATCCAAGAAGTGTAAACGAATAACATTAATACCAAATTTTGCAAGACGTTTTGCAATTGGTTAAGCTTATATTTTTTGTGGGAAACACGATGCTGCTGTGATATTAACACCTAAAAATTTTATTCTTTGCCCACTAACATAAAAATGGACATCATTACCTATTGTTACAAACCCGTATTTCCCAGCAGGTTTGTGGTTTAAATAACTTAAATCTGTAGCGTTTGAAGTTGAATCATCCCAAGGTAAATAAAAATAAAATGTTTGTGAAAACAATAATGAGATAAAAAACAAAATTATACAAACTAATAATTTAATCATTAATTTTTTCATAAAATGCAATCTCCTTTTTATGATCTTTTTAGCCATTATAAGATTTTATTACTAAATTTTTGTTATAATATCAATATAATACCAATTTTTTATTACTTGTTGTTACTTGTATTTATAAAAGTGGATGTATATTATAATTTATAATTATCAGATTACAAGATCTAAATTCTGACTAAAAGTTATATTGATAAGAATCTAAATTTTTTGAAGAACAAGTTTTTACAACTATAATTTTTATGTATTTTAATTTACAAAATTGTAGTTGCAAAACTTATAATTTGCATATTTAATAGCAGAAAAACAATGTAACAAGGTATATGACTATGCTATTTTATAATTGCACGGTCCTACATAATTTAGAAAAAGCAACAATCCCGGATATTGGAGAACTCTAAAAAAATACTTATAATTACCAAAAAAATGAACCCGCTTTTGTGTAATTGTTCACAAAATTGGCAACAGTCTTAATGTATAATAATTTTAACTTCAGCAAAAACAAAAGTTACGATGACTAAATTTTATTTTTAACGCTTTGAGATCTAAATGACTATTAGTTATCTCTTACTTACAGCGAGACTACTTAAAAATGATTTTGATTCTGTAGCAGCAATCCCCAAATCTGTTCAGACGATAACAAAGCATAGTTTGCAGTTCTGCGACTATCTCGCCATTAGCGAGATTTTTCAGCATTTCCCAAATTACGGGGTGGGATTAACTAATAGCAGAAAAGATTCTGCTACTACAATATATAAATTAATTTGTTAAAACTTCATTTTCTTTATACTTAATCAACACATCATCTTCTATTCTTAATCCAAATTTTCCTTCAAAATAAATACCAGGTTCAATAGTTATTACCATTCCTTGTTTAAGAACAGTTTCGTCGTATATAGCAACTCTTGGCGGTTCATGTATTTCTATCCCAATACCATGTCCTGTTGAATGAAGATACTTGTCTTTTATACCAAGTTGACTAAAAAATTCCCTTGCATAATTGTCTATATCTTTTACTCTAACTTGTGGTTTACACATAGATATAAGTTGTTGTTGAAGTTCTTTAAGTTTTGTATATAAATAAAATACTTCTTTATTTTTTTCCACATTAAACATTCTTGTTATATCAGAACAATATCCTTTATATTTACACCCTAAATCTATTAAAACTAAACTATTTGTTTTTAATTTTTTATTTGACGGTATATGATGAGGATAACTTGTGTTTTCATCAAATGCTACTATTGGTTCAAATGAAGGTTCTACATTATACTCTAAAAATTTTTTTATTATAAAATTTTTCCCATCAATTTCTGATACCCCTTCATTAAGAAACCGTTTTGTTTCATAAAGAACATTTTTTGTTATTTTAATAGCAGTTTTTATATACAAAATTTCTGAAGAATCTTTAATTTGTCTAAGTTGTGATATAACACTTTTTACTTCTAAATTTTTGAAATAATTTTTAACAAGATTATAAAATTTTAATGAAAGACTAGCATCTTCTAAAATTACTTTTTCTACTTTTATTTTCTTTGTTAATAGTTCAAATCGTGTTTTGTTTCTTTCTGCAACAATTAAATTATTAATTTTAAAAACTTTTCTAAATTGTCCTTCAAGCATAGGAGATACTAAAAGATAAAAATTATCTTTTGTAATTACAAACGGTAAATCAATTTGTATCTCTATTAAATAGAACAAATCTGCTGGGTTAGAGGTAACCAAAGCTTCGTTTTTAGCGAGTAGTTTTTGTATTTTTAGTATTCTTTCTTTTTTAACCATTGTTGTAAAAACTTAACAGAATCAACAACTAAATTATATTTTATCTTTTCAACAACTTTAACTTCTCCTATTTTTTTAGGTAAAGCAAACCTGTAAACTTTTTGTTGTAAAGTTTTTTTATCAAATTTTATAAGTTTAGCAATATCTTCTGCTTTTAGTTTTAAAATTTTTTGGTTTATATATTTTTTATCAACAAATTTTTCAATTAGTTTTATAATTCTATCAAATTCATCTTCTGATAAAAACTTAATTTTTTTAGCTAAAAAACTTTCTGCAACAAGTCCTAAAATAACAGCTTCACCATGAGAGTATTCTTTGTATTTAGTAATTGATTCAACAGCATGAGCAATTGTATGTCCAAGATTAAGTATTTCTCTTACATCTTTAGTTTCTTTTTCATCTTGTTTAACCACATCTAATTTTGTTTTTATACATAAATATATTAACTTTTGAGTAAACTTGTTTATAGGGAACGGATAAAAATAAATTTTTTCAACATCAGTTTTTATTAACAAATCATAAATCTCTTTGTTTATTATAGCATATTTAAGTATTTCTCCAAAAGCGTTTTTTATTTCTTTTTTTGGCAAAGTTTTTAAAAAATTTAAATCAATAATTATCATAACTGGCTGGTAAAAACTACCAACCAAATTTTTCCCACAAGAAAGGTTTACTGCAGTTTTCCCTCCGATAGAAGCGTCAACCATAGCAAGCAATGTTGTAGGTATTTGCAAATATCTAACCCCACGCATATAGGTTGCGCTTGCAAACCCTACCAAATCTCCGACTACCCCACCACCTAAACTAACAACCAATCCTTTGCGGTCAAGTTTATGTTGTAAAAATTTTTTGTATAAAAACTGTAACCAAAACAAAGATTTACATTTTTCCCCTTCAGGTACAAAAATTATTTCTTTTTCATCAACTTGATTATTAAACATTTGTTTATACATATTCCATAGTTTTTTATGTGTTACCATTATCAACTTTGAGTACTCAATTTTTTCTTTTTCTAAAACTTTTTTAATAAATTTTACTTCTTCAAAACACACATATATTTTTTTTGTTTCTTGTAATGTTATTAAAAATTTCATTTTGTTTTGATATAATCTAAGATCTGTTGCACAATTTGTTCTACTGTGAAATTATCAGTTTCAATTCTTAAATCACAATTTTTGTAGTATTCTTCTCTTTGTGACAACAATTTTATAATTTCATTCATTGGATTGGGTTTATTTAACAACGGTCTTACACCAGGCTGATTTTTTAGACGATTATAAATTGTCTCAGGTTTTGCAGTAAGATTAATAATTATCCCATTTTTTCTTAACTCATCCATATTTACTTTTCTTAACACCACACCACCACCAGTTGAAATTACAAATTTATCTTTTTTTGCAACTTCTTTCACAACTTCTGTTTCAACATCTCTGAAATAAGGTTCACCGTAAACAGCAAAAATGTTTGAAATTTTCATACCAACACGTTGTTCTATTAAATCGTCAGTATCAACAAACTGATACCCAAGTTTTTCAGCTAACAATTTCGCCACAGAAGTTTTTCCTGTACACATAAATCCAGTAAGTACTATATTCATATTGCTTTTACAATTTTTAACCAATTTTCTGCAATAACAAAATGTCCTTGTGGTGTAGGATGTGCACCATCAGAAGTCCAATAGTGAGCCGGCACTATTTTTGAAAGTTTTTTAAATATATCATTTAAAGGTATAAATAAAGTATTAAACTTTTTTACTAAACTTCTAACTATATCACATTTGTTTTCAACAGACATAACAAACTTTTTTTCAACTGAATTTATTGGCAACAAAAATGGTTCCATTAAAATTATATTAATATGTTTAATGTTTTGTTTCGTTATAGTTAAAATTTCTCTATATATTCTCTCATATTCTTCGTCTGTAATTCCTTTAAAACAATCGTTTATACCTATTAATATAGTCAACCAATGAGGTTCTAGTATTAAACAATCATGTACCCATCTATCTTTAAGGTCAAAAATAGTGTTCCCACTTATACCACGATTAATTGTTTCTATTTTCAAATTTGGATACAATTTTTTTAACCATGTATCACATATAAAAACATATCCTATACCAAGACCATTTCATATTCTTATTCTATCTGAATCTGTAATACTATCACCTTGAAACAGTATTTTTTGAAAATTTTTTATTAACATAATTATATCTTTTTAAGTAAACTTAAATAGTTTTTATAATTTTGTGAAACCTCTTTCATTGAATCACCACCAAACTTTATTTTAAACTCATCAGCTAAACATATAGCCAACATTGCTTCTGCTATAACAGCAGCAGACGCTGCTACACATATATCGCTTCTTACAATATCAGCTTTTGCTTGTTTTTTTGTTTTTATATTTACACTATTTAAAGGATTTAACAAAGTTGGTATTGGTTTTATAGTACATCTTACAACAATAGGTTGCCCATTTGAAATACCACCTTCAATTCCACCAGCATTGTTTGTCTTTCTATAAAAATTTTTTTTGTTGTTATAAAAAATTTCGTCATGTACTTGTGAACCAAAAAAATTACTATATTCTTTCCCTAAACCTATTTCAACAGATTTTACTGAAGGTATAGAAGATAAATAATAAGCTATTTTTGCATTTAGTCTTTTATCCCATTGTATATGACTACCAAGACCTACAGGGACATTACAAGCAAAAACTACAAATTCGCCACCAAGTGTATCTTTTTTATTTTTTGTTTCTTCTATAATTTTTATAATTTTTTCTTCTTTCTGTTTATCTGGGAATCTCACAGATGAACTTTCAGCTAAATTGTGAAGTTTTTTTAAAACAGAACTATTAGCTGTAATATAATTTTCTTTAAGTTCAACATTATAAATTTTTGTTACAAAAGAACCAATAAAAACACCAAAATTTCCTAAAAATTGTTTACATAAACTTCCAGCAACAACACGAGCTACAGTTTCTCTTGCTGAAGCACGTTCTAAAATATCTTTTATATCCTCTCTTAAATACTTCATTATACCAACCAAATCTGTATGACCAGGACGAGGCACTAACTGTTCTTGTGCAGTTTTATTATTTTTCAACTCAAACTCTTCTTCTCTATAATCTTTATTCCATATCACTACACATATAGGCGAACCAATTGTTTCGTTATATCTTATTCCTGATAAAAATTCAAACTTATCTTCTTCAAAAGTTTGTCTTTGTGAACGACCATATGTTTTTTTTCTTCTTATTAATTCATATTTTATTTTCTCTTTTGAGATTCTCAATCCAGAAGGTAATCCTTCTAAAAAAACAACTAACGCTTTATTATGTGATTCTCCTGCTGTATAAAATTTTATCATATTTTTTCTCCTACATATCTTGGTTTTTACTTAATTTGTTAAAATAAAACAAGAGATTTATATTGAAACTTTAGTACAACAAAATTATTTAATTTATTTTTAATTTTTTTAAGAATATAAATGTACAAAGATTAAAAATTTTGAACACATAATCACAATTTTATTTAGTTTTTAACAAAGATATTACCATCATCATCTATTTGCAATTTTGTATTTGGAAAATCTAATTTAGTCAAATTTTTTATAAACTTAACAACATTTTCTTTATCAAAAACAGGTATTCCTAGACCTATTTGAATAAAAGGTATAATTTTACCTTCTTTAAAATTCCCATATTCGTCTAATACAATATAAATCATTGGTGCGTATGCACGTGTACCTAATAGATTAAACCTTGCATAAGTAAAAAAATTTCCTAAACTATAAACTATAAGTTTGTTTTTATACAATTCTACAGCACGAGGTACATGAGGTCCATGACCTATAACCAAATCAGCACCTGCGTCTATAACAGCATGTGCAAAAGCAATTAAATTACCTCTTTTTTCACCTAAGAATTTTTCCATTTTGTTAACTGTTTGTTTATATCCTTCTTCCCCACCATGGAACGAAACAATTACTACATCATAATTTTTTTTTAATTCTGAGACAATATTTTCTGCTTCTTTAATATTAAGAATAGAATAAAATTTTTCAGGCCAACAGAAACCAAACGCAACTACACATACTTTTTTATCACCTACAACAACCTCTGCAACTTTACCTTTTTCTGCGGCATAACTTATTTGTTCCAATTCTAAACATTTGATTGTATTTTGATATTCTGTCCAACCAAAATCTAATATATGATTATTAACTATACTTGCAACATTGAATCCTATTTTTTGATAATTGATACATACTCTGGCGGTATTGCAAAATAGTATTTCTTTTCCCCTCTTACAAAAGGTTCAGTACTTTTTGTTATAACCTCTTCTAAATTAAAAATTTTTATATCAGCATCCGGCATAAAAGATTTTATATTTTCACAAACTTGTTCCAACTTTTCTTGAGGTATCAGAACAGGTTTAGGATAAGTACTTCCTGTCATAAAATCGCCAACTGAAACTATTTTTATTTCTGCATATGTAAAAATATAACAAAAACTTAACAAAATAAAAAGTTTATAATAAGTATAATAAGGTCTCATATATTATATTACACAACAATGTTCTCAATTTCTTTCACAGATTTTACAAAATGTATTTCTACAAGTTTATTGGATAGAAACTTTTCATCAGTATTTTTTTTATTTTCATATGGCAAGAAAATTTTTTTATAGCCAAGTTTTATTATTTCATTAATCCTTTCATTTATAAAACTGACAAAACGTATCTCACCAGTGAGTCCAACCTCTCCTATGTATACAGATTTACTATCTACTACAAAATCTTTGTGTGATGAATAAAGTGCAACAATAATTGGTAAATCTATTACAGTTTCTTTTGTTTTTAACCCAGAAACAATGTTTAAATACACATCTTCATAAACTAAACTAATCCCCGTATATTTTTCTAACACAGAGATCAACAACATTGCACGATTATAATCAATCCCAGTGACAACACGTCTTGGCTGTGGAAAGTAAGATTTTGTAAGCAATGCTTGTACTTGAGTAAGTATAGGTCTAGTACCTTCTATGATACAAGTTGTAACAGTACCAACCAACCCTTCTGCGTGATGAACAAAAAAATCTGATATATTCGGTATTTCTTTAAGACCAGTTTGTGTCATTTCAAAAATACCCATCTCAGATGTAGACCCAAACCTATTTTTATAAACACGTAAAATTTTAAAATTTTGTGTTGCTTCTGTTTCAAAATACAACACTGTATCCACCATATGTTCTAAAAGTTTAGGTCCTGCTATTTCTCCTTCTTTAGTTATATGTCCTAATACGAAAACAGTTATATTTTTTGTTTTTGCTAACTTAACAATTTCAGCAGTAATTCCTCTTATTTGTGAAACACTACCTTGTGTTGCAGGGATAAAATCAGAATATATTGTTTGTATAGAATCTATAATTAAAATGTCTGGCGAAATTTCTTCTATTGTTTTTACAATATTTTCAAAATTTGTTTCAGACAAAATAAATATATTATCATTGTCAATACTGAGTCGTTGAGCTCTTAGTTTAATTTGTTGTACAGATTCTTCACCTGAAACATATAACACTTTATAACTTTGTCCATCTACAGTTTTTTTTGAAACAATTTTTTGTGCAATTTGCATCATTAATGTTGATTTACCAACACCAGGTTCACCACCAACAAGTATTACTGAACCTACGACTATACCTCCACCTAACAAACGGTCAAGTTCTGATATACCAGTATTTATACGAACTTCAGTATTTTCAAAAGAGATATTAGAAAGTTTAACAGGTTGTGATGTAGAGATAGAAGTTGATCTTAAATCCTTTTTAGGATTAAATTCTACAAAACTGTTCCAGCTGTTACATTCAGGACATCTCCCCAACCATTTTACACTTTCATATCCACACTCTTTACATACAAACACAACTTTTTCTTTTTTCATATTTTTAAAAGTTCAATAAAAGTTTCTTTAGGAATGTTTACAGAACCAATTTGTTTCATTTTTTTCTTACCTTCTTTTTGTTTTTCTAAAAGTTTACGTTTTCGAGTTACATCACCACCATAACATTTTGCTAAAACATCTTTTTTCAATGCTGGAATATCTTCCCGTGCAATAATTTTCCCTTGCGTTTTTACTTGCAATGGTATAGAAAACAAATGTCGTGGTATGGTTTGTTTAAGTTTCTGCAAAATTTTTATTGCAGTATGATACGCTTTATCTTTATGTGTAATATAAGAAAAAGTATCCACAACTTCGTTGTTAACCAAAACTTCTAATTTTACAAGGTCTGCTTTTTTATATCCAATTTGTTCATAATCAAATGATGCATATCCTTTAGAAACTGATTTTATTGCATCAAAAAAGTTTACAATAATTTCTGATAATGGTATTTCAAAGGTTATAATTACTCGTTGTTCATCAACAAATTCTTGTTTTACTACTTCAGCACGAAATGTTTTGCATGTTTCAATAACATTATTTAAAAATTCTAATGGTGTGACTACAGTAGTTTTTGTTATTGGTTCATACACTTCTAAAACTTCGCTGTAGTCAGGAAAATCCGTTGGTGTAGAGACAATTAATTCTTTCTTATTTTTAGTTACAACTTTATATTCAACATTTGGCAATGTTACTATTATATCCAGATTGTATTCTCGTTCAAGCCGTTCTTTAACAATATCTAAATGTAGTGAACCTAAGAAACCACAGTGGAACCCACCACCTAAAATTTTTGATGATACAGGTTTAAACGATAGAGAATAGTCAGTTAAATGAAGTTTATACAATGCAGATTTAAGTGGTTCATAATCTTTTGGACTTAAAGGATATATACTTGCAAAAACATATGGCTTAACTTCTTTAACTTTAGAAATTTTTATATTTATTTCTTTTGCAACAGGTTCAACAATTAAATCACCAATTCTTATAGCATGTATATCTTTAATACCAGCAACAACATATCCTATTTCTCCAGCAACAAGTTCTTCTGTTTGTTCAAGTTCGTATTTTATATGCCCTACTGATTCAATTTTATAAATCTTGTTACTATTATCAGACAAAAACTTAAACTCAGACCCTTTTTTAATTTTACCATTTAATACTTTAACATACATAATAACATATTTAAACGGGTCATAATATGCATCAAAAACAAGACATGTTGTTGTATTAACTTCGTTGAACACTTTAGGTGGTGGAATAAACTCTATAATTTTTTCAATAACTTGTTGTATCCCATAGCCAGTTTTTGCACTTATATATATGGGAGTGATGTCTATGTTTAAAAATTGTTTAATTTGTTTTTCTGTAGCTTCTATATTAGCATTAGGCAAGTCAATTTTGTTAATCACAGGTATTAACACAAGACCTTCTTTTTTTGCAAAATAAGTATTTGCTAAAGTTTGTGCTTCAACACCTTGAGTTGCATCTACAACCAATAACGCGCCTTCAGTTGCTGAGATAACTCTTAAAACTTCGTATGTAAAATCTACATGTCCTGGAGTATCAACAAGATTTAACACATAATCAATGTTGTTATATCGATATTTCATCATTATTGTTTTTGACCTAATAGTAATACCTCGTTCTCGTTCAAGTTCCATTCTGTCAAGAACTTGTTCTTGCATTAATCGTTGAGGTATAGTACTGGTTAGTTCAAGCAATCTATCAGCAAGAGTAGATTTACCATGGTCAATATGAGCTATTATACAAAAGTTACGGATATTGTTTATGTGAGTCATATTTATGTTAGACAAGTTTTTTAAAAATTTATTTTTCTTGTTTCAAAATATCAATTATTGTTTTACTGTCTTCACACATAAGAATTTCTTCAGCTAACTCTTTTGCTTCATGATAACTAATACCACAAACAATTTTTTTAATTTTTAAAACTACTGATGGTGGAACACTTAAATCATTAATACCTAACCCTATTAAAATTTTAGTAAATATTGGATCTGCTGCTATTTCTCCACAAATTGATACTGTTTTATTTTTGCTATGAGATATATCTACTACATTTTTTATCAACTTTAACACTGACGGATGTAACGGATCATACAACTCAGCAACATTTTCATTAAACCTATCCACTGCAAGAGTGTATTGAATTAAATCGTTTGTTCCAAGTGATACAAAATCAATTTTTTTTATAATAATATCACAAGTAAGCGCAGCTGATGGTGTTTCAATCATAACGCCGATAGGTATGTTGTTATCAAACTCAATTTTTTTTTCTTTTAACTCATGTTTAGCTTCTTGAATAATTTTTTTTACTTCATCAATTTCTTCAGCTTTTGTAATCATAGGAAACATTATTTTAACATTTCCTTTGGACGATGCACGAAGGATAGCTTTTATCTGTGTTTTTAAAATATCTGGATATTTTAACGCTAATCTTATCCCTCTTAACCCTAACGAAGGAATTTTTTCTTTTACTACACCTTCTAATCCTAACTGAGAAAGTTTATCCGCACCTATATCAAAAGTTCTTATAACAACATTATATGGATAAATCTTTTGAGCTACAAAATTATAATCTTCATAGAGTTCATCTTCAGTAGGTAATTTATCACGTTCTATATACTGATATTCTGTTCTATACAACCCAATACCTTCTGCTGAAGATTCTATAACTTTATCTATTTCTTTTGGTAAATCTATATTACATAACAACTCTATTTTATAGTGATCTCGTGTTTCTGATCTTGATTTTTTAAGATAAATTAATTCTTCTTTTTCCTTAATTACCAACTCATATTGTTTTTTATATTCTTGTAAAGTTTCCTGTGTTGGATGTAAAATAACTAATCCTTGTAACCCATCAACAATAATATCATCTTCATCTTCGATTTCTTCATTAGTTATATCTTTTAATCCAACAATTGACACTATACCTAATCCTTGTGCAACTAAAGCAACATGTGATGTTTTTGTTCCAACTTCTAATACAAACCCGGCACAGTTTTGTTCTTTAAGAATAATAACATCATGTGGATCTAAAGTTGCAGCAATAACAATATGTCGTGAAGTAATTTTTTCCATACTTTTTCTTTTTTTCTCAAGTAAATTCATCAACAATTTCTTCCCTACATCTTTCATATCAGCCATACGTCCACGAAAATAATCATCTCCAGAACGTTCAAACATTTGTATAACTTTGTTTAAAGCACTACTTACTGAAAACTCAGCAGAACATTGTTCTTCTTCTATCATTCTGATAACATCATTTGTAAACAATCTGTCATCAAGAATTTTTATATATGCATCTACGAGTTCAACATGGTTTTTCCCTAAAGATTTGAGTATTCGTTCTTTTGTCAAAGAAAGTTCATACTTAGTTTTTTCCAAAGATTGTTTATACCTAGCAACTTCTTTTTTAACATTTTCTTTCGATATTTTATGTACAGGAACAATTAAATCTCCTTCTCGTTCTAAAATAAAAACTTTACCAATTGCAATACCACTATAAGCAACTATTCCTTCTAACTTTTTTTCTTTTTTCATTTTCTAGTTATTTGGATTTGGTGCAGTATAATAAAAATCGTGTTCAATAAAATCTTCAATTACTTTAATAACTTCTTGTTCATCCTCACCTTCAACTATAAATTTTATTTTATCATTTTTTGCTATAAACAAAGACAACAAATCAATAACACTTTTACCATCAACCATTTGGTCACCTTTTATAACTTTTACTATTGATTTAAAACTTGAAATACGATTAACTAATTCATTTGCAGGTCGTATATGTAAACCAAATTCATTTTTTACAATAAATTCTTTTTCAATCATATTTTTAAAAATATAAACAACAAAATGTTAAAAAATAGAGTTATTAAAAACACTAAAATTTCGTCATTAAATTTTTTATGTAAAAACAATGATATTATTACATTAAACCAAAACAAAACAACCAAAAATTTGTTATCTATCAATGATAAAGAATATATAACTGATGTAAATAATAAAAAAACAATACCAGAAGTCCTTACAACTTTTGCTATTTTTTGTAAACCAAACTTTGCTATTTTTTCTATTATTTCCTTACTATATTTATATCCTAAATATAACCCAAAAAATCTTATTGGTAAATGACCTATAAAATTATATAGTAATAAAAAACCTATTACTCCAGTCCAAACATTGGATGTAATATAAAAATTTCTTCCATGGATAAGAAAATACCCCACAACTAACATCCCACAAAACACTCGCCATGTTGACCATATTAACCTATCACCTATAGCAGCAATAGGTCCTGCAAGAAGAGTTTTTGTTCTTAACACATTATCACTACTGCTCTCATTTTTAGAATACTGTTCTTCTAACTTCATTGTTATCCCTATTAAAATACTTGCAAAATATGGATGTGTATTAAAAAATCCATAATGTATTCGGACACGTTCATAAAAAGTTTTAGTGTCTCCATATATTTTTTTCAACCATGGTATTATACTGAACACAAAACCTACATTTTGCATACGTTCATAATTCCATACACTTCCAATAAAAAATGTACGTAAAAACACACAAAAAATTGGTATATTCATTTTTTTACTTTTCAACAAAATGTGATAAAGCTATACCTATACCTATTGCTGGCAAAATATACACTAAATTAGAACTAAGAAGTATTTTTATACCCATTTTATCAATACTTCTTATAACAAAATTTATTAAAGGAAAAACTAATAAATAAAACAATACAGATTTAAGATATGTACTTACTAACCCATACACAACTAACAGATTTATTCTTGTAATTACATCATCATCTTTTGCATTATCTACCCAGTTTATAACCATAGAATTTATTGATCTGGTTAACAAATCCATATTTTTGTATAACAATCCAAGTATTATACCTACAACTATAGAAAAAACCACCCAACCATTAGTAAGTTTATAACACACTATAGCACATACTACCGAAGTTGTAGCATCTGGTGGAACTTTAACTCCAACAGGTATCGAAGATAAATAAACTAACTCAAGTATACACCCTATTAACAATCCGTATTGTGGTATACCAAGTAAAACACCTACTAATGGTCCAACTACAATAGGTCTGTGTAACATAAACTGTCCAAAGACCAAAGTGTCCAAATGAAAAATACTTGTTATTAATACAATTAATAAAAACTTTAATTCTGATATCATTTAATTTCAAGAACTATTTTTGTAGTATACATTTGTTCTTTTTGTAAAACAAACTTTGAACTTATTGCTATACAAAGACCTTGGTATGTACGTTCAAACCCAGCTTCAGACATAGATATTGTTTCTATAGGGAACACCCAAAACAGTTTTTTTTGTTCAGAATTAATCTCTATTGTAAACTTTTTATCTTCATCTATTATTTTATAACTTTCTGCCTCAAACTCAAGTAATGTATTTTGTTGTTTACCAAAAACTAACATATTAAGTTCAGTTAAAAACCATAAACTAATTTCTTTTTCTGACAAATTTTCTATATAATACTCACAATTTATACTGTTTTTGTTATCTTCTATACTATACTTTTTTGTTATTTTTAACCTACAATTATCACTTCCAACCCATACATTACCTATCCTTGATAAACTAACAACAAAATTTTTTTTATCAATCTTATCAACTTGATATTCTTCTATTGTAAAATTTCCTTGTTCTCCATACTGAGATTTATAAAAATTTTCAAAAGTTGTATTTGGATGTAAAAAATGGTCTAAGAAACTATATCTTTGATGCCAATCATAATAAAGCTTTTTACTCAACCCCTGCTCTTTAACCATTACAAGATCATGTATTGTTTTAACTTGTTGTGGATTTAATTTAGTATTGTTATTCTCAAACTCAATTAATCTTTTATGATATGCTTCTTTTTTTCGTGATAAAACATTCAAAAGATTTTTATCATACTGTTTAAGATCGAGTTCATACACACAACCACCATATGACGGTTTTAAATATAAAGAATACTTTTCTGACGATATTAAAACTTCATCTTTTGTATCTTTATCAATATCTTCAACATAAACACTTTTTTTAATAATTTGTTTTTCAACATTTATTAAACTACTATAAATTGCTTCTCTTAAATGTGGTAAATATAACCCTCCAAACACACCATGCCAATATGCACAATTACATTGTGATTTATAAAACATTTTTTTAATTTCATCATTTTTACTTTTTTTAACTAATTCTGAAACAAACAACATTTTTTTATGCATATTATTAGATTCAGGATATTTTGAAAGAAAGTTTTTCCAATATCCACCATGGACAAACTGTCGTAACAAATTACTATCTTGAGAACTATCCATATTTTTTATTAATTGTTCAAACAACATTTGTGTAGAAGTAGGTAAACACCATTCTCCCATCTCAAAATATGAAGCTGTAGGCAAATATATTCTTCCTTTAGGCGGTTTTAATTTAACATATTCTGTAAAAGATATAGTTTCTAACCATTGCTCATTTTGTAAAACATGTTCTACAAAATCTTTTAACCATCCATTTTTATAAACATGTTCATAAGTTTGCGGCCAAACACCAAACTTTTCACCATCATCACCTATTGTTAGAGAAACAATCTGGTTTTGGTTAGCAAATTTTGAAAATAGTTCTATCAGATTTTTAACTGGTTTAAACGGAATATAATATCTTAATGTTTGTGAAATTGGGAAAACATACAAAATTCTTCCTTCTTCTTCAGTAATATAATAATCAGTTAATTCTTGTTCTTCTGTTCTGTTAATACCAGCAGAATAAAACACATAATCGTCAACAAGAGTATATTTTATTTGTGCATCTACAATATCTTTAACTACACTTTGTTCCCATACACGTTCAGTAAGCCATAATCCTTGTGGTTGAACACCAAATGTAGAATATAAAAATTTGTTCATCATTTTTATTTGTCCTAAACGATCATTTTGTGGTATAGAAGACAAAATAGGTTCATAATACCCACCAGAGATAAGTTCAACTTGTTCTCTTTTCACCATTTCTTTAACAATATCAATATATTCCTTATGTTTTTCTAAAAAATAATCCCATAATATACCAGAACAATGTAACGCAAACTTAAATTTTGGATATTTATACATAAGTTCTATAAAAGGTTTATACGACTTTTGGTATGCTTCTTCTATAACATGTTCAAAATTTCCTACAGGTTGATGGTTATGTACACAAAACAAAAAATATACTTTCCCCATTTTTTTATCACCTTTCTTCTACAATTTTTTCTAATTGTTGAATTTTATCGTTTAACAAAACTTTTTCATCATTTGGTAAAACATAATACTCAAGAATCACGCCCATATCGTTTAATTTTTTAATTATTTCAATATCTTCTTTACTTAAAAACAATGCTTTATATATTTGTTTCCTACCTGCGATATGTCTTATACCACCTACATTAACATTTGGTAATTTATAATCTACAAGTTTTTGTTTAATTTTTACGACTAAATCATAAAGATCTTTTAATGATGAAATGAGTATTAACACATTATTTTTTTCATATTTTTTTTCAACAATTTCTTCTGCAGTTTGTGATACAGACAAACATTTTAATGTAATATGCAAAGGAACAGATAAACTGAACAATGTCCTACTAACTTCATCACAATAAACTTCATCAGAACAAACAGCTATAGTATCTATTTCTAAAGGTTTGATCCATCCTTCTACAACTTGTCCATGGACTAATCTGTCATCTATTCTTATTGTATAACTCATAATTTATTTGTTAGACAATCTATTCTTAAACAAATCATTAATATTTGTTATACATCTTTTTCCTTCATTAATAATTTTTTCAATATATTCGTTAATACTCATATCTTTATTCAATTCTCTTAAATTTACTGCTGTAATCAACATATAAAGATTTACACCACTTATAATATAAACATTTTGTTGTCCTTTTGCAACCATAAGAGAAGTATTACATGGTGTCCCACCGAGCATGTCTGTAAAAACAACAACATATTGTGTATTTAAATTTTTAACTTCTTGTTTTATTTTTTCACACAATTTTTCTAATGTAAACTCAGTCAGTACAGGAATACTCACAATTTTTTCTTTTTGTCCCACTATAGAGAACAAAACTTGTTTCAAACTTTCAGCAAGTTGTCCATGGGTTATAATAATTATACCTATATCCATTTGTCTGTTTTTATTTAATTAAATAACAATTTTATTATAATATTTGCTAATTTATATGGGTTATGTCGTGCAAATTTAGCATAAGGATCAAATTCTGTACTTAACAATTTTCCTTTAATAACCTTCTTCGTTACAAGTTGTTTTAGTTGTGTTATATTTTCTATTTTTACAGGATAAGAATTTTGTTTCTTATATTTTTCATACAACTCTTTAGGTATTTTAGAAGTATTAACAATTACATAATCAAACTTTATCTTATTTTTAGTATGTTCATAAATTGTTTTTATATGTTTCTCTACAGAGAAACTATTTGTTTCACCTGGTTGTGTCATAATATTACAAACATAAACTTTTATAGCATTTGTTTTTGAAATTGATTCTGCAACTTCTTTTATTATCAAATTAGGCAAAATAGAAGTGAACAAAGAACCAGGTCCTATAACAATAATATCAGATTTATCAATCTCAGCAATAACTTCTTTATGATGTTTAATTTTTTTTGGATTAAACAACAATTTTTTTATAGGTTTTTTTGATGAAGAAATACTTGTTTCTCCATATTTAACACTGCCATTTTCTAACACTGCAACAAGTTGTGCTGGTTGTAAGGTAATTGGTAAAACTTTACCTTTTATAGAAACAATCTCTGAAATTTTGCTTATAGCTTTATCAAACCCACCATAAATATCTGCTAATGCTACCATTAACAAATTCCCTAACGAATGACCACCTACTTGTGGTGGTTGTGTTTTTACTGGAAACCTATACTGAAAAATTTTAGTTAACATATCTTCTTTTTCAGCTAACGCTAATATACAGTTACGCACATCACCTGGTGGTAAAGTACCAAATTCTTCTTTTAATCTGCCAGAGCTGCCTCCGTCATCCATCATAGTAACTACAGCTATAATTTCTATATTATCATATTTTTTTAATCCACGAATTAATGTTGATAAACCAGTCCCGCCACCAATACATAAAACTTTTTTTTTCATAAATCTCTATGATTCAAACTAAGAGCAAAATTTTTATATTTTTTTCTAAATCCTTTTAAGTACCTATAAATTTCTTCTGCTATAACTACAGATCTGTGTCTTCCACCAGTACAACCAAAACATATTGTGAAATAATTCTTTCCTTCTTTAATAATTTTTGGTATTAAAAACGACAAGATTTGTTTTATATAATCTAAAAACTCTATAGTAACAGAGGAGTTTAACACATAAGATTTAATTTTTGTATTTCTGCCAGTCAACATTTTAAGACTTGTTACATAATTTGGATTTGGTAAAAAACGTGTATCAAAAACAACATCTGCGTTTAAAGGCAATCCTAACTTGTATGAGAAAGACATTACATTAATTCTAAGTTTTCCTTCAAAATTTTTTTGTTCAACTAAACTTACAACTTTTTGTTTTAAATCAGCAATAGTAAGGTTTGAAGTATCAACCACAAAATCAGACCTTTTTCTAATCTCTGACAACAATTTTATTTCTTTTCTAATAGACGAAACAAGTTCACCTCCTAAAGGATGTTTCCTCCTTGTTTCTGAGAATCTATTTACTAAAACCTTTTCTTCAGCTTCAAGGAACAACTTTATAACTTTTATATTCTTTATTTTTTCTAAAGTTTCAACATAAACTTTCTCAAGTTCATGTATGTTTTCTACAGATCTTATATCAATACTTATAGCGAACCTATTTTTATGTATAGTTTTAACAATTTGGATAAATTTATCAAATAGTTTTACAGGCAAGTTATCTACACAAAAATAATTGTTATCTTCAAGTATATTTATAACTTGACTTTTACCCCCGCCTGACAAACCAGAAACTATTACCAATTTTTTCATTTAAAAATTATCTTCTTGTTTGATAATTTTTATAGCTTCTTCTGCAGAAGAAACATTTTTCAATGTTTCTCTTAAAAACTTATCTTTAAACAACCTTGCTACACGTGATATAGCTCGTAAATAATCACTTGTTGCTTCTAATGGTGAAAGAACTAAAAATACAAAATGTACTGGTTCTCCATCTAAAGTTTCAAACTCTACACCTTCAGGTGAAATACCTAACACTCCTACAATACGTTCCACAGCAGCTGTTCTTCCATGAGGAATTGCAACACCAAGTCCAACACCTGTTGACCCAAGTTTTTCACGTTCCATAACATTTTTAAAAACTTCCTCTTTATCTTTTTCTTTTATCTTACGATTTTGCACAAGAACATCTATCAATTCTTTAATAATTTCTTTTTTTTCTTTACCTTTCAAAGGTAAAACAACACATTTTGGATCTAGTATATTCATTATTTTCATATCTTATTTCTCCTTTCTTTTTATTCACAAATTCCAAAACTAAAAAATTTTAAACTTTATTCTTTATATTACATCAATATCTAAAATTTCAACATTACTACCATTCTTTCTTGCTAAAGAAACTTTGTTTGTGTCTGTATTAAAAAACAAAATTTGTTCCATATCATTTTTTTCTTTTAGTAACATATTTATAACCTCTTGTTCTGACATTTTTTGAACAACCATTTTATCTTTTATATAAACTTGTGTAGTATTTAATAAATTTTTTAACACTTCTTTACTATGTTTTTTATAACTTATCTTTTTTTCCTTATATTTTACCATTATATCTTTTAATTTGTTAATGATAGTATCTAATCCTGACAATAAACTTTTATCATTTGTTGATATTTTTATAATTCTTTTATTATATGTATGAATCAACACATTTATTGAATAAACAAATTTTTCTTTTTCAATTATTATTTCTATAGATAAAATTTTTTGTTTATATCGTGATAGTTTATCAAGTTTTTCATATATATAAGATTTAATTTCAGAAGTAACATCAATATTACGTCCTACAATTTTTATATTTTCTACTGGTATCATATTTATTTTTCTACCTCCTAAAATTTAATAAATCTTTTATTATAAACTCATAGAGAAACGTTCACCTAAATATACTCTTCTTGCTGATTCGTCATTTATAAGTTCTTTTGCAGTACCATGTATTAATATATCACCCTTGTATATAATATAAGCACGGTCCACAATTTGTAATGTCTCTCTTACATTATGATCTGTTAAAAGTATTCCTATACCAGATTCTTTAAGTTTAAGTATAACATTTTGTAACTCTTCAATAGTTTTTGGATCAATACCTACAAAAGGTTCATCTAATAATAAATACTTAGGTTGTGATATTAAAACACGGGCTATTTCACACCTACGTTTTTCACCACCTGACAAAAAATAAGCTTTTTGTTTTCTTAAATGTTGTAAATGAAACTCTTCTAACTTTTGTTCTACAACATTTTTTCGTTCTTTTTTATTTTTATAAAAAATTTCTGCTGCTGCATACAAATTTTCTTCAACAGTAAGTTTTCTAAAAATAGAAGGTTCTTGAGATAAATATCCTATTCCTTCTTTCACACGTAAATATACAGGGAAATTAGTAACATCTTTATCATTAATATAAACTTTACCAGAATTAATCTTTACAATACCAAGTATAGAATAAAACATAGTAGTTTTACCAGCACCATTAGGTCCTAACAATCCAACTATTTCTTTTGGATTTACTTCTATAGTTAGATTGTTTAATACACATTTATCACCATAAAATTTTGTTATATTTTTTGCTATAATACTCATTTTTTAAAATAAAAGTTCTACTTTACCTTTTAACATTAACTTATTATCATTAACATTTATAACTGCAGTATCTGCTTGGCAGTATTTTATTTTCCATTCTTCTTGTAAAAATTCAAACCTAAGTTGTTTTTTAACATCAACTTCGTTATTTATTTTTAATATATTATCGTTATAATCATATTGAACAATAGAACAATATACTTTGTTTCCTTTAAGATCAATTATAACATCATCTTCAGCAATCATATTTTTTTTATCCATATCAACAACAAATTTACTACTTGTTAAAAGTATTTTGTCAAATATAGTTTGCTTTTGTTCTTCATCATAAATTTTATACATAGCTGATATATTATTATAAAATTTTAGTAATTTTTGGTTAGTATTATATTCTAATGAAAAACTTTTAACTTCTATATTACCTGTAGTTGACGAATATACTAAAAACACATTTGATTCACAATTAAGTTTACCATTTTTTTCATCATATACAGCTTTATCACAGGTTATCCATCCATTAACAAAATATACTTTTACATTACCATGGAAATTCACAACATTATTTTTTCTATCAAACTCTGTAGAATCAGACACAATTTTTTTTATTTCTTTATTTTCTGCTAAACTTATATTATAAATAAACAATAAAAGTATTAAAATTTTATTCTGTTGTAATAACATTTTTGTATATTTTTATAGTTTGAAACCCATCAAAAGTTTCAAACCCTATCCCTTTAACTATATTGTTATCTTTATATATTTCAATTTCTTTGTCAGAAAAAATTTTGTTTTCTTTATATAGATATTTTATATCATATGTAATTATTTTTTCCTTTTCAATGGTATTTATAATGTTTTTACCTAAAAAATAAATATCCTCTGAAACAATATCATATTTTGCAACTTCAAACTTTAAACTAGCTATTTGCATCTTTTTATCATATACTTTTGCTTCACCATTGTATACTGTAATAATTTTATTTTTGTCGTCTACAACAGCTTTATCTGCTTTAATTTTATATACTTTTTTACCATCTGCTGTTTTCACCATAGTAAATTTTAAAACTGTAGGTAAATCAATAACAGTATTTTTATTTTGTTTTCTTTGTACACTTTGTTTTTCTACTTTTACTTTTGTAGAACAACCAAAAAATATAGTATTCATCAACACAAAAAAGAAAACTAAATAATCTTTTTTCATTTTTTAACTTATGTTCTGTTTGAGATTTTATAAAAAAATTACAAAATTTTTTTATTATATTTTAAAATATATTCCATCTTTTATGCATCCATACCCATTGTTCAGGGTATAAAAATATATATTTTGATATCACATCATTTATAAATTTTACACATAAAATTTTATTCTCATAGTATTTTTTTTCAACAGGAATTATTTTTATAACATATTTTTTCTTTTTGTTATCTTTATAAATTAATCCAATAACAGATGGAATTTGATATTTTATCATTAATTCTACAAAACTTATTGGTGTCAAAGATGGTTTTCCTAAGAATTCAACTTGTACATTTTTAACATTTTTTATGTTTTGGTCAACAAGAACACCTATAATATACTTATTTTTTATTGCAAACAACAAGTTTTTAACACTATTTTTTTCTTTTCTACTTCTACTTACAACAATTTCTCCTGACTCAGTTCTAATTTTTTCAACTATATTATCAATTTTTTTAATATAAAATTCTCTTGCTATTACAGCTAAAGGAAATCCTTCCTGAGATAAAATACTGCCTAACAACTCCCAATTACCAAAATGTGCAGAAAAAATTAATACACCTTTGTTTTGATTATATACTGACCACAAAATTTCTTTATCTTGTTGTGTAAACTCAACAATTTTTTTATAAAAAAATTTTGTTCGTGGTAATAAAAAAAATTCAGTAAAATTTTGCCCTAAGTTTTTATAACAATTTTTTGCAATTTTGATAATATCTTTATAACTATAATTTTCAAAGACATATTTTATATTTTTAAAAGCAACATATTTATATTTAAAATCAAAAATATAAAAAATTAACCCTAATAACCTGCCAATAAAAATATTTATTTTATATGGTATCTTACCTAAAACTATACAAAAAAGTTTTGTTATATAATAAAACAAAAAATTTCTTATATATTTTAACATTTAAATAAAAAAATTTGTTAAATCCCTTCTTTTAGTATATCACGTTCATCAATAATACCTATAACTTTATAATTTTTATCTACTACTGGCAAGTTGTCACAATTATATTTTCTCATAAGTTCTTTTGCATTAACAACAAGTTCGTCAGCGAAAACAACCTTAGGATTTTTACTCATATAATTTTTTATTTCACAATTTAACAAGTTTGATACATTTTGTAAATATCTTCGTAGATCACCATCAGTAAAATATCCAACAAGTTTATTATTTTTATCTACAACAGTTGTAGCACCCAACTTTGTTGAAGTCATCACAAGTAATACATCTTTAATTTTTGTCTCAGGTAACACTTTAGGCACTAAGTTACCTTTTCTCATAACATCTTTAACTTTTAAAGTAAGTTGTTTACCTAAACTTCCTTCTGGATGAAATTGTGCAAAATCTTCTTTTTTAAACCCTTTTAATACTGCAACTGTAATACCTAACGCATCTCCTAAAGCTAACATAGCAGTAGTTGATGCTGTAGGCACTATATTATACGGACAAGCTTCTCTTTGTACTTTCGTTGTAACAACAATATCAGCAAACTTTCCTAACTTAGACATTTTATTTTTTGTCAAAGCAATTATTTTTATACCAAGATTTTTTATTATTGGCAAAACTTTTTTAATTTCTTCAGTCTCACCTGAATATGAAAGTATTAATACAACATCTTCTTTTCGTATAACTCCTAGATCGCCATGAAGCAGTTCTACTGGATGTAAGAATACAGAAGGTATGTTTAATGAAGAAAACGTAGCTGATATTTTTCTACCTATAAGTCCAGATTTACCTATACCCAAAACAACTATTTTACCTATACAATTTAAAATAGTTTCTACAGCAGCAACAAATTGTTTATCTATATATTTTGTTTGTAACAAAACTTGTTTTGCTTCTGTTTTTAAAACATTTTTTGCTAATTTAACAATTTTTGTTTTATCAATTTGCTTCATTTTTTCTGCAACCATGGTGTTATATCAGTAGGTAATTGTCGCATATAAGGTTTCAACAAATGGTTCAACAAAAAGAATATCAAAATCAAACATACATATATTATTGCTAACACTTTTATATGCCATACTAAACTTGGTTTCCATAAAGGTTCAACAACTAATGGTTTACCACATTTTTTACAAGTTTTGCTATCAGGTTTGTTTATATACCCACAGTATTGACATTTCATAATTTTTGACCTCTTAGGATAAAATTTTATACCACTTAATACACTGAATTGTTAAATCCTACACTGCAAATTGTCCCGCAATCTGCGGGATCGCAATAACAAAAAACACAGGTTTTTTTGAGCATTCTCGCCCCGCAATTTGCGGGGCGAGATTCACAGCTAATTTTATATTTTTCTGTAATTTTCCGCTTGAGGCACCCGCCTGCCCGTCTTAGACGGGTCTGACAATTTACCTCTGGCATGGCAGTGAATTCAGTGTTTTCAGTGGTTAATTTTAAATAGTTAATACTTTTTTATTAAAAATTTTTTTCTTAAAATTTGTATTCCGTATTAACATCAAAAGTATATAAATAATACAACTATTATGACAATTTTATATTTTTCACTTCAGATACAAACTCACCTTTATACAATTGAACTTTTACTTCATCTTTTAGTTTTAATATATTTACATCTTTTACAACCTTATTTTTATACCATACAATTGCATACCCACGAGACAACACATTGTTTGGTGATAAAAGATTTAATTTCTCACGATATAAATTTATTTTATGCAAATTTACTTCTAAAAAATGTTTAACAAAAATACTTAATTTTTTCTCAATATCTAACAATTCTTCAATTTTATCTTCATAAAAAACCTGTGGTGAAACAAAAATTCTACGTGTGGCAATTTGTTGTACTTTATTTTGATAAAAATTTAATAATTGTCTAACATTTTGTACTAATCTTACAGCATAATTTTCAATTTTATGTTTTAGTTCTTCTTTACTTTTTACTACAAGTTCTGCAGCAGCTGATGGTGTTGGTGCACGAAGGTCAGCAACATAATCCGCTATTGTATAATCAATTTCGTGTCCTACACATGAAATTACTGGTATTTTAGACGCTGCGATAGCACGTGCTACAACTTCTTCATTAAACGCCCAAAGATCTTCAATAGACCCACCACCACGCCCTACTAACAAAACATCAAGATATGGAAAATTTTCGTTTAAAAACTTTATCCCTTCAGCAATTTCATCTTTTGCAGTTTCACCTTGAACTTTTACTGGATAAAGCAAGATTTCAACATTTGTGAATCTTCGTCTTATAACTGTAAGTATATCTCTTATAGCAGCACCATCAGGCGAGGTTACTACACCAATTTTTTGTGGCAACATAGGTATCTTTTTCTTACGTTTTACATCAAACAAACCTTCTTGTTCAAGTTTCTTTTTTAATTGTTCAAATGCAAGTTGTAATTCTCCAATACCTTTAGGTATAATTTCGTAAACAACAAGGTTTATTTCTCCACGGACTGTATAATAATCTATTCTTCCATAACATATAATTTTTAGTCCATCTTTAAGCTCAAACTTTAGTTTGTTTACAGTATCTCGAAAAATTATACCTCTTATTTGTGCTTTTTCATCTTTAAGAATAAAATATACATGACCAGAAGAGTAAGGTTTTAAATTTGAAATTTCACCTTCTACATATACTGTTTGAAAAGCTGATTCTATCAAATCATTTAATATATTATTAAGTTGACTAACTGTAAAAACAAGTTTGTTTTCTAATTTCATATATCTATATTATCAAATATAACTTGTTTTATACTTAAACTTTTACCATTAGTTTCATCAACACTTACTTCAACAGCATTAAACTGACAAACACCTTTTGCAACATTAAACTTCTGTGGTATTGCATATAAAAACCTTTTTAACACACTTTCTACTTCAAGACCAATTACTGAAATTTGTGGACCACACATACCTACATCTGATATATATGATGTCCCGTTTGGTAAAATTTTAGCATCAGCAGTAGGTACATGAGTATGTGTACCTAAAATTGACGAAACTTTACCATCTAAAAAATACGCAAATGCGTTTTTTTCAGAAGTTGCTTCAGCATGAAAATCTATTATGATAATACTTGTTTTTTCTTTAATTCTTTCCAACAACTTACTTGTAGTTCTAAAAGGACAATCTAAACCTTCTATAGTAAACACTCGCCCTAACAAATTTATCACACAAATATCTACTCCAGTTTTAGTTTTAATAAAACTATATCCTTGTCCTGGGACACCTTCAGGATAGTTCAACGGACGAACTATCTGTGGATGGTTAATAATTTCTTCAACTTCTTTTCTTGAGAACGTATGGTTACCCAAAGTTACAATCCCAACACCGCTATTAACTATTTCTTCAAACACAGGTTTTGATATACCTTTACCACCAGCGAGGTTCTCACCATTTGCTATAATTAAATCATAGTCGTCTTTATTTAATAAATTATTCAACACATAATTTACACATTTTCTGCCAGGTTCACCAATTATATCACCTATGAATAGTATTTTTATCATAATGTAATTATAAAAAATACGCAGGATAAATCCTGCGGCTACCAATTTATTAGCAGACTGATGTTTGCAACCATAACCAAAATCAAATTATAAATCCATATCTACTATCTACTTTGCTACCATTTAATACTCTTTCATTAACGCTAATGCAATTTCGTTACGTTGTATTTGGTTAGTCCCTTCATATATTTGAGTAATTTTAGCATCACGAACACGTTTTTCCATTGGATATTCTCTCATATATCCATATCCACCAAAAACTTGTAATGCATCTATTGTAACTCTCATTGCTACATCAGAACAAAAAAGTTTGCACATAGCAGAAATTTTAGTATGTCGTTGTTCTGGATGAGCATCTATAGTTTTTGCTACTTGATATAACAAACATTTTGCAGCTTCAATCTCTGTAGCCATATCTGCTAACATATGTTGTATTGCTTGAAAACCTATAATTGGATGACCAAATTGTTTCCTTTGTTTTGCATATTTAATAGCATCCTCAAGTGCACCTTCTGCAATACCAAGTGCTTGTGCTGCAACACCTGGTCTTGACATATCAAAAGTTTTCATTGCAACAATGAATCCTTGTCCTTCTTTCCCTAACAAATTTTCTTTTGGTATTTTACAATTATCAAAAATAAGTTCTCTTGTAGCAGATGCACGAATTCCCATTTTTTTCTCTTTTTTACCAAAAGTGAACCCAGGAGTACCTTTTTCTACAATAAACGCAGACGCGCCTCGTGCTCCTTTTGATTTATCAGTTATAGCAAATACAGTATAAACTTCTGCTTCACCACCGTTTGTTATAAAACATTTTGTCCCGTTTAAAACATAATAATCTCCATCACGAACTGCAGTTGTCCTTATAGCAGAAGCGTCAGAACCCGCTTCTGGTTCTGTTAATGCGAATGCAGCAAGTTTTTTACCTGATGCTATATCTGGTAAATACTTTTGTTTTTGATAATCGTTACCAAACAAAAGTATAGGAAGTGTGCCTAAAGCAGTAGCTGCTAATGCTAATGCTATACCACCATCAACTTTTGAAAGTTCTTCTACTACTAAAACTAAATCTAAAATTTTCCCTCCTGTACCACCATATTCCTGTGGTATATATACTCCCATAAGGTCAGCACGAGATAACTCTTCAACTATAGGCCAAGGGAACTCTTCTGTTTCGTCATAATGTTCTCTAACAGGTTTTATCTTTTTTTCAGCAATTTCTTTAACAAGATCTACCATCATCTGTTGTTCTTCTGTTAAGAAATAATCCATACTCATAAAAATTTTTATCCTCCTTTTTATTATTTAAATTTTACACAATTGTTTAAAATAATCCTCTCCCAAAATTTTATTAAGTTTTGTAATTTCTCTGACACGTTTTTTCACATCATAAGGGACATAATCACCATATTTTTTATAACATTCAGTACCGATTCTTGCAGAATATGGGAATACATGGACCCAGTTAAAATTTATTTTTTCTATAAATTTTACTGTATTTAAAAATTGTTGTTGTGTTTCTGTTGGAAACCCAACTATAATATCGCTTGAAAGAATTAAATTTGGTATTATCTTTCTCAGTTTCTCAATTTTTTTAGCATATTCTTCTAAAGTATATTTTCTTCTCATATCTTCAAGAATTTTGTTATCAGCAGATTGTAATGGTATATGAAAATGTGGAAAAATTCTAGTTTTATATTTTTGTAAAAACTCAAAAAATTTTTCTGTTAAATCAACTGGTTCTAAAGATGTATAAAGCAAAACAATTTCTGGAAACTCTATTAAAACTTTTTCTGAAAGGTCTATAAAATCATATATTTTTTCTGTATCTTTATAGCTATACTTACCTATATTTGTTCCAACAAAATATATCTCTACAAAATTGTTTTTAACAAGATTTTCTATTTCTTTTAACACAACATCTACAGGTTTGTTCACAAGTTTGTTTCTTAAATATGGGACTATACAATAACTACAAAAATTGTTACATCCATCTTGTATTTTGACATATGCACGTTGGATACCAAAAAATTTTTTTATTATACAATTTTCGTAAGAAACACAATTTAAAAATCTATACTTTTCTTTGTTCCCAAAAAATTTTATTGGTATATTTACTACAAGTCGTGTAAAAAACTTATTATACAAATTATTTTGTTTTATATACTCAGCATAACATCCTACAAGATATATTTCTTTTGTTTTTTTACTTTCGTGGAACACTCTGCGGATAAATTTATAAACATCACGTTCTGCAGTTTGAGTTACACAACAACTGTTAATAACAACTATGTCTGTATCACAATAGTTATCAACAACATTATCTCCTTTTTGCATAACAAGTTCTTTCATCAACTCACTTTCATACTGATTTGTTTTACAACCAAATGTACGGATGAAATAGTTCATATTAGTTAATAGTTAATAGTTATTAGTTATTAGTTCATCCCGCAAATTGCGGGATTGCCACGCTCCCCCGCTTTTGGCGGAGTCGCTCGCAATGACAAAAAAAGAGGGATTTTTCAGCGGTCTGCAACTTGCGGGATTAAACGATAACAAAACAGAGTTTAACGCTCTGCTGCTATCCCGCCAATGGCGGGATGGCAATCTATAAACAACGAGATTGCTTCGTAGTCCTGCAAGTTGCGGTCCCGCAATCTGCGGGATCGCACTGACAAAGAAAAAAATAAATCGAGGTTAGAAAACCTCTCCTACAATTGAGCCGTTAGATGATTTAAGTTGTGTTATAAAACTTACTGCAACAACAGCTGCTGTCTCTGAACGTAATATGTTATCACCTAAAGATACAAACTTTACATCTTTTTGTTCCAAAAACTTAATTTCTTTATTTGAAAAATCGCCTTCAGAACCTATTACAACTCTTATTTTATTTTGTTTTTTTATCTCAGTATAAAAATTATCAAGAGTAAACTTTGAATTTTTATAACATACAATAGTTAACCAATTTTCTTTATTATTAAACATTTCATCTAACTTTTGTGGTATTACCAACTTTGGCAAATATACTATATTAGCTTGTTTTGCAGATTCTATTATTATTTTTTCAAACCTATGATATTTTTTTAAAAAAACATCATAGTTCACAACACAATAGTCAAGTTTTAAAGGTGTTATTTTGTCAATACCAATTTCTGTAACTTTTTCTACTATTTGTTCAAATTTATCAATTTTTATTATTCCTTGACAAAGAACAAGTTCATATGTTTTTTTTGGCACATTGTATTTTTCTAAAACTTCTGTTTCAACTTTATCTTTATAAAACTTTTTTATTTTTACTTTAAAAACAAGTCCTTTACCATTAAATAATTGTACAACTTCACCTATTTTAACCCGACGAACATTTTTCAAATGATGAAATTCTTCTTCTGTTATAAGAACCTGTTGTTGATCAGCGCTAAGTTCTGGGACATAAAATTGAAACATATTTTTCGTCCACCTGCCACTTTTTCCACTCTCTCATTTTAACAAAGTCGGGACTAGAAAGTCCCTCTATCCCGTATTTTGCGGAACAGGTCCCGCATATTGGAGACCGATGAAAAAGTATTCAATGCTGCTAAAATGTTCCCGCTTTGGCGGGACGACGAAGCAATCCCGCAAATTGCGGGATTGCCACGCCCTAACTGGCTCGCAATGACAACCTGTAGGTCATTGCGAGGAGCGTAGCGACGAAGCTATCTCGTTATAAAAAATAGATTGCCATCCTGCAGTTTGCGGGACAAATTGCAGAATCGCTCGCAATGACAAAAAAAGTGGGTTTTTCAGTGTTCTCCTTTGGCAGAGTCAGTCGGGACTAGAAAGTCCCTCCTACAACAATTAATAACTAATAACTCTGAACTAATAACTAATTCAATTTTACACATCAATACCGAGTGTTTTAGCATATTCTCGTAAAGCATTGCGTTGTCGTTCGTTAAGTTTTGATGGCACTTGTATACTAACTTCTATATACAAATCACCTTTTCTACCAGTATGTAGGTCTGGCATACCCTTACCTTTTATTCTGAACACCTTACCAGGCTGAGTCCCTTGTGGTACAGCCATTTTTATTTTACTACCATCAATAGTAGGAACTTCAACTTCACCACCTAATACTGCAACAGGATATGGTATCTCAATTTTACAAACTAAATCATCTCCTTGACGAACAAACACAGGATGTGGTTGTATTCTTACAGCAACATATAAATCTCCAGAAGAACCTCCTTCAACACCTGCCTCACCTTTACCTTTAACACGTATAGATGTGCCATTATCAACCCCAGCTGGTATTTTTACTACAATACTTTCTTGTTGTTTAATTTTCCCATGACCACCACAACGTTCACAAGGTATATCAACAATTTCTCCTGACCCTTTACATCGTGGACAAGTTTCTTTAAAAGTGAAGAATCCGCGTGAGTAAACAATAGTTCCCTGACCTTTACATTTTGGACATACTTTTTTTGAAGTACCGGGTTTTGCCCCACTGCCTTTACATACAGGGCATACTACTGTATGATAAAACGATATTTGTTTTTCTGTACCTTTATATGCTTCTTCTAATGTTATTGTAACTGGTATTTCAATATCAGCACCACGTTGTGGTCCACGTCTCTGTGTTTTTACACCAAAAAAGTCGAACAGGTCTTCAAACACGCTATCAAATCCTATATCACGGAATACACTACCAAAATCTACTCCTGAAAAAATATCTTCTGGTGTATAAGAACTATCAATTCCTGCATGACCATACATATCATATTGTTTCCTTTTGTTTGGATCAGACAATACAGCATACGCTTCTGATATTTCTTTAAACTTTTCCCTCATTTCTTCTTTTTTTTCAGGTGGGTGACGATCAGGATGGTATTGTATAGCAAGACGACGATACGCTTCCTCAATTTCTTTTTGAGAAGCGTTTTTTGAAACACCGAGTATTTCGTAATAATCTTTTTTAACAGTCATAAATTTAGTTATTAGTGATTGGTTATTGGTTATTAGTTTATAAAAAACTTGTTACTTAATTCTTTTTACTAAAACTTTTCTGATATATATTGGTGACAAAGGTTTATCACGATAATCTCGTGGGACTGAAACAATTTTTTCTACAACATCAAGTCCTCTAACAACTTGGCCAAAAATTGTATGTTTTTTATTAAGCCATGGAGTAGGTACAACTGTAATAAAAATCTGAGAACCATTAGTATTAGGTCCGCGGTTAGCCATTGCTACACGACCTGGCCTATCAAAAAGTAGATCGTCAAAAAACTCGTCTTCAAACTCATATCCAGGACCACCAGTGCCATTTCCTTTAGGACAACCAGTTTGTGCCATAAAGTTAGGTATCACGCGATGAAATATAAGTCCGTTGTAGAACGGTTTTTTAACTTTTTGGCCAGTATTTGGTTCTATCCATTCTTTATTCCCCAATGCTAAATCAACAAAATTTTTTACAGTTTTTTGTGCTTGTTTTTCATAAAGTTCAAACACTATAGTACCAAAATCTGTAACAATAGCAGCATAATATCCTTTTGGTAAATTCTCAAAAATTTTTTTATCATCAATTTTTTGTGACCAACAATGTAACGAAAAAATTATAGTGAAACAAAAAACATAAAAAATTTTTTTCATTTTTTTTAATTACCAATCATCATTTCTTTTAATCGAGGTTAGAAAACCTCTCCTACAAAAAATTTTTCAGTACGCTTAATTTATGAAAGACAAAATTATGAATAAAAAATAAATTTTTGATTTTCAATAGTTTGTAAAAAAAGAAATAAAAGATAAGATAATTAAAGCGGAACAGAAAAAAATAAAATTTTTTTTAACGGACAACACCAATCTTACGTATTGCAGTGATAACACCTTTTGACGATTTCACTTTAATTTGTGCAATATACCCACCTTTAGCAACTTTTTGTCCAGCAGCGTTGGTCCCATCCCACCCTTCTGGTGGGACACGATTCGCACCTCTTCTACCACCTTCTTGACCAGGTTTGAACGTCCATTCTTTAACTTTGTATCCGAGCAAGTCGTATATTGTTAACACAACTTCTGCATCTTCGTTTAAAACATATACAATATATGTTTTTCCTTCTTCACCACCAAGACGTATATCAACAGGATTTGGATAGTTTGAAACTTGTGTTATAACATCTTTTGGCAATCCTGTGCAAACACCGTTTGATATTTCAGACCATGCAGAATAAGAACCAGCGTAGTTTTTCGCTCTTACTCTGTAGTAATAGAAATGTCCTTGAGGCCGTGGTGTGTTATCAGGTGTATCTTTGTTTCCTACAACAAACGATGTCCTTGAACCAGGGACAAACCTTATTGTTCTCCATACAGGGTTTGTATCCATCCTTTCTTGTATTTCATAACCCATAACACCAGATTCTGCATCAGCAGCAGCAGACCATTCTACTGTGTATACACCTTCAGTCATCTCTCTTTGTGTTCTGTCATAATCAGTCACAGGTTTTGATGGTGCTGACGGCGGAGTTAAGTCAACTCTGTAGACCAACACAGGCGAAGCAGGTCCTTCAACACCTCCTTGACCTATTGCTGATACACGATAGTATGTCCCATAGTTTGTAACTTTTGTATATGTAGGATGATCTTGTAATTGTGTATCATATTTTGCCCGTTGTGTGATCCTGAACGAATTTTCAGATTTTGTTTCATAATACATTATTTCTCCACCAATATATATATCAGATTTCTCTGCTGGGAACCCATCAGTAGATTCTACAAACAAATCAAATGGTGGTGTATCTAATCTTGAGACAGATTTTACAAGACGTGTAACTTTTGCAGCATTCAACGACAAGTTTGTTATAGTAAACTTAGGTTTGTTCCCTGTTGATAACCAACCATTTGCTGCAAAAGATTCAGTTAAATTGTTTCTGTTAGCAACATTTCCAGCACCGACTCGGTAATCCACTGCTGTTGTAACCTTTCTCCATTGTGCATAAAGTTGTGTAGTTCTGTTAGTCCATCTTTCTGGTATGTAACCCCAATCTATTACACCATCACGAGACAAATCTATCTCTGGTATACCATCACCATTGTAATCTATTAACACAGCGTCTGGTTTTCCATCACAGTTGAAATCTACATCTAAGAAACCATCACCAGTCATATCTATTGCTGGTTTCCCATCACCTACAAGGTCAAGTTCTGCTTTGACACCATCACCATCTAAATCTTCAAGATCGTTTTCACCATCGTCGTCTATATCTACAAACACTTCACCGTTTCTTGTTATTCTATCAGGTGTTCCATTACCATCAGCATCAACTGCTGGATATCCGTCACCGAACGGGTTCGCCCATATTTTCTTATAAGCTAACACAGACCATTTTGGCAACACTGGCGGTGCATATTCGTCTAATATAAGCACAAGTGATGATTTCAACGGAAATTTATTTGATATATGTGATTCAGCAGTTTGTGGTGTAAGGTCAAACGATTTATACGATGTTATTTCTACACCGACATAATGATCTTTTGTAGAATACCCAGCAAGGTCTGTTTTACCAATATCACCTACAATGAAGAACCTTGTTGGCGTTGTTGATACATACAAACCATATCCTGGGAATGAGATTCTTGCAGCACCTGCTGTAAAATCAACTGTAGGATGTGTAACTGAAGTTATGAATATATCAAGTGATGATGAGAAGAACCCATCACCGTTATCAAGCCAGATTGATATATTTGAAATATCACCTTGACCATACCCACCTACTGCACCTTGTGTTTGCACAGTACCTGTTTGAGTTATATAAACTTTTTTCACCCATACATAGTTTCTGTCAGTATTCATTGATACTCTTAAGAACGGCACATTCTTAGTTTTTTGTGGCACTTGTACAGGCGATATAGATTCTGCAGATATAGCAATTGTGACAGGATTAATTCTGATAAGCGATGTTTCATATGGATATATATCTGTGACAACATTTGTTCCTTGGTAATCTTGTTCAATTTCAAGTGTAGACGATGCTTCATTTGGATATCCTATAGTAAACGCTTCTTTACCAATAAGTTTCACACCTACTGCATTACCTGCTATTGCTACATCTGAGATATCATATGCAACAAAATATGTTTGTGGTGTTGGCGATACAAGTTGTGATTGTACTAACGAAATTTCTTTTTGTCTATTAAGATCGTCATTGAGATAGAACATATCACATTTTCTTACTTTACTACCAACCTGGTGATACTGAACATTAGTACCAACATGTGCACGTTTTGTAATATACAACGCTGGGTATGTTGTTGACCCAAAAGTTGTTGTAGTAATATAGGTGTATTCAAACACTTCATCATCAATTTTAATCCATAATTGTGGCTGGTTTTGTGGGAACGAACCTATTGCTGAAACTGATGATTTTATAACCATCAAGAATGGCGGTTTTGTATCTTCTGTTATTTCTTGCATAAGTTCTGTTTCAACTTCTGATATTAAAGTATCAGCTGCATCAAGTTGGTCATTAAAGTTAGCATCTTTATAAATTTTAACATATGCCACATCTGAGTTCTTACCATATGGTAATAACGGATCTGCAGAAGAACCAGTTTTTTCTAACCTTATTCTTGACCATACTGCTTGTGCAACATCGGTTCTTATCTTCATTCTTAACACAGGAACATTCTTTTCTGCTTGGTATATGCCACCGAGGTTCGCAATATCTTTTGCATAATTGTATACTCGTGCAATAACTTTTGATGGTGCTTCGTATATTGTAGCATCAGCAGATTTTATAGGTTTAATGTTAAACAATACATTATCAGGAACTTCAACTGTGATATATGATTCGTCAGTAACTACTGCTGAAAATTTCTTCATCAATTGTGCAAACTCTGCTATATCAAACGAAATAAACAAGTTAACACCACCTGCTCTGTCATCTATAACCTGTGGTTCTTTAAGTTCTATCTCAACTTTTTTATCTGAGAATCTTTCAGTACCGAATGATATAAGTCCTGGGTATTCACCAGCAGTAGTCCTTGTTGTATCTTCTAAATCAAACAATCCGTTGTTGTTTAAATCTTTCCATACTTTAATCAATGCGATATCACCATCAACTGCTGTTCCTTCCATATCAACTCTTATTTTCTTAATCGTGACAGTGTTTTTGTTTGCTCTAAAGTTAAGACGTAACACACCAACATTCTTCTGGTTCTGATACACTCCAGGCGGTAGTATCCCTTCACCTTCAACAATCAATGTATCAACAGTTGGTGTTATAGCAGAGACCACAGAATTTATTGGGAACGCAGGTAACCCTTGTGATGTTGCAGTTGATACCCAATGTCCTGCTTCTTTTGGTGCTAATGAGAAGTTAGCAGGTACTGCAATGTTTATACCGAACACTTCGTTTTTGTTATAAATCTGTGGATGAGTAAACTTTGCTGATGGTGATATATCTGCAACAACCCAGTAGATAGTTGGTGTTGTGGTAATCAGCGCATAACCACGGTTGTAATCCGGATCGTTAAGCAGGACAGTAGCTATACTTGCAGGATCTGACCCTTTACCAAACTGTGCTGAACCTAAGAATTTTTCTACATCTGCTGATACATATCCAGTTTGTGGGTCACGGTTAAGTACACCATCACCATTATCTTTGTAAACTTTAATTGCTGTTATATCAGAATCGTCACCATTAAGTGGTGAAGGTTGTGTCCTTACAAACTTTATAGATGGTAGTTGAACTTGGAATCCGCTACAATACATTGTAAGTTTAAGTAATGGTACATTCTTCTGTCCTTGTATAACTGTAAATCCTACAATAGTACCAGATGAATGTGTACCAACAAACGATCCTTCAACACCACGTTCTACATCTAAAAGACCTACTGCTGTGACACTGCTATATTTTATTATTTCATTATCAATTACAGCGTATCCACTTGGTGGTATCTCAACATCAGGTGGAACACTTAATGGTACTACATTATCTTCAGCAGAAATACTAGCTGCAAGTTTCACAGACCCAACTACAACCTTACCTTTGTTGTCTAACAACATCGGTTCAGTATCAACAGTAACCATTCTTGGCGATGGTATTATTGTTCTTAATATACTTGTGAACGGCAATGTTGATGACGAAGTATCAACATAGTTTGGTTGTGATACTGTTATATCAGTCCATGTTGTAACAGCAACACCAAATGTTTGTTCTGGGTATGCGTTTTCTTCAACATCTACAGTGATAAAGTATCTCTGTGAAACTTTTTCTGACAATGCACGATTTTGTGTTATAATCTTTGGTGCAACTGGGAATACAACTTGTGAAAGCAGTGGTTTCCCTACATTCCCAAATGTTGCTGTTGCAATACAAATATCAGTATCAGTATTTAACGAACCATTATTGTTCGCATCATACCATACTTTAACATATTTAATCTCGTCAGTGAGCAAGTTGTTATCCGCAGCAGTACCTACACCATAAACATTTATCTGTCGCCACCATGCTTCTGACTGGTCAGTATAAATTGTCATTGCACAAACTGGTATATTTGTTTTCCCTTGTTGTAAATATGCAACAACTTCTGTAGAAATATCTACAAACTTAAATGTAACTTTATCCGCGTATTCCATTACAGAACCAATCCCTGACTCTGACTTACCTTGCGGTTTTGGTCCTATTATACCGAACCTGTTTGCTACAAAGTCAGGTTCTACAACTTTGAAATAATCAGTTGACCTAATTGATATACCGAGTTGTGATGCTTCGTGCACTTTTGCAAGATAGTTTATATCAACACAGACAAAATAATCTTTTGGTACTTCTGAAAGGACTTCTTGACCAACTCTGTACGGACCTAAATCATAGAAGTTACCAAGTATCCATAGTACTGCTTGGCCTGAAACTTTTGCACCTTTTGGATGGAAATGTGCAGTTGTTCCCTCCTGTCCTCTTAGACATCCTGTTAATGCATTGTTCTGTCTATCAACACCTGTGTAGTATACAACTTCAAGATTTTCAGAACCATCTGATAAAACAATTCTACCAGGTGCTTCTGGGAATGGTGAAAAGTCAATTGTTGGCGACAATGCTATCTTAGATACATCTTCAAGATATATTGTTGTATCAGTTGTTGAAACATCTACTTTGAGGTATGAAACAGGGAATGTGTATTTTCTATCAGTTGGTGTAACAAGTTGGTCTATACCTTTATCAAACAAACCATTATTATTTGCATCATAGTATACTTTAATATTTTCAATATCTTCAGGTTGGTTAACCTTATTAGGATTATACCTATCAAGTTTGAGCCCGGTCCAAATTGCTGTTCTTTGTAAACATTGCAGTGTTAATCTTGCAACAACAACATCTTTATCCCCTTGTGTTGCAGCACCTGGTATTGAGAAATTGTTTGGTTGTGTTTTGTTATAATCCACAAGGTTCATTTCGTCAGATGTTGGTATTACTGTAACTAAGGATGAAAAATACCCAGGTATTGGTAAAACAACACCTTCACCAAGACGTATATCCGCAGCGTCAACTATAGCAGCACCATGTGTCTTACCAATATAAGCAGAATCTGCAATTTTGTATGATACAAAATATGTTATTGTAGACGGTGATATTTCTTGAACATTGCTTAGATACACTAACGCAACACGTGTTGAGAATGCAACCCAATCAGAGACCCTTCTGTCCAACGCTGGCTGGAACAAACCATCTCCTCTTGACGGGTCGCCAGTACCGTTATCGTCAATAAATAATGCTACTCCTTTAATATCACTATCTACACCAGTACCCGTACGTGTAATTTTGAACCCGTTAAGATACGCAGTATACCCTTTTGTCCATATTTTAATTCTCAACATACCAGCATTTGGTTGTCCTTGATATACAGTAGTTGACCTTGTGGTCTCAACAGATGAAGCAATATCTTCTGCTACACAATAAACTTTTGCTTCTTCTCTCTTTATTGCTGAAGTATCAGTAAATATACTGAAATTGTTTGCAGCAACACGTGCTACACCTATCATTGTGAAATAGTTGTGATTGTTTATCTCTAACCCGAGATATGTCCCAGGTTGTGCTACTGTTGATATACGGACACATAAGAAGTAGTTCTTAGGTACTGCTGAGATAAATTCGTTCATGTTTCTAAAATACCAAGCGTTGGATAACGAATCATATTCACTAACTGCTACTAACGGATCAGGTGACGCACCTCCATGGACAGTTTCACCTTGGAATTTACCATCACCGTTTGCATCGTAATAAAGGCCAAGCCATACATCTTGTGGTAACGCAGTACCTTTTTTATCTACACGTAGTTGTGTCCATGTAGCATTTTCAGTAATATTAGATGGCAATACTCTCATATTAAGACGTAACATAGGCACAGGTGCTGGTTTCTCAAATGTATTACCATCACCCTGGAATAACGCTGTCTTACCTTGATATATAGTTCCTTCAAGCAGCTCTTGTTTCTTATCATAACTATCATCACAGGTTGATTGAGGATTATCATCATCACCATATGGTACAGGAGCAAGGTCTGCTGGTTCTACAACAATACCTGAAGTTACAACATCGCCGTCTGAATGTACAGGTACTTCTCTTAAAGTATCTCCTGTAAACCCGTAGATTTTGTTTGGGTCGTTATCAGGTAAAGGTGTTGTCGCGTAGTCAGTTACGAACACCTTAAGTGTCTCTTGTATTTGGTCAATAATTTTTAATCTATTATAAACACCATCGTCTTCTTTAACAAATGTGTAATATGTTGTGAGATTTATTGCATCTTTTAATGTAACTTTTTCCGGATTGCCAGAATGTGAAAACACAATTGTTCCTGTATACCATTGAGCATTAATTGAATCACCTGATGCGACATTACCATATCTATCCCTTGCTTTAACAGTAAGTAATCCTGGCTCATGTACTCTTAACGGATTTGAGATATTAAACGGATGATGAATTGTGAAATATTTAATTGGCGCTGGTGAAATATAATGTTGTTGATACATAGGCAATATCTCACGGCCAGAAGCTGTCCTACCAGAAACTTTTATTGTATGAGAACCAGCAATTGTGTCAAAGTAATAGAATGTACCAGAATCATTTCCTGCTGGGATTAAAAGAGAAAGTAAATTACCACCACCTGTCATAAGTGCCCATCCAGCACCGTCTAAATCTTGTGATGGGTCAATAGAACCATATGCTTGTGGCGAATCTAAAACTTCACAAGATAAGATTATATTTTCAGTTGAAACAGTAACATTTTCAAACTTATCTCTAATTTGTACAGTGATACCAGCAAATGTAGGTTGACCATTCTTTGTTATTACCATAGGACCGCCTTTTGCTGAAACAGTCATTGTAGAAGTATCAGAAGCAGAACCATCAAATTGTATTGTAGTACCAGCAATCAACCTTCTTGATGGTGTCATTACTACAAGATGGTGTGCAATGTTTGGAACTACTCTATAAGGTCTTACACCGGTTGTCCACATACCAGGATTTACTACAGTGTCTGCAAACAATGTATGTGTAGTATTATAAACACCATATCTTACTGACGCAAGTGTGTCAATAAGATAGAATGTTGTTGTTCTATCTCCGAGACGGAAGTATGCTATACCTTCAGAAGTTATCCAAGTAGATGTTGAGCCAACTGCAAATTGTACGATTCCTGTAGAATCTGATACAATTCTTATCCTTCTTGGATTATCTGCTGAAAGATCCGCTTCAAGTATTGGCGCGATGTTACCATAGAAATCTTCAGTAGCAAGCATCATAACCTGTGATGTAACTCCAGCAGTGAGTGTTTGAACAAAATTAGCATCAGGCGGTATTGAATAGGTTCCATATAAACCAATTCTTCTTATTCTATCAGGCATAATTATTACAGACTGTTGTGCAGAAGCCCATGGTGTACCATCACCTTTTTGTCCTAACGGTGTTGCAATAATTATAGGATATGTTGTTGGTCCTATACCATAATTTTCTGATACGTTTGTGTCAAGATAATAGAATTGTTTGTAATAATTATTTGCTTCAATTGTGAAGGATGTTATAGGTGTTTCAAACACAGGTGGGCTACCATATGCTGGTCCTCCTACTACACGGCTTGATAAAGAGAATGAATACGAATCGTTAAACCTTGATGGTTGTCTTATAGAAGACAAAAGTACTGTTACAGGATATGTTGTGATAACAGGATTGTTCCATCTATCTTGTAGTTCAACTTCAAATTCTAAATTGTTAGGACCAGGACCTATTGCAGTGTATTCTCTCGGTGAACCAGCAGTAAGCCTTCTTTGCGGATTATCAAACGCTGCTTTTGTTATCTCATCAGGTTTTACTAACAAATCAAACGAAGCCCACCGTGTCGGATCGTTACCAAACGCTTGTGCTTGTATTGTCCATTTGCCTGAAGAAGGTCTTCTATCTTCACCTTCAGGTATTGAAGACATCTCGTCATAATAAATTATTGCAACAGATGTTGATTTAATAGAGTTATAGAACCATATCACATAATCCGGTCCTAAAGTATTATCTGCACCTGAAGCAAACCTAAAGTCCCACTGACGAGGTGGTTGTTGTTGTTTTGCAAGCGAGTTTGTAACAAGTTGTGCCCAAGTATCACCTTGGTATGTTGGGTTGTCAAACTCATCTCTTCGTTGTATCACTATATATGGTGTTTCATTTCCTGCAACAAGTTCTGCTGGCGGGTTTAATGCTACTAACCTATATGGTGTACCACCAATTGTTGTTATCTTTCTTGTTGTACCAACAATTGTCCCTGTAGAGAATTTAACTTTTGCTGAATCATTAAGTTTGTGTGACATATAGTAATACAATGGTGGGTTAAGACCAACAGCACCGGAAGAATCTGTCACTGCATAATACACAGGTTCAGGCTGTGTTGAATCAGAAGCAGGCGATGTGTAAGAAACAACACCTGTTGAACCAACTACATCTATAACTGATATCTCTACCGGTACACCACTTGAAGGAACAATGTTTGCATACGCGTCTGACAAATACGCTATAACTTGTATCTTACCCCAATCAGAACGTGTACCAGCAGGAACTTTTACTTCGTATGTATAAAACTCAGTACCAGCAGTAGCTGTTGATTCTACTACAAAGAACGAAGCAGGAGGGCCTGGTTGGACATTGATATAGGTATATAAAGGACCATGCTCACCTTCTTCACCACTCCTGTTTGGGTTAGGATCACAAGGACGTTCTGAAGATATTGTTGTATTTGTTGGATTTGTCTGATATGTTTTGATCCATCTTTGTCCTGCTTTCTTTAACACAATACCAGTAAATACTTTTTCTCCGTAGTCAGAAATAACCCAGTCATATTCAGATGGTAGTTCAGGCGTTTGTGGTGGTGGGAAGTATTCACCATCAAATTTTACTTTGTATCCGCCTTGTGCATAATTTATCCAGTTGATACCAGTTGAAACTTTGTTTTCATACTGGTCATAAAGCACAACTTTTGCTGAGAATCCAGTCCCTGCAACAACTGTAGGTGGATAGTCAACAATATGCATATGATGTACATTATGTGGCCATATACGTATTGCTGCAGATGTGCCAGAAGAATATTGTGGTTCAACATCATCAATATCTATTGCAGTAAGTGTCCAGGAAGATGTAGCATGTAATGGTGTTAATGTAAAATTGTTTGCACCATCAATAAGTTGTTTGGGCGACGGCTCTGTATCTTTTGGATCCCAGGTTTCTATACCAACAGTTGGCATTCGCCAACCTGTTCTTACACGGTTGTTGTAGTCATCTACAAGATATACTGTTGCAACAAAGTTTGACCCTGCAACATAATCTTGAACTGGTCCTGTCTTACCATAAGGTGAACCTTGGACAAATGTTTCATTTGGTACAACAACTAACAACCTTGTCGGTGTTGAAGGATTAACTGTAAACATAGGCGATGTGTCAGAACTATAAAGTGGATCAATACCATCAACATCTTCTGCAACTAAATAATGCCAGGTTGCTGCTGTCCTTAAAACAATCGAGAATAAACCTTGACCTGAGGTTAATGGTTCTGTAGATGGTTCTATATCAAACGGATCTGCTGTTCTTATATGAACCTGTGGTTGTGGTGAAACATCAGTAACTAAATTATAATAAGCATCTACTAATCTTACTGTAGCATACCACAACTCGCCTGCTGTACGGTTTGTTGGATAACCAACTTTACCATAAGGTGCAACATTGTATTTACCAGGAACAGGTGTTTCACCAGGTAGTATTAGTTGTAATCTAACAGCATTAGCTGGTTTTACAGTAAATGTTGTAACTGCAATGTCCGATGAATTTGCTGGATATTCTTGATATAATGGTGGTACACCATCAACATCTCTAACTCTTAGATAATGTGTTGCTGCTGTGACTAATGTGAAATCAAAGTATTGTTTACCTGTAACTGTATCAACATTCTTTGGTGCTGGTTCTGTGTCATAATTATCAAGTGGTGAATCTGCTTGCAATGTTACAGAAACACCAGGTGTTGGGTTAAAATATGCGTCTGTTATTGCAGTAGTTACTGTAAACTGTTGCCCAGCAGTTATAACATTAGGCGTACCTGTTTTACCAAGTGGATGTCCACCAACAAGTGTTTGTCCTGGCAATACTAAGATAAGTTTTTGTGGTGTACCGGGACCTACAAATATATTCTGTGTCCTACCCAAAGATAATGTTGGGTCTATACCATCTATATCTTCAACATAGACAATTTTGTCAGCAGTAGCAGATGATGCAGAAACAAGTGTTATTGAAACCGTTGCTGAAGAATACACAGTCAATGTAGTATTATTTGATGGTGAATAAGGATCATTTGTGGCAACTCTACATCCAGCAGAAGAGTTTTCAACTAAATTCCAATAATCATCTGTTATTCTTATTACAACATTAAATGAAGTACCAGCAGTTTGATTGTTTGGTGTTCCTTGTTTCCCACCTATATCAGAACCTGGCACATAAGGTGGCCTACCTGGGGCATAAACTTCACCAGGAGCACATATATGCAATTTCTTCGGTGAACCAGATTTCACTGGTATCAATGACGATGTATGTGATTGTAAACTTGGCGAATTTGGGTCATTATCAACAGCAGTAACTGTTTGATACCCAGCAGTCCTAAAATCTATATTTGCTGTAGCAACACCGTTCACCATTGAAACATTTCCTGGATCAGTGTCATAATTATCAGATGTTAAAACAGTAATTGTTTGGTTAACAGTTGAGACAAAGTTGTAATAGTTATCCACAGCATAGATTTGTGCTGTGAACGGTACACCAGCGGTCTGTGTTGATATACCAACATTTGTTCTTCCAACAGGTTCTTGATTCCATTTTCCATTAACCTGTTGTTGTGGTGGCACTACTACAAGAAGTTTTGTTGGAACATTTGGTATAACAGGAACTTCTGAAGAAACACCAATTGTATACCCACCACCTGATGCTGTAATCGTTACTGAAGATGCTGTAACAAGTGTTACTGTAAATAATCTTTGACCATTGACTAAAGTTAACGCAGTAGGATGTATATCATACGGATCAGAGGTCCATATTGATACAAGCGGCATTGAACCTTCTTTTACTCTGTTCCAATAATTATCACAGAGATTTACTTTTATATTGAACCCAACACCTGCAACTTGTGTCTTTATAGAACCAATTCTACCAAAAGATGAACCTGGGTTCTCAATCTCATCTGGTACTATAACTTGCAACCTTGTTGGATTGTTAGGTTTAACATAGACCCTTGCTCTACCTTTTGCTAAATCTGGACTTGCATCAACATCTCGTGCTTCTATTGTCCAGGTTGAATGTGCAGTAAGTAATGTTACTGTAAATGTTGATACACCACCTACTAATGATTGTTCTTGTGGTTCAACAATATATCCTTCATACGGCTGACCTATATCTGATGCATACTGTGATATTGATGGTACTACACGGACCAAAGAAACTTCATTGGTTAACAAGTTGTAGAACGAATCTACTGCACGGACTGTTATTGTGAAGGGTACACCTGCTGTTTGTACTTGAGGGGTCCCTGTTTTACCGCCGCTACCACCAATCTTGTTTTGTTCATCAACATCATATGGTGGTTTGCCTGGGACATATGTCTCACCAGGCAATGTAATATGCAATTGTTTACCCCAGGTTGAAACATTTACTGTAAACACTGATGAACGATAACTGTTAAGCAATGGTGCTTCCTGATCTTCAGCAGTAAATGTATGTGTCCCAGCTGTGACTAATGTAAATGTATAAGTCCATGAACCGTTAACAAGACCATATGTCTGTGCTAAGACAAACGTGTCTGTAGGTGTGAGTTTTACAGGAGATGCTTCTGAATCGTTCCTATTATTCCAATTATCAACTGCGTTTACTACAACAGTATTAGGTATACCAGCAGTCCATACTGAAGGTGTTCCAGTTATTCCATACGGAGTTGTAGCAGACGGATGTGCTGATGTCTCACCCCACTCAGGTGTCTCACCTGGCAGATAAATTTTTAAACTTGTTGCAGTATTTGGATTAACTCTAATATTAGCAGTTCTATAATTTACCAAAGTTGGTGAAACAGAGTTTACTGTTCTTATATACCAACCTACATTGTTTCTTGTGACCAATGTCCATGAAATTGTTGCTTCACCATTTGTAAGTTGTACTTGTTTTTGGTCAGGATAATCCCATGGATCGTTAGATTCTAATGTAACAATAGGTTGTGCTGATGTTTTGTTCCAATACTGGTCAACTGCACGAATTGTTATGTTAAACGAAACACCAGCAGTTTGTGCTGATGGTGTACCAGAAATACCACCGGTTGATATCGGCAATTCTGTAGACGGATACGGTGGTTTACCAGGGACTGCTGTAACACCAGGTGGTAATATTAACAACCTATATGGTGTTGAAGGAACTACAGGGATACCACCTGTGTAATCCATTGTATATCCAGAAGCAGTAGCTGATGCAACAGTAACTTTTGCTGCAGCAAGACGTACTGTAAATGTTGTTGTACCATTTATTAACTCTTTTGTCCTTGAGATTCTATAAACTTCGTAATCTATATCCCAATCGTCAATTAAAACAGTAACAGTTGGCGACGCTGTTGTTAAATTATAATACGCATCACATGCACGTACTGTTAAATCAAAATAAGAACCAGCTGTTTGTTGTGTAGGTGTCCCTGTCCTACCACGACCAACAGTATAACCAGGTTCTGGTGTCTCTCCAGGAGCGTATATTGCTAACCTTGAAGGAACATTTGGTTTGATAAACACGCCTGAAGAAATACCGTCTTGTACACCAGAAGCAGATGCTCTTATTGTCCAAGTTGAAGATGTCACCATTGAAACATTAGCAAAGTTTGTATAACCTAAATTAAGCGCTTGTGGAGATGGGTGTGTATCATATGGATCTGTGGTTTGTATTGAAACAAGTTGTCCTGAATAAACCAGGTTGTAGTAATTATCTACTGCGAATACTGCTACATTAAAGTATATAGTTGTCCCTGCTCTTATAATTGTCCCACCAGAGATTGGTACACCTGCTGTTTGAACTAAAGGTGTCCCTTCTTTACCACTGCTACCATCATACGGTGGTTTACCAGGAACATATTTTTCACCAGGTAGTATCACATGTAATCTTGTGAATGTAGACGAAGTAACTGTAAATGTAGATGTTATGTTTGTTTGATACAACCCACCTGTATCTGTTGCAATAATTATATGATACTTAAATGGTTCCCAATATGGTGCATTTGTATCTGTCCTTTCCTGTGATGCAGTAAATATCACTTTTTCAATATTTACTTCACCATTAACAGTTGACTGTGTTGGTTCATCATCATAATCATCATAAGGTGTGATAAGTTTTACATTAGCACCTGCTGTTGGTACAAGGTTCCATAGTATATCTGTTATCTTCACATTGACATAGAATGTTGTCCCTGCTTGTAAAACCTGTGGTGTTCCTTCTTTACCTTTTGTTGTATTTGGTCTTGGTGTTTCACCAGGTAATAATGCTTGTAGTTTCACAGGTGGTCCTGGGTTGACCCAGATTAATGCAGAATCTTTTCTTCCATAATATGGTGGGTTACCATCAGTATCTTCAGCAGTTAAATAATGCCAGGTTGATGCTGTAACAAGCGCAACTCTAAACACAGTTGTACCATTAATTAAAGGTTGATATTTAGGATCCCAACCTAACCCTGTCTCTGCACCGACACCATCGTTCGGGTCTGAAGAAGTAAGTGTTACACCAGGCTGTGCTGTAGGTACTATATTGTTATACCTATCAACACAATATACTCTTACATCAAACCACTCACCAGCTATCTGTTGTGCCACAGTACCTGTCTTACCTGAGACAGAACCTGGTTCATGTTGTTCATTTGGTACTAAAACTAAAAGTTGTACTGCATTAGGTTCTGGCAAAACATTTATATTCCCAACATATGTTGCAGCATATTGTTGTGGGTCAGCATTGTGTTGTGCATAGATTGTTAATGATTCTTGTAATCCTTGATACAATGTTGCTCTTCTTAAATTTATTGGGAACGACTTCATCCCGTTTTCAAGACCAAGCGGTGTCGGGTCTAAGTCATAAGGATCAGATGTCCATACTTTAACTAATGGATTATGATTTGGATTTATATTCCAGTACAAATCGCATGCTGCTACTGTTAGATAATATGTTACACCAACAGTTAAATTCTGTGGTGTGCCTGTCTTACCACCAAATTGAGGATAATATGGTGGTTTTCCAGGAACATGTGTCTCACCAGGGACAACCATTAAAAGATATTGAGCAACTGCTGGTTGTACAGGTACTGTAGCACTGCCAGAAGTTAATCTATCAGATGGTGATATACCTTCAGTAACATCTGCAGCAGTGACCACAGTATTTCTATTCTGTGGGTCAAGTGCACCACGGTTCGCTGTTATAAGTGTTAAAGTAAACGTTGCTATGCTTAGATAATCTTCTGTTGTGACTAACGCTTTTGTAGATGGTTCTGTATCATACAAATCGTCTGTTGTTATTCTTACAACTCTGGATGATTCAGCAACATTATATCTTGAATCTGTTGCATAAACTGTAATTGTGAACGACGAACCAGCAACTTGGGTGATAATACCAGAAGAATCTTTACCAGTAGAAGAACCTGGGATATGAACTTCTCCAGGTGCTAAAACTAACAACCTTGTTGCTCTACCAGGACGGACAATTATATTAGGTGATGTATCAGGTAATAGATACGGATTTGCAGCATTAGGCGCAGTAGAAGATGTTATTCTCCAACCAGTAGTTGTTGCTGTAACTAATGATGTATAAATTGTCACAGTACCATTTGTTGTAGGTGCATCAGATGGTGGTTCATAGAACGGATCAGTTGCTGACAATCTCACTGTAGTATTAACAGTTGGCACTGGGTTCCAATAATTGTCAACAACATTTACTACAACATATTCTAACTCGCCTGCATACCATGGTCTCGGTGTACCTATCTTACCAAATGTATCCCATTTACCAGAAACTGCTGTCTCACCAGGGACAAGTATTTGTAGTTTTGTAGCAGGACCTGGGTTTGATTGTATTGGTGGCGTTACATATTTTTCTAAATTATTCCCAGCAGCTGTTGAAACTGTGATTCTATATTGTTCTCCAACACCACGCCTAAATTCTATATCAAACGTTGCAATACCGTTTGTAGTTGACTTTGCTGACGGTTCAACATCATATGGGTCTTCCGTTTCAACTTTAACTAAAGCAGCTGTTGATGTTACAAGGTTCCATCTACTATCTGTTATATAAACTGTGATTGTAAACGGAACACCAGCCTGTTGTGGTAAAACAGAGCCAGATTTACCAGTTGCTGACCCAGGTCTGTAAGTTTCATTCGGTACTATTGCAAGCAACTTAACTGGTGGACCTGGGTTAACAACAATCTTTGGTGAAACATATTCAATAAGACCTGTTGCAGTAACA
>Ga0308405_1000037_pt1 | contig 108325 bp, 96 predicted proteins | sample HotsprSampleMS13_FD_203473 | JGI IMG/M metagenome (GOLD analysis project Ga0308405, IMG submission 203473) | Hot spring phototrophic mat microbial communities from Mushroom Spring, Yellowstone National Park, Wyoming, United States - 20060912_MS13 ...
TGACGCGACGGAAAATGATTGGTGGGCGACCTTGATCCGTGGGTTAAAACCCACGGCTAAATTCAGTTGCCGCTACGCGGCAGAAATGCGGTTGCAGCCCACGACCAACGGCCCACGTCCACGGGTTCCCGTTCCACGGCGTAGGTATCCCAAAATCCACATCGTTATGTGCGGGCAATCACGACACTGCCGGGTTGAAATCCTCCCGCGTCGCGTCAGCGACGGTTGAATTTAGCCCGGCGTTTCAACGCCGGGGTACGGGTTTCAACCCACGGATCGTGGGTTCACCCACGATGGGTTTCAACCCACGGATCGCACGCACCCCCAACGCCCCCGTCACGTCAGTGACGGTTGAATATCATCCGTCAGGAGTTCATGCGGACGGAATACCCGCGCTCCCAGGCGACGCCCACGCTCCCGAAACAGGATGTCACGCCAGGCGTTGATGCCGGAAAGCGCACAGGCTGGCGTTCCCTGCCCCGGAAACACCGTGTCGCCCACCAGCCAGAAGTCGGGCAGGCCCGCATCACGCGAACCAATCCCAAACAGGTTGCTGTTCCACAGGGTCGTCCGCAGACCGCCCACCATGCCCTGCGCGCGGCCTGTGTAACGGGCAAAGGTGCGGGGCGTCCCCGGCAGCAGACACTCAATGCCTTCCCGAAGGTTAGGAAAAACCCGCTCGGCCGCCGTCAGCAGCCGCTCAACAACCTTCGCCCGCCGCGCGGCATAGTCTTCCGGCGACAGCTCCCACCACGGAGCCACTTCCGTATGGGTGGAAAGATTGAGCGTCCGGCGGCCTGGCGGGGCGCTGGCGCGGTCATCTACTTCGCTCAGGCTAAGAAAGGTGCTGTTGCCGTCATCAAAGGGTTCGCCGTACTCCAAAAGCACCTGGTGGTTGAGCGGTGTATCGTCGGGAATAACCTCTGCCCGGACGCCCAGATAGAGCGTAAAAGCCCCCCAGCCTACGCCGGCCTTGTCCAGCGGACGCTTCAGCCGGCGCGACACATCCGCCGCCACCAGCGACGGAACATTCCAGATAGGCAGGTTGGCCACCACCCGTGGCGCATGCACAGTCAGCCCCCGGTCGGTTTCAACCGTGTAGCCGCCACCGACGACTGGGACAATGCGCGTCACCCGCTGGCGCAGCTTGAGCACTCCACCCAAGGCGCGGAATGCCGCCACGTGCGCTTTGATGAAGCTTTTCATGCCGCCGCGCGCGCGCCGGATGCCATGCCGGTAAATGTCTAGCCCGGCCGCCCCGTTGAGAAAAGGTGCCCGCGCTGCCGTTTCCTGCACGGTGATCAGTAGCAACCCGTCGAGAAAAGCGCGCAGCGGGGCATGGTCGGCCAAACGGTAACGCCGCAGCACGTCTTCAACGGTCGAAAACATGTAGGGCACTGCGCGGAGAAAATCCGGCGAAACCAAACGCATATTGGCCACAAGATCGCGCCAGTGGCGCAGGGGTAACACCGGCAGTTTGGCCGTCGCCGCCCAAAGCGTGTCAGCCGTCCGGTCCACAAGCTGCCAGAAGGCGCGCAGCCGTTCCGCTTCTTCAGGCGTACGGGCAAAGCGCACCACGCGCTCATGCGCCCATGCGACCGGGTCGTGTGTGATGTGGATGCAGCGGTCAGGGAGATGGACATCTACCCGCTCAATGAGGGTGCTTTCAGGTAACGGCAGACCAAGTCGGCTAAACACCTGAGTGTGGAGGCCGGCAGGGTCAAGCCCCATCAGCACCGTTGCGCCCACATCGAAGTTGTAGCCCTTGTGGAAAAAGTACCCGGCGCAGCCGCCGGCCTTGTCGTGGGCTTCAAGCAGAAGCGTCCGGTAGCCGTCGTGCTGAAGTAGCAGGGCTGCCGTCAAACCGGCAATGCCAGCACCAACTACCACCACATCAAACGTTGTTTCGGCTGAGAGACGCATCGGCGGGTATCATAGGCAGGATGGGGCACCGGGCAAAAGCTCACTTACCGGCTAGCCTGCCTGGGTACGCCAGCGCGTGCCGCGAGCAGTTCAAGCGCCTGCCGTTGTACTTCCGGGTCACTGCCAAAACCGGTCAACCAGTGGGCGTTGGGCTCACGTCGCCACCAGGAAAGCTGGCGTTTGGCGTAGCGGCGGGTGTCGGTTTTCATCTGTTCGACGGCCGAGGCGTAGGTCCGCTCACCACGCAGGTATTCGATGAACCGCCGGTAGCCATGCGCCTGGAAGGCTTCAGCGTCGGGCGGGACGCCGGCCGCCAGCAGCCGGTGGATTTCATCGAGCAGACCGGCGGCAACCATGGCTTCGACGCGGGCATTGATGCGGGTGTAGAGCTCGGCGCGCGGCGGCGACAGGACAATCAAACACATGCGCGCCACAAACGGTGGCGGCGGCGGAAGCTGCTGCTGTCGCTGCGACAAAGACGTGCGCGTGCACAGGAAAAACTCCAGCGCCCGCATGGTACGTGACCAGTCGTTAGGTTGCAGGCGCGCTGCGGTGACAGGGTCGAGCCGCCGAAGCATGCGGTGCAGCCACGGGGCGCCATGACGGGCGCGGATGGCATGCAGGCGCGCGCGCAGCCGCAAGTCGGTTGGGTTGTCTTCGGCAAAGAGCCGGCCGCACAGGGCGTCGAAGTAAAGGCCTGTTCCGCCGACAAATACGGCCGTCCGCCCACGGGCTTCGATGTCGGCCAGACAGGCCGTGGCTTCGCGGGCGTAACGGCCGGCCGTGTAATGCTCGGTCGGATCGGCAACATCAATCATGTGGTGCGGCACGACAGCGCGGAGCGCCGGTGGCAATTTTGCCGTACCAACATCTAAGCCGCGATAGACCTGGATGGAATCAAGGTTGATGATTTCTCCATTCAGCGCCTGGGCAACCACTAATCCCAGTTCGCTTTTCCCAGCGCAGGTCGGCCCGACAATAACCGGAATGACTCGTGGGGTCATCCGTGGCGACGGCGGATGTCACTGCGCCGCACTTCGGCAATTTCGTCGTCCAAACTGTGGCGACGGTGACCACGCTGTTCGTCCAGCTCACTGAGACCAGTTGCCCGGCGGAGCAGTCGGAGCGCGCGGTCGCGGGTTTTCTTGATTTCGCGGCGGCCGTCTTCCCACTGGATTTCAACTGCGCCGTCCGGCCCAGGGGCGACAATGCGGATCACTTCGCCGTACTGCATGCCGTGTCCGGCTGCAAAGGACACTTCATCGCCAACTTGGTATTCAAAACGCTGCTGCGCCATAGCGTTTTTCCTCTCTTGGAACAGACATTAGGCGCCCTACAGGCAGGGGATACCGCCGGCTTGCACCCGGCGGCAGGCCTGGTCAAGGATTGTAGCGCAATCTTGTCGGCGTGGGGCAGCCGGGCTATAGTCTTGGGCAGGATCGGTTGGGTTGCCTGCGGAGGGTTGGCAGAATGGCTAATGCACCGGTCTTGAAAACCGGCGTCCGCAAGGACATGTGGGTTCGAGTCCCATGCCCTCCGCCACTTCCCTTCCACGCTACTCGTTACATGGATGCCGCCACCACAGAATTCGGATAACGACGAGGCTGCCATCCGCACCCGGATGCTCACAGCGGCCGGGCTGGCACTAGGGCTGCCGATGACCATGCTGGGTTCGTTTCTAGTGGGCTACTGGCTCGACCGTCAGTTTCAGACCGCGCCGTTGTGGCTGCTGCTACTTGGCATTGCCGGGATGGTCAGCAGCGCCCGGCTGCTCCATCGCCTGTGGCAGCAACTCCGGTAAGCCGCTTTGTAGCCATTCACCGCCCTGCCAGCCACAGCCACCACAGCAGCGCAAGCAGCAGCAAGGCCAGCGTTACCATGGCTGCGTTTAGCCAGCGGTCTTGGCGGGCAGCACGGGCACGGGCTTCGGCATAGGGAATGCGCGTAAACGACACCATCGTGTAAAGCGGCAGAAACCGGTCACCCAGCACGTTTGAGAGAGCATATTCGAGACGCCGCCGCATCAGAAACCACGGCGAGGTCACCTTAGCGCGCATTTCGAGGTAGTTTTCATAGGCCAACTCGGCGAGCGCATCGGTGTTGACCTTGCGCTGCTGCTGATAGTCTAGAAATGCCGCGACTGTGTCACCATTGTGCCGGCGAAGGCATTCATCCAGTACAAAGCAGTCTTCAAATGAGGCGTTCATGCCCTGCCCGTAAAACGGCACGACGGCATGGGCGGCATCCCCAATAAGCACGACGCGCCCGGCATACTGCCAGGGAAAGCAGCGGATGGTCACCATTGAGCCGGTCGGGTTATGCTGGAATTCTTCCACCAAAGCCGGCATCAGGGGTGTAACATCCGGGAAGTGGCGGTCGAAAAAGCGCCGGATGGCATCTTCATTGGTCAGGGTAGCGAAGCTTTCCGCACCTTCGTACGCCAGAAACAGCGTGCAGGTAAACGAGCCATCCAGGTTGGGCAGTGCGATGAGCATGAAGTCATGGCGGGGCCAGATGTGTAGGTAGTTTTTCTCCAGAGCATGCTGGCCGCCGGGCAGCGCCGGGATGGTCAGTTCTTTGTAGCCATGCGGGAGAAACGTCTGGGCGTAGTCATAGCGGTTGGTGCGCTGAAGCGCCTGGCGGACGGCTGAAAAAGCGCCATCGGCACCGATCACCGTCCGGGCGCTGACCTGGCGAACAGTGCGTGTCCGGGTATCTTCAATCTCCAGCGTCATGGAAGAAAGATGCAGCCCCACGCAACGCGACTGGAAGTGGATTTCCAAGTTAGGCCAGTGGGCAGCAGCATCGAGCAGCGCACAGTTCAACTGGTGGCGCGAAATGGAAAAGATGGTCTCTTCCGGCGTGCGCCCATAAGGCTGGAACGTCAGATCACCCTTCGGACTGTGGATCATGCGCCCGCGCATCGGAATGGTTAGCGGTTGAATGACAGAAGCCAGCCCAACTGCTTCCAAGGCATGTAACCCACGCCGCGACAGCGCCAGATTGATGGAACGGCCGCGAACCGGGTGCGTGCGCACATCTGGCAGGCGTTCATAAAGGGTGACCCGATTTCCCTGACGGGCCAGATACAAGGCCATCAGAGTTCCAGCAAGACCGGCGCCGCATACCGTAAAACTAGGCGCAACAATGAGTTCCTCGGACATCGTTTGCAAACCGTCTCATGAGGGGTTTGACATTTGGGGTGAGGTTTCCAACAATCAAACCTACGCCGCACCGCAGCAGCTTTTCAGACGCACGCCTAGGTAACCCAAGCAAACCACAATGAAACAGTGTCCGGCATGTGGACAACAGTACGAAGACAGCGTGGCCTTTTGTCCGGTGGATGGCAAAGGTCTCATCCCGCTGCTCATTGACGGCAAGTATCGCATCGAGGAAAAGATTGGCGAAGGGGGAATGGGGCAGGTCTACCGTGCCATTCACGTCGAGATTGGGACGCCATTTGCCCTCAAGGTGCTGCACCCTCAGTATGGCGAGGATGAAAAGGCCGTCCAGCGTTTCCGGCGTGAGGCGCAGGCGGCAGCCCAGATTCGCCACCCCAATGCCGTCAGCGTCACGGACTTCGGTGTGACGAAGGATTCCAACTTGGTGTACTTCGTCATGGAGTACCTCGAAGGCGAATCGCTAGGCGATTGGTTGCGGAAGAAGCATCCGTTGTCGGTGGAAGACATTTATTTCATCTTTTCCTGTGTGTGTTCGGCGCTACATGCAGCACATCTCAAAGGCATCGTTCATCGGGATGTCAAGCCGGACAACATCTTTCTGCTGCTTGACGAGCAGCGGAGCATCAAGGATGTCAAGGTACTCGACTTTGGCATCGCCAAACTCAAACGCCAGGGGAAAAACACCCTGACGGCTTCCGGGACGGTCATCGGAACACCTGCCTACATGTCGCCGGAACAGTGCCAAGGCCTCGAACTAGACGCCCGCTCGGACATCTATAGCCTCGGGGTCATTATGTACGAGCTGTTTACCGGACAGGTGCCCTTCCAAAGCGAAAACGCCATGGCCACGCTTATGGCACATGTTTCCCAGACCCCGTTGCCGCCCATCAACCTCAACCCATCCATACCGCCTGGTATCAACCGTCTCATTCTCTGTGCCCTAGCGAAGCAGCCTCACGAGCGGCCGGAAACGGCCCTGCACTTGCTTAGCGAACTCGAACATGCTTTGCATGAAGCCGGCGTGCAGCTTGGCACGGCTTCAATGACGAATTTGCTCAAAACCCAGCGCCACGCCGGCCGCAGTATACTAGGCGGCAGCAAACTAACCACGACGGACGTAGGTGCGGGTACACCGACTGCCGAACGCACGCTAGCTTTAGCAGGGTCAAAGTCCATTACCGACTGGACGACGGCAGAAGGCCAGCAGACAACGGCAGCACGCCGCCAAAGCACGACCGAGCCGGGTGATAAGACGAGGACATACACCACTACTACAGGCGGCAAACGAGCCGTGGCGGCCAGACCCTGGCTTCCCATTGCCGCTGCGGTGGGGCTGGTCGTACTCGGACTGGTTGCTGCTGGCGGGTGGTACATTTCCCAGCGCCCAGCCACAGCCGGACAGGAAACTACAACCACAGCCGCCCCTAAACCACCCCCGGCGCCACCGGGAATGGTTTATATCCCCGGCGGGACGTTCATCATGGGCAACAACAACAGCCCAGACGACTTTGAGAAACCCGAGCACGAGCGCTACGTTGCCCCATTTTTCATAGACCGCACGGAAGTTACCAATGAGCAGTACGCCCAGTTCGTGCAGGAAACCGGACACCCGCCACCGCCCAACTGGAAAGGCAAGAAAACCTATCCGCCGGGGACAGCTAAACTGCCCGTCGCCGAAGTCAGTTGGGATGATGCGCAGGCTTTTGCCAAATGGGCCGGCAAGCGTTTGCCCACGGAAGTCGAATGGGAATATGCTGCGCGCGGTACCGACCGCCGGCTTTACCCGTGGGGCATGGAGTTTGATCCGACAAAACTCAACGCCGGCCGCGACATCAGCCGAATCAAGGACCAACGCCGCCAGGTGGGCAGTTTTCCAGGCGCAAGCCCCTTTGGGGTACTGGATATGGCCGGCAATGTGGCCGAGTGGACAGACAGCGGCTACGATCTTTATCCCGGCAGCCAAGCCGTCATTAAGCCTGAATTCCAGCCGCTCAAGATCATTCGCGGCGGATGCTTTGCTGACGACGCCCGCAGAACCATGGTAACCCGCCGTTTGATGAATGAGCGCACCTTCCGCGATCTTTCGACAGGCTTCCGCTGTGCTAAGGACGCCCCACCGGTCAACACGGCCGATGCGCCGTAATGCCCACTCGTACTTTGCTGCCTCTGCACATGCCGCGCCTGAAGCTGACGGTTGAGTATGACGGTACGGAGTATGCCGGCTGGCAGGTACAGGCCAATGCCCGTAGTATTCAGGCGGTGTTGGCGGCTGCTTTTACGCCTCTCTTAGGGCATTCGCCACAACTTTACGCTGCCGGACGCACAGATGCCGGAGTACACGCCCTAGGGCAAGTTGTCCATACTGATGTCCATCAGGTGCGCGCCCCGGACACATGGCGTGCCGCACTCAATGCCCACCTTCCGCCGGACATCCGGGTGCGGCAGGTTGAAGTTGTCGGAGCCGATTTTCATGCCCGGAAGTCGGCCCGCGCTAAGCTTTATTCCTACGCTTTCTGGTGCGGGCGCGTAGAAAGCACGCGATGGCGACGCTACAGCCTGCACGTCCCACAGCCGCTTGACTGGGAAGCTATGCAGGCAGCGGCACAGGCTTTCGTCGGCCGCCATGACTTTGCCCCTTTCAGTGTCGCTGACCGAACGGTGCAGACAACCGTACGTACGATTTATCAAGTTACGTGGTCTGGAGTGCCGGCCAGAGAAGAGGCCTGCGAACTGCTCTGGCCACCCGAGCTAAGGGCAGTGGCGTTTTACGGGGATGGTTTTTTGCGCTACCAGGTGCGGCGTATGGTGGGAACACTGCTGGCCGTAGGGCAGGGCAAGCTGCCGGCAGCAGCAGTCGCCAAAATACTTTGTGGAGCAAAGGAGTTTACCGTAGCTGCCACTGCGCCAGCCCACGGCTTGACGCTCATGCGGGTTGATTACTAGTATCTGCAAAGCCTTTTGAATACCCACACCGGCGTGCAAACGCCGCACTTTTTCAGATTGGTTTTCTTGTACGAAATTTTTGAATGCACGAACTAGAAGCCCTTATCGAACCCGGCTCGCCAGATGCCTTCCTGTTGCGCCAGCTTGATCCCAACCGCCTGCCCAAGCATATCGCCATCATTATGGACGGCAACGGGCGCTGGGCCAATCGGCAGGGCAAAGCTCGTATTGCCGGCCATCCGGCTGGAGTTGAAGCCGCACGGAAAACCGTAGAAAGCTGCGCCCGCCTAGGCATTCCAACCCTGACCCTTTATGCCTTCTCGTCGGAAAACTGGCGGCGTCCGCATATCGAAGTCAAAATGCTGCTGCAACTGCTGCAGCAGTGCCTGGAGCGCGAATTGCCCCTGCTGAATCAGAACGGTGTGCGCTTGCGGTTTATTGGGCGGTTGGAAGTGCTGCCAGCTACAGTTCGGAACTCCATTGACCAGGCCGTGGCGGCCACAGCACACAACCAGCGCATGACGCTCAATATTGCTTTCAACTACGGCGGTCGGGCCGAAATCGTAGATGCCATGCGCAGCGTGGTGCGGGAGTTTATGCGACTCGGACGCTCCCTTGACACCCTGACCGAAGCCGACGTAGCGCGTCACCTTTACACAGAGAGCGATCCCGACCTGCTTATCCGTACCAGCGGAGAAATGCGCCTGAGCAACTTCCTCCTGTGGCAGGTGGCTTACACGGAAATCTTTGTGACCGATACCTTGTGGCCGGATTTCAACCGTACCCATCTGCTTGAAGCCCTTGTAGCGTATCAGCGCCGGCAGCGGCGGTTCGGCGGCGTCGAAACAGTTGGTGTTCCCGTGTCAGCGCTGGCATAGTGCAGTTGTGACTGACCTGAACTCTCAAACCCAACCCTTCCATTGCATTCAGACTGAACAAGGGCGCTACTACTTTGCTGCCGGCCTGGCATTAATGCTGTCAAGCGTGGCGTTTCGTCTTGAATTGCCGGCGGTCGGGGTGACGCTGCTGGCAGCCTTTCCGCTGCTACTCGTGGTGGCGCGCTACGAGGTCCTCGTCTTTGACGGAAGACAACTCCGGCGGCACGGGCCCTACGCCTGGTGGCAGGCCCGGGTCCTTGGCAGGACGACTTCCCTGCCCATTGCCCAGCTTGAGTTGAGCATCACCGAGGTTGCCTATCTGCCGCTGACATGGGGGCGGTATCGCTTTCGGACAACGCTTGTCGGCAATGGATTTGAGGCCGTCTTGTTGTCCAACATGCCCGGCTACGGGCTCTTTGTAAGAGCTGTGTTTGCGTGTACCGATGAAGCCAAACTGGATTTCTACTCACGTGCCTGGCTGCGGTATGGTACACCACCGCCGCTGGCCAAGGCGGTTGAAAGTCTCGAGGATCGTTACTTAGGGCAGGTTCCAGTGACGCTGCTCCGGCATCTGGCGAACTACTTCACCCTGACCGGGCGCCTTCGGTCAGCCTGGCGTTGCTTTGGTCAAGCCTATCGGCGCGACCGGGGCAACCCGCAGTTGCTGTGCGAAATGGGCTACTTTTTCCACCGCCTTGCACTAGCCGAGCACCCCCGTTGGCGGTTTCGCGCTACTGCATGCTTACGCCTTGCCGCCTGGTTTGCCCGGCAAAAGCCGCAATTGCTGGAGCAAATAGGAGAAGCTTACTGCGAACTCTTCGAGTTTGCACGCGCCGAGCGGTGTTTTCGGAAGGCGCTGGAACTCGACCGACAGCTTTTTCGGGCCTGTGTAGGGCTGGCCGAGCTAGCCTTTCGGGAGGGGCAACTGGCGCGGGTGGCACACTTTTATGCGGCGGCAGCGCACAGCACTAACGACCCGGCTCTGCAGCGGCGGGCACAACGCGAAGCTTGCTACTACGAGCGCCTCAGCCAAGACGACAGTTACTTTGAAGCAGAAGTGCGCCGTATCACCTGGCTGCACCATCTCTACCAGATGCGCACCACGGCCGGCGGCATCTTTTTCGTGGCCTGGCTAGCCGTTGGTTTGACAGGGGCGCGCTTCCCAGAGGTGCGAGACATTGGGCTGGCGTTGATGGGATCATCAGGGCTGGCGTGGCTTGGGCTTTCATGCGGCCTGCACTGGCAACGGCGACGGTCAGCACTGCCAGAGACCGCCGCCTAAGCAGCAACAGCGCACTTTACCCTGCGGGCAATGCAGCCCGTGCGTAGTATGCAGCCAACGCCTTTGCATCGCATGTCAAACCAGCGGCGAGCCGAGCTGCCAGCCGGGGAACGGCTATGGGCGCCAGCCATGGTGGCGGCGCTACCCGAAACCAATCGCCAACATGAGCGGGTACTTTGCCGTCGTCCAGCAGGGCCAGGGCATCGCCGGTCAAAAGCAGCGGGTGGTTATGCGGAACGTGATGCAGCAGTTGCTCCAGTACGGTTTGAACTTCTCCGGTCAGGACTGCCGTGAGAGGCTGTGGTTTGGCTTTGGGCCCGGCAGAAAAAACCTGTCCGTGGACTTCACGCCGGTGGGAGATGGTGAGCACGACCACGGTCGTCGGCTCCTGGAGCGGCGCGACGGCATCAGCGAGGACTTCAAGCGTAGTTGCCGTGGCAATCGGGCAGTTGAGCGGTTGCGCTAAGCCCTTGACGGCTGCCAGGCCGACACGAATGCCGGTGAAGCTTCCCGGGCCGACAAGCGCGCCGATCGCCGTCAAATCCGTCGGACGCAGGCCCGTGCGCTCAAGCATATAGGCAATATCAGCAACCACTCGGTGGGCGCTCGGTTGCAAGCTGCGGACGCCCCATTGCGCCTGGAGCTCATGGCCGCGCAGAAGGGCTAGGCTCATGCGCGGCGAAGCCGTATCCACGACAAGCCACCAAGTCGTGGGTGTTAGCACTACCTTGGAGACGGCAGCATCCACAGGCGAAGCGTCATGTGTTATGCACCGGCAGCTTTGACGGCCGGTGATGGTCGCCAGCGCAGAACAGGCTGTCGCGCCGCAGCAGTTTCATCCAGCCGGCGCAACCGTGCTTGGTGAGGTGCGGTTTTGACAACTTCCGGGTTTTCCCTGCACTCCTGGGCAATGGCGCGCATGGACGCAATGAACAAATCGAGTTCGGCGCGGCTTTCGCTTTCTGTCGGCTCGACCATAAGCGCACCTGGTACCACGAGTGGAAACGACATCGTCGGCGGATGAAAGCCGTAGTCAATCAGCCGCTTTGCAATGTCAGTATTGCGCACCCCATAGGGCTGCTGCCGCCGGTCACTGAAGACAACTTCGTGGAGGACGGGGCCGTCGAAGGGCACTTCATATTCGTCCTGAAGGTGGTGCTTGATGTAGTTGGCATTCAGGACAGCGGTTTCGGTAGCCTTCCGTAGCCCTTCTGCACCAAGGGCGCGGATGTAGGCCAGCGCCCGTACCATCATGCCAAAGTTGCCGTAGTAGGCTTTGACTCGCCCAATTGATCGCGGGCGATTGGTATCAAACACTACGGTCTGCTCATCGACCCGGCGGAGGGTGGGGTAGGGCAGGTAGGGTTCTAGCTCTTGGCTGACGGCTACAGGGCCACAGCCTGGGCCGCCACCGCCATGTGGGGTGGAAAACGTCTTGTGCAGGTTCAGGTGCATGACATCCACGCCCATATCACCAGGACGCGCAATTCCAACCAGCGCGTTCATGTTTGCGCCATCCATGTAGACGAAGCCGCCGCGGGCATGGATGAGTTCGCAGGCTTTGGCAATTTCTTCTTCAAACAGCCCCAAGGTGTTTGGGTTGGTGATCATCAGCCCGGCAACTTCATCCGTCATTGCTTTGTCGAGCGCTGCCAGGTCAAGCAGGCCGTTTTTCTTGGAAATAAGCGTGATGACCTTGTAGCCACACATCACAGCGCTAGCCGGGTTGGTGCCGTGGGCGGCATCGGGAATGAGGACGTACCGGCGCGGGTCACCGCGCTCGGTCAGCGCCGCGCGAATCATCATCATGCCGGTGAGTTCGCCGTGGGCCCCTGCCGTTGGTTGTAGGGAAACAGCCGCCATGCCCGTGATCTCACAGAGAGCCTCTTCAAGCTGCTTCATCAACAGCAGGTTGCCACGAACGGTTGCTTCTGGAGCAAGGGGATGGGTTTGGGCAAAGCCGGGTAGTCGCGCCGCCCACTCATTGATTTTCGGGTTGTACTTCATCGTGCACGAGCCGAGCGGGAACATGCCGGTGTCTGTGCCGTAGTTCCAGGTCGAAAGCCGTGTATAGTGCCGGACAACTTCAGGTTCGGTCAGTTCAGGCAGTTCATGCAGATCGTCCTGCCGCAGTAGGTGGGCCGGGATCACAGTGGATGGGTTTATATCGGGTACATCGTTGGGCGGCAAATGATAGGCACGACTGCCGGGACGCGAGTTTTCAAAAATCAGGTTTTCATCCTGACTGAGGTGGGGGCGGGCTTTCTGAATGCGAGGTGTTGTCGGAAGTGCCATCGGCAAAGAGGCTGATGCGAAAATTTTGAAACTTGTCTGGGTGACGGGGGCCACAGAACATCAATCCTAACCGAAAACTTTAGGGCTTTTCCACCACAGCCAGAACAACCGGGCTTCCAAGGAAGTTTTTAGAAAGGATTTTCAGGGCGCGCCCGCACGGGGCAACAGACGGAAGAAGCCCACGACATCCCATCGGTACTCGCCCGACAGTGCCGGCATTGGTGGCGCGTCTGGCCTTGGGGCAGCACGGCGCGCCAACTTAGCAAAAGTTTTGGCGTCAAAGCGGTAGATCAGAAGACCAGCGGTCATCACGCCTTGGATGCCAGCCAAATCGCGTTCCCAGTTAGCATCCAAAGGCCGCAAAAACAACAACACGACGTTGTAGTTTGACGCCGGGTAGCGGGATACATCGGCAGCAATCGCCGCGAGGGACGGGGCGTAATAGACCCGTTTGCCTGCTACTGCCAGCAGGTGGGGTGGATCGGTCGGGATTTCAAAATCCGGTGAAAACACGATGTCGGAAGGTGTGACGACCTGCCGGACGGCATTGCCCAGCAGTTCGATGATGGGCGCCGGCTCTGGAAAGAGCGCCCGGAAACCTAAGTGAACCGGAAGGACATAGGCCAGCGCTGCCGTCAGCAGTACGGCTGAAACACCCATCCGCCGGCGCGTACACGTTGACCACCGGGGCACAAGGGCAGTCAGGAGCGTGACCGGCAGCAGGACGAACGGCACAGCAGCAATAACCAGCGAGAATTTGAGGGCGCTGAAGTCATGAATGGCCGAGTGGTTGCGCAGGGCATAGACATGCAGAAAGCACGGCACGGTGAGAAGCCCTATTGTCCAGAAAGCCAGTGCCACGCCGGGCGGCGGCAACTGCCCGTGGCGAAGCCGCCACTTGACCCACGTACTCAGCGCCAAAAAGCCAGCCACTGCCACAAAGACTAGCACAGTGCCAGCAGTGCCAAACTGCGCTGGGATGTATTCCCCCCAGAAGATGGTGTTGAAGCGCGCCGTAAAATCAGCGTTGACCTCCGTCGCACCAATGCGTTCGAGGAAGCGCCCTTTCAGGCGCGGTAGCATCCCCAGAAAGGTAAGCTGAACGAAAAACAGTCCGAGCACCAACAGCCCGCCCATACCAAACTGAAGGCTGCGCCACCACCAGGCTTTGACATTCAACCACGGCCAGGGGATATCCCCGGTTGACAGTCGTTTCAAATAAGCAAAGCCCACGAGACACACGAAAAGCCAGTCACATGCAATCCCCCACGCTATGACCAGCACCTGCCACCAGGTGCTGCTGGTGCGGGCAGAAGGGTAGGCATCACGGATGACTTCCAGCAGGATAAACAGGACGTATGGCAGCAGGACAGCCTGGTCGGCGAAATAGACGTTTTGGTGCCAGTAGAGCGGGCCAGGCAGCAACAACTCCAGCGTCGGCGGCACAGCGGCCAGCATGGTGGCCGTCCCCCGGTCAAGGCCCAATCGGCGGAGGACAATCAGGCTCAGGGTTCCAAGCACCACGGCAATGAGGCCGTGGTTGATCAGGTTCCAGCCCATCAGGCTGCTGACCGTTGGCGCTCCTTCGCTGACCAGGCTGTAGGCATAGGCAGTCAGGACAAAACCCGGTGGATATGACACATAAGGGTTGCGGCTCAGCAGGGTTGGGAACTCGACAGACTGGGGTTCATTGAGAAGGGCAAAGCCCAGTGTCCAGGGCCCTTCGGCATGCCAGGCGCGGGCAAACCGCAAGGTGTTGGCAGTAAGCCACTGATGGTGCTCGAAGCTCAGTTTTCCAAACCAAGGGCGACGTGCATGTACTGTGTAGGCGAACAGGCCCACGATAAAACCGAGCAGCACAAGACAGGCAGCTAGCGATTTTGGGTGCAGGGTCAACCAGGACTTCCGCAGCATGGCGACATAGTGACACTGCACCCCCAGCCCGACAAGGCGGTAGCCAGCAAAGCGGGGGAGTTAGCCGCACCGCTCACCACCGGCCGCAACCCGCCGACCGTCAGATGAACAACGGTGCCATCACCAGTGTGATCGTGGCCAGCAGCTTGATAAGCACGTGCAGGGAAGGCCCAGCCGTATCCTTGAACGGATCGCCTACGGTATCCCCCACCACCGCTGCCTTGTGGGCATCACTCCGTTTGCCACCGTGCGCGCCGGTTTCGATGTACTTTTTGGCGTTGTCCCACGCACCGCCGCCGTTGTTCAAAAACAACGCCATCAGGATGCCCACAATTGTCCCAATCAGCAGCAGCCCGCCAACAACTTCTGCTCCAGTAGCACTGCTTGGGGTCATGCCCTGTGACACAAAGACTTGGCGAAAGATGACCCCCACAACAATCGGTGTTAGGACGACCAACGCACCCGGCAGCACCATCTGCTTGAGCGCACCGCGCGTCACGATGTCCACGCAGTGACCGTAATCCGGCTTGCTTGTCCCCTTCATAATGCCCGGATTGCTCTTGAACTGCCGCCGTACTTCCACAATGACATCCTGCGCCACGGCTCCGACGGCCTTGATGGCCAGCGAAGCAAACAGCATCACCAGCATGGCCCCTACCATCCCGCCGATGAAAACTTCCGGCTTGGCAAGGTCAATTCGCTCCAGCGTCGGGCCGTAGGCAAACGGCCAGTAGCTGCGGACTTCATCCAAGTAAGCCGAAAACAACAGGAACGCGGCCAATGCTGCCGAGCCCACCGCATATCCTTTCGTCAACGCCTTCGTGGTGTTGCCGACGGCATCTAGGCGGTCTGTCTTTTCACGCACTTCGGCCGGCTGTTCTGACATTTCGACGATCCCGCCGGCATTGTCGGTGATGGGCCCAAAGGTGTCCATGGCCAGAATGTAACCAGCCGTTCCAAGCATGCCCATTGTGGCAGCGGCCGTTCCGAACAGCCCAGCCTTGGCAAAGCCCGAATTCATGCCTAGGTAGTAGGCAGTCAGCACAGCAATCGCAATCACCACCACCGGAATCGCCGTAGACTCTAGCCCGACGGCAATTCCCATGATGACGTTCGTTGCCGGGCCGGTCTGCGAAGCATCGGCAATGGACTTCACCGGACGGTAGCGATACTCCGTGTAGTACTGCGTGATGAACACAAAAGCTAGTGAAGTCAGGATGCCAACAACGCCACATGCAAAGAAACTCAAGTAGGCATTAGGCGCGGCGGCACTAGCCAGCAACCACTTCGACGCCACAAAAAACCCGGCGGCTGCCAGCAGGCAGGTGACGTAAAAACCCCGGTTGAGTGCCTTCATTGGGTCGGATGTTTCATCCGTACGCACCACCATCACCCCGACCATCGAGGCCAGCAACCCAAATGCCCCTACCACCAGCGGGTAGAGCAACACACCAAGCTGCTGCGATTTTTCAAAGGCCGTGATGTTGGTCATCAGCAGGGACGACGCCAAAATCAGCGCGCCAATGTTTTCTGCCGCCATGGATTCAAACAAATCCGCACCACGACCGGCGCAGTCGCCTACGTTGTCGCCCACCAGATCGGCGATGACCGCTGGATTGCGCGGGTCATCTTCGGGAATCCCGGCTTCAACCTTGCCCACCAGGTCTGCGCCTACATCTGCAGCTTTGGTGTAAATCCCCCCGCCCAACTGCGCAAAGAGCGCCACAAAAGATGCGCCAAAGCCGTAACCGGCAATCAGCAGCGGGATTTTGCTGAGTTCTGTAATCTTGAGCAGGCTGACAATAGCAAAGAGGCTGGCAACACCCAGGAGCGACAGTGCAACCACCAACAGGCCAGCTACGGCCCCGCCGCGCAGAGCTGCCTGCAAAGCGCCGTTGAGGGATGTCAGGGCGGCCGAAGCCGTGCGAATGTTTGCCCGAATGGACATCCACATCCCAATGTAGCCCGACGCCACCGAACATGCCGCCCCTAACAAGAAAGAAATCACCGTTATGAGCGCCAGCGTGCGTGGGTCTCTGACCGGATCATTGATGCCCGGGGTTCGGACAAAGGCGTACAGGATGAAAATCAATGCTGCCAACGCTACAGCCAGGTAGGCAATTGTCGTGTTTTGGCGTCGCAAGAAGGCTTCTGCACCTTCTTTGATAGCGTCGGAAATCTTCCGCATCGCATCCGTGCCAGTCTCAAGTGCCAGCACATTCCTGGCTAGAAAAGCTGCAAAGCCAAGTGCGATGAGGATGAGTCCAAAAATGACGGCATACTCCATAGACCAACCAACTCCGAGGGCGCGGCATGCTATGGGTAGATGCCACGCCGGTTTGCTTTTTCAATTGGGAAACCAATACGCAAAATGTCAATTATATAACCTTTCGCAGATGCGCTTCAACCAGATGTAAGGCAAAGGAGCCAGCCGTGGTGATTTCAAGACGGATTCACCGTGTGTCCGGGCCGCATGTTGGACGAGGGCTCAACCACATGGCTGCCGCAAGGGTAAGCAAGTAAGGCAAAGCGAGAAAGAACTGATAGGGAATCACCTCTAAGCCCAGCGCTTGGAGGCGAAACTGGAAGGCGCTGGCAGCACCAAAACCAAGCGCTGCAAGGCCAACGCCGACCGGATGGCGGCGCCCGACAATCACAATGGCCAAGGCAATGAATCCCCGTCCGGCCGTCATGCCTTCAACGAACGTGTTGGAAAGCCCCAGCGCTAAGTAGCCCCCGGCCAGACCGCAGGTGAGACCACTAAATAGCAACGCGCTCCAGCGCAGCCGCACTACGCTCAGCCCAACGCTGGATGCGGCTGCCGGATGCTCGCCTGCAGCGCGTAAAGCAAGGCCGTGGGCCGTGCGGAACAGCCAATACCAGGCGACAACCATCAGGATAAGTCCTAACGTAGGCACACTCCACAGCGGCAAAGTCGGCACCACAAAAGCGGCATTGGAGTCGCCGACAAGTTCCCGCCGCGCTACGGCCGTTGCGCCGAGGGCAAAGATGTTGAGGGCTGTGCCGACCAGCAGGGACTCACAGCCCATATTGACGGACAGCAGGCCAAAGGCAGTCGTCAGAGCCAGTCCCCCAATAACGGCCGCTCCCAATCCAAGCCACGGGGCAAGCCACGTGTCGGCCGCAGTGGCGCACGCAGCAACACCAGTAAAAGCCGCCACCAGCATAACGCCTTCGATGCCGATGTTGACGACGCCCGCCCGTTCGGAGACAGCTTCGCCAAGCGCCGCCAGCAAAAGCGGCGTCGCCAAGGTCAGGGTTGTCAGCATTAGGCCGGTGAAGATGTCCGTCACGGCTTCTCAAAGCATAGCTTCCCAGCCCGGCGCAGGATTTGTCAACTCTGGCCAACCCCGCAGCCCCGATCACAGTCCACCCGGTGATCCCAACGTTTCCAGCTAAGTATCGAAATGCGGGTGACAGCTCGGATAGCCGCGCCGTCAACCGGTGCACCAGCAGCAGACCATCTAAAGTCTCTTTGCGGTTGGCTATGCATCAACAGCACGCTTTAAGATGTGCGGCTTGACTGCTTAAGTTCTGTCCCACTTGCCTGCAACCGGATGGCATGCTGCTTGTCCATTAGCTCACCCAGCCCAAAATGGTCGGCAACGTTTTCATGATCACCGAAGGGCTGGCCTTCAGATTCGTGCAGCGCCGGAAACGAGATAAGCCGATGATTGATCGCTTGTAAGTTGGCCCCTAACCGGGCAACCTTTTGGGGTACCAGAGCCAAGCCTTCTGGAATTCCTGCTGTCTTGGAAAGTTCTTCGGCAGCCTGCAGTCATCCAGCATAGTTGTCAGTCGGCCACAAGAATCTCCAAGCAAGCACCAGAGGTTTCCCAAAATCTGTCGCTAACCCACTGCGCCGCTGCGAAATCCGCTTTCGGTAGGCAGGCATTTTGTCCACAAACGCTGGGTGGGCAAAACGGTATGACGCCAAGTGAGGATGCCGACACCTGCTTGACAGATTTTTTCTCGGCGTCGGCAATGGACTTGAATCCGGTTACCTTGGGTTGGCGCAAGGTAGGCATCGTAAGCCCCCAGCCAATCTCGTCACGGGAAGAAAAAAAGTGGCATCGAAAGATTTTTCCGATGCCACAAAGCCAGACTGGTAAAGCTCACCCGTGAATCATTCTAGTGCGGCATATTACCGACATGTTGCCGATGGGTAAAAGTTTCCCAACAACTGTGAACACACTACGACCGCCGGTCGCCGGGCTTGGGTGACTCTGTCGCCGGACGGGTTTCACCACCGGAACGGGTTTCACTACCAGGACGCGCCTCACCGCCCGGACGCGGCCGGGGCCTGACTTCCATCGTCACCGGCTTGGCTTCGGAAGCTTTGGTTTCCGGCTTGGGTTGCCCCTCTGCGGCCCTAGGCGTCGGTCTGGGCGACGTGGCAGCCGTAGGCGATGCAGCGGAAGCTGGCGCCGGCGATGCCGCAAAACCGCTCATGCTTCGTGCCATGCCGGTTGCTACAGCTTCAAAGGCCAAGATACCACTTGTCAAACTGGCATTGATAAACTGCGCGGTTAGTGCCGGCAGTTCGGCGAAGCCCTTTTCCTGTACGATCTCCAACCCGTTGAGTACGGCCGCATAGCCGTGGCGGGCATGGTTGAGAAAGTCTTCTGAAGCCGCAGCGACCATGCGGAACCACAGTTGTAGCCCTTCGCTAAAGGTTAGCTTTTCAAACTGGGTAGCAATATCGAGACGCCTTGTCGCCGGCAATGTCACCGTGAGGTCCTTCTGAACTTGCGCACAACAGGCCAACCGCCGCCCGGCCGCCAGGTCGCTGGGATCGAACCAACGCCGCTCTTTGGCGCTTGGCTCAGAGAGCGCAGCCGCCGTAGCTGCATCCACACGAATCTCACATGTTTGACAAATGCCATGGCCGCCGCAGAAATGAAGCAGTGGTTGCCCTGCCTGCTGGGCTGCACTCAATAAAGTTGTGCCAGGCGCCACTTCAACTCTTTGCCCAGACGGCTGAAACGTTACAGTTGGCATAGGGTCTTTCTCATCAGCAAAGAGGGATGATAGAGCGTTCCTCGGAGGCGCTCTTTAGCCCGGAAGCCTAACCCAGCCGGCAATACTTTGGAAGCATGAAATCAGCGAAAATTCTCTGCTAGAACATCACCACAGAACATCAAGCGCCGGCAGCGTTTGCACCCGGCTGCCACGCTTATCCCATGTGCCACATAACGCCCATGCCATACAACTTACCTAAAGCCTACGATCCTAAGCACGTCGAACAGAAGTGGTATCCGTTTTGGGAAAAGGGCGGATACTTTCAACCTCAAGGTTCTGGTCAACCATTTTGCATTGTCATTCCACCGCCAAATATCACTGGCTCACTGCACATGGGGCACGCCCTTCAGCATGCCCTGATGGATGTGCTGATCCGCTGGCGACGAATGCAGGGCCGGTGCACGCTCTGGCTGCCAGGCACCGACCATGCCGGCATTGCTACCCAAATGATTGTGGAAAAGCAGCTTGCCGCCGAAGGCATCAAACGGACCGACCTGACCCGCGCCGAGTTTGAAGCCCGCGTCTGGGCTTGGAAAGCCGAAGCCGGCGGAACCATCCAGCGCCAGATGCGCCTGGAAGGTATCAGCGTAGACTGGTCGCGCGAGCGCTTTACGCTCGATGAAGGCCTGAGTCAGGCAGTACGTGAGGTCTTCGTGCGGTTGTACGAAGAAGGCCGCATCTACCGTGGCACTTACATGGTCAACTGGTCGCCAAAGCTCCAAACGGCCATCTCCGATCTTGAAGTTGAAATGAAGGAGGTCAGAGGTAAGCTCTACTACTTGGCCTACCCGGTCATCGGTCAGGAGCAAAAGGTTATTGTTGCTACGACCCGCCCGGAAACCATGCTGGGCGATACAGCCGTTGCTGTCCATCCGGCCGATGAACGCTACCGGCATCTCATCGGGCAGCGCGTCCGGCTGCCCCTCGTGGGGCGCGACATCCCGATCATTGCCGATGAAGCTGTGGAAATCGGCTTTGGGACCGGAGCGGTCAAAGTTACTCCGGCCCACGACCCCAACGACTTCGAGCTGGGCAAGCGCCACGGGCTGGAATTCATTGTCGTCATCGGCAAAGACGGGACGATGACCGAAGCTGCCGGAGCTGGCTTCGCCGGTCTTGACCGCTTCAAGGCGCGTGAAAAGGTCATCCAGCAGCTTGCCGAAATTGGCGCATTGGTCAAGGTCGAGGACTACACGCACAACGTCGGACACTGCCAGCGTTCCGGCGTCCCCATTGAGCCGCTTGTCTCCGAACAGTGGTTTCTCGATGTCAAGCCACTGGCTGAAAAAGCTATCGCAGCGGTGCGCGAGGGGCGTACGCGGTTTATCCCAAGTTCCTGGGAAAAAGTGTACTTCGACTGGATGGAAAACATTCGCCCCTGGTGTATCTCGCGGCAACTGTGGTGGGGGCACCGCATTCCGGCGTGGTATGCCCCGGACGGACGCCTAGCCGTGGCACGGTCGGAGACAGAAGCGCGCCAAAAGCTCGGTTTGCCTGATGACGTACCTCTCAAGCAAGACGACGATGTTCTGGACACCTGGTTTTCTTCCGCGCTGTGGGCTTTTTCGACCTTCGGCTGGACAGGCGATCCGGCGCGTGATGCCGCCAACCCCGACCTGCAACGCTTTACCCCAACGGATGTGCTCGTCACCGGCTTTGACATCATTTTTTTCTGGGTGGCGCGCATGATGATGATGAGCCTGCATTTTACCGGCGATGTGCCCTTTCGCTATGTCTTCGTCACCGGGCTGGTCCGCGATGCTCAAGGGCAGAAAATGTCCAAGACCAAGGGCAACGTCGTTGACCCACTTGAAGTCTTCGAGAAATACGGGACAGATGCCGTACGGTTTTCACTTGTCTCCGCTGTGACTGGCGCCAATGACATCAAGCTTCAAGAAAGCAAGATGGAAGCAGCGCGCAACTTTGCCAATAAAATCTGGAACGCTGCCCGCTTTACGCTCGGCAACCTGCCCGATCCAGCGGCACCTCTGCCCCGCCCGGACGCCCCACCCGGTCTGGTCGATCGCTGGATGCAGTCGCGTTTGGCGCGCGTTACTGCAGAAGTCAACGAGGCACTAGAGAACTTTCGTTTCCATGACGCCACCCTGACGCTCTACAAGTTCTTCTGGAACGACTTTTGTGATTGGTACATCGAACTGGTCAAACCTGTCGTCTCGGCAGCAGACGACACACCGGAGCGAATGGTCGCCCGTGCTCGCCTGGCTGCAACGCTCGAACACGCCCTACGGTTGCTCCATCCCTTTATGCCCTTCATTACCGAAGAGCTCTGGCAACAGATCAGTCCCTACGTTTGGGCGCCCGACGAGCGGCCGTCTAGCCTGTGCATTGCCCCCTACCCGCAGGCGCTGGTGGAGCGGCTTGACCCGGCGGCCGAGCGCCAGATGGAAGCTGTCATCAACCTGATCAGCCGCGTCAGAAACATCCGCGCCGAAATGAACCTGCCACCCGGCGCTCATGTTGAAGTGCACTTTGCCGCCGATGCTTCTTTGAGCAGACTACTGCTTGATCAAAAGCCGGCTATCCTGCGGTTAGCCCGCGCCACGGATGTTATCGGTCACGACGAGTTGCCTGACCTGGGCTTTTGTGCGCGCAGCATCACGCCGGAAGGCGTCCGGTTGGCCCTGCCGCTGGCTGGACTCGTGGATGCCCAAGCCGAACGTGCGCGCCTCGAAAGGGAAATTGCCAGGCATGAAAAGGCGCTGCATCAACTTCTGGAATTGGTCAACCGACCTGGCTTTGCCGAACGTGCTGCTCCGGAAGTTGTGGCAGAAAAGCAGGAACAACGGCTGGCGCTTGAAACCCAGCTTGCAGCCCTGCGAGAAACCCTCTCAACCTTTCGCTGAGCCTCTTGCCAGCACGGCTGGAACGGCGCGGATAAAAACACCCGTCAGTAAGCAGACATTACAGCCGCTAGGCAAGGTGATACTGTAACGCGCTTCGATGACTAAGCCCCACCAGGCAATCTCCAAAAAGAGAAGGCTTTCTCAGGATATGACGGCACCAGCACTAGCAATGGCGACGGGCAGACGCCCGCGCGTAATCATCTGTGGCGGCGGCCTTGCCGGCCTTGCCGCCGCCAAAACTCTCGTGGACAACGGCTTTGAGATTGAACTTCTGGAGCAGCGTCCGATTCTCGGCGGTAAGGTCTCTGCATGGCGAGATGCCGACGGCGACTGGATTGAAACCGGTTTGCACGTCTTCTTCGGCGCGTATGTCGAAATCTACGAGCTGATGAAGGAACTCGGCATCTACAACCGCATCCTGTGGAAAGAACACAAACTGACCTACACCCTTGCTGGCGGCGAACGTTTCAGCTTCCGCACGACGAAACTTCCTTCTCCCTTCCATTTGCTGCCGGCCGTGTTTGAGAACCATTACTTCTCGCTGCCTGAAAAACTGACCCTCGGCAAGTCACTGTTCCCGATGGTGTTTGGGAGTCAGCAGTACATGGCCGAGCAGGATCGTTACACCTACCAGGAATGGCATCGGCGCTGGGGCATCAACGAGCGCATGCTCAAGAAAATGTTTCTGCCCATGACGTTGTCGCTGAAGTTTATGCCGCCCGAAGAAATCTCGGCCAAAGTCGTGCTGGACGTGGCCGGGACATTCCTGCGCGAGCCACACGCTTCCCGCATGGGCTTTCTGAAGGGTTCGCCCCAGGAACACCTCACGCAACCCTTGGCCGATTACATCACGTACAAAGGCGGACGGATTCGTACCAACTGCGCGGTCAAAACACTACTTCTCAACGAAAAGCGCGAAGTTGCCGGTGTAGAGCTGGTTACTGGCGAGCGCGTTGTAGGTGACTACTATCTGACGGCACTGCCCATTCATAAACTCCAGCGGGTCATTCCCGCCGAACTCAAGGAAAACCCCTTCTTCGGCAATCTCGACCAGTTTGAGGGTGTCCCCGTTGTCACCGTGCAGATGTGGTTTGACCGTCAGATTTCCTATATCGACAACATTCTCTTCTGCCCGGACGGCATCATTCCGGTCTATGCTGACTTTGGGAACACAACCCCAGAGTACTTCCTTGACCAAAAAGCTGAAATGGCCCAGCGCCGTTCACGCATGGAGTTCGTTGTAGCGCCGGCGCGCAACATCATCGAGCAAAGCGATGAAGAAATCGTCGGGCGCGTTTGGGAAGATGTCAAATCCTGCTTCCCGAATACGGCACCCAAAGCCAAAGTCACCAAGGCGGTGGTGGTACGTATCCCGCAGTCGGTTTTCGCGACAAAACCCGGCATTGACCGCCTGCGACCGACTCAAAAAACGCCTGTACCAAACCTTTTTCTAGCTGGCGGCTATACCCAGCAGCGTTTTTACGACAGCATGGAAGGTGCCGTATCCAGCGGCCGGCGCGCAGCAGCAGCGATTCTCGAAGCGTATCGAGGCCAAGGAGTGCCAGCGCGCAGCAGAACCTGAAACCTAGACCCAGGATGGCAGCTTCTACCTTGTACTCCCGGTTGAAGGCATGTCCTTTTCTCACTTTTACCTTGGTCTGGCTGCTGGCGCTAACCATGCTGCTAGCGCCCGGCCAGATGCGTTCGGCAACCACCGTTGATATGCTGGTGCGCGGTGGAACCATCGTGACGATGGACGCCCAACGGCGCGTCATCCCCAACGGTTTTCTTGCCGTCCAGGGCAACCGTATTGTGGCGGTTGGCACGGCGGCTGAAGCCGGCCAGTACCGCGCCAAGACGGTCATCGAAGCCAGCGGCAAGGCCGTTCTGCCGGGACTCATCAATGCCCACACACACGTCCCAATGACGCTCTTTCGCGGGCTAGCTGACGATCTGGCGCTTCAGGAATGGCTGACGAAGTTCATCTTTCCAGCCGAAGCCAAAAACGTCACCCGCGAGATGGTGCGGGCCGGAACGCGCTTGGCTTGCCTGGAAATGATCCGCAGCGGCACGACATGCTTTGTGGACATGTACTACTTCGAGGAAGACATTGCCGAAGTTACTGAAGCTGCCGGGCTGCGCGCCATTCTGGGACAGACGGTTATTGACTTTCCCGTGCCGGACGCCCTGAAGCCCCAAATCGGGCTGGCACGAGCCGAGCAATTTATCCAGAAGTACAAGGCCGGCCATCCGCTCATCACCCCGGCCGTGGCTCCCCACGCGCCCTACACCTGCGCGCCGGAAACGCTCATCGCCTGCCGCAAGCTGGCGGACCGGCATGGCGTGCCGCTTGTCATTCACCTTGCCGAAGCTGATACCGAAACCCAGACCATTTTGGAGCGATACGGTAAGCGTCCGATTCCACACGTCGAACGGGTCGGTTTGCTCGGCACGCGCACAATTGCTGCCCACGTTGTTCAGGCCCAGCCTGACGAATATGCCATTTTGAAAAGGTACAACGTTGGCATTGCCCACTGCCCACAAAGCAATATGAAGCTAGCAGCCGGGATTGCTCCGGTTCCAGAAATGCGCGCGGTCGGCTTGGCCGTGGGACTTGGGACGGATGGCGCTGCCTCCAACAATGACTTGGATATGTTTGAAGAAATGGATACAGCCGCTAAGCTCCATAAGGTTGTGCGTCGCGACCCGGCCACGATGCCGGCTGAAGCCGTTCTGGAAATGGCTACCATTGAAGGTGCCCGGGCCATTCACATGGCTGATCAGATTGGCTCACTCGAAGCTGGCAAGCTGGCGGATTTCATCATTGTGGATGTCTCCAATCCACGTCAGCTTCCGAACTATCGGCTTGCTTCCACGCTTGTCTATGCCACCAAAAGCAGCGACGTGGAAACTGTTGTTGTCAACGGCAAGCTTCTCATGCGCGACCGGCGTCTCCTGACGCTCGACGAAGCGGCCATTCGCCGGGAGACGGCCGCCTTCCGCGCACGCATTCTTCAAAGCCTACAGCCATGAACCCCACACAAAGCCTATGCTGATCGAATCGAAAATCCAAACCGACAGTGAAGAATTCCAAACCAACTACGCTGCCATGCTAGCGCAGTGCGAACAACTGCGCGAACGCCTAGAAATTGTCAAGCAAGGCGGTGGCCCAGCGGCTCAGGAACGCTTCCGTGCGCGGGGCAAGCTACTTCCCCGCGAGCGCATTGAGCAGTTGATTGACCCACGCAGCGACTTCCTCGAACTGTCACCCCTGGCTGCCTGGGATATGTATGACAACGAAGCACCATGCGCGTCATTTATTGCCGGCATTGGGCGCGTCCACGGCGTGGAGTGCCTCATCACAGCTAACGATGCCACGGTCAAGGGTGGGGCCTTTTATCCGATATCGGTCAAGAAAAGCCTTCGTGCTCAGCAAATAGCGCTTGAAAACCGCCTACCTTGCATTTCGCTCGTGGAATCTGCCGGCGCCAACCTGTTTTACCAGGCGGAAATGTTTGTTGAGGGCGGTCGTGGCTTCTGCAATCAGGCGCGGCTGTCGGCACGGGGCATCCCCCAAATTGCCCTTGTGTTTGGCAGCAGCACAGCCGGCGGCGCCTATGTGCCGGGGATGTCCGATTACGTCGTCATGGTTCGGCAGCAGGCCAAGGTGTTTCTGGGTGGGCCGCCGCTGGTCAAAGCGGCTACTGGCGAAGACGTTGACGATGAAACGCTAGGCGGTGCAGATATGCACGGGCGCGTGTCGGGCGTCAGCGACTACACGGCAGAAGACGACGCCGATGCCATTCGGATTGGGCGCGAGATTGTCGCCCGGCTCAACTGGCGCAAGCCGCCAGTGCCCAACTACCAGACGCCGGAGTTGCCGGCCTACGACCCGGATGAACTGCTGGGCATCATCCCAGCCAATCCGCGCAAGAGCTTTGACATGCGGGAAGTGATTGCCCGCATTGTGGATGGCTCGCGGTTTTTTGAATTCAAGCGCGACTACGGCCCAACACTGCTTACTGGCCATGCCCACATCGAGGGCTTTCTGGTCGGCATCATTGCCAACAACGGCGTCCTGTTTTCCGAGTGTGCCCTTAAAGCAGCGCACTTTATCCAGCTCTGCAATCAGGCGCGCATTCCCATCGTTTATCTGCACAACACGCCCGGCTTTATGATCGGGCGTAAGGTCGAGCACGAAGGCATCGTCAAGCACGGCTCGAAGATGATTCAGGCTGTGTCCAACGCCACCGTACCGCAATTTTCGGTCATCGTGGGTGGTTCTTACGGCGCCGGCAACTACGCCATGTGCGGCCGTGCCTATGACCCACGGCTACTTTTTTCCTGGGTCAACAGCCGGATCGCCGTCATGGGCGGCGAACAGGCTGCCGGCGTCTTGGTGCAACTTCGGGTAGCTGCAATGAAAGCCCGTGGACAGACGCCTAACCCTGAACAGTTAGAAGCCATGCGGCGCGAAGTCGTTGAACAGTTCGAAGCGCAATCCTCGGCCTACTATGCCACGGCACGGCTCTGGGACGACGGCATTATTGACCCGCGCGATACCCGGCGCGTTTTGGCCATTGGCATTTCGATGTCCTACAACTCTGGCTTTGCCAACGAACCAGCACCGCGCTACGGCGTTTTCCGCATGTAGGGAAATGGCTCTTTCAGGCCGGGATTGCGCACGACACTTCCTCACCGTCGGCTGAGAAGGCATCCTGCGGCTCTTCTGCTTCGGGAAGCCGCTCACCGGCAGCTTCTCGCTCGCCCATGCGGGTAAAGTACTCAATGATGCGTTCGGTGAGCTCTGTTCGGGTTTGGGCGTGAAACACCTGGGTACGGAAAATGGCTCCGCCCGGTAGGCCCTTTGTAAACTGCGCACAGAGCTGCTTGACCTTGCCCATGGCTGCAGTTTCTGTCGGACACTCTGCCAGCATCAGATCAAAGTACTCGAGCAGCAGGTCCCGCTTGTCGTACAGCGTTGGGCGGTAAGGTATTTCCCCGCGCATCACTTCGGCTGTCTGGCGGAAAATCCACGGGTTGGCCATAGCGCCGCGGCCAATCATGACGCCATCCACGCCGGTTTCCCGGAAACGGCGAATGGCATCGGCCGGCTGGCGGACATCCCCACAGCCAATGACCGGAATAGAGACGGCTTGCTTGACCTGAGCAATGATGTCCCAGTTGGCAAAGCCGCTATAGCCCTGCATGCGCGTCCTTCCGTGGATGGCAATGGCTTCAACGCCGCAATCTTCGGCCAGTTTGCCGACTTCCACGGCGACAATCGAGTGATCATCCCAGCCGGTGCGAATCTTGATTGTAAGCGGAATGGTGATGCGCCGGCGCATTTCGCGCAAAATCACGGCCAGATGCGGCAGGTCGCGGAGCAATGACGAACCAGCGCCACGGCCCACAACCTTTTTGGCTGGACAGCCGCAGTTGACATCCACAATATCGGCGCCGGCTTCTTGGGCGACTTCGGCAGCATCGGCCATCCGCTTTGGATCAGCGCCAAAGAACTGAATCGAGATGGGGCGCTCGGCGTCGGTGAATTTCATCATCTTGTGAGTTTTGAGGTTGCCCCGCGTCAGGCCTTCGACGCTGATAAACTCTGTCACAATCAAGCCGACGCCGCCCAACCGCTTGATAAGTCCCCGAAAGGCCGAATCTGTCACCCCGGCCATGGGCGCCAGCACAAGTGGGGGCTCAATGACTACATTCCGAATGGAAAAGGCTTTTGGTAGCGCAAAGGTCATAGTCCGTCCTGGCTTGAAAGAACAGTTTCGATTTCTGCCGCTGAAACCGTTGCTGTGCCGCGTTTCATCACGACAAGGCCGGCAGCAATGTTGGCTAAATGCATCGCCGCTTCCCAGTCGGCTCCGGCTGCTAGCGCAGCCGTAAACGTTACCAAGACGGTATCGCCTGCGCCGGTTACATCCACCGGCGTCCGGCCGCCGTGAACTGGAATAGACAGCGGCACAGCTCCACGGCGGGCTAAAATCATTCCTTCTGAGCCGCGTGTTAGCAGCAACGCCTCAAGCAGAAGCTGCTCGCGCAGCCGCTCAGCATGGTAACTGGCCGTGTCAAGGTCGTGGAAGGCCGTCCCAGCCAGCCGTTCGGCTTCTTCCTGATTAGGCGTTGCGGCGGTCAGGCCATGAAATTCGGCCAACCGATGCCGGGAATCAGCCACAACCGGTCGGTGCGTTTCCCGATGCCAGGCCCGGAGCAGCGTGATCACCTCCGGCGGTGTACTGCCATAGCCGTAGTCAGACAATACCACGCCGGTCACCGTCGGCAGGACGGCACGCACCCGCGTCGTCAGGGTTTCCACGACGTTTGGTGGCAGGGGAGAGGTTTCCTCGCGGTCTAGCCGAATCACCTGCTGACGCGCGGCGTTGGGCAAGCCTGCTAGGACACGGCTCTTCGTTGGCGTCGAACGCCCCGGCAGCACAACGGACGGCGTCGTGCAAATACCGCGCCGCCGCAACTCTGTCAGGACGCGCCGTCCGGGTCGGTCGCGGCCGATGACCCCAATCCAGGTTGTCGGAATGCCCAAGGCAGCCGCATTGGCAGCAGCATTGGCCGCCCCACCGGGGACGGTTTCCGTAAACTCGTGCCGCAAAATCAGTACCGGCGCTTCCCGTGAAACCCGCGCAATTGTGCCGTGAATGAACTCATCCGCAATCGCATCACCAACAACAAGCAGGTGCTGTGCTGGAAAACGCGACAAAATTGAACGTAAGGACGCAAACAGCAGCATGCGAGAAGAGGGTCTTTTCCAAGAACATGCGCGTCTGACCGGCAGTTATTTCACTTGGCACGGCACTTCAGGGTACGAGTGATCGTTAGCCGACCAGCAACGCATCTGCAATACGCTGGGCAGCTCGACCGTCCCACAACTCCAGACAGGGGGGTTCAAGAGGGAACGGGCGTGCTAGGCAAGCTTCGGCAGCAGCCAGAATGGCTGCCGGCTCGGTGCCCACGACTTGATTGGTGCCTTCCCAAACTGTAATCGGGCGCTCGGTTGTCGTGCGCAACGTCAGGCAGGGAATCCCCAACACGGTAGTTTCTTCCTGCAGTCCTCCGGAGTCCGTCAACACAAGACGGGCGTGCCGCCACAACTGGAGGAAATCAAGATAGCCCAGCGGCGGCAGGCAGCGCAGTGTACGGAGACCCGGAAGGTCAAGGCGTTCTAGCCGCACCTGAGTGCGCGGATGTACCGGAAAGATGACAGGTAAGCGCTGTGCCAGTTGAATGAGCGCCTGCATAAGACGGCGTAGGGTAGCTAGGTCATCCACGTTGGAAGGGCGATGCAGCGTAGCAACTGCATACGTTCCTGGCGCCAGCGCCAGAGTGTCAAGAATCGGAGACTGGGCGGCACGTGGCAGCGCTGCCAGAAGACTGTCTACCATGATGTTGCCAACGCGCCGGATACGTGCTGGCTCAATCCCTTCGCGCAGTAGGTTGGCGTCGGCATCAGCGCTTGGCGTCAAGAGCAGGTCGGCAACTGCATCCACCAAACGGCGGTTGATTTCTTCAGGCATGGTACGGTCGAAACTGCGCAACCCGGCTTCAACGTGTGCAACCCGCAGACCGCACTGCACAGCCGCCAACGTCGCCGCCAGCGTGGCATTGACATCCCCAACAACCACCACCCAGTCCGGCCGCCGCGCCAACAAAAGTGGTTCAAGGGCCAGCATTGTACGGGCCGTTTGGTCGGTAGCCGTCCCCGACCCGATGCCTAGCGTATGGTCGGGGGCAGGTATTTCCAAGTCACGAAAAAAGGCATCGGTCAAGGCCGGGTCGTAGTGCTGTCCAGTATGAATGATACAGTGCGTTACATGTGGGCGCTGCGCTAGTTCGCGGGCAAGCGGAGCCAGCTTGACAAAATTGGGGCGTGCGCCAACGACGCTACAGATATTCATGCCGGCTGCCCCGTCCCACGGTCATTTTGTCTACCTCTGCACATTCAAGTTCAGAAACACGGCGCAAGATGAACCCTGTATTTAGCACAGCAAGGAAACCCGTATGCCTAAGGTAAACGTTTTTAGTGTGAGTACACTTTTCTAGTGTGAGTACACTTTGCAATCCCACGGAGGTCCCCGAACGATGAACGAACCAATGTATGCCATGCAACGCGCCAATGGTGAATGGTTGGTGACCAACATCGCGGGGAAGCGCTGCTTACCGGTTTTTCAGAATGCGGCGGCAGCCCGGCGCGTTCACCGGCGGGTAGGGACGTTGATAGTATACCGCCCACAGCCCCTTGACAGCCGGGTTATTGAGAAACTCCAGCAGCAGATACCGGACTTGCAGTTCTGGCTGGTTGACGAATTCGATCCCAGGCCGGACCTTACCCCAGGGCGCTGGCTCTCGCTGGAAGAAATCCGTACGGCTGGTACTGCGGGCGATTACGCCATGACGGCATGACAAAAGACCAAGCGCACGACATCGATCCCCAGACACAACTGCATACAACGTATGTGTACGGTCCGGTGCCCTCGCGGCGGTTGGGGATCAGTCTAGGAATCAATCCCTTACCCGTTGAAACAAAAGTCTGCAACTTCGACTGTCCCTACTGCGAATGCGGCTGGACGGTTTCCGACCGTCCGGCCGGCCACATGCCGCGCTTTGAAACCCTTGCTGCAGAACTTGAAGCCAAGCTCAGACAGTGCCAGACCCAAGGTATTCACCTTGACGCCATTACCTTTGCCGGTAACGGCGAACCCACGCTTCATCCACGTTTTCGTGACTTGATGGAGATGGCCTGCCAACTGCGCGACCGCTATGCGCCGCAGGCTAAGATTGCCGTTCTTACCAATGCCACCCGGCTGCACCGACCGGAAGTGCGCGCCGGCTTACAGCGGGCAGATATTTGCCAGTTCAAGCTCGATGCCGGCACAGAAGCCATGTTTCGCCGTGTGGACCGTCCCTATGGACAACTCACTCTGGCGCGCATCGTAGAGGACATCCGCGCTTTTGATGGACCCAAAATGCTTCAGAGTATGTTCTTCCGAGGCGTTTCGGCCGGCGTGCCAATTGACAACACCACTCCGGAAGAGGTTGCAGCCTGGCTTGGTCACGTGGCAAGCATCCGGCCCACGGAAGTGCATCTCTACAGCCTTGACCGCACGCCAGCCGAGCCAACGCTGGAAAAGGTCTCACGGGCCGAACTCGAAGCGATTGCCGAACAAGTTCGCGCACTGGGCATTCCGGCTGAAGCCTTCTGACCCTAACTCTAGGGGATGAAGCTGCCGGCTGATTTTGGAGCGTCCACACAAGAAAAACGGTCACGACATGGGCGCGTTTTTGTAATCTTTTGTTTTTTTTGCAAAAACCTCTGCCCGGCGTTACAGTGTCGTAGTGCCCCCACGGTTTTCAATCCGAATTGCAGGATAGTACGCCTTATGGACATTGCCTACATCAGCAACGCCGAGCGTCTGGCTGCCCTCCGGCGGTATGACATCCTTGACACCCCGCCGGATGGGGCATTTGACCGCGTTGCCCGGATTGCAGCCCGTATTTTTCACGTTCCAATTGCCCTTGTCTCCTTAGTTGACAAAGACCGCATCTGGTTTAAGGCACGGGAAGGTCTCAGTGGCGTCACTGAAATTCCATGTGCTCCTGGATTGTGCGCCTCCGTAGTTTGCCAGGATCAAACCTACCTAGTTACAGATGCTCTGCAAGACCCCCGGACGCGGGAAAATCCCCTCGTAGTCGGCGAGTTTGGGCTGCGGTTTTATGCTGCTGCACCGCTCATTACCCACGATGGCTATCGGTTGGGAACGGTTTGCGTTATTGACCGAGAGCCGCGGCCGGCGCCGAAGCCAGAAGAATTGGCCATTCTCGAAGACCTTGCTGGCATCGTCATTGACCAGATGGAGGTCCGGCTTGCGGCACGGCTAACGCTTGAATCTCTTGTCCTTGCCGAAGGTGGGACAGACAACCTAGCGCACCCGGAAGCCCTTATTACGATTTGTGCTTGGTCCAAAAAGGTGCGAATTGACGGAGAATGGGTCAGTTTCGAGGAATTTCTCGAACGGCGCTTCGGGATGCGTGTCACGCATGGTATCTCGCGGGAAGCGATGCGGCGGGCGCTGCTCGAATGGAAAAGCAAAAGCGCCGCTACCTCATCAGCCGAAGCAACGGCCGCCGACTGAGCCTGGACCTATTTTGGATGTAAAAAGCGCCGAGGCAGCCTGAACCAGCAGGCTGCCTCATTTACTTTATGACAACCGGTGTGGTGCACCCGACAGGATTCGAACCTATGACCTTCTGATTCGTAGTCAGACGCTCTATCCAACTGAGCTACGGGTGCAAAGTGGTGCGGATGAAAGGACTTGAACCTTCAAGGGCCGAAGCCCACATGGTCCTGAGCCATGCGCGTCTGCCAATTCCGCCACATCCGCACAGGTATGCTGTCCTTTCATGGACCAGCACCTCATTTCTTACTCCGCCTGCTTGAAAGATGTCAAGTCGCTAAAGCAACGCCTAAAGGTCAAGCCGTGGTAGCCGCCCTGTGGTTGAGCGCGCAGCTTCCTGTTTACCGCGTTCGACTTCGAGCATAAAGGTCTGCAGCTTGACGCGGTCCTTGCGACCCGGCGCAGACTCCACGCCTTCCCGTACGTTGATGGCGTAGGGCTTGACAGTGCGAATGGCTGTGGCGACGTTCTCACTTGTCAGTCCACCGGAGAGAATCACCCGAACGTACTGCCTAGCAGCGGCCGCAAAGCGCCAGTCAAAGAGGCGCCCACCGTGCCCATCTGGCGAGTCCCCTTCCAGAAGGATGGCTGAAACCGGGTAGTTTTTCACGCGCATTACGTCAAAATCATCGCCGACACGCAGCTTCTTGACCACTCGCCAGGCGCTAAGCTGGCGGCAGTAATCGGCGCTTTCGTTACCGTCAAGCTGGATAACTGAAACCTTGGCGGCTTCGACCATCGCACGCAGGGCATCAAAGTTGAACTCATTGTGAAAGATGCCAACGATTGGCACAAAGGGCGGCAAACGGTCGGCAATCTCGCGGACGGCCGCTGGGGCAATGTGGTATTCGCTACGTGGGTTCAGGTCAAAACCGAGTGCATCAGCCCCGGCATCAAGCGCTAGCACGGCATCCTGGTAGGTCATAATCCCACTGATTTGTGTTTTGACCATGTTTCACACCTCCTTGGTTTCACAGCCGAGCTGGCTTACCGCAAGACCCGACCAGATGGTGTGTGTTGAGTTTGGAGAGCGCCTGGTTTGGCCTAGATGGTTTGCGCATTATCCGTCAGGGTCAGAAGGCCCGACAAGCCTCGCTGTGGCTGGTCCTTGCGTATTGGAGACGCTGGCCGGCCGGGACAAGTTGGGGCGACCGGCATGCCATCCCCGCCTTTTGCCTGCGCACATTGCGCTAGCAGGTTGGTTTACGTCACCATCGGCGGCAAAGTTCCGTGACCTATGCCCTGGGAATCTTGTGAACTGGGAGCCGTGCTTACATGCCGACTCGCTACGACATCATTGGAGGACGCCCCTTGCAGGGTACGTTGCGGGTTTCAGGCGCCAAAAATGCTGCCTTGAAAATGATCGTGGCGGCGCTCATTGCCGACGGAGTGACTACCCTGCACAACGTGCCACGCATTACAGATGTCGAGATTACCCTCAAACTATGTGAAGAGCTCGGCGCACGCTACTGGTGGCGAGACGAAACAACGGTTGAAATTGACGCCCGAAACATCCACAACCCGGTTATTCCCCTCAGGTACAGCGGCTCAGTCCGCACGCCGATTCTCCTTGTGTCGCCGTTGCTCCACCGGCTTGGCAAAGCCGAACTGACAACCATTGGGGGCTGCTCAATTGGGCCGCGCCCGATCAACTACCACATTGCTGGACTGCGGCAGTTAGGTGCGCACATTGAAGAAATCTCTCGTACGTCTTATCGGTTTCAGGCCGACCAACTCCACGGCAATATCATCACCCTTGAATACCCTAGCGTCGGGGCGACCGAGAACCTGCTGATGGCGGCCGTTGGTGCACGTGGACGGACGGTGATTCGGAATGCAGCCATTGAGCCGGAAATCCTTAACCTCGCCGGGATGCTGCAGGCCATGGGCGCGGTGGTCTATCAGGATGTCAACCGCACGTGGATTGTGGAAGGTACAACCCGTTTCCGAGCCGTCGAATACGAAGTCATCGATGATCGCATCGAAGCGGCTTCCTTTGCCGCATGTGCCGTAGCAACTGGTGGCGAAGTGCTAGTTAAAGGAGCTATCCAACGCGACATGATGACGTTTCTGGACTGGCTGCGCAAAGTTGGGGGCGAGTTTGACATCTATCCAGACGGAATTCGGTTCTACCGTCAGGGCAAACTGCGGCCAGTCAATTTGGAAACCGATGTCCACCCGGGCTTTATGACAGACTGGCAGCCGCCGTTTGTCGTCCTGCTGACGCAGGCGGAAGGCATTTCGGTCGTTCATGAGACGGTTTATGAAAGCCGTTTTGGCTATGTTGAAGCCTTGGCTTCGATGGGTGCGCGTATTCAACTTACAAATGACTGTTTGGGTAGCCGAGAATGCCGCTTTACTAACAAAAACTACCTGCACAGCGCGCTGATTTCCGGGCCAACGCCACTGCAGGGTAGGACGTTACACATTCCAGACCTACGCGCGGGGTTTGCCTATGTCATGGCAGCGCTTATTGCCTGTGGGGAAAGCCAGATTTACGGCACAGAGTTCGTACAGCGGGGTTATGCCAATCTTATCGGCAAGCTGCGTCAAATCGGGGCCGAAATCGTTGAAACGCCAGTCGAAACGGTAGGCTAGGGATGGTTACCTACCGGAGATATGCGGCAACATGCTGGCAGCAGATGGGACTGGTTGGTGGACTCGCCGGATGCCTTTGGATAGGAACTGCATTTGTGCCGGCATACAAACCACAAGTCCTGGCGGCCAAACAGCAGGAGTTTCTTGCCGACTGTATCGTGGCAACGGTCAACGGGGATGTTATCACGCAAAGTGACCTAGTTTGGTTCCTAGCCTTCGATCCTGATGTCAACCTTGCCTTGATTTCGGAAGCCGATCTGCAACGGGTTCTAGCCGCCAAGATAGATGTGCTTCTGCTGGCGCAGGAAGCTGCCCGCTTCCCACTCGCCACCCTGACCGATGAAGAAATTGCAGCGGCCAAACAACGTCTGATCAAGCGGTTTCCATCAGAAGCCGTTTTCCGGGAGCGGTTGGAGTTAGTTGGGCTGGAAGCTGAAACCTTTGAACGCCTCATTCGCGAGCAGTTGCAGGTGGAAAAGTACATTAGCTTTCGGTTTCAGACCTTTGTGCTAGTGACGGACGAAGACATACTGGAGTACTACAAAACCAAGGTGCGCCCGGCGCTGGCAGCAGCCGGCACTGTTGCGCCAGAAAAGCCTAATGATGATCAGCGCGCGCTGATTACGGAGATTCTGTCGCGTGAACGAGCTGCACGGGAGCAGCAGCAGTGGCTTGAAGCTGCTCGGCGGCGGGCTGATATTGTTCCAATCGCGCCTTATGCCCGGGCCGTTATTCCTGCGCGTGCGCAAAGGGTGCCATGACAATAAAATCGCGCCAGACGCACTGCACATGCCAGTGTAGGCGACTTGGTTTGATGGTGTTTTTGGTGGCACTCAATCTGGGCGACCACCTTGAGCAATGGCGCGTAGTTTGTCTAGCGCACGGGTGTAGCGCATTTTGGCGGCCGACAGTCCTAAACCAAGGCTATCCGCAATCTCGGCGAATTCCAACCCGACCCCCAAGCGCATCAAAACGATCAGCCGGTCTTCGGGAGAAAGGCAGGCCAGCAAACGTTCGGCGTCAATCCGGGCTTCAGCCTGTTGGAGTCGGCGCTGTTGGTCATCAGGCAAGTACATTGTTTCTTCGCTGTCTAGAGTTTCTAGCAAGTGGGTTTTCTGGCAGCGCTGATGGTCAAGGCAATGGTTGGCCGTAATGCGCCACAGCCAAGTGTGGAAGGCAGCTTCGCCGCGAAAACGTGGCAGTTCAAAGAACACCTTGAGCATGATTTCCTGAGTGAGGTCCTCAGCTTCTTCAGTGTTGCGTGTGAAGCGCCGGCACAGGGCCTGGATATTTGGGCCGTGCCGGCGCATCAACGCCTCGAATGCGCCGGTGCGGTAGGGCAGTTCCCGCTGCGCGCGGGCAACCAGGGTAGCATCATCCTCACCGGTCATGGCTTGCACCCCTTCAAAACAGAGCTTCCCTGCCTCCCAGTCAACGCCGTCGGCTTATAGCAAGCTCGTCGGTTATTAGGCGTGAGTTGGCAACCGTCAACAGCCGTCCGTCATCGAGTTTGAAGCTGGTCTTGATAGTGCCCACTTCGTGAACGGTCGCCTGGATGCCCTGCCACTCAATGCGGTCGCCTTCTTGCAGAAGGTCGCGCATGTACACGCCAGCGACGATTTCACCGGCCAGATTGCGGGTGCCCAGCCCAAGGGACAGCGCCAGCGCCGCACCGACGGCAATGAGGGTAATGCCGATGACTTCCTGGAGCAGTGCCGTACGGATGTCGAGTTGCTCGATGGAGAGCAGCACTATCAGCGCCGTCAGGACGCCCATGGTGATGCGGGACAGGGTTTGGGCGTACTCGATACCGGCACTATCAGCAACCCGGCGGACAAGTTCAGCCAACCAGCCGGCCACCATCAGCCCCACGACGAGTACGATTACGGCCGCCAGAAACTTGGGCAGAAACAGCATGACGGAGGTAATCGCGACCCCGGCAGCGGCCAGGCCCAGGGCATCGGCAGCCGAGATGGTAAAGGCCAGCATCACAAAGGCAAAGATAAAGGTGCCCAGGACGGAGGAAAGTGGACGGGTCACACCCCACTGCTGGGCAAAGGCCTTCAGGCCGGATTTTTCGGCTAGGCGATCCACACCCAGGCGTTCGAGCAGCCGCCGGGCGACCGACCCGGCCAGCTTGCCGAACAGGTAGCCGAAGGCTAGCAAAAGCAAGGCGCCAATGATGTTGGGGATAAGGCTGGCAAAGCGTTGGTAGAGGGAAACGAGCGGGTCACTCATCCAGGTCAGGGTTCGGTTCAGGGTTTCCATGGAGTCCTCCTTTGGGTCTCGGTTAGTGGGTAGGGTTGTAGGGTTCGCTGGTGAACCCAGATGAAGAGCGGGGCGAGAAAACGCGCTAGAGCCAGCCACAGGCGGCCGAGCATCCAGCTTAGGATGTCGCGGGCGGCCACGCGGCGGCGGGCTTTACGGATGACAGGAGTGAGGTAGGGTGGCGCGGGCGGCCCAGCTCGGCGCAGTGCGGCCGCCAGTTCGGCCTCAAAGGGGTCTGTGTTGGAGGGCATACACCGCAGCCGTCCTTTCTTCAGGGTGGCGAGGCTGCCCGGTCAGAACAGCCATCACCCGGTATGACGGCACGGCGGGGTGAAAAGTCACAACCGGCAGACACAATCTGCCGATACCCCCTTTCTGAATGGAGAACCGGGAATCAGGGAGCTTCCAGGGCAACGGCTTACTTCTGGCAGGAAAATGGTTTCAGGGCGCAGACCAGCCAGCCTTGGCGCGCTGTAATGTAAAAAGCTTCGGAAAGCGCATGTGAGGAAGCCGTTTGCGGCCCCTATCCGTTGTTGAAATAGTCGGAATCAACCCGCTTGAGCTGGTAGGTTGTCACAGTAGTAACGCCTACACCGTAGTCAATCATGAGTTCCGCCAGGCGTTTCCCGTCAATAAGCACAATCCTGGCTTCAATGGTTGATACGTATCTTACAGCTTCCTGGGAGAACGAAGAAGTCGTGATAAAAACACCTTTTTTGGCCCGTTTTCCGGCAAGTGCGCCAACAAACTTCTGTATTTCCGGCCTTCCTACACACTGATCCCATTTCTTTGCCTGAATATAAATGGTATCGAGTCCCAATCTGTCCTGATCGATAATGCCGTCTATCCCTTCATCCCCGACCTGGCCGACCGCCCTCGCCGCCTCGCGGCGCGATCCTCCATATCCCATTCTGACCAAAAGCTCAACAACCAGTCTTTCAAAAAAGGCGGGGGTGCTTTTCTTGACAATGTCGAGCAACTCCTGCGCCAGACTGTCCCTCAGCTCTGCGTAAGCTTCTTCCAGTACCTCCTCTGGAGTTTTTTCCTCCTTGCAGATTCCCTTTTTACTTTGCGTCTCTTTTTGTACTTCGCGTCTTCTGAACTCAGCGAACTCAGGGAATTGGGCGAGAAATTCGTTTTTGATTTCCGAAGGATTTTCATTCAAAACTTCTCTTCCCCTTCTGGTAATCACATAATGTGAGCGGCGTACTTTATCAATGAGCCTTGCCTTTACCAGGTAGGTCTTTGCCCACCCTACACGGGAATAAAAGACAGTCTGCTTACCACTTGGCAAAAGCTCCCTCAACTCCTCTGGACTCAGGGAAAACTCTCTGGCCAAGGTATTCACCAAATCCTGAATCGAATGTTCTTTCCCATCAGCAAAGCACCGCAGAAGCGGCAACATCAACGTCTGGTAGTCAGGTATGGGCATCCGCTTCCTCCCAGCAACAAGCCGTGTGAGATTTCACTTCGCTTCCAGCCAGTTTGTCCCGATGCGCACCTCGACAACCAATGGCACGCGCAACGTCGCTACGCCCTCCATCACCGACTTGACCAATGCCGCTACCCCCAGTGCATCCTCCGCCGGCGCCTCCAGCAACAACTCGTCATGCACCTGCAATACCAGCCGCGCCCGCGGAAAAGCCGCCGGCAGCCGCCGCGCGACCTCAATCATCGCCAGCTTCATCAAATCTGCCGCCGTCCCCTGAATCGGCGCATTGATGGCCTCCCGCTCCGCCCGTGACCGCACCGTGAAATTCCGACTGTTCAAATCCGGCATCCGCCGCAAACGCCCATACAACGTCCGTACCACACCCGTCCGCCGCGCCTGTTCTGGCGTTTCCTCCATGTAGCGCCGGATGCCGGGATAAGCCGCAAAATACGCATCTATCGCCCTTTTGGCTTCCTTGCGCCCAATGCCGACGTTGCGCGCCAAGCCATACGCCCCAACCCCATAGGCAATCCCAAAGTTCGTCGCCTTCGCCAGCCGCCGCATCGCCTGAAGCTCCTCCGGCGTCTGTGCCCCAAACACATCCCGCGCCGTCCGCTCGTGGATGTCCTCCCCGGCCTGAAAGGCGGCCGTCATCCGGGCATCCTCCGTAATGTGCGCTAGCAGCCGCAGCTCAATCTGCGAATAGTCCGCCGAAATGAGCCGATAGCCTTCCTCTGCCACAAAAGCCCGGCGCGTCCGCCGTCCCATTTCCGTCCGAATCGGAATGTTTTGCAGGTTTGGACGCGCCGACGACAACCGCCCTGTGGCCGTCACCGTTTGGGTAAACGTCGTGTGCAGACGGCCCGTAGCCGGATGCACCAGGCGCGGTAACACCGTCACATAGGTGTTGAGCAGCTTTTCATGCTCCCGATATTCGAGAATCAACCGGGGCAGGTCGTACGTTTCGGCCAGTTCCTCCAGCACATCGGCGCTGGTCGAAATCCTGCCCGTAGCTGTTTTTTTTGAGGTCTCGTAGTTGAGCTTTTCAAAAATGTCGGCTACTTGCTGCGGTGAGTTGATGTTGAACGGCTCCCCGGCCAGTTCATAAATTTCAGTCGTCAGCCGCTCCAGTTCTCGGTGCAGCTCGGCTTCAAGCTCAGCTAACGGAGCCGGATCGATTTTGACGCCGGCACATTCAATTTCGTACAGCACTGGCGTCAGCGGAAGCTCCATGGTCTCATACACCGTAAGCAGCCCCTCGCTTTCCAGCTTTGGTCGCAGCACCGCCTGCAACCGGCTAACCACATCTGCCGGGTCAAGAGTGCGCACCGTGGCGGCATCCAATCCCAAGTAGGTTTCAGCCAAGCCCGTTAGCGTCAACCGCTCGGCTTTGACGCCGGGATCAAGCAGATACCCTGCCAGATACACGTCGTCACGCAGACTCTCAAACCGAAAATCCTGCCCTGAAGCGAGCGCTTCGGCTGCCGGTGTGCCACTATGCGGCGGACAGTTGATGAGATACAGCGCACGCTTGCTGTCGTGACAGGCCTTGTTGACCAACCCATTGGCCAAGATTTCCAGTAGACCGTTACGCGCCTCAGCATCCAAAATGGCGCGTTCAAAGCGCAGCGCATGCCCGGGGCCGAACGACAGGCTGCCGCGCGTCATCACTCCAGCATCATCCTCAAAGTGAAACGCAAAGCCATCATGTGCATAGACGCTATCAAATGCACGGCGCAGGGACTCAGAGGTGGTCAACTCCTGATAGCTGGTTGTCACAGTAGCAGTCGGCGTTGACGACGAAACATCCTTTGCCGACGCCAAGAGCTTGCCAAACTCCGCAGCTAGTGCCTTGAACTCCAGTGCTGAAAAAAGCTCGTAGCATGCGGCAGCATCCGGCGGTTGGCTGCGAAAGGCTTCCAGGTCTAGTGTCACGGGAGCTTCCTGGCAAATTGTCACCAGCCGTTTTGCTAACCGGATCGTCTCCTGGTGATCACGCAGAGCCTCGCGGTAGGTTTTGCGCGATACCTCGGCATAACGCGCTAGCGCTTCATCCAGCGAGCCAAACTGGCGGATAATCTGCACTGCTCCCTTCTCACCAATGCCGGGCGCACCGGGAATGTTGTCGGAACTATCGCCCCAAAGTGCCAGCACATCCACGACATGTTCTGGTGGGACACCAATCCAAGCTTCAACGCCAGCCCGGTCGCACCACACAAACTCACCTGACTTGTTATCCACGCGCAGAATGCTGATCCCTTCGCGGACAAGCTGCGTCATGTCCTTGTCATTGCTGACGATGACCGCTTCCAGTCCATGCTCTACAGCTAGCCGCGCCAGCGTCCCGATCAGGTCATCAGCTTCGTAACCGTCCACTTTGACGCGCGGAATCCGAAGTGCGTCACAAACCTTTTCAATGACCGGAATCTGTTCCTGCAAATCCGCTGGCATCTCGGCCCGGTGAGCTTTGTAACCGTCAAACCACGCCTTGCGAAATGAAGGCGCAGCAGAATCCATCGCCACCACAAGGTACTCCGGCGTATAAGTCTTTTGCAGCTTGCGCAAGATTGAAGTAAAGCCGAAAACAGCATTCGTGGGCTGACCAGCCTTTGTTGCCAAACCCCGCACGGCATAGTAGGCGCGATAAATGTGCGCCATAGCGTCAATGAGAAACAGGCGGTGACGTGAATTTGAAGAGACTGGCATATACAACACGTCTAGACCGGGCAAACAGGCAAACCACCCGGCGCATACAACCATCGGCTAAGCCGTGCGCCGGCGGAGATACTCTCCCAGGGCGGCTAGGCCGCGCTCAATAGCCTCCAACGAAAGCGAATAACTCAAACGCAAGTGACCTTCACCCGCGCAGCCAAAGGCCGTGCCAGGTACAGTTGCTACTCGCGCTTCATCCAGCAGCCGCATGGCAATTTCAGAACTTGTTCCACCAAGGGAAGACACATCGGGAAACACATAAAACGCTCCATTGGGCACAGGTTTTACCGGCAATCCAAGTTCGGCAAGCCCGGCTATGAGCCGGTCACGGCGCTGTCGGTACGCCGCTCGGCATTCCTCGAAAAAGCTCTCCGGTATGTCACGCAAAGCCGCCACGGCAGCCCACTGTGTCGGCGTGCTAACCCCGTTGGTCGAGTACAGCACCGAAGTTTTGATACCGGTAATAAATGGCTCTGGTGCAACCGCATAGCCTAACCGCCAGCCTGTCATCCCGTAGGATTTTGACAAGGTGTAGACCGAAATCGTACGCGGGTACATCCCCGGCAAGCTGGCAATAGAGCAGTGCTTGCCTTCATACACCAGGTCTTCGTAGGCTTCATCCGATACCACCACAAGATCATGCCGCTGGGCAAACTCCGCAATTGCCTCCAGTTCTGCACGGGTCAACACGTGTCCGGTTGGGTTGTTGGGGGAGTTGACGAGAATGGCGCGGGTACGCGGTGTCAACCGCGCGCCCAATACGGCTTCGACGCCTTCGGTCAACATCCGAGCCATTTCGACACACACTGCGCGTCCTCCGGTCATGTGGATGAGATCGCGCGTAGGCGTCCAGTAAGGGGACGGCAGCAACACTTCGTCACCTGGATCGAGCAGGGCATTGAACGCCCCGTACAACCCTTGCATCCCACCTACAGCAACAATGACGTGTGCCGGTTCAGCCGGAATGCCGTTTTTCGCCCGCACCTTGTCCACGATGGCTTCAATAAGCGGTGGAATACCACTTGAAGGTGCATAGCGGGTTTTGTTTTCGGCCAGGGCGCGGCGCATAGCTTCCTTGATTGGCTCGGGCGTCTCAAAAAACGGCTCACCGCCCTCAAACTGATGGATGGTTTCACCGGCCGCCTTGAGTTCCAAGACGCGGTTCCGAATGCGCACGATTTCAGAAAACCCAACGTCAGCAAATCGCGCCGATAGACGCAGGTTGGAACCAGTTGAAGTAGGGGTCGGAGAAAAAACGGGCGCAGACATTACGGCTTCCTCTATTTGGGTTGGGGTGAGCAATACGTATGCTCCATCACAGTAGATGGATAAACAACCTTATGCCATACCGACCAGGTATGCCAGTCAAAGGGACTGAGCAAAGTTCGATTCTCTGCAAACTGCCCAAAAATCAGAAATTTTTATACCTTGGGCTAATGTTTTACTTTCGCTTTGACAATCTCCCTGGGGCTCTGCTAGGGTCTGGCACTCAGAGCCAGGGCATCGTTTGACCAGGGATTCACCGGCTGCCCGCACCGATGGGTCTTGACAACGGTGCCGGGTACGTTTTCCACGCGGAAACGTCATGATCTGCTCCAATTGTGGGTATATCCAAGCCGGCACAGAAGAAGGGGTGTGTCGGCGGTGCGGACATGTCATTTCAGTCCGTAAACCTGCTTCTTCGGCGCGCATGGAAAGCAAACTGCCACCGATGAGTACCGAAATGTCGGGCGCTGGCGGTTCCTTTCTCAGGGAAGTGCAGTCGGTTGGCACAGTTCCGGCCTGGCGCGCCGAGTTGAGCGCACGAGTACGACAAGTCAAGGCACGGCGGATGATGGAATCGGAACTTGAAGCTGCCCGCCGTGAACAGCGCAGTCTTGCAGGATGGCAGACAGCACCCGGAATAGCAACCACTAGCCCAGCTTCAGAATTAGCTTCAAAAGCCTCGGCAACTCCTCAGCCCGAAGCAGAAACAGCAACTGAACCAGCCGATGACCTAGAAGCTATTGAAAATCCCCTTGTGCGGGGAGCGCTGCGCCGTGTCCGCCGGGCAGCGGAGACTCCCCGTCCACTTGGGAATGTTCCACCTCCACGGGTTAGTAGCTTGCCCCCTGAAGTGCTTACTGTCCCAGCAAATACGGCAACCAATTCAGCACCAGGGGCGGCGCCCCCGCTTTTGGACATCGGTGAAATTGCTAGTGAACTGGATGCAGCCCTAGGCGATTTTGAGCTGCTTGCAGAAGCCCTACCGGTTTCAGATGCCAAGCCCCACGCAGTGGAAGCTCCTGCTTCGGAATCCCATCCGTCCACAACACCTCCTTCGCCTACTCCAAAGCCATACGTACGACGTATTCGCCCGCTGGTGCGCGAACGTGTGCTAGCGGGTCTCATTGATGGTGCTGTTGTGGCGCTTTCGTGTCTCCCGCTACTGTTTGTTGTTGTTTTGACAGGTACGCCACTGCTCCACCCAGGTGTGGCAGCAATTCTTGCCTGCGCCATCGGACTTCTAGCCGGCATGTACATGTTCGGTACGGTGACGGTTGCCGGGCAGACCTTTGGCATGATGTACATGGGTCTGCGCGTGGTGAGTATCTACGAAGACCACGACCTCCATCCTGTCCAAGCTCTACTCCGTACGGTTGGTTGTGGACTCTCGTTGCTCCCCCTAGGCGCTGGTTTTCTGTGGGTTCTCGTTGACCGCAACCAGCGCGGCTGGCATGAATACCTTTCGGCGACGCAACTCGTGCGTGAGTGGCGCGTCGAAACCATTCCTGAACCATAGGCAGGAGCACTCAAGCCGGGGTGGCGGAATGGTAGACGCAACGGACTTAAAATCCGTTGCTCCGCAAGGGGCGTGCGGGTTCGAATCCCGCCCTCGGCACTCCCAGCAAAGAGTCTGTGCGCAGTCTACTGACACCTTGGGCCTGGAAAGCCCTTCCTTGTGAATCCATGTCTCCGGTTGTACGGGCCGCATTGTACCTCCCGGCTAAGGCGTATGAGCTCGGTGTGCGGCTGCGCATGGCGCTTTATGAAACGGCCTATCTCAAGCCTAGGCATCTCAGTAAACCCGTCATTGCCGTCGGCAACCTCACAGTCGGTGGAACGGGCAAAACACCGCTGGTTGAATACATTGCTCGCTACCTTACCGACGAAGGCTATGAAACCGTTGTCCTGACGCGCGGCTACGGGCGGACGGCGCCGGCTCGGACACGGGTCGTGCTCAACGACGGACAACCACTGCCTGACTGGTCACTGGCTGGCGACGAGCCCCTGATGCTGGCACGCCGGTTGCCCGATGTCAAAATCATCGCTGGCGCTAACCGTTATGCGAATGGCCGGTTTGCCGAGCTGACCTACGGCTGTGATGTGTTCGTCCTCGATGATGGCTTCCAACACCTTCAGCTTGCACGCGACCTCAACATCCTCGTCCTAGACGCGACTGATCCTTTCGGTGATGGCGAGTTACTGCCCTTTGGTCGTCTGCGCGAACCTCTCTATGCGCTCAAACGCGCTGATGCCATTGTGGTTACGCGGGCCGACCGCAGCTTTGATCAAGATCACCTGCTCGGCGTGCTAGCCGCATGTGAAGTCACAGCGCCGGTCTTTTTTGCCTACCACGATATTGTGGGTGTCCACGAACTGCGCACACGCCGACCGCAGGCGCAGCGCAGCTTGGTCGGGGTTCCTATTGGGGCATTTTCGGCGCTAGGCAACCCAACCATTTTTGAAGATGACCTTGCCAACCTAGGCGCTAACCTCGTCTTTACCAGGCGATTCCCCGATCACCACCGCTACACGACTGCCGACATCGCCGCCCTTGTCGCCGATGCCAAAGCCGCTGGCGTGCAACGGCTGGTCACAACCGAAAAGGACGCCGTCAAGGTCGAACACTTTGACTTTGGTGGTCTGCCCGTCTCCGTGGTCGAAATCAAGACCCTGCTGGATGAAGAAGTAGGCTTGAAAAGTTTGTTGCTGCGAACGATTGTGAGAAAGAAAGGCAAGTATTACCGCAAGTCCCCCCGTATCTCTCGTTCGCCCGCCTAAGAGCACGTTTGTTGACGGGTGGCTACTTGCTGTTGCGACTATGTTTGTTGTGCAGGCCACCTTACGGCGTATTTTCGAGGTGCCAGCCTCTGTCGAGCAACTGTGTGAGTTCTTTTCCGATCCACGCAGCTTTGCCCGCCACATGCCGGTTATTGAACAGATCACGCCAGTTGCCGAAAGCGATGACGTTACCCGCTGGCGCTTCTGCATCCGAGTACCTATTGTCGCTCCTATTACCTGGGAGTTTGTCATGTACCGGCACGTCAGCGCAGTAACCGGCGAGATTGCTTACTCGGCTGCAGAAGATTCACCTGACTTTTTCAAGTGTGACGTACAAGTACGCCCCAATCCAAACGGCGCAACAGATGCCGATGTGCGGCTGCAGCTTCGCATCTGGCGGCCGCGTGCGCGCGACATCCACCCTTTGGCTGGCATTGTCGGAGAGCATTGGATTTCACGGGTGATTACCGACCGGATGGACAAAATGGCCACCGACTTTGTCACCAGCGGATTGCGTGAAATCCAGGCCCGCACCTTGACCGGCGGGGATTCGGCAGGGCTTGACACAATGCCCCTGCTTGAAAATCAGCCATGCTGGCCGGGAGCAGTCGAGCCGGTAATCATTCCACAGCCGGTGACACCCAACGGCCACGGTCACGCTTACCCTGCCAACAACCAGGCCCTCACTCCACAGCCTCAACCGATGACGCCCAACACGTTGGAAACCTCTGCGCCAGTCGGGGAAAGCTCCGAAGCACATGTTGTCGTCGCCGTTGACGGCTTGTCATCAAATCGTACGGAGAGCAGTTTGGAAACACCCGGCTCTGGCATGGTCACGCCGTAAATCGAATCGGCAGCCTCCATGGTGCGCTTGTTGTGCGTGACCACCAGAAACTGGGTGTGCTGACTCATTGCCCGTATTTTTTCGGTAAAGCGGTCAATGTTGGCTTCGTCAAGCGGTGCATCCACCTCATCCAGCACACAGAACGGACTCGGCCGGTAGCGAAAAATGGCTAGCATCAACGCAATGGCGGCCATAGCTTTCTCGCCACCAGAAAGTAACAATACAGACTGCAATCGCTTCCCCGGTGGTTGGGCAACGATTTCAATGCCGGACTCCAGGGGGTCATCCGGCTCAATCAGCAGCATTTCGCCCCGTCCGCCTCCGAACAGCTCGTGGAACATTTCCCCGAAGTAGGCATTGATGCGGTCAAAAGCCTCACGGAAATGATGTTTTGTACGTTGGCGAATCTCCTTCAGGGTCGCTTCGGTTGCAGCTATGGAGTCAAGGACATCGGCACGCTGGGCTGTCAAAAACTCATAGCGGCTCTCAGCTTCAGCCAACTCCTCAAGCGCCAGCATGTTGATCGATCCCAGAGCAGCAATGGACTCCTTGAGAGTTGCTATTCGCTCGAGAGTTTCTCGTTCCAACCGCTCCAAGTCAGAGGATGAAATGTTGGCCGGTGGCAAATTTGCCAGCGGGCAACCCAACTCGGCCTGGCAATGGCGGTCGAGATAATCCAGTTCAGCAGTGATTTTGGCAGCGCTGACTTCAACTGCCGTGAGTTTTTCCCGCAGGTTACGCTCGGCTGCTTGGGTTGCCTGTTGCTCATGGTCAAGAGTTTCTAGCACGTGACGGAGATCGGCCAGACGGGCTTCAGCAGATGCCAATTGTTCGCTTGCCGCGACAACGGTAGCTTCTGCCACTGCTGCTTGGTTTAGGCAGGCAGCATGTTCCTGCTCCCGGTCATGGCGACAAGTCCGAAGGGCTGCCTGCTCAAGCGCCAAATGTGCCAGACGTTGCTCTACTTCACGCCATTCCCGTTCAAGCCGGCGCAGTTCACCTTCAGCAGCGCGGTGACGTTCCAGCTTACTGGCCGCCTGAGTACGCAGTTCGGCTAGCACATGCGCTGCCGCTTCGACAGCCGGACGAAGCTGTGCCAAGCGCTGTTGGGCAACCAGCATCGCCTGCTCGGCTGCTTCTCGTTGGGTGATAGCTTTGGCAAGCTCGGCTTCCAAAGTGGTGCGCCGTGGCGCAAGTTGATCGGCTTCGGCAGCAAGTTGGCTTCGCTCAGCAGCAACAACATTCATGTGTTGATGCGCCCGCTCTACATCGCGACGGCGTTGTGCGGCTTCCACAGCTTGGGCGGCGTGTTGCGCTTCCAGTCGTCGCAGCTCAGCATTTAGGGCATCGCAGCGTTGTTGGGCAGCGAGTCGCTGAGCTGCTGTCTGGGTCTGCTTCTGTTCGAGAGTGGCCAGTGTTTGGGCAGCCGACTGGGCCTCTGCGCGCAGGGCACGTAGCTCACGTTTGACGCGCAGGATGCTTTTGGCCGTTCCGCGCCCAGCCGTAAGCCGCCGGGCGCCGAGAACCTGCTCGCCGGCCGGAGTAATGAACAACCGTGCCGGGTCGCAGGCCGATGCCTCCAAAGCTGCCTCCAAGGAAGGCACCAGCTTGGCTTCGGCTAGATGTGGGAAGGCTGCCCGCACCGCTGCAACAAGGTGTTCCGGCACGCCAAGCACGTCCCAAAAATCCGTTGGTGGGGACACTGGTTTCGGTGTCATACCGGCTCCATCAGCTCCTCCATGAATCCCCGCAACCAGCAAGGTTGCGCGCCCAGCCTGTGCCGCAGTTAACCAGTTGGCAGCCGCCTGAGCAGCAGCCACCGTTGGCACGACAACGGCCTGTAAGGTCTCTCCGAGCACTTCTTCCACGAGCGCTTCGTAGCCTTCCTGCACTGCTAGAAAGTCAGCCAACGTGCCAAGGGGATGGAAACCAGGAATGTCACTAGCTCGGTCAAAGAGCAGTCGCACGGTTGGGGCGTAGTAAGCGTGCTGCCGATCCAGTTCTTCCAATGCCTGCCGGCGGTCTTCAGCCCGCTGGTACTTCCGTCGAACTTCTGCAATGCGGTCTACCAGCGTCTGGTAGGCAGACTGCAATTCGGTAAGGGTTGACTGCGCCACGGTTAGCTCAGCCTGAACGGTCGCCAACTGCTGCACAATTTCGTTCAATGCCATCTCGGCGGCAGTATGTTCGGCTAGGGACTGAGCATACCGTTCGGCAGCGCGTGCGCCCTCTTGTTCGAGAGATTGCTGCTGTCGCGCCAACCGAGTGGCAGCTTCTGTGAGTTGTTCGACTTGGTGTCGGAGTCGCTCGGCACGGGTCAAAGCCAGCAGGTGCTGTTGGCGCGCCTGCTCGCTAGCTGTTTCGGCCGCCTGCAACTCGGCTACGGCTGTCTGATGGTTCTGGCTAGCCTGTGATAGTTCTACTTCAATACTTGCCAACTCCGCAGCTAGTTGTGCGGTTTGCCCTTGTGCTTGCACCACGGCCTCTGTCAACCAGTGTTGGCGTTCGGCGACCTGCTCGGCCGTTTTCGTCAACTCGGAGAGCCGATCCTCAAGGTGCCGCAGTTCGGCTTCCAGACTTGCTTGAGTGTGCCGCAGCCGGTCGCGTTCGCGCTCGGCAGCCACAGCAGCCTGGCGCGCGGCAGCAAGGTCATCTTCAGCTTGGCGGGCAGCCTCACGGGCCGCAGCCAGGGAGGCAGAGATGCGGAGCATCTCCGCCTGGCAACGCTCATGCTCGGCCGCCAGCCTAGACTGGGTTTCTGCAAGGGTTGCCTGCTGGGTCTGTAGGCGTGTCCGAGCAAGGATGAGATATTCCCGCTGGGCTGCGCGGAGCTCTTCCCGCAAAGCGACAAACCGGCGTGATTTCTGCGCTTGGCGCTTGAGATGGGCAATTGAGCGCTCAAGCTCGCCGATGAGATCGTTGAGCCGGGTTAGGTTCTGCCGTGCTGCTTCAAGCTTGAGTTCGGTCTGGTGACGCTTGACCTTGAAGCGTCCAATACCGGCAGCTTCCTCAATCAGGGCCCGGCGCTCTTGGGGTTTCAGGGAAAGCACCTGGCCGATGCGGCCCTGCTCAATAATGGCGTAGTGCGTCCGGCTTAGGCCAGTGCCGCTGAAGAAATCCTGGATGTCGCGCAACCGGCAGAGACGACCGTTCATCATGTAGTCGCTGTCGCCGCTTCGGTACAGCCGACGCCCGATGGTGATTTTCTCTCCGGCAATGAGTTGCGGTAGGCGGGGTCGGCGGCGCCCAGCCGTAGCCGGGCTGTCACAGGCAGCCGCCGCTGCAGAAGCTTCTTGAGCTGTCTCGTTGGCCGTCAGCAAAGCCATCATTGGCTCGTCTGGTTCAGACAACAGCCCTCCCCCGGCAAGGTCCCCCACAGCAGTGAAGGTCAGCGTTACTTCCGCCATACCTAACGGCTTCCGCTGGCGGGTGCCGTTGAAGATGACATCCTCCATTTTGGAGCCGCGCAGGTTTCTGGCTGACTGCTCACCCAGCACCCATGTGATGGCATCCACGATGTTGCTTTTGCCACAGCCGTTTGGGCCAACAATAGCTGTCACCCCAGGATGAAATAGGATTTCAGTGGTATCGCAAAAGCTCTTGAAACCACGGAGTTCGAGTTTTTCAAGGCGAAGCATGATCGCTGGACACCATGGCGCAGATAAGGTGTTGGTGCTGCCAGAGCACAAACGTGTGCTTCTAGTAAAACATAAGGCACGCGCACCCAAATTACGCTAGACACTAAAGATTGTGCTATCGGCTGTCAATGACGGACAGGCCCTCCTAGGACGGCCGCTGCAAACCGGCTTGGCGAAGGATAGCGACCTAGACTATAGTCACGTGCTGTGGGCCGCTATGGTGTAACTGGTTAACACGCCGCCCTCTCACGGCGGAGAGTACGGGTTCGAGCCCCGTTAGCGGTACCACCTCGGTTTGGCTTTTCCCACCCTGGCGCCTCACAGACGCTTCTTACATGACATTGCTGGTTGTTGAAGGGCTGCGGACGGAATTTCCCACCCGCGCTGGCGTCGTCCCGGCCGTTGACGACGTGTCGTTGCACATCGAACGCGGCGAAACCTTAGCGCTGGTTGGTGAGTCGGGTTCAGGGAAGACAGTTACTGCACTCTCGATTATGGGGCTGGTGCCGCCACCTGGACGTGTCGTTGCCGGGCGCATCTGCTTTGCAGGGCGCAAACTACGTACGCCGGCTGAAATTGCCGCGCTGCGCGGTTCGCACATGGCAATGATATTCCAAGACCCGATGACTTCGCTCAACCCGGTCTTCACGGTTGGCGAGCAGATTGCGGAAGTGATCCGCCGCCACAAGGGCCTTTCGTCCCGTCAGGCCTGGCAGCAGGCGGTGGAAGCGCTGGCGTCGGTGGCGATTCCTGACCCGGCGCGGCGCGCCCGTCAGTATCCCCACGAAATGTCCGGCGGCATGCGCCAGCGCGTCATGATTGCCATGGCGCTCAGTTGCGATCCGCAGTTGCTTATCGCCGATGAACCCACCACGGCGCTCGATGTGACCATTCAGGCGCAAATTCTGGAACTCATCGCTGTCAAGCAGCGGGAGCGCAATCTGGGCGTTTTGCTCATTACCCATGATCTGGGCGTAGTAGCGCAGGTTGCCCATCGGGCAGCCGTCATGTATGCCGGGCGCATTGTCGAGACGGCACCGGTCGAAATTTTGTTCTCGCGTCCCCAACACCCTTACACACAAGGCCTTTTGGCCAGCGTGCCGCGTCTTGGACGGCAAGCAGCGCGCTTACCAACGATTGAAGGCGTTGTACCAAAGCTAAATGAACTCCCTCCCGGCTGTGCCTTTGCCCCACGCTGTCCAGAGGCACAACCAGCATGTCGGCAAGGCGAACTGGCTCTGAAGTTCCTTGATACGCACCGTGGTCACGCTGTCCGCTGCCTACGACGCTAGGCTTTTCCATCACCATCAAGTTGCTGCCAGCAAGCGGAGCTGCTTAGGGGTTAGAAACCACCGCAGCGTTGCTTTGCCACCGCCTAGCCCGAATTCTCCATCCAGGCGGCAAAGGGCGCCTTTTTTGAAATCCAGGCGATCGGCCTCGAGGCTGCCCCACACCAGAAAAGCTACCAGCCGGCTCAAATCAGGCTCATGCCCGACAAGTAAGACGCTGCTGCCGTGATCTAAGCGTGCCAAGGCTTTGACAATCCGCTCTGGCGATGCTCCCGGGGCAAGTTCTGGGACTTCCTGCAGGCAATGGTTTTTTTTGAGAACTTCCGCCACAATTTCAGCCGTTTGGCGCGCTCGCACAAGTGGACTTGTCCAGATGGCGTCAAAGTCCAGTTCCAACCGGCGCATAGCCTGAGCCGCCGCACGGGTGTTAGCCCGACCTTCCGTAGTCAGTGTCCGCCCGGCATCCGTGCGCGAACCATCAGCTCCGAGCTCATGGGCAATAGCGTGGCGCATCAAGTACAGTTGCATGACAAATCACCTCACGTGGGAAAAACGTCGCCGGCAACCGAGCCAAGTTATGACCGACAAGATAAACATACTGCAATCGGATTTGGTGCGGCGCGTGGCATTTCAAGGGGAGTTAGGTGCTTACAGTGAACTGGCGGCTGCCCGGTTTGGCCTTCCTGTGCCTTATCCGACATTTGCCCGCGTGTGCGCTGCCTTGCTTGCTCATGAAGTCGAATTTGCTGTCCTACCCACCGAGAACGTGATTGCCGGCCCTGTCCCCGAAGTGCAACGGTTGCTTGCCACACAGCCGCTTGTGGTTGTCACCAGCCTCTGGCTTCCCATTGAGCACTGCCTGCTGGGCCTGCCGGACGCTTCATTGACGACAGCAACCCATGTCATGTCACACTGGCAAGCATTGCGTCAGTGCTGCCGCTTTTTGGCCCGGCATCCGCACTTGCGTGCAACGACGGTTTATGACACGGCCGGGGCAGCGCGGCTGGTGCGGCAACATGCGCGGCCAAACCTGTTGGCGATTGCCTCACACCAGGCAGCTCACCACTACGGGCTACGTGTTATTGCCGAAGGCATTGCCGACCGCCCAGACAATGCCACCCACTTCGTTCTCTGCCGCGCTGGTTGTTAGCAAGGCATTTCGGTTAGGGCTGCCGCAAAAAGTGGAATGAGCAATTCGTGATGGCCGGTCAAGGCAATACCGCGCCCACGACCTCCGGCCACCGGACGGCGCACAACGTTGGTCAACGGACGATAGTGCTGGATGAAGTCAAAGTTGACCGTTGTAAAGTCAGTCAACGGATAACCCAAGTTGCGTACGGTCGTTACAGCCTTGAGAAAAACTTCTGGGAGAATGACGGCTGAACCGAAATTCAAGTACACACCGCCATCATGCAGCTCGCGCACAAGGCTGCACAGCAGGCGAAAGTCGTGGTGCGTTGCTGCGCCGATATGTGCTCCGACGGCCGTGGGGTGCATGTGGGTAATGTCTGTGCCGATGGCCACATGTACGGTAACCGGGATGCGCCGCCGATAGGCTTGAACAAGTACCGATAGCTCGGCATAGGGTGGCTGCGCGGCTTCCAGCCAGCGGCCGAGCGCTTCGCCCAACCCAATGCCATCTGCTGCCGCTGCAGCACATGCAGCATTGATACCTCGCCCAGTTTCCTCGGCGCCGCCAAAAGCGCCGCTCCCCAAGCTGCTGTCCACATCTTCTGAAGTGGCCCCGATAAGCGCAATTTCAAAGTCGTGGATGGCGCTTGAGCCGTTGCCGGCAAGGGCTGTAATAAAGCCGCGCGCCATCAAATCGATCAGAATAGGCCCTAGTCCGCACTTGATGACGTGGCCGCCAAAGCCGACGATCACAGCACGCCCCCTGGCTCGGGCAGCCCGCACGGCAGCCACCGCCGCGCGCAGCTCACGGACGGCAAGAATGTTGGGCAATGAAGCAAAAAAGGTTTGCAAACTTGCTCCCGGCGGACACGAACGCGACAAATCACGCGCTGAAACTTTGCTCGGACGCTCGGCTAGCGGATAGGTAGTGAGTTTTGTGAAATCCAGTGGAGATACGGCATAGCAACTTTTCGGCGGTGGTTCATCCACGGCAATGCACCTCAGTTTTAAGGCTGCCTATAAAAGCTCACCGCGCGGCAAGAGAATGCGGAAGGTGGTTCCCTTCCCAACTTCACTTTCAACGGTGATAAACCCTTTGTTCTGGGCAATAATGCCTTCAACCACTGATAACCCCAGGCCTGTACCCTTGCCCACAGGTTTGGTGGTGAAAAAGGGCTCGAAGATGCGCCGACGCACTTCCTCGCTCATCCCAACACCGGTATCCGTCACGGCCAGCATCACGTAGGGGTGCATCTGCAAGGTCTCATCACGTGCAGTTGTTTGCCGAAATGTCGTCCGGTTGTTCATCTCCGGGGGAGACTCATGCCAGACGTTGCACGTTGTCAGGGTAAGTGTACCGCCCTTGGGCATAGCATCACGGGCATTCACGGCTAGGTTTGTTATGACCTGCTCCAGTTGTTGCCGGTCGGCTACTACAATCCCCAAATCCGGTGCAAGGTTGGTGACAATGCTAATGTGCGGTTCTAGCAGGGGACGCAGCATGCGCACGGTATCGAGTACCAATTCATTCAGATCAAGTGGTGCAAGGTGCTGCTGCTGTCTACGCCCAAAGGCCAGCAACTGCCCGGTCAAAACAGACGCTCGCGAAACGGCTGTCAGAATGTCCTTGGCATAGCGGTGCAGTACATCCGGCGAAGAACGCTCGATTGACGTTGGCGAAAGGCGGCGCTCCAGCAATCCGGCATATCCGGCAACCACTGTCAATAGGTTGTTGAACTCGTGGGCAATCCCGGCTGCCAATTGCCCCACGGCCTCCATCTTTTGTGCGTGCCGTACTTGCTCTTCGAGCATGCGTTGCTGGGTAATGTCCTCAATCATTCCCAGTAGGTATTGTGGTTTCCCGCCACTGTCACGTACGACAACGACGGTAAACCGCCCCCACACAACTTGTCCACTTTTGGTCAGGCACCGTCTTTCTGCTTGAAAGCTGGAAGGCTTTGGGTCCTCAGCTAGCCGGCGCGCTAGGCGCATAGTTTCTTCAACGTCTTCCGGCAGGATAAACTCGGTATGCCGCCGCCCAACAACTTCTTCCGGCGTGTACTCAAGCCAGTTACAAACGGCTCGATTGGCACGCAGAATCTTTCCATCCAGCGACACAAGAACTATCCCCAGGGGGGCAGCATCAAAAATCTGGCGGAAACGTTCCTCGCTTTCGCGCAGGGCACGCTCGGAAAGCCGTCGCTCGGTTAGGTCCCGCCCGATCCCCTGAAAGGCGACCGGCTTGCCATTTTCCAGCACAAGCCAGGTGATGAATTCGAGAATAATCCGGCGGCCATCGCGGGTCAGTAGTGTTGCCTCATAGCGAACCGTGGTTTCATGACCAGCAAGTAGGCGGTCGATGGCAGACAATACTGCCGGGCGGCTCTCAGGCACAACTAAGTCCAACGCATTGACCGAGCGCGCTTCTTCCCGCCGATACCCAAACAGCTTTTCTGCGGCTGGATTGATTTCTAGAACACGTCCCTGAAGATCGTGGCAGTAGATGACATCCTGGGCACTGTCAAACAGAGTGCGGTAGCGGGCCTCGCTTTCGCGCAGGGCTTTTTCCATTTGCCGACGCTTGGTCACGTCCCGCGCCGTACCGTGGATGCCGACGGGCTTGCCATGCACGTAAAACAGCCGGGAGCTGACTTCAAGCGTGACGCGCTGCCCATTTTTGGCAATGACATCAAGTTCGTACTGCGTCATCTCAGCCTTCCCGGCAAGCTTGTCGGCGATTGCCTGCAAGGCGCGCGCCCGGTGCTCGGGTGCAACAATGTGGGTCAACGTCAGGTAGGCAGTATCGGCCGGCGTGTAGCCTAACACTCGTTCAGCGCCCCGGTTGATCGACAGAAAGCGCCCCTCGAAATCGTGGACGTAGACAATGTCGTTGGCATTCTCAAACAGGTCACGGTAGCGCGCCTCGCTTTCACGCAGCGCCTGCTCAATGCGTTTGCGGTTGGTAATGTCGCGCAAGATGGCCTGGATGGCCACGGGCCGGCCGTCCCGAAACAAAAGTCGGGAGTTGACTTCTAGCGTTACACGCCGCCCGTCTTTGGCCACAAAGTCCGCTTCATAGTGGGCTTCCTCGAGGCCGCCTTCGAGCTTGTCGCGCAGAGCCTGACGGATCCGCGCCCGATGTTCGGGAACGACCAGATGTGAAAATTCCCGCACGGACATAGCCTGAATTTCCTCGGCACTGTAGCCGAGAATGCGCTCGCCCGCCGGGCTCCACGCTAGGCGGCGACCATCCAAACCGAGAACCAGAATGATGTCTGAGGCGCCGTCGAAGATTTCTCGGTATCGAAGTTCGCTTTCGCGCAGGGCCTGAATGGTTCGTCCAGCTTCTTGCAGAGCAGCTTCAAGCTGGGCAATGCGTTGTTGTGCGGCTTCAAGGGACAAGTTGCCGTTCAACAGCGGCGCATCCCCATGTTCACCACCTCCTCCGGCTTCTGTCATAAATTACGCCCGTTCTTCGATTGTGGCTTGTGAACTGCCGGCATAAAAGCCATACCACCCGGCAATGTGTTCGTAGCCGGGTTTGGGGTTTGGATACACCCAGGCAACTTGGGCTGTTGTGCGGAGGCCGTCATCGAAATCCACCCAGTTACATGTGCCTTTGTAGGCGCACGTGTAGGTTTTGGCCGTGACCTTGAGCACAGCCTGATTGACGGCAGAGGGTGCAAAGTACCAGTTGCCTTCAAAGGCAAGCACATGATTAGGATCATCCGTTGTGGCAATGACAGTACCCGTGGAGCGCTCTTTGATTGTTACCTTCATAAGCCTTTCCTGGCTGTGCCGGCAGCCGCGAAAATCGTTGCCCCAAGCAAGACTCTGCAGGATTGAGTGCTAGGGGTGGTGTGCTCGTAAAGTTGCATCATAGCGCGTTTTAGCCGTCATGCTAACAAGCCCTGACAGTTGTAAACACCAAAACCAAGCGCCTGCAAGCGACAACAGCTACCCTTAGCGCGGGCTTTGGCGTACAGTAGTCCCGTTTGCTGACCGGTAACATGGCCTCTGTCGGTTGGAGAACAGGTTGCCTATGACGGTTCCCACTTCGACCCCTGCGCCCGTACCAGTTGTTTTCCGCCAAACTTTTCTCTTTGTCGGGCTATGGTACGGGTTGGCCGTTGTACTTACCGTGGTCTTTGTTGTTCTTGGCGGTATTGCAGAAGCCATCATCTGGCGACCTCTAGCACCATCTGTCCCCTTTCTCACAATTGCTCTCTGCCTTGTCCCCTTCGGTTTGGCGATCTGGAAACATCTTCAACAATGGACGGAAACCTACATCCTGACATCGGACAGAATCGAAATCAGCACTGGGATTTTTTCCAAAACGGTGCGCAACATTCCCCTGTCCAAGGTGCAGGACGTAACTGTTGAGCAGACATTTGTGCAACGTTTGCTCAGGCTAGGCAACGTGGTTGTGGATAGTGCGGCAACAACGGGAAAGATCACCTTCCGGGATGTCTACCAACCACACGCTCTAGCCGATCAGATTCTTCAACGCGCTGGAATGCCACAGCCATGATGCACGTATGCCCCTTTCAGCCCCCCTATTTGTTGCTGCGGCCACAGTCGTGGTGTCTTCTTTGGGCTTGGCTACTGGTAGGCAGCTTACTTGTTTCGGCGGCGCCGGCAAATTCTCGACAGCCCAAATGCGACGAAACCGCTGGACAACGCTTTCCCGTCCGTGAACTGGGAGTTTATCGAAGCTTCCCAGCAGACTCAAACTGGCCGACCGATGTTGTGTCAGCCGAGACAGGTGCGGTAGCCAAAGAATTCGGTGTGGCTTGGCTGCACTGCGGCCGGCGGGAAGGCGTCGCCTTTACACTGTACCGCTGCCCAAATCGGGAACGTGCTTTGGGACTGGCCAGGTTGATTGGTGGCGAAGCCCTGGGCGACACCGTTATGACGCTTGGCCTGGCAAAAGACGAAGAAAAGCTGGCAGCCGTCCGAAATTTCCTGCGCACTCAGCTTACGGCCTGGCAGGCAAAGCTTCCGCCGGAAGAAAGTAGTGAGCGTCCCGTGGTGTTGCGCAAGCTGCCCGTGCAAGCGCTTCAACCGGGTACAGAGCACTATGCAGTAGGTGCGTTGGGTCTGGCCCACGCCAATTGGCTACGGGCCAATGCCTTGCTCACTCCGCCGGGCAGCGCTTTTGCCTGGGCCGACTACACCCCCACCGCTCCTTTTGACCACTTTTTGATCGCGGAATATCCTACCCCACAGGATGCCACAGCCGCTCTGGAAACCGCGCGACAACTCGCTTCGGCGACTTGCCTGGTGGCGCGCCGGGGAAACTTCATCGTGATTGCTGACGGCATTCGGGACATGCTCCGGGCGCAGGCGGCTGTAGAAGGCATTGAATACGACTATGTCGTACGTTGGTTAGGAAATCCCCCACCCTACCTTTCGTCCCGTACCCCCCAACAGGATGTCCGAAATCTCGGCCGACTCTTGATTAGTATTGCCTCTTTTGTGGTTCTTGCCGGGGTCAGCATGGTTTTCTTTGGTGTTGTGGCAGGCGGCGCCTTTTTCTACTGGCGACGACAGCGCGCCGGCAACGGTTTCATTGCCGCAGACACCATGCTGCGGCTTAACCTCAACGAAGACTTTGCTTTGCCCGAAGCAAAAAGCCGACCTATCAAGCGTCTGACCGATTGACTCACCAACCTGAGCGTGTGCTTGCTACTGAAAAATTCCGCCGCCACCTAGCGCAGCTTGCGTTGCGGGAACAGCGCGAGACAAAGCCACCTTACCCGGCGGTCTTTGCCACAATGCGCGAGTTTGCCGAGCGGGCTAGGTTCATTCTACTGGGCAGCACCTGGCATCACGTCTATGAATACGGACCTGTAGATGGGCCGGCTGTACTGCTTCTGCACGGCTGGGATTGTTCTTCCTACTGGTTTTACCGGCTTGCCCCTGCCCTTGGGAAACGCGGGTTTCGGACGATTGCTTTTGACTTCCGCGGCCATGGTTTTTCGGATGCTGCCCCTGACAACGACTATACCCTGCCCACACTGGCGCAGGATACTCTCTGCCTGGCCGATTGCTTGGGCGTCCAACAATTTCACCTAGTGTCCTTTTCACTGGGTTCAGCCGTTGCCCTGTTGGTCGGAAGCTTGGCGCCAGAACGTGTCGGCCGCCAGGTGGTCATGAATTTTGGGCTCTTCGACTACGTTGCGCTGCGTGCGCAGTTTTTACCTGCCATTCTCAAGACAATTTTTGACACCCTTCGGCGTATCCCCTCGAAAACGTTTGTATATCGCTACGTTTCACTGACGCTTGCTCAGCGGGAAGTCACCTGGTGCGACGTGGAGATGGGTTTTACCAGCCTGGTGTATTGTGATTCCCAGGCGGCCTTTTTAGCCGTCACCGACCTGGTCCAGCAGGAACGAGTGGCTCAGGTGCAGCGAGCTGCCGGAGATGCCCAGCCGACGCTGGTCATTACGGGTGAATTTGATCCCGTCGTTCCATTTGCCGACAGCCTACGACTGGCTCAGACGATTCCAGCAGCCCATTTGCACATCTTACAGCGCACTGGACACTTGGTACTTTTCGAGCGACCAGACGAAATCGAACGGCTTACGGGCGATTGGCTCACAGCGGATTGAACCCAGCCCGTTTGGGTTCCGGTGTATGAAAGACGATCTGCGTGGCATTGTCACCCTTGCGCTTCTAACCTTTCACGAAGCCCGGCAGCGCAAGGTCTTGTTGCTGGCATTTCTGCTGGGCCTGCTTTTCCTTGGGCTGTTTGCGTGGGGAGTACGCGCCACAGCCCGGCAGGCCAATGCCATGGGACCGGTGACGGTGCGCCTGCAACTGAACCTTCTGACCCTGGCCGGACTGTATGTCATCAACTTTCTAGTAGCCGTCACGGCAGTGGCCCTGCCGGTAGACACTCTCTCCGGCGACATCGCTTCCGGCTTGATTCACACACTGTTGACTAAACCATTGCGCCGGGCAGCCATTGTTATCGGCAAGTGGTCAGGGTTTCTGATCCTGCTGACGCTCTACTTTGGCTTCATGGCCGGTGGCGTTCTCGGCGTGACGTGGTTGACGGCAAGCTACGTCCCGCCTGGTGTCTTTGCTGCCTTTCCGCTGATGTGGCTGGGAGCCGTGGTGCTACTGACGATGACCATTGCCGGCGGGACACGGCTTTCAACCCTAGCTAATGGCGTTGTCATCTTTGGGCTGTATGGCATTGCCTTCATCGGCGGTTGGATGGAGCGGATTGGCACGGTTTTGGGCAACACGACGGCACGAAACCTGGGCATTGCCTCGAGCTTGCTTGTGCCAACTGAAGCAATGTGGCAATACGCAGCAACCTTGATGCAGCCGGCGCTCTTGCGCCAGGTGGGGCTGACGCCGTTTTCGGCCGTTTCGACGCCATCGCCGCTGATGGTGGTCTGGGCCGTGGGATGTGTTGCCGTCAACCTAGGACTGGCCGTGTGGTGGTTTGCACGGCGCGACCTGTAAGCGATTTGCCGTAGCCCGTTGCGGGACGTATGGTGGAAAAAAGGCCTGATCTTTCCTGCGGAGTTTTTCCCTATGCTTGTACTTCCTGAACGGCCACGGCGTAACCGGCGTACGGAAGCCATCCGCCGCATGGTACGCGAAACTTCCCTGACACCCGCCCATCTAGTAGCGCCTCTGTTTGTGGTTGATGGCAACGGCGAACGTCAGCCCATCCCTTCAATGCCGGGCTACGAACGTCTTTCAATTGACTTGCTGGTGGAAAAGTGTCGTCAGCTTGCTGCGCTTGGCATTGGCGGCGTTGCCCTGTTTCCGGCCCTGCCGGCATACAAAAAGGACAAAACAGCGTCGGAAGCCACCAATCCCGACGGACTTTTTCCGCGTGCTGTCAGCGCTGTCAAAGAGCAAGTCCCAGAACTGACCATCTTTACTGACGTGGCGCTTGACCCTTATTCCTGCGATGGTCACGACGGACTGGTTTCAGAAACCGGCGAAATTCTCAACGATGAAACAGTGGAAGTCTTGGCCCGCATGGCGGTGCTCCACGCCCGCGCCGGCGCCGACTACGTAGCGCCATCTGACATGATGGACGGACGGGTCGGAGCCATTCGAGAAGCACTGGATGCCGAGGGCTTCACCAATGTGGGGATTATGGCCTACTCAGCCAAGTACGCCTCGGCGTTTTATGGACCGTTTCGGGATGCGCTCGATTCTGCCCCGAAGTTTGGCGACAAAAAGACCTACCAGATGGATCCGGCCAACGTCCGGGAAGCCCTGCGGGAAGTGCGGCTTGACCTAGCCGAAGGGGCGGATATGGTCATGGTCAAACCGGCGCTGGCTTACCTCGATGTTATCCGGGCCGTTCGGGAAATCTCGGATGTGCCTATCACGGCCTATCAGGTCAGCGGGGAGTACGCTATGGTCAAGGCGGCAGCCGAGCGCGGTTGGATTGACGGTGACCGCATCATGCTTGAAATCCTGACGGCAATTCGGCGGGCGGGAGCAGACGTTATCTTCACCTACTTTGCTGAAGAAGCCGCGCGGCAGTTGGGATGACCCATGAAGCACTGAAAGAACTGCTGTTGGCTGTTCGGCAGGGAAGCTGTACGCCGGAAGCAGCGCTGGCTCAGTTGGCAGGGCTGCCTTCTGAGCAGCTTGTCGGGGACGATGGACAACCTTTTGCCACCCTTGATCACGGACGTGCGCTACGGCAGGGCTTTCCCGAAGTTGTCTACGGCGCCTCGAAAACGCCGGAGCAAGTTGCGGCCATTGTTGCTCGCATGTACCCACGCCAGCCGAACATGCTTGTGACGCGCGCGTCGGAAGCCACCTACCAGGCCGTCAAGGCCCTGGCGCCGGAAGCCCAGTGGGACGCACTCTCCAGACTGCTCTTCATCCATCGTGACAAAACCCGCTACGGGGTGGGACGAATTGCCGTTGTCTGTGCAGGCACGACTGACCTACCGGTAGCACGCGAAGCCCTGCTGACATGCGAGATCATGGGCAACGAAACGACACTGGTGGCAGATGTCGGCGTTGCCGGCCTGCATCGCCTGTTGGGCCATCTGGAGACGCTGCGGCAGGCGCGCGTCATTGTCTGTGTTGCCGGCATGGAAGCGGCGCTGGCGTCGGTTGTCGGCGGACTGGTCGCCGTCCCGGTTATTGCTGTTCCAACCAGTGTTGGCTACGGGACAGCCCTAGGCGGCATCACGGCGCTACTCAGCATGCTCAATAGTTGCGCCCCAAACGTCACCGTAGTCAACATAGACAACGGGTTTGGCGCCGGCTTTATTGCATCCCTCATCAATCGACAACCGGGTGTTCCCAAAACCACAGATTGACAGCAGGACGGATAAGCCGCCAGGGTGGCCCTTTGCGCGGCTCATTGGCTACAAATTCCTTCCAAATGGCCGTTGCACATGGGAAAGCCGAAGGCGTACCGTGATGGTTGGCAAGGCTTACCCCCGTGCCCTGATGCAGATTGCGGAACGTTTTCACCGTGTTTTTCGGAGGAAAGAAACTCTGATGGCTGACATCCAGCAGCAGATGAAACTCAAAACCGGCCTGGCTGAGATGCTCAAGGGCGGCGTCATCATGGATGTCGTCAACGTTGAGCAGGCACGTATTGCAGAAGAAGCCGGAGCCGTGGCGGTAATGGCTCTGGAGCGTGTACCGGCCGATATTCGGCGCGATGGTGGCGTGGCGCGGATGTCCAACCCGCGCATGATCCGCCAGATTATGGAAGCGGTCTCGATCCCCGTCATGGCTAAGGTGCGCATTGGACATACTGCCGAGGCCCAAGTGCTCGAAGCGCTTGGAGTGGACTTCATTGACGAGTCAGAGGTACTTACACCGGCTGACCCGTATCACCACATCAATAAGTTTGCCTTCCGTGTCCCCTTCGTCTGTGGAGCGACAAACCTGGGTGAGGCCCTGCGGCGCATTGGCGAAGGAGCGGCCTTGATTCGGAGTAAGGGAGAAGCCGGAACGGGTAACATCATCGAGGCCGTGCGTCACTTGCGCGAAATCCGCCGCGACATTCGCCTGCTGACCGTTCTTGACGAAGACGAACTAATGGCCGAAGCCAAACGGCTTCAAGCACCTTACGAGCTTGTGCGCTATGTTGCCCAGCACGGCAAACTGCCAGTACCACTTTTTGCTGCCGGTGGCGTGGCCACACCGGCAGATGCCGCACTCTGTATGCAACTCGGAGCAGAGACGGTGTTTGTTGGCTCAGGCATTTTCAAATCCAACGATCCCGTCCGCTTTGCCCGCGCTATTGTCAAAGCGGTCACGTTTTATCAGGACCCAGCTAAGCTGTTGGAAGCCTGCGAAGAAATCGAAGATGGTGAGCCGATGCGAGGGCTTGCAATTGAAACCCTTCCGGCAGAACAGGTCCTTGCTGCGCGCGGCTGGTAGCCAAATCTTTCTGACCCTCCGCAAACCGGCGGGACAGTGTTGGAATCCCACCCGGACGTTGCCTATGCTGTAGAAGCTTTCTGGCAACGTCCTTTTGTTTTCGACGCCCACCATGTCTTTGCGTGAAATCAAGATTGTCCGAGTAACGCCAGCCGGGACAGCGCCGACCTACAATGTGACGATGCGGGCGCCGCATCACAACTACTTTGTCAACGACCTTTTGACGGCCAATAGTCACTCGGTTTGCTATGGAATACTTGCCTACCGCACGGCCTATCTCAAGGCGCACTATCCGTCACATTTCTGGGCTGCCGTCTTGACCAGCGAGCTGAGTGACAGCGATAAGGTTGCCCGCTATATCGAGTGCGCGCGTGCCCAAGGGGTCGAAATTCTTCCACCCGATGTCAACGTCAGCCATCACGGCTTTACGGCAACCGGAGGCCGAATTCGCTTCGGGCTGATGGCCATCAAAGGTATTGGCGAGGCCACGGTAGATGCCATCCTTGAAGCGCGTCAGAAAGGGGGACCATTTCGCTCATTATTCGACCTTACCAAGCGCCTTGACCCTAAGGCCCTCAACCGGCGGGTCCTGGAAAGCTTGGTCAAGTCCGGCGCCCTAGACAGCCTACCTGGCAGCCGTGCCCAGAAGTTTGCTGCCATTGAAGCAGCACTTGAATACGGACTACAGGCACACCGTGATGCGGCCACCGGCCAGGCTTCCCTATTCGATACAACCTCCTCAACTGACCCAGCCCCAGAGTCACAGCTCCCTCAAGTTCCCGAGTGGACAGAGCAAGAAAGCCTTGCCGGCGAGAAGGCATCCCTTGGTTTTTACTTATCTGGCCATCCCCTAGCGACCTTCCGCGAAACCCTAGCAGCCTTCAAAAGCCTGTCCTATGCCGAACTGGCTGAACAAGCGCCGGGCCCAGGCCAAGTGGTGCGCATGGGGGGCATTGTGAGTAACTTCGTCGTGAAAAACACAAAGAAAGGGGACCGTTTCGCCGTCTTTACCCTCGAAGACGAGACCGGAAGTATTGAAGTCATTGCATGGCCGGAAACCTTCAGGCGATTCGGCGAGCAGGTTACAGATGGGGCGGCCGTTCTTGTTACTGGTCGTGTAGAAGTCGAAGCAGGCAAACCGACAAAAATCATTGCCGAGGCAGCCGAACCCTTGGCAGGGATTCGGGAGCGGCACGCCAAAGGTATTATCCTGCGCTTTCCAGCCGACTCACTCAATACGGCTCAGCTTGAAAAGCTCCGGGATTTGATCGACGCCCATCGCGGAGAACGCCCGCTGACCTTTGTGCTTACTTTGGCCGATGGGGTAGAGGTCTATCTCCGTCCACAACTTGTCTTTAGTGTTCGCCCTTCGCTGGAGTTAGTGGCAGCCCTGCAAGCTAGTTTCCCAAACTGCACGATTGAGCTTCAGTGAGCCTGCTTTTTGGTAAAAGGTGCTGCTCTCTTGTTCTCTGGCTGCTTTGCTAGGCGTCTTGCCTTCAAAGGGTCGAGTGGTGCTTCTTCATCCCCCAAGAGGTCTTGTACTGAACCCACAGCACCTTACCGGTGTGCTTTAGAATGGCTTGCCGGGAGTCACTGAGCCGGCTGCTGTGCGTCCCAGGCATCAGCCTGCGGTTTGGCGCAGTAGTGAGTGGGAAAAAGATGAGCGCACGACGTGTAAAAGGGCGGCTACTCTGTCACAGGCTCTTCCGCAGACAGCTCGACCAAGCAAGCATCCACGACCCGATCACCCTCTGCCAAGGCGATGACCTTGACGCCTTGTGCCAACCGTTTCGTCTGCCGGACATCGGACACCTTTAGACGGGCAACCTGCCCTTGCTGCGTGATCACCATAAACTCATCGTCCTCGTGGACGGGGAGTGTCTTGATCACCCCGCCGGTTCGCTCTGTGACATACATTGTCGCGACCCCCTGCCCCCCCCGGTGATGCACTGGGTACTCTGTAATCGGGGTTCGCTTACTGAGCCCAAGCTCGGACAGCGACAGGATGTCTTCAGTTCTTCCAACAACTGACATCCCCGTAACATAGTCGTTTTCTCGCAGCCGGATGCCAATGATCCCCTGGGCCATACGCCCCGTTGGGCGCACGTCGCTTTCCTTGAAGCAAATGGCCTGACCGCCAAAAGTGGAGATGAGAATGTGACGGCTGCCGTCGCTTTTCTGAACCGCCACCAACTCATCATCCTCGGCAATCCCCATCGCCACAATGCCATTGGAACGAATGTTGGCGTACTCCGAAAGCTCGGTCTTTTTGATTATTCCCCGGCGAGTTGCGAAAACAATAAACTGCCCGCTTGCAAACTCACGAACGGGAATTGTTCCCGCTATCCTTTCTCCTTCGGGCAGTTCGATGAGGTTGACGATAGCCTTGCCGCGCCCGCTAGTTGCAGCATCAGGGATTTCATGCACCCTGACTTTATAGACCTGCCCTTTGGCGGTAAAAATCAGCAGAAAGCTGTGCGTCGAGGCAATGTAGAGCGATTCAACCTCGTCTTCGGCTTTGGTTGTCATGCCCCGCCGCCCTACGCCACCACGTTTCTGGGTGCGGTAAGCCGAGACTGGTGTGCGTTTGATGTAGCCCTCGCGCGTAATGGTGATGACCACCTCTTCCTTCGGGATGAGATCTTCAATGGTAAAATCCGTACTTTCGCAGTCCACAATCTGGGTCCGGCGTGGAGTCCCGTAGGCTTTGCGTACTTCTTGAAGTTCCTGCACAATGACTTCCCGAAGCTTGGCTTCCTTGTCCAGAATCTCCCGCAACTCGGCCATGCGTTTGACCAGACCTTCGTATTCCTCCAGAAGCTTCTGGCGCTCTAGGCTGGTCAACCGCTGAAGCTGCATTTCGAGAATGGCCTGGGCTTGAACCCGGCTGAGGGCAAAACGGGTCATTAGCGCTTCACGGGCTTCGGCGCTGGATTTAGCCTCACGAATCAGAGTGATAATGGCCTCTAGTGCTTCTAGGGCCTTTCGGAGACCCTCCAAAATGTGCACCCGGCTTTCTGCCTTGCGCAGCTCGAAAGCCGTTCGCCGCCGGACAACCTCCCGCCGATGCTCAACAAAGTAGTTGAGCATTTCCACCAAGTTGAGCACCTGGGGGCGCCCGTTGACAATCGCCAGCATAATGATGCCGAGTTTGCTCTGCATCGGCGTGTATTTGAACAGGTTGTTGAGCACCACCTTGGCATCCGCGTCGCGTTTCAATTCGATGACAACGCGCATGCCTTCCCGGTCGCTCTCATCTCGCAAATCGGCAATGCCTTCGATTTTTTTCTCGCTGACCAACTCGGCGATCTTTTCGAGCAAACTGGCCTTGTTGACCTGATAGGGCAACTCCGTTACGACGATTGCTTGGCGCTCCCGTTCGCCCTTGCCAGCGACATAATCAATTGCAGCCCGGGCGCGTAGTGTCACCGAGCCACGTCCAGTCAGATAAGCATCCCGAATGCCTGTGCGCCCGCAAATGAAACCGGCTGTTGGGAAATCCGGTCCTTGGACAAACTGCATCAGGTCATCCACTGTGGCAGTTGGATGGTTGACGAGATAAATCGTGGCATCGAGCACTTCACCGAGGTTGTGGGGCGGAATGTTGGTTGACATCCCAACGGCAATCCCCATCGCCCCATTGACGAGGACATTTGGAAAGCGAGCCGGCAAAACAACTGGTTCAAGCAATGACCCATCGTAGTTTTCCCGAAAGTCAACTGTTTCCTTTTCAATGTCAGACAGAAGCATTTCGGCAATCGGCGCCAGACGAACCTCGGTGTAGCGCATCGCTGCCGGCGCATCGCCATCCACGCTGCCAAAGTTGCCCTGCCCGTCAATGAGCGGTTCTCGCATGGAGAAGCTCTGAACCATGCGCACAATGGCTTCATACACTGGCTGGTCGCCATGCGGGTGGTACTTACCGATGGCATCCCCGACAACACGGGCACTTTTCTTGTAAGGTTTGTCGTAGGTGTTGCCCAGCTCGTGCATCGTCCACAGGACGCGCCGCTGGACAGGCTTGAGGCCATCGCGGACATCCGGCAATGCCCGGCTAACGATGACCGACATGGCATAGTCGAGGTAACTCCGGCGCATTTCCTCTTCAAGGCTCGCCGGTATGAGTCGCTGGTCCGTCATAGTGCAGTCTCAAACAAAGCAGGGTTGAAAGCCTTGCCGCCACCAGGGACGCAAGTTGCGGTTGGCAAAGAGGCTTGCTTTACCGAATCCGCCTCCTGAAAAGCCCACCCGCTGCTGGGTATGTTATCAAAGGCACAAGCGCACATGTCCCATGTGGTTTGTGAACGTGCAACCTTCTGCACGAAGGCATTTTGATTATCCCAGCCGTTCAATGAGGGCGCGGATGTTCTCTACACCGCGGCGAAGGTTGTCGAGCGAGTTGGCATAGGAAATCCGCAAATAGCCTTCCGCGCCAAAAGCCGATCCAGCCGTGACAACCACGTGTGCGTCTTCGAGGAGCCGTTCTGCAAAGTCCACATCGCGCAGGCCAGTTTTTTCCAGAATGGCTGAAATGTTGGGAAAAGCGTAGAAAGCTCCTTCCGGCAATCGGCACTGTACTCCTGGCAAAGCCGCCAGTGCTGGAACAATCCAATCCCGCCGCCGCTGATATTCTGCCAGCATAGCAACTACCGAATCCTGGCTGCCACGCAGCGCCTCAATGGCTGCCCACTGGGCGAAGGTCGTCGGATTTGAAGTCGAATGGCTCTGGACTTTGGTCATTTCAGCTACCCAATCTGGGTGCGCCAGAGCATACCCTATCCGCCACCCCGTCATGGCGTAGGTCTTCGACAGTGAGCCAGACACCAGTACCCGCTCCCGTAGCGTCGCCGGTAAACTTGCTGCCGAAAACGGGCGTGCCGGCGGATAGACAAACTTGTAGTAGCACTCGTCTGAAATGAGCCATACGTCCCGCGCTGCGCACAGCTCGGCAATCTGGTGAATGTCCTCCGGTGCGATGACCGCCCCTGATGGATTGGAAGGCGAGTTCAGAATGACAACTTTTGTGCGTGGCGTCAAAACGCGCTCCACCATCGCAGCCGTCAGCCGGAAATCGTGCTCGTGCGTCGGAATGAAGACGCTGACGCCACCGCAAAAGGCGACAATTTCGGGAAATGTCACCCAGTAGGGCGCCGGAATGACCACCTCATCCCCCGGATTGACCACACTCACCAGGGCATTGAACAACGTCTGCTTCCCGCCGGCCGACACGATGACGGCGCTGGCGGGATAGGTCGTTCCCGTCTCGCGCGCTATGTAGTCCACAATGGCCTGCTTGAGTTCGGCAATACCCGAAGCTGGCGTGTAGCGCGTCTTGCCTGTTTCGAGCGCCTGGATGGCTGCCCGGCGGATGTTCTCCGGGGTGTCGAAATCCGGTTCTCCTGCCCCCAGGTCAATCACCGTATGCCCTTGGGCGCGAAGCCGGGCCGCCGCCGCCGTGGCGGCCATGGTTGAAGAAGACTGCATGTGATCGAGCCGCAGGGCACGCCGAAACACCACCATAGCCAAGCCTCAGACAACCTTGTTTTGCAACTGCATAGACCGCGGATTGTGACCGAAAACCCACGTGGTGTCGAGTCAGGGCGTCGCACAGGGCTTCATTTCCGACGCCCCGTGTTGATCACGACGAGGATGCCACCGGCAAAAAACGGGCGACGGTGAATGGAAACTATCCACCGCCGCCGTACTCTTCAGACCTGCCCGGTGACATCAATCAAACCGGCCGTTGCCGCGTCCCTGCTGCCAGCCCCACTCACGATTGCCGCGCCAGTCGGGGCCATAGTCATTGCCGCGTCCGCGTCCCCGTCCGCGTGGTCCGCGTCCCCGTCCGGGTGCGCCACGCAGATCGTTGTACCCCTGCTCATAGCCGGCGCGATAGCCATCACGGAAGCCGCGCCGGTAGTTGCCATCGTGCCGCCACTCACGCTGGAAGCCCTGCATGGCGTTCTCATAGGTTGCATTGCGGAAGTTCGGCCGGAATCCCTGGCGGCGGTCCTGGCGTCCCTGTTCAAAACCAAGCTGAAATCCGATGCCCCGCCCGCGCTCGCGTACCCACTGCTCCGAAGGTGGGCGGCGATTGAAGCGCGGGTCACTGACGCCCCACGGGTCCCAGTTTTGCGCCACAGCCGGTTGTGGTCCGCGTCCCCGTCCGGGTGCGCCACGCAGATCGTTGTACCCCTGCTCATAGCCGGCGCGATAGCCATCACGGAAGCCGCGCCGGTAGTTGCCATCGTGCCGCCACTCACGCTGGAAGCCCTGCATGGCGTTCTCATAGGTTGCATTGCGGAAGTTCGGCCGGAATCCCTGGCGGCGGTCCTGGCGTCCCTGTTCAAAACCAAGCTGAAATCCGATGCCCCGCCCGCGCTCGCGTACCCACTGCTCCGAAGGTGGGCGGCGATTGAAGCGCGGGTCACTGACGCCCCACGGGTCCCAGTTTTGCGCCACAGCCGGTTGCGGTGTTCCAGCCAGAAACAACACACCAAACAACACGGCGCTCCAGATGAAGATTCGGCTTCGCAGGGTGGTCATCATCGCGTTGTCCTCCACGATCAAAGATGTTCACCTGCCATGGAGAATAACCCGCGTGCCACAGCCCGGACATGGGCGTTTTTCAGGCGTTTTTCGGGTTGACCGGCGGGTTCCTCCACCGTCTTGCCCAAATGACTAACCCATATCGTGCAGCGCCGTTTGGACGGACACCCCAAACCGTCACCGGCCAGCCAGCCGTTGTCTGGCAGCATGTTCAGAGCAGGATGCAAAAAAACTGACTTTGTGCCCTTCTACAGCATCCAACCGCACTGTGTTGGCATACGCTGCCGGAAGTTCCGGGAGCACCCGGCCGACCAAAGGAAAGGCGACTGATGACAGACTCCGCCGGGCTTTCGGGCCATTATTCCGTGAGGAAAAGCCCTATGACCTTCCGTTTCATCCTGTGGCTCAGTTTGTGTGGGTTGGTGAGCGGCTGCCTCACCGCCCACCCGGCGCAGTCCCAGGCCCTGCCCAATCTCACCCGACACACCCTGTCACACGGCGGTCTGACACGTACCTACCACCTCCACCGGCCCAGCCGCCTGGCCACGACGCCCGCGCCAATCGTCTTCGTGCTGCACGGCGGCGGGGGCGCAGGCGCTCAAGAACTGGAACGCCACCCCGGTTTTGCCCAACTTGGTGAACAAAGTGGAAGTATGCCGATGGACGTGTCAGGAAGCTACCCGCGAAGTCATGCTTTACACCATGGCGGTCACAAAATACCCGGCAGCCAAACGCCCAAGGCTTCTCGCCATTCTCAGAAACAGGTGGATGGAATTCAGCTCACTCAAGTCATTTGGGAATTCTTTGCCCGGCATCGCCGCCGGTAACAGAACCAGCCACTGTGCTGAACGTGCTTTTCAGCCCGTTTTCTGGCCGGCAGACTTACACGTACGAACTTCAGTTTCATTTTCCCAGGCAGGTGGCCAACCATGGTGCACGTCATCAACCGCCAACGCCATGAACGCCTTGACCGCGCCGGGCTGGCGCAACTTGCTCAGGCAACGCTGGAGGCCGTCCTCGGCCCCCGTCTTGCGGCGGCCGTGGATGTCAACCTCGTTTTCGTTGGCGACAACGCCATGCGACGGCTCAACCACATTTACCGGGGCGTGGACGCCCCAACCGATGTCCTGTCTTTTGTCCATCTGGAACTGCCTTCACCTTATACCCACCGGCGGGCTCAACGCGAAGCCTGGTTTTTCAGCCGCCCAGAAACAGGTTTGGACGAAGAGCCCCCACTTTTAGGCGAGGTTATCATTGCTACCCCGACAGCGCGACGCTACGCCGAACGCCATGCCTTGACATGCGCAGAAGAAATCCAAAGACTCGTCATCCATGGCATCATTCACCTGTGTGGGTACGACCACGAAACTGATGCCGGACAAATGACGCGCTTGGAGCGTCGGCTTCGGCGACGGTATCTGCAGGCCGTCACAAGGATGCAACCGGCTCAGCCTTGAACGGCACATTTGTGCAACGGGTGGGGTACTATACGTCGCTTTATGGAGTATGAGCTAGCCTTTGCGTTTCTGACCATTGGCGGCTTGTTTTTCTTGGCCCTCGTTGAAAGCGCCCACGGCTCGATGTCTGAAGTCACCCTCCGCTCACTGGCTGCTGAGTTACCCGACCCCTCGCCGCAGCGGGCTTTTTTGCGTTACTTGCTGGGCCACCGGCTAGACTTCTGGCTGAGTCTTTCACTTGGCCTTCAGTTGGGGACCCTGATCCTGACAGCCCTAGCCGTCTTGCTGGCCTACCGTTTCTCCTCTCCCTGGGCATTACCTGTGGCGCTAGTTGCGACCCTTTTTCTGGTTATACCGGCCCGCCAAATCCTGCCGCGTATTCTCGTCCAAAATCAGCCTGAAGCATACCTAATCCGACTGCTGCCTTGGTTTCGGGTGTACTTTCAAGCCGTCCAGCCGCTTGTGCGCCCCATGCGGAAGCTTATCCAGCGATTTCGCGTAGAGCCAGAGCGCAGCCTGACCCCAGACTCAGCACCTCCTACTGAAGGCGAGAGTATTCAGGCGCTGATTGATGTCGGCGAAGAAGCAGGCATCATTGAAGAAGATGAAGGTGAACTCATCCAGTCAGTCATCGAGTTCAGCGACACGGCTGTGCGAGAAATCATGACGCAGCGCCCTGACATCATTTCAGTTCGTGCGTCAGCTACTGTCCGCGAAGCCAGTGAAACCATGACGCGCGAACGACACTCACGGCTGCCGGTTTTCGAGCAAGACTCTGATGACATCGTTGGCTTTGTCTTTATTCGAGATGTTTTGGACTGCCTGCTCCACGGACGCGATCAAGAGCCAGTGCGCAACATTGTCCGGCCGGCCTACTTTGTGCCTGAAAGCAAAGGTATTGCCGATTTGCTTGAAGACATGCGCAAGGCTTCGGTCCAGATCGCCCTGGTCATTGATGAATACGGTGACGTGGCCGGGCTAGTTACGATAGAGGATATCCTCGAAGAAATTGTCGGTGAAATCCAGGATGAAGACCAACCGTCGGGTGAAGATGAAGTTCTGATGGAAACGGACGGTGCCTGGCTGGTCCACGGCAGTACGGAGATTCGCAAGATCGAACTCGTCACAGAACGCGAGCTGTCCAGCGATGACTTTCAAACGGTCAACGGTTTTATTGTCTCCGCGCTGGAGCGGGTACCTTCGACAGGTGAACACTTTATTGTCCGTGGGCTGGAAGTTGAAGTTCTCGAAAGTGATGGGCGGGCTATTCGGCGCGCCCGCCTCCGTAAAGCTCCCCAAACCTCACCACCGACTGAAGAAACTTAGTGTGGACTCGCCCTGCTGGACGGCTCGGAAGCGGCGCAGCTCACCTAAGGTTTCGGCTATGGCTTGCTTGGCGTGGTGTTCAACTATGAACCAGCCGTCTTCGGCAAGAAGTGGGCAGTTGCCCACCAAGGCCAATAGCGGCTCATAAAGCGATGAAGCATAAGGTGGATCACAGAAGATAAAATCAAAGCGGCGTCCAGCCTGGACAAACTGCTTAATGGCGCTAATGGCATCGCGCTGAATCACTTCCGCTTCCTCACCAATGCCACACCGCGCAAGATTTTCCACCAACGCCATCAGTGCCCGGCGCGAGCGTTCGACAAAAGTTGCCCGCGCGGCGCCACGACTCAACGCCTCAATACCAACGGCTCCTGAGCCAGCGCACAAATCCAAAAATGCCTTGTCGCTGATTCGTGGTGCGAGAATATTGAATAACGTCTCTCGCATGCGGTCTGAAGTTGGACGAACTCGCAAACCGGGTTCGCTGCGCAGGCGTTTGCCTTTGTGAATACCAGCAATGACACGCATTATTGACGCACACTGCCCGGACAAGCCAGCGGCATAAAAACAATTGCTCTTCTACCAGAAAGCATGCCTTGTCTATATGCCGGCTTTCAAGCTGCAACTGGTTTTAGTTGGCCGTGCTCCAGCCGCCAGACCTGCTGGCAGGTAGCGGCCAGACGACTGTCATGGGTGACAAGCACCAGCGTCACTCCCTGATCGCGCCGGAGTTCATGGAGCAGCTCCAGCACGTCGGCTGCTGTCCGCTCATCAAGATTTCCTGTCGGCTCATCTGCCAAAAGCAGGGATGGCGCATTAGCTAACGCCCGCGCCAGCGCCACCCGCTGACTTTCTCCACCTGAAAGTTCCGCCGGTAGGTGGTGTTGGCGTTCTCCTAAGCCAACGCGCTCCAGCAGCAACCGCGCACGCCGCCGACTTTCCTTCCACCCGACACCGGCCATCTGCATCGGCAGCGCAACGTTTTCCAAGGCCGTGAACTCCGGCAGCAAGTGATGAAACTGAAAAACAAAACCTATTGTCCGGTTGCGAAAGCGCGCCCGCTCAGTAGCCGATAGCTCCCACAATGATGTGCCGCCGATGCGGACTTCCCCAGCCGTCGGCGCATCAAGTCCACCCAGTACGTGCAGTAATGTGGACTTTCCCGCGCCCGAAGCGCCGACAATAGCGACTGAGGTTCCACCGTCCACCGACCACGACAGGTTCTCAAAAACGACGAGCGGTGGCTGTCCGGGCGATGCCGGCGGATAGCAGTATGTCAGTTGATTGACGGTAAGCAACGGCGGCAGCAAATGGCCAAAAACATCACCTCCGGCATTGCCCTACCCGGCCTTGCGTTTAGGACGCATGTTCGCTGCCAGTACTCGTTTGCGGAGACGAATGGATTTAGGCGTGACCTCAACCAGCTCGTCCTCAGCAATGAACTCCAGCGCCTGTTCCAGCGAAAGTTCCCGCGCTGGCACAAGCCGGATGCCTTCTTCGGCAGTCGAGGCTCGCATGTTGGTGAGCTTCTTCTCACGGACAACGTTTACATCCAGGTCATTTTCACGGGAGTTCTCACCCACGATCATGCCTTCGTAGACGGGAGTGCCGGGCTTGATGAACATTTCACCGCGCTCCTGCAGGTTGTAGAGCGCATACGCAGTAGCTTCCCCGGCCCGATCGGCAACCAGAACCCCGTTGAGCCGGGAAGCAATCGGCCCTACCCATGCATCCCAGCGCAGAAACATTGTGTTGAGCAAGCCAGTGCCTTTCGTATCTGTGAGAAACTCCGAACGAAACCCTATCAGCCCACGTGACGGCACTTCAAACTCCATGCGAACCCGCCCTGTGCCGTGGTTGATCATCTTGGTCATCACGCCACGGCGTCGGCCCATGGCTTCGGTGACGACGCCGACAAAAGTTTCCGGGCAATCTATTACGGCTAGTTCAATAGGTTCCTTGAGCACACCCCCTTCCTGGCGAGTCACCACTTCTGGCTTTGAGACTTGGAGTTCGTAACCTTCGCGGCGCATCTGTTCAATGAGGATGGCAAGCTGTAACTCCCCACGGCCGGTCACCTTGAAAGCATCCGGTGAATCAGTCTCTTCAACCCGAATCGAGATGTTTCCGAGCAGCTCCTTTTCCAGCCGTTCCCGAAGCTGACGTGAGGTGACGTACTTACCCTCCCGTCCAGCAAAAGGCGAAGTGTTGACGCTAAAGACCATCGAAATGGTGGGTTCATCTACATAGATGCGCGGCAGGGGTTTGGGGCGCTCGGCATCAGCAATGGTTTCGCCAATGTTGATGTCAGGTATCCCGGCCACCGTGATGATGTCGCCTGAGGCAGCGCGTTCACAAGGCACACGTTTGAGACCTTCAAATGTGTAAAGCTGCGTGATGCGGTGTTTTTCTACAGTGCCGTCCTGCTTACACAGACTGACGGTCTGCCCGACGGCCAACTCTCCGGCAACGATGCGGCCGATACCGAGGCGGCCAACATACTCGTCGTATCCGATGTTGGTCACTAGCACCTGCAAAGGGTCTTCCCGTCGGTCTACTGGCCCTGGGATGGTTTCAATGATCTGCTCAAACAGAGCACGCAGGTCAGAAGCGTCTTCGTCCGGCTGACGCTTGGCAATCCCGTCGCGCCCAATTGTGTAGACAATCGGGAACTCGATCTGTTCTTCATTGGCATCGAGATCGATAAACAGGTCGTAGACTTCATTGATGACTTCCTGAATGCGCGCATCAGGGCGATCGATCTTGTTGATGACGACAATGGCCTTGAGATTGAGTTCAAGGGCTTTGGAAAGCACATAGCGTGTTTGCGGCAGCGGCCCTTCTGAGGCGTCCACAAGCAAAATGACGCCATCTACCATTTTCAAAATGCGCTGTACTTCGCCGCCGAAATCAGCATGCCCCGGCGTGTCCACAATGTTGATCTTGACATTTCCATAACGCACGGCCGTGTTTTTGGCCATAATCGTGATGCCGCGCTCACGTTCGAGTTCAAGGTTGTCCATGATGCGCTCAACGGTTTTTTCATTTGCGCGAAAAGTGCCTGACTGACGCAGCATGGCATCCACCAGCGTGGTCTTCCCGTGGTCAACGTGAGCAATGATGGCGACGTTACGCAGATCGGCACGAGTTTTCACAGCACCTATTCCTTGCTTCCCTGGTCATCAAACATTCGATTTGCAAAACATGTACCCCTAGAAAAAGCTACAGGCTAGCGCAGTTTTCATGTGAATTCCATGCGGCACTACTCCCGGTATTCACTACGCGAGCTGTGCTTGGTGGCTTTCCTATTCACGGGGTAGAGTTTAGGTCTTTGGCAGGCAAGGCAGAGGAGAGCCATCAACAACTGTTTTTTGCGAGGATATGACGGATGACAGAACGCATTGCTGTGGCTATGTCAGGCGGCGTGGATAGCTCTACGGCGGCAGCGCTGCTCAAAGAGCAGGGATACGATGTCGTTGGGTTCTCCATGCAGCTTTGGAATCAACGCCGCATCAACGTAGATGCAGAGGGCAATCCGCTGCCTTCTCGTTGTTGTTCGCTGGACGATCTCTACGACGCCCGGGCTGTGGCTGAAGCGTTGGGCATTCCGTTTTATGTCCTCAACTTTGAAGAAGAATTTGAAGCGCGTGTCGTACGGCCGTTCGTGGTGAGTTATCTCAACGGCAACACGCCTAGCCCATGTGTTGCGTGCAATAGCCGGATGAAGTTCGATACCCTCGTGGCACTAGCCCGAGATGTCGGGGCGGCAAAAGTTGCCACCGGACACTACGCTCGCGTGCAGTTCAATGACACGACCGGACGCTGGGAACTGCGCAAAGGCCGCGATCTGCATAAGGACCAATCCTACTTTCTCTTTGAGCTCACCCAAGAGCAGCTTGCATGGGCGCTGTTCCCGTTGGGCGAACTGTCGAAGGCCGAAACGCGCGCCCTTGCGCGGCGCTATGGCCTGCCCACGGCTGAAAAGGCCGAAAGCCAGGAAATCTGCTTTATTCCCGACGGCAACTATGCCCGATTCATTGAACGTTACCTTGCAGAAGCCGGTGGTACAGTGGCCGGCGAGCCACAATCCCCGGTAGCTCCAACGCTGGTACAGCTTGGCTTGCGCCGCAACATGCCGCAACCGGGGGAAATTGTTACTACCGACGGGCGTGTGCTTGGACGGCACAACGGCATTCATCACTACACCGTTGGCCAGCGCCGTGGCCTGGGCGTCACGGCCGGCGACGGCCGTCCTCTCTATGTCGTCCGCATTGATGCTGCCCGTGGACAGGTTATCGTCGGCCCCGAAGAAGCCCTAACGGGCAAAACCTTGACGGCTACGCGCGTCAACTGGATTACCCTGCCAGAGCTGACAGCACCCCGGCGCTGTGCCGCACGGATTCGTTACCGCCACTTAGAAGCTCCAGCGACCATCTATCCTTTACCGGATGGTAACGTCCGGGTTGTTTTCGATATTCCACAAAAGGCCATCACTCCGGGCCAGGCTGTAGTGTTCTACGACGGCGAGCTGGTTTTAGGCGGGGGCTGGATTTTGGCACAAAGTTGAATCACCGGCGTAAGCTCCTGAAGCGGCGCCACTGCCTGAGCCCAATTTCCTGTCTGACTAAAAAAATCTTTCGGAATGCAAGATTTTTATTGCATATGTCAGGATGTCTGTTGCAAAGTCAAAGCCTCCCAAAGGCAGACCTTCAACAAGTACCATGGTAACGAGTACAACCACATGCGTCTGGCTGCACGGTGATGCATTGTCTCCATACGATGCGGCTCTGCAGGCCTACCCAACCGCACCGGTTATTTTTGTCTTCGATGAACCGCTGCTGACAGAAGGCTACCGCCTGACGTTCAAACGACTGTTTTTCATGTATGAGTGCCTTGTGGACCTGTATGAACGCATCCCGAATCCCATCAAGGAACTGCGGCGAGGAAACGTGGTCGAGGAAGTACTTGACTTCTGCCGTACGCATGGGGCAACAAACCTGGCTGTTACAGAAACCTATGCTCCACGCTACCGGCAGTTTGTGCGTTTGTTCGAGCAGCAGGGATTAGCCGTTCAGCAGTTTCCAAAACCCAAGCTCGTGCCGTATAGTGGTGTTGTGCCAAAACGCTTCATGCCTTTTTGGAAAAGCATCGAACGCGCTGCTTTTCGTGACTAGAACTGTTCCGATGTGTTTGTGAACGCCTTTACTTGGACCTGTGGCCGACCATGCCCTTTGCGCGTCTTCTCCATCGTACCTCCGTCAAGCGTCCGCGCAGTCTCAAGCAACGAGATGTGCTTACTGAACTGACAGCTGGTCTCATTGAGCGGGCCAACCTAGAAGTCAAGGAGACATACCGTTTTCAAATTGACCGCCAAGACATCATCATTCCCCATCTGCCGGATGACTTTCACGGGTTCACCATTGCTCAGCTTTCGGATATTCACCACAGTCCGTACCTTTCGCTGGAACACTTGGCGGAAGCGGTGGCGGAAACCAATGCCCTGCAACCGGATGTCATTGTCCTGACAGGAGACTACGTCACCCACACAGCACGCTATGTCGAGCCTTGCGCGGAGTGCTTGGGGCGCTTACGGGCGCGGTTTGGAGTGTATGCGGTTTTAGGCAACCACGATATCTGGGTAGGGGCCTCTGCTGTCATTCAAGCCTTTGAGCGGCAAGGCATCCCTGTCCTGAACAATGCCAACCTGCCGCTATACATTGGTGGGCGATTCATTCATTTGTGTGGCCTTGGCGATACTACAACGCGCAACCATGATCTTGTCGCAGCACTTAAGGGGACTCGCCGCCGGGACGTGCGCATCTTGCTTTCACACAACCCTAACATTATCAAGGAAGCTTCACTTGCCGAGTGTGACCTTGTGCTGTCGGGCCACACGCACGGCGGGCAGGTGCATTTGCCAGTCATTGGCGCGCCTATCTCATACAACCGCCACGGCAAGCAGTATACCCGTGGCTGGGCGCAGATGAAAAAGACCCAAATCTACGTCAACCGTGGGCTGGGAACGATTTTCTTGCCGATTCGCTACCAGTGCCCACCGGAGATTTCCCTACTGCGGCTTCTTCGAACACCTGACCAAAAGCAAACCTGAGCATACCCATGACGCACGGACGCCTACAACAACGTGGCGCCGAGCGGGGGAGCGGTTTTCAGGAAGCCATCAATCACACTAATGAGGCGTATGAAAAACTCGGACGGGCGTGCATTACACGCAAAGCCATTCCGGGGAAATACGTTGTGCCCAAAGGCATCCGCCGCCGTGGTTTGGTAGTACCGCTCTCTCCCTCACTTGCGCCTTTGAAAACAGGGGACACTCTCACCACAACAGCTCTGAGGCAGGCCTTAGCCGACGGCCCAGAAGAGAACATGCGTGCATTTATCCCGGAATCCCGCGGCGAGCCGGATTATGGCGGGGTCATAGCTCCACAGGGGCGGGGCATTTTCTACGATGCCAAGACCACTCAGCGCGATCTGCTGGATTTCGACAACCTGCATCCGCACCAGGTGACGTTTCTAGAAAGGATGGCTGCTTGCGGAGCTATTGCCGGGTTTCTTGTCGAGTTTGCCAAGCACCAAGCGGTCTTTTTCATACCCATTCAGATGATCACGCTCACTCACGCTACCCGCTGCCGCAAGAGCATTCCCTACCAAGTTTGCGCCGAGTATCTCACACCGGTTAGGGCTGGACACGGCCTTGTTCTCTACGACTACCTACTGGCCATCGAGCAACAGGAACAGCAGTACGGGTCGGACTATGCCCGCCTTTGCTCCAGCCTCAAAGGCACACTAGCGCCCTCATGGCATAAGACCACCGCCTCTGCCTCAGCTCCCCGCTTGCCGGGAAAGCGGAGCTAAAGCCCATGCCGAAGCCACTTATCCTGATTGCCGACGATGAAGAAATGCTGTGCGAGCTGTATGCCGAACTGCTCGAGCCGCATTACAACATTGTCTTAGCGCGCAATGGCACGGAAGCGAGAGAGAAAGGCCTGTCCCTGCCCGGTCTGCGCGGTATCCTGATGGATGTCCAAATGCCTGGTATCAATGGACTGCAAGTTGCCAAAGAAGTTCTCACCCAGCGGCCTGAGGTAAGGATCATCATTATGTCTGGTACAGATGTGACACACCGCGTGCGGCAGATGTTTGTCACCGAACGGGTGGCTTTTCTCGTCAAACCTTTTGAGCTGGAAACCCTGTTGTTGCTGGTCAACCGGCAATTTGGTCATTAGGTCCTGAATGAAGTGTGGTCAACGGTCAAAGCCCACAATCAGCTCCGGCATTTCGGCCGTCAAAATCCGCTTGATGAGTGAGAATTTGTGATCTTGCCACCGCTGTTGGAAAACCTTGATAGCTGGTGCTTCTGGCGTAGCGTAGGTGGGATCAAACAAAGGATTGTTGCCGCCAAAGACCACCCCATCTCCGGCGCGTCGGATGTAACCGCCCCCAACGGTGAAAAACTCAACAATCAGTTCATCTACCTTTTCCCCCAACTGGGTTTCAATGAGCCGGCGTAAGCGGCCAAGGGCCGGTGTTGTCTCTACGGTCTGACTCGGCAACATGATCAGAAAAGGGTGGTCGGCCAGAATGACAAGGAGAAACCGCAGGGTGGATTCGCCCGGCCGGACTTTCATAAGCTGGAGTAGTGCCTGCCGGTCGTCATGCGGTAGCGAAGGGAAATCCTCCATAGCCTTGTCTATGTCGAGGCGGAACATCTCCGTGCCGTCGAGGTGCTTTTCCACCTGGTCACGCTTCATAACCTGTACTGTGTTGCCTTCGGCTCCATAGCTCCGCGACAGGTCAAACATCATGCTGTGCAAATTGGTCAAGACGCCGGGAAAACTCAGCAGCATGTCCCGCTGACGAATGCTCGGTATGACCTGTTCAAACATGGTTCGTAAGATCATGGTTTCGCGCACAACATCGCGTAAATCTCCCCGGCGCAACAGCGTACCCGCCTTGAGAAACGACATAGCATCGTCAAGACGCTTGCCTAGAAAGTCCACGTAGAAGCGATTGAATAGCTCAATATCCGCTTCGGTCAGAGGAGAGTCGTTGGCATGACGGTTTTCCATAGTGCGCCCGACTGCGTTCTAAAACCTTATCTTGGAAGGCTCGCGCCAACCGAGAAAATATGCAACAACACCACGACAAAAGCGTAGGGGATAAGAGCGCTATGGTAATCATCTACCCCTAGGGGTGTCTATACGGGATGTGGTTACATCAACGACACAGTAGCGTAACGGTCCTATGTAGCTGGTTTCTCGTGCTTGCCATTTGTCTAACTGGAATGGCTTGGGCGCAGGAAAACCGTCCCCCCTTCGCCGAAGACGAAGAGGCGCAAGCCCGTCTTCAGCGTGGGATTTCGCTGTACCAGCAAAGCCAGTATGCAGCCGCACTGGAAATACTTGAACCGCTTGTCGTCCACCACCCCGAACAGGCTACGGCCTACCGGATGCTTGGCTTGTGCTACTTGCAACTCAAACAGTACCAGCTTGCTGTGACTGCGCTGCGCAAGGCCGTTGAGCTGACGCGCGTCCAGGAAAAACGCGAGGACACCACTGCCCGCCTAGCGCTAGGCAAGGCGCTCTTTTTAGCCGGAGACTCGGCAGCCGCCATCCCGGAACTAGAATACGCTGCCCAGCGCCCCGAAGCCGACGCCGCGATTTTGACGCTTCTGGGCTATGCTTACTACCGGCAGGGTGACGAAGCTGCCGCACGGAAAACCCTGCTTCAGGCCGTAGCACGGGACGAGCGACAACCCGAGGCTTGGCGGCTTCTCGCTGAACTCGACGTTTTGGCCGTCACAGCAACCCCGGACGAGCCAGCGGCTGTCAAACGCGCTACGTCCAGTATCGAGAAGGTCAACCGTTTCGAGCCGGCCGTTGCAGCCGGCTTGCGTGGGCGACTGCTCGTTGCCCAACGCCAGTTTGCAAAGGCCATACCGGAACTCGACCGCGCCCTGACGGCCCAACCCAATGATGCAGCCCTTGTGTTTGCTCTCGGACTGGCGCTGTCACGCGAAGGCCAGCTTGAACGGGCAACAACTATCCTGACCAAGGCAACTTCCCTGTTGCCGCAAGAGGCTGGTGTCTGGCGCGAGTTGGGCTACGTTCACGAACGTGCCGGGCGCACTGACGCTGCCATCACTGCCTACGAAAAGGCTGCCGCACTCACCAACAGCCAAGACACCTTTGTTGTGCGCGCTCTGGAAAGGCTTAGACGCCCATGACCGTTTCATTCTTCCTCCCCGGACGCACCGTTCCAGATCAGGCGCAGGGCTTCCAGGGCATCGGCGCGCACCAGTTCGTTGTCGTCTTTGACCACAGCACGGCGCAAGGGGCGAATGGCTTTTGGATGTCGAATTCTCCCCAGTGAGCGGGCCGCCCCGGCGCGCACTAGGTAATCCACATCATCGGTGAGCCGTTGAATCAAGGCGTCTACAGCACGTACGTCATCTAGCTCGCCCAGCGCAATGGCGGCTGCATAGCGTACCCAGTGGTGATTGTCTTCTAGCATTGCAAGCGCCGTCTCGAAATTCGGCTTGTAGCGCAGCCGTCCAAGGGCCAGCGTGACTGAACTTCGCACCAGCGGATCGTCATGTTGCAGGTCGGGTAACAATGCCTGCGCTGTTGTTTCATCGCCCAGCTCCCCAACGGCATCGGCTACGGCAACCCGCACCCACCAATCTGGATCGTGTAGAAGCGGCAAAAGTTTTGGCAAAGCCGATGCTTCTTTCCGCCGCCGTAGGGTTTCCACAGCCTGTAAGCGAACTTGAGCCGAAGCGTCTGACAACTGCTCAATGAGCTGTTCAACGGACGGATCGGGCGAAGAATCCATCATGTGACTCATACCGTTGGGCAAAAAAGCCACTGCTGCTTTTTGCCGAAAACCGGCCAAGCTAGCCCTGGCTGGGGGCAGGTTGACGTTCAAAGAGGGCGAAAATTACACTTCCCGTTGCTAGCTAACAAGGCAGGGCCGCAACATACATTGCGTGCCCTACCAGATTCAACCGCTCAGTAGCCATTCCTTGTGAAGCCCTGTGGCAACAACGTACCTTACCCAGAAACAAGCCGGCTTTGCCTTACAAGGAAACATCGCCCGCTGGGCAGCCGTCATCCTTGGCTTCTGCTTGGTAATGGCTTTGATCAGTGCCGGGGTGCTGCTTTTGATCCGGTATCCACACGCTTTGGGTAAGCTGGACGTAGTTACTGCCCCATCGGGCGCGGAAGTTTGGCTTGACGGGCGGCACGTGTGCACTTCGCCGTGCACAATTGAACGCGTTGGCGCCGGCCTTCACACGCTGCGGGTCATACACGAGGGCTATCTGCTGGCAGAGCGGGAAGTGCTTGTTGAAGCAGGCGAACAGCCAGAAGCCGTGAGCTTTGTCCTGCAACCCATCAAGGCTGACCTACCGGCAGCTTTCGCCAGTCATGAAGCCCCAACCGAACGAATAGCCGAGTTTTTACAACGTGCAGCAGAGGCCTTTCAGCGCGGTGACTGGGTGACCCCGGCCAATGACAACGCGCTGTACTATGCCGATGCCGTGCTACTCATTCAACCGGATAACGAGCCTGCCCAAGCCATGCGCGCTAAGGTACGGCAGGCACTTATGCGTCAGGCCGAGCTGGCCGCCAGCCGTGGGGACCTTGCCACCGCCCAAACCACTTATCATCTTCTTCTCAACCGTTTTCCCACCGACGAGCGCAGTCAGGCGGGCATAACGCGCATTGCTGAACTGATTGAAGCTAACCGTGGGCAGGCTGCACGCTTTCTTGCCCTCGCAGAAGCTGCCTTTGCCGCCGGACGCTATCTCGATCCACCCCACAACAACGCTTATTTCTATCTCTCACAAGTGCTGGCGCATGAGCAAGGACACCCCCAGGCACAGGCTCTCCGGGCGGAAGTACGCCAGCGCATACAGGCCGAGGCCGAGGCGCACGTTGCCAAAGGCGATCTCAAGCTGGCTATTGCTACCTACCGGCGTCTGGCAAGCCTTTTTCCAGAAGACCGTAGGCTACTTTACCGCATCGGACAACTCGAACAACAGCAACTCACCCGTCAGTCGCCGCCCGTCTCAGCCGTTTCCATACCGGCGACCCGCCAGGCATCCAGGCAACATCCCGAACTGACCGGAACGCTTCGTTTCTCGGCAACAGGCCTTGTTTTTGCAGCCCCGCGCGGCACAGAAAGCCTTTCACTAGCAGCAGAAGACATTGCCAGCTTACGCCTCGTCCGTCATCAGCTTGTGGTGACGACAACCGACGGGACGGTGTATCGTTTCACCGGTCGGGAGCTCAAACATGGTGTCGCTCTCTGGCAGCGACTGCGTCTGGCTCACCCTCTGACTTCATCACCCAAACGAGAATCCTCTACTCCGCCCCCTCACCAACTCGAATGAATCCAGACAACAACCAACTTCCACGCCCCACGGACAAGCTCACCGCTTTCCTTCGCGAATACTTCTCAGAAGCCCCACTGCTTATCGAGCCTCTTCTAGGCGATGCATCCACTCGCATGTACTTCCGCATTCGTCGGGACGGCGAAACCTTCATTGCAGCAGTCTATGCTGAGCCGTTTGATGTGACGACTTTTGCCTACTTAGACGTCACGCAGCTCTTCCAAACTGCTGGTATCCCTGTGCCCGAGGTACTCGCCGTAGACGGCCGCCGAGGCATTGTGCTTCAGCAGGACGTAGGTGACTGGCGGCTTCAGGACGTGCTACTTGCCCAACCGGAGGTAGCCCGCCAGGTAGACTACGATCTTGCCTTGCACCTGATTGTGGAGATTCAGAAAACAACGGCCCTTGCCCAGGCCCGGAACTCTATCGCTTGGCGGCAGGCTTTCGACGACGAGAAGCTGTTTTGGGAGATGACCTACTTTTTCCGCAACTACGTGGAACGCTATCACCAATGGCGGTTGCCACCAGAGCAAGTCGCTGTGGTGTTGGGAGAACTCTTCGCGTTGACCTACCGCCTTGCCCGTGTTCCGCGTGTTGTGTGTCACCGCGACTACCACGCGCGCAATCTTATGCATCATGCTGGCAAGCTCTGGGTCATTGACCATCAGGACGCACGCCTGGGACCGGCCACCTACGATCTGGCCTCACTTCTGGGCGATCCTTATGCAGCCTTGGAGGAGGAGTTTCAAGCGGCGCTCAAGGAACGCTTCTGGCAGCTCCACATTGCAGCGTTTGGAACAAAGTACTACGCCTCGCGCCGACAGTTCGATCATGAATACCAACTCATGCTGGTGCAGCGGCTTCTCAAGGCTATTGGGACGTATGCTTACCAGTTTGTAGTACGCAACAATCCAGTCTATCTGAGCTACATCCCAATTGCTTTGCGCACGGCTGCCAGGGCTTTGGAGGGTATTGCTGACTTGCCAGCCGTGGCACACCTTGTGGCTGCGGCCATTGAGTGTGAACCGCAACCGGAAACACGAGTTGTGGCGCTGTCTGGTGCCGGCCCCCCTACTGGCAGTTGAGGCAATAACATGTGCAAAGGAACTACAACCTAACCAATAGAGCATGAACCGGCTGCTGGCACGGGTTCTACCCGGCAGCAAACCGGTTCACGGTGCTTCGCCAGAGAAGGACGTTTAGGGCTACTACGTTAGCGTCGGACTGTGACTTCTTCGGCTGCCGAGGGCTGACCGGTAGGCGGTGTGCCAACGGGAATGCCAGCCGTGATGGGTGCAGCGTCGGTGCGCTTCTTCTCAAAGCGCCGGATGTATTCGACCAGGTAGTTGATCTGTTGCAAGGTTAGTTTGTCTTTGTAGGCTGGCATCACCTTGCCCTTGCCGTAGAGGATGGAAGTCACCATTCCCGGCGAAGAGTTATTGGCTTGCCAGCCGGGGTCTTGGAAGTTCGTAGCATTGATCGCCTTATTCCCGCCTCCGTTGACCTGATGGCAGCCGGCACAGGCAGCGTAGTTCCGGCTTTGCAGTTCGGCCAACATGGCTTTGTAGTGAGCAATCTCTTCGGCTGGTGTGTCTTTAGGAAGCCCGTCGGTTGAGCCCTCATACAGCACCTGGGCTTCGCGCAGGTAGGCTGGTGCCGTCCGGGAGGCTGCTAAGTGAGAAGAGCCCATGCGCGGCTCACTAGCACTGCGCGCGCCGACAAAACAGCCTGTGGTCACCGTTGCCGTCAGGGCCACCAGAACCAGGGTTTTCACGTTGTCCATCATAACCGTACTCCTTGTGCAAGCCTCCGGGGTAGAAGGCATGAGCCACGGCTTTCCGTTTGGTGTCAACCAAAGTGTGCCTGCTGCCCCTGCCTAGGATTTGGCGCGGCGCTCGGCAACCATCCGCTCAACATCACTTAGGGTTGGCAAACCGTTACACTGCCTTCCCTTGAAGGCACGCAGATACGCCACCAAGTAACGAATCTGCTTGGAACTCAACTGGTTGTAGTAAGCCGGCATTGCTCCACCGCCGTTGCCGATGCCTTTGCCGTTGTAAATCGAGGAATAGATTCCCCCGTCCGAGTTGTTTTCCTGCCAACCAGGATCAGTGAAGTTTGTTGAACGGGGCACATTGCCGCAGCCATTGTGGCCGTGGCAGCCAACACAGTTGTTCTGAAACAGCGCCCGTCCTTCACGGTAGATTTCCACCGGATCGCGGTACATTTCCTGTTCGTCAAGAACAACCCGCGCAGGCGAGCCGAAAGGGTCATTGCCGGCAACATCCTGCTCGTTGACCTGTTGGAGATGGATCGGGGTTACTCGGTCACGTAAAGCAGCCGCCTCACGGGCGCTGGGTGTGTTTTGGGCAATGTTTTCGCGCACAATCTCTTCAGCCGTCTTGAGCGTGGATGTCTGGTTGCGTAGCGGCATGGGATTCTTCGGGTAGCGCGTCTCCCTCGGATCACGCGAACCAACAAAACAACCACCGGCTAAAAGTGCCAGGATGCTGCCGAGTACGATGATCTTGATGCTTTTCATAACTCAACCTCGCGCACGTCATCGGGGAAGCCACAACAAATCAAGCACTCGCTGGGGAGCGCCGCAGCCGCGTCAAACGAGGCGGCTCAGGCTCACGCGGCCGCTCGCGAAATATCACCGTAAGCAAGTCTCCGTTGGCGACATAATCCACCAGATCGGTGTTTGACAGAATTCTCGGTAGTGAAACACTGCGGGCAATCCGACCAATGCACATGTACAAATCCATGCCAACCCGCTGGACTTCGATGTGATCGTTTTCGGTCAAGAAGGGAATTCGCACCACGAAGCGCCGAATGTCTGGGTCATCCGTGGGCTGTCGGTCTTCAACCCACATGTTCTTCTTGCTGTAGAGGACCTGCCCGATGTCGGTTGTCCCGAAAGCCTTAAGGCCAATTTGGCGTAGGGCTTCCACGCCTAATGGCTCGCAGGGCTCGAGAAACAGCTTGAAGATTGGCAGCGGCGCAAAGGCCGACTCGATCTCTTCCAGATACCGCCCATGAAGCTTGGCCCAATACTCAAAGTAACTGCCAAGCTGCGCTCCGGGAAGCGCATCACCTACCGGATAAATCTTGTTGACAACGACCGCGTCAATGGTCAGCCCGTAGATGTGGGTGAAGGTGTACGCCCGCTTGCTTTCAAGGATCGAAAGCTTTTCCGGGTTGATGACTAGGCGCAAGGTAACGTTTTCCCCAATCAGAAAGGCGCTGACTTGGTTCATCGAATCCAGCAACTGGTTGACCTCATCGAAAAACTCAGGATCGGGGCCATTCGATGAACCAAAGGGCTTCATCACAGAGGACATCCCCTGGTATACCCGAAATAGCCTTTTGCCCATGCTTCCGCCAACAATGAGCTCGGGGTAGGCCAGAAGGCGCAACGTGTTGCCAGTGGGCGAGGTGTCAAGAATCACCACATCCCACAACCCGGAAAGTGCCTCCCGGTGCAGGCGCACCAGCGAGAAAATTTCGTCGAGTCCAGGCTGGGTCGAAAGCTCTGACGCAACCGAAGGCCGAATGCCACGTTTTTCGTAGCTTTCGGAAACAAACTTCTCAAACTTGCCCATGTTGCGTTTGGCTTCGTAGAGAGTATCAATTTCCAGCCCGAACAGGTTTTCTGTAATAGGCGTTGGCTCAGTGCGCGAAAGCGACATCTGGAACACATCGCCCAGGGAATGCGCCGGATCACTGGAGATAGCCAAAACCTTTTTTCCGGCGGCCGCCAAGGTTACGGCAGTGGCCGCCGAAACCGTCGTTTTGCCCGTGCCTCCTTTGCCGGAGTAAATGATGACTCGCGTGTTCGTCATATTGACCTTGCCCGGTGTACCAAAGCCATTCCCCCTAAAAAGGGGAGTTGCTGACCGGTATCCATCAACCAAAGAAGATGTCAAACGGCGAGTAGCTGCCCTTGCAGATACCTTCGGCCCACGCCTTGTAGCGCCCGCCTGTAAAGACACGGACATTTTCTGCTACCCGGTCCCATTCAAAGCTGTTCGCCGTCTCGATGAACTTCTTACCCTTGGGAATCGAGACTTTGAAGCGAATGGACAGGTCAGCCGGCTCGGAGTTGACGGCAATACCATGGTGCGCCAAGGGGACAAGCGGATGGTTGAGAACTTTGCGCTTGCCACCCTCAATAGGAACACTAAACCCCGGCAACTCAACGAAGAGTTTGACTTCAATGCCCTGCACGCTGGCGTTGAAGTTGCCTTGCAGGCGGGCAACCCGTCCTCCCTGATTGACTGGCTTGCCTAAGCCGTCAATCGGAAACAGTTCAAGCCAACGGCTGATTGAATCCACAATCCCTGTACCGCCACCGGCGAAGCGGAAGTCAATCCGTGACTTCTCGCCACCCTCGACTTCGGAGAAGTAATACACGTCTATGTTGTCAAGGCTCTGCCCGGTTTGCTCGAGTGCGTTCCACAACGGCCCAATCAGCCACACGTCCTTGATGTAGTCGCCAAAGTTGGGTGAGTTGCGGAAGGCATCCTGCATCTCCAGCCAGGTGTCAATGACTTCCTCGCTATCGAGCGGCACGCGCACCGACAGGTCATGAAAAAGGTTGCCGCACAAAAGGCGCTGTTTCCGGGCCACGATATTGTCGTCTATGGCTTTTGACCGCCAATACCGCAAACAATCCACAACGCCTTCAAATTCGAAGCGGTGCGAGAACTTTCCGACCGTAATCTTGCCTTCGCCAGCAGCAACTCGCCGCGTTGGCGACTCATTGGCAATGTCAGTTTCGCCTTCCACTCGACCTAAGATGCCATCCACGATGGATTGCCCGAAGTAGGTCAGGCGAACCACATCGTCTTCGATCTTTTTGGCTTCCAGCTTGAGCTCGCCGTCAATCGGTAACAGCGGCGAAGCTGAAGGTACGTTGGAAATCCGGGCTTCGGCCCGTAGAGTTCCCCAACCCGTGGCGTCTAAGTCAAGATCGTAGTAAGCGGTAGTCAGTTTGCTTCCCATACCATGGTCTCCTGCAAAAGAAGCTCAGACAAGGAAAATGACGGCTGAACGAACTGATGCCAAACACTGACATCAGCCCAACAACCCGTACTCTTCATACGGGGTAAACCAATGTGCAGGGGACGCAGAAAAGGGCAGAAGCCTTGTTTTCGGACGTGGCTTCTCTCCGTCCACATCGCCGCAGCCGGGTGGGCTATCCAGCAGTGCCGTCCGGCTGCGGCGGACGGCTCCGGGGTTGAGTTTTACTCGGGTGTCAACCACCCTACTTGAGGTGTCTGTTTCTAATGTACTTCAAAGGATTGAACCAAGCCGTGACAATTCATCACGTGTGCGCCAATACGGCTCGTCTACTAGCTCGATGTGCATGTAGTCTTCCATGTACTGCGTCCGCGACACGCCGCCTTCCGTAAAGACCACAGCATCGGTCGGGCAAGTACCGGCCACAAAGCACAGGGAGCAACTAATACACCGGGTTTGGTCAATCCAGTAGGTTTCTCCACCATCCAGCACGGCTTCGACATCTCGTGGCAGAATGGCGTTGACTTTGGGTGGACATTCATCCGTACAGAAGCCACAGCCAATGCACAACTCTTCAATAATGGTGTAGATTTGTCGCTCGCGCTTCTTTTTCGGTGCAGCCGTTTTTGGACGTGACAGCCGACTGGGTGGACCTGGAATCGGCGGGGGCGCCGCCTTGGCGGCCGCTTTAGCAGGAGCTTTGGCGGCGGCGGACTTCGCAGCGGTCTTTGCAGCGGCTTTGGTAGCGGCTTTCTCAGCGGGCGCTTCGGCAGAAGCGTCTTTTGCCATCTCTGCTTTCTCTTCTGCTGCCATGGTGACCTTGCCTTTCACATCGTGAAAATAACGGAGACTTTTTTAAGTCCCGTGTTGAAAAAATGTCCACAACCGTCACCAGCGGCAATGTGAACTTTGTCACACATCTCGGACAGGTACCGGAAACCCCGGCGGATGACCAAAGAAAGGCCATCCGCCGGTTTTCACGCCCTACCGGTTCTGGAAGAAGCCATCAGCAAAGTAGAGGAAGACCAACACAAAGGTTCCAGTGTAGAAGAAAACCGTTCCCCACAGCTTTGCAGTGGCGAGGTTCGAGACCGGGAAACGCACTTCTTGAAGCGTTTTGATACCTAATCGTTTGCCCATCAGGCGCACCCAGCGGCTCTGGATGTCGCCGCCTTCGGCGCGTGATCCACGGTCCTTGAACCAGAGGGCGAAGCTGACGAACCAGATCAAGTGGCCAAGCAGCAGCATGGCCGTTAGGTGATTGTCAGTCCAAATCCATGTCGTTTCGTTCCACATGTAGAGGAACACCCCGCCTGTATGGCTGATGTTGTGCGTGAGGTAGTAGGCTTCATTCCCACGCGCCATCATGGTCGCAATCCAGCCACCGTCGAGGTACCAGGCAATTGCCGAAAGCGGCTTGATGGAAAACAGAATGCAGAACCACATCTGGTCCTGAATTGAGACACCGCACGTACCCCCTTTGACTGGGCCGATGCAGGGGAAGTCGGGCGACTGTTTCCGCCACTCAAAGTCACGGTACCAGGGGCTTTGGTAGTTGTGGAAGGCAATCCGCAACAGCGGAATGAACCCAAACAGCCAACCGCCAATCATCAACCAGAAGAAGATGGCGTCGTTGATTTCACCATCCCGGTGCTGGTTGCGCAGGTTGGAGTAGAGGACGGCAGGCGTGCTAGCCAACCGCTCATTCCATTCGAGCATATTGGCGTGGGCTTTTTCGAGCTCGGGACGGAACTTATCAAGCTCAGCCTGCGCTTTTTGCCGGGCTTCTTCGTTTGGCGCATCATCAATCTGGTTGAGTAGGCTTACGGCTTTGAGATGGGCCGCCAAGTAGGCTTCGTCGGCCTTGCGGGTGGCCTCGTAGGTCTGCCGGTTCTGGAGATACCAAATCCCCTTATCTACCCAGAACAGGGGATTCACCTTCCGAAGAAAGTGCGTCCAGCTTCCCCACTGTACTGCGTAGAGTTTGGGCTGTCCCCACTCTGGCTTGTAGTTGATTTCCTCAATGGTCGTGAAACTGTAGGTTGGCGACGAACCAATCCCTAGCTCTTCGTTGAGGATGCGGTCACCGACCTGCAGGTTACGTGCCTTGACCAGTTTCGCCGTCCCGTCCGGGTTCTTGACCCAGTCTCCACCGGCAGTGGGATCCCAGGGGTTGTTGGGACGGAACACCCGGTAGCCGATATTGCCGGCCTCGCCATCCATCTGAATAGCCCGGAAGGACCGGAATTGGTAGATACCAAAGTTGAGGTCGAGTTCTGCACCGGTGTTCCAGCAGATCATCCCGTAGCCGAAGACCACGGTCACAAAGCTGACGAACATGGTCGTCCCGACAATCTTTGTCTGGAGGTCGGGATTCTGGAACCACGTAATGAATTTCGATCGTGCCTGTTTGTAGGCCCCAGAGATGTTCAGCCCGTGCAAGTACTGTCCGCCGTGGAAAACCCCCGCAGCCACGTAGAGCAACCCGACCTGCACGTGGTTGAAGGTAATCATGTTGTGAATCATCCGGCCCGGGTTGACGATCTTCTTCCCGTAGATGATCACGTTCATGTCGTTGAGGATTAGGTACGACGGGTGATTGCGCAGGGCAAGGAAGCCGACAATGGCAAGTGCAAAGCTCACGTACCCGATTGAGGTTAGGTGGACGTGAAAAACCGCCTTGGTGTCTTCAAGGTGCGTAATGTTGATGCTTCGTGGCGGCCGGTACCACCAGTATGCCCCAAGCACCACAAAGAGCACCCCCCAGACGAAAGACATCGTGGTTTCGCCGTTGATGGTGTTCATCGGGTGCATGACCTCGTTGAGGTAGGGGTCAAACCAACCGTAAGGAAAGGGTGCTTGTTCGATAGGCATCGGCCCATTGGGTGTCATCACTTGCGCCGGCTGGAGTGGCACGGGTGGCTTGTCTAGCACAAACCACAGCACAAAACCCCAGATGAAAAACAGCAACCCGATGTAAATGGTGTGCGCCCCAAGGGCATCGGCATAGGTTCGCCGGAGAATTCGCCAGGGGGTGTTAGCAAAGCTGCCCCATGGCAACCCGACCTTGTACCAGGGTCCATCCGGCGTAAACCACTTGATCTGGCACAGGCCTTTGAGTCCTGGGACGTAGGGCAGCAGCCAGAAAATCTCACCGATGGTGGCACCCCCCCGCGCCCCGTAGTAGTGGGCAGCACCGGCGTACACAAGCCAGAGTCCTAGGCCGATATGGAAGCATCCCCAGCCAAAGAGCCGGAAGTCGGTCATCGTCAGGGGATACTGTCCAAAAAACGGGAGCTTACTGGTGCTGAACTCACCAATGAGCGGCAGCCATACCCTCTGAATCTGTTCTGTGTCATACGGGTCGTAAATCCCCAGGGCAATGAGACGTGGACGCAGGGTGAGATTGACATACCCGTCGTTCCACATCGTCATACTGGCGAAGAAGTACGTCCCAATCAGACATGCCAGCCCACCAATCAACATCATGTGCGCACCGAAGATGCGCTCCGGTGGCATCGGTAGTTCCAGTTTCTGGTACCACCGCTTCACCCCGTTGGCATAGGACGAAAAGCTAGCCATAAGCAACTCCCTCTACAGAGGACTTCTCACCAACCACATTCGCCACATGGGAGCTCTTTGTGGGTACTCCATGCGGTGTCGTCAGCAACTTGACTTACGGGGACGCCAAAGCGGGGACGGTAAAACGGTTGGAGACGCGCTAGCGCGCCTTGTACAGGTCTTCTGCCGTCGCCCGTCTATCATGGAATGAATGCGAGAGATCTATTGGTAGCGAACCCGGCAGAGGTACCTAGGGTGTGATGATTTCAACGTACTTTGACTATCAACTAAGGTCAAACATTACTTCGGTATCAGCTTTGTGGGCTGTTTTCGGTCGTGCCTGTACGGAATCAACGAGCGGATTTGATTCGGCAGCCCTCTGCGTACTGAGCTTGCAGTAGCTTCTTGCACCCTGTGCCTCGTACACCCAGGCTGTCCGGGCCAGAGGCTGAAACCCGGAATTTTCAGCAAAGCATGTCGCCAGCTCAGCGCTTAGGCCGAAGTTCGGAACAAAATTTGCGCGAATGTCAAAGCGTTGCTCCCTTCTTTCAACGCAAATCCCCCTGCGCAAATCTATGGCGTTTGGGTAGCCTGTGAGCAGTTCCTATCTGTCTGTGGGTGAAAGCAATTTCTCAGTCGGCGCAGTAGCCAGTGGTGAGTTTGACTTCTGCCGGATGGTGACTTTTTGTCGGCTATGCTAGGTTTCCATAGCCATGAGTAAGCCACAACCGATTGGTATCCTGAGCTTTCAAGGTGACTTCGCAGCTCATGCCGAATTACTCCGGCAAGCCGGCGCGGTGCCACGTTTCGTGCGTCGCCTTTCTGACCTAACCAACCTGGCAGGGCTCATCCTACCTGGGGGCGAAAGCACAACCATGTTGCGTTTTCTTCAAGCCGAACCTTGGTTTGAGGCTATACGGGAGTTTGCTGCCTCAGGGCGTCCGCTGTTTGGTACCTGCGCCGGGGCTATCCTGCTGGCGCGTGTCGTCACGCACCCAACGCAAGCCGCACTGGGACTGATAGACATCACCGTTCGGCGCAATGGCTATGGGCGGCAGGTGGACAGTTTTACCGCGACGCTATCCCTTCCCTGGCTTGGCTCAGACCCGCTTGAACTCGTCTTTATTCGTGCGCCGATTATTGAGTCGGTTGGTTTAGGCGTTGAGGTATTAGCCACGTATGGCGGTCATCCGGTATGGGTGCGCCAGGGGCAGGTCTTTGCCGCAACGTTTCACCCGGAAATGACCTCGGACCTTCGCGTTCACCGCTTTGTTTTTGGTTTGTCTTGAAAAGACAAATGGCGCGCCGGCTTAGCGCGCCAAGAAGAGTGCCGAAGGGGGGACTCGAACCCCCACGGTTGCCCATACGCCCCTCAAACGTACGTGTCTACCAATTCCACCACTTCGGCAACTGTGCTGCCCGCTCCTTAGCTTTAGGCCTTCGGTACAGACAGCAAGATAAACCGTTCTGATAGCAGAAGATGTTACCAATCGCCTTCTGGGTTGTTTTGGTAATCACCTCGGAAGGCTCACTACAAGTTTTTTGTATATCTCATTGCGTTGTCAAGGCTGCTTCACATGCTTTCTTTGAAACCTACCAAAAGAAAAGCTGGTTTTTGGAACAAGCAAACCGCCCTACTTGTTTGCGGCAGCCGGCTTGTCTGGCTGCTTCGGCTCGGCTTCAGAACTAGCACCTGTGCCGGTTTCGGACTGACTTGGGGTCTTTTGATCTGATTGACCTTGCTTTGCAGCATTCTCCTCACCGGTAGACGGCGTAGCCTTATCCGGCGTACTCTCACTCGTTGCTTCTCCGGCGCCGGTTTCTTTTTTGGCTTCCGGTTGCGTTTCTTCCTTCTGCTTTTCCTCTTTTTTGGAGGGAGGCGGCTCGTCTTTGATACCCGCAGCAGCCGAACGTGGCAAAAGGATGCCTGGGATAGAAAAGGTAAAGGCTAGGGCCATAAACAACCCACCTAAAACAAAGGTCACACGTTCCAAAGGCTTTTGCGCCCCGCGTGGACCAAAGGCAGTCTGGCTACCGCCTCCGAAAAGTGCAATATCGCCTTTGCCCGGCTGCAAGAGAACCACGCCGATGAGCAACAGGCAGACAATGACAAAAAGCACAAAGAGCACGTAAGCGTACCACGGCATGTTTTAGGCGTTTACTCCCCACGACTTTGATGTTCTCTGACTCACTATTTCCCTAGCGGATACTTTTGCCGGAACCAAAACCACACGGCATCGTGGCCATCCCTGTCTGTAGGGTCATCACTGCAGCATTACTTGTGACCGCTGGATGAGCTGGGCAAAACCATCTGGTGAGAGACTGGCACCGCCGACCAATGCGCCGTCTACGTCAGGCAGCGACGTGAAGGCTGAGATGTTATCTACCGTCACGCTCCCGCCGTACAGAATGCGGACCTCCGTTGCCGCCGAAGCGCCAAAGTGATCTGCCCACAGTGCTCGTATGTGTTGGTGCATAGCTTGTGCAACTTCTGGCGTTGCTGCCCGACCCGTGCCGATGGCCCATACCGGTTCATAGGCAAGCACTATACGGTGGGCTTCCAGTTCTGTCAACGGACCGGCAATGGCCTGAAGTTGCCGCTCTACAACTTGCAGCGCCGCTCCGGCTTCTCGCTCAGCTAGGGTTTCCCCCAGACAAACCACCGGCAAGAGCTGAGCGTCAAGGACACGCCGAACCTTGGTTGCTACAATGGCATCCGTTTCGCCGTAATAGCGACGACGCTCGGAATGCCCGACAATAACACCGTGGCAGCCCACTTCCTGAAGCATTTCGGCTGCCACCTCCCCGGTGAAGGCACCTACCGGCCCTTCGGCAGCCACGTCTTGAGCAAACACCCGAAGGAGGCTTCCCTGGACGGCAGCCACCACGGCCGACAGCGCCGTAAAAGCAGGGGCAATCCCGATTTCACTGCTCGAAATATGGGCGATTTGGGGTAAAAATGCTGTCACGTAGGCGACGGCCTCGGCGACTGTCTTATGCATTTTCCAGTTTCCAATGATGAGCGGGATACGTTGTGCCATGGCAAGTTACGTACATCCTTTCCGAGTCATACGTCGCCAGCAGAGGCGCTCGGTAAGCGCGCCTGCGAGAGGTGAAGTGCCGCCATCTGTCCCGACAAAACAACACCGGGCAACGCCGAGACTAGTGCAACGACCGGCGCGAGTTGATACCAAAAATTTTCTACCTCCCTCAACGCTAAGACGACTTCAGATGGTGCATCTCGGAACACTGGGATTGTGTTGATGTTTGTGGGCATTGTGTTGATGTTTGTGGGCATTGATAGCTTGCTTCTCTGTGGGATTTGGCAACAATGACAGCTTGAGAAAGGAAGGGACCCCGATGTTTCGCTATATTCTCTGGCTTCTGACAACTGCCATATGGATTGTCACTTTAGCGGATGTGTTGCGCAACGGTGCTACGCTTGGGCGCAAGATTGTCTCCGTTTTTCTTATCATTGCCTTCCCAGTGCTTGGTCCACTGGTGTATCTCTTTTTCCTCCGAGACTGGGTCCGGGGGCGATCTTCTTGAAGAGATGTCTTCGCCGAACTGAGTACGGTGGTTTCAGCCAACCTAAATTGTCCCTCGCCGGTTCTTCCAGCACTGGGCGCTTTGCCGGACTTGAGGCAATAAGTAGCTTGCCCAGCATTGGTTTTTGGCTATAATTGCCTACTGCTTTAGCTCCTTCGCAACCCTGCGCAGTTCAAAACAGAGGTCAGGTGCAATGATACGTTGTCCTCAGTGCGGTACGGACAATCTTGACGGCTCTGAGTACTGCGACGAGTGCGGTTACCGTCTTTCTGGCCTACGCAGTGTACCGATGCCAGGCGTGCCTTCTTCCGGGGCGCTCCCCTCTATGGCACCACCTGCCGCAGTTTCTCCCCAGCATCAGGCCCCTCACACAGCAACACCTTCTGCCGGTGGGTCTAGCCATGTAGCAACGCCCTCGGATTGGGGGCGGTCAGAATTCCCACTGCCGCCACCCTCTCATGCCCCTTCGATTGCAGTGACACCTCCACTCACGCCGGCACATCCTAGTATGCCGCTGGCTGGAGATGTCTTTGCCGTGTCTCCTCCTCCAGCACCAGCCGGAACAAGCTTACCTCCGCCAGCGTCCGTGCCGGCAGTTTCGTCTGCTCCACCGTTACCTCCGCCACCACCGGCGACGTCACTTTCATCGGTGGCAATCCCACCGGCAGGTCCAGCATCTCCCTCTGCAGGTGTTGGTTCACCTGACACACCGCAGGCACCGAAAGCCAGTTCGTCACCGGCAACACCGCCTGCCCCATCAACTTCTCCGCCGCTTGTGCCGCGCGCCAAGTTAGTCATCCAACGCGGCGGAACGATTGGCAAAGAGTTCCTACTTACGGAAACTGAATCGAACATTGGTCGCTGGGACGCAGATGGGGGCATCTTCCCTGACATCGATCTCGACCAAGACGATCCAGAAGCAAAGGTTTCGCGCCGCCATGCCCGCATTGTCTATCAGGATGGACACTACCTTCTCGAAGACTTGGGCAGCACCAATGGGACCTTTGTCAATCGTGGGCGGCGCCTTTTGCCTGGCAATCGCTACCTACTCAATGACGGCGATGAAATCATCGTTGGAAAGACCTTTTTGAAGTTTCAGTATATTCGCTGACTTTTTGCTTACATTCCCAAGAGGGGGGCGATTTGCCCACAGGCACGACAGCCCATGGTGAACCAAAAACAACTTGCGCCAGAGACCATCCTCGAAGGACGCTATCGCATCGTCAAACGCATCGGCGGTGGTGGCATGGGCAGCGTTTATCTAGCCTACGACCAGAAGTTCGGTCCTGCTAACGATAAAACGCGCCGGGCAGTAAAGGAAATGTTTGACATGTTCACCGACCCTGCCCAGCGCCAGAAAGCCATTGAAGATTTCCAGCGTGAAGGACAACTGCTGGCGAGTTTGGAACACCCTTCGATCCCGACTGTTTATGACTACTTTATCAACGACGGTAAATACTACCTGGTGATGAAGTACATCCCAGGGGGGGACTTAGCCACTAAGCTCAAGGAAAGTGAAACAGGTTACATAGACGAACGTACTGTGACGGAGTGGGCCATCCAGATATGCGATGTGCTGGACTATCTCCATAGTCAAGACCCACCCGTTATTTACCGCGATCTCAAGCCGGCCAACTTGATGCTTGATGACACGCGAAACCCACCGCGTGTGATGTTGATTGACTTTGGCATAGCCCGTTTCGTCGCGCCTACTCAAAAAGGGGTCACGGCAATTGGGACAATGGGGTATGCCCCCCCAGAACTGTACTCCGGCAAGGTCGAACCGCGATCTGACCTCTACTCTCTTGGTGCGACGATGTTTCACCTGCTCACCGGTGTAGACCCCCAGAGCAATCCCCTGCTCATTTTTGACTTCGATAAAAACCCTCGCCCCCGCGCCATCAATCCTAAGCTGACTGAGGAAATCGAAAAAATCATTATCCAGGCTGTGGCAAACAAAGTTGAGCAGCGCCCGGCTTCTGCGGCCGAAATGAAGCGCATGCTCGAAGAGCATCTGCGGCGGCTTGACAACCCTTCTCTGCCGGCCCAGGGTTCCCAAGTTTTTTGCAGCGCGTGTGGTGCCAGTATTGCTCCCGATGATGCCTTTTGCCCCTACTGTGGGGCCGCCCAACTCCTATCCAGCCAAAAAGCCGCTCGCAATCGCCAAGCCGCATGTCTTCAGGTACTCGATGTCTACGGAAAACCCAAGGCAACCTACGAACTTATCAAAGACGTCGTCCTGCTAGGGCGCACTGACCCGCATACGGGCAATTTCCCTGAAATTGACCTGACGCCCCACGACAACGAAACCAAAGTTTCACGGCGGCATGCCCGGTTATTTCGGAAAGGCGAACAGTTTTTCATTGAGGATTTGTCAAGCGTCAACGGCACCTTTCTCAACGGCAACATCCGGCTGATTCCCAAAACGCCCCACCTGCTCCGAGATGGAGACGTGCTCAAGCTTGGTGAAACGCACCTGCGCTTCACCGTGCGCTGACACAGTTCTCTACCTCTTGGAAAGTGTAGGAGTGCCCAGCAGGCTGCATGACGTCACGCAAGCTACCCCTGGCGATTCATGTCTGCCCACCTTCGGGGGCCTCCTTTGAGGTACCTCTCAAAGGTGTCCGGCTAACAATTGGGCGCTCTGCGCGCAATGACATCTGCCTCAACGACCCTTTTGTCTCGCGGCTTCATGCCGAAATCCGGCGTGATGGGGAGCGCTTTGTGCTCTATGACAGCGGCAGTGCTAACGGCACTTACCACAATGGGCAGCGTATTGAATCGAGCGTGCCACTTCAGCTCGGTGACGTCATCCGCATCGGGACAACTGAGCTGCGCGTGGCAGACATCACCAGTACAGCATCTGGCGCTTACAAAACCCCGCCGACCTTTCACTTTCCTCAAAGCAACCAGCCTCAGAGCAGCCAGATAGCGCCAACGGAACGGTTTATCTTACTCAAGGCTGATGTTTTGTGTTTCTCTCCGGCCGGCGGCTCGACCGCCACCCCACCTGTTGCAGCTCCCACACTCCCTCAGCCGAGGAGGCTAAAGCCACCCTGGTTGCCGCTCTTTAGCAAAGTTGTCGAAACCCTTTCGATGGACCAACCCCTAGAGGAAACCTTGGACATCATTCTTGGGCTAGCCTTTGAAGCAGTTGCTCCAGAGCGAGCTTACCTCTTACTTAGGGATACACAGGGGCACCTCCAGGTCCAAGCCCATCGTGCCACTCCACAGGCAACCCATCTTGAAGTTGCTCTCCCCTGGTGCCTCTGTACTCACGTACTCCAGGATGGAAACCCCTTGCTTGTTAGCCAGTTGGAGGGACTGAATGTCAACCCCCCTCTGACGGGCTCACTGATTGCGGCACCACTGGTTGTCGGGCGCGAAGTTCTCGGCATGCTGTACATGGATAGTTGCCTCGACCCGGCTTGCTTTGACCAAAATGATCTTGACCTTTTGACCACCATTGCCCGTGTGGCTGCCATCAAGATTGAAAACACTCGCTTGCTCGAGGTTCGTCTTGAAGCACGCCGTCTGGAAGAAGAGCTACAAGTAGCCAGAGAGATTCAGCTTGGTTTGCATCCGACTCGTCCCCCCCAACTGAGCGGCTGGGATATTGCCGGGCTGAGTTTTCCCTGCCGTGAAATTGGTGGGGATTACTATGACTTCATTCCCCGTAGTGACGGCAAGCTTATCATTGCTGTAGGAGATGTGGCAGGCAAAGGCATGGGGGCAGCGCTAATGATGTCAAGCGTTCATGCTGCCCTGCGCGTTCAAGCTCAGACGGCGCGGACGCTGGCCGACATCGTTGCCGCAGTCAATGACTACTTGGTTGAAAGCTCTCCCGAAAACAAATTTCTTACGCTGTTTTGTGTTGAACTCGATCCAGCAACCGGCGTTCTTCGTTACGCTAGTGCCGGTCATGAGCCGGCCCTGCTCGTGCGCGCAGATGGCACTTATCTCAAGCTCTCTGCCCAGGGTATCCCCGCAGGGATTATGCCGGGATTTGCGCCGACGATTCATGAGACCTGCCTTGCCCCCGGCGATGTGCTCGCTATCTACACCGATGGACTGACTGAAAGTCGCAATGAGCAAGGCGAGACGCTGGGTATCGAGCGACTGGCGCAAACCATTCTTACCTATCGAAACCTTAGTGCCTCGCGTCTGCGTGACCGTGTGGACGAAGCAGTGAGCTGCTTTGTTGGACGCGCTCCGGCCGCTGATGATCTGACGTTGGTGCTGATCCGTCGCCTTCGGGCCTGAGCCAGGCTTGTTTTGCTGACCGAGCTGGCGTCGCCGCCCTAGGGACGGTAGGCCGGCAGAGACTCCGTCCGAAAGAAGTCCTGAAGCAGTTCAGCGCATTCATCTGGACACTCTAATGTTGGCAAATGCCCGGCCTCACGCACCGTTGCCATTTGCCCCCGCTGGATACAGTCAAACATGTCCCGATGGGTCGTAGCTGACAACACATCATCCAGTGCCCCCCGTACAAGCAAAACTGGAAGGGGAACCTGACGCAGAGCTTCCCAGAACCGAAGGCGAACAACGACATCCCGGACTGATTGCGCCAGGCCGTAGGCCGCCCTAGGATCAGTCGTCGCGAAGTCTTCGTAAAGCTGGGTCCGGTACGGCTCTGGAACTCGTCGGTAGCGCCACAGCAACAACTGACGTATGTAGGGCAAGGTTGCAGCTTCTTGGAGGAGTACCCGCACTTGAGTCCACAGTAAGTCGACCTCTACCTCACGGTCTTGTCCTGACGGTGGGGGCGGGCATTCTGTGCCGATTAGGGTCAGTGAAGAAAAGTTTTGTGGGCGCTCGCGCGCTGCCAGCACGCTCACAACGGCTCCCGTGCCCTGTCCTACCAGGTGGGCATCCCACCCATTGACATACCGTAGCACGGCGTGGAGGTCTGCCACAGCATCCTCAACTTCAAAGGTTGTGCCAAGCGCCGTCGCTAGTGAGCGGCCAGTGCCACGCGGGTCATACAGAACACAGCGGTACAAACGAGATAAACGCTTGACCAGTGGCTGCCACATTTGACACGTTGCAGCCCAGCCATTGACGAAAATGATAGGCAGGCCTTTTTCACCTACAACCTGTACGTAAAGTCTAACTCCGTTGGTGTCGAGAAAGGGCATTGTGGCTGTCGTTTTGTCGGAGGGCTACCATCTTTGTTGTTTTAGGTAGAAACCACCATGGTGGCACGAAAATTTGAGATTCGGGTTCCAGCGTCAACGGCTAACCTAGGGCCGGGCTTTGACACAATGGGACTCGCTCTGGGGATTTACCTGCGCGTCCGGGGACAAGTCCGCGCTGCCGGCCAAGGGTGGCGCCTTTCGGTTGATGGGCAATATACCGATGGCATTCCTCTTGACCCCGCGGAAAACCTCATCTGCCGCGTGGCGCGCCATACGGCCGCCAGTGCGTATGTCAATTTACCGCCCCTGGACCTACATATCAGCAACGACATTCCAGTTGGCAGTGGTCTCGGCAGCAGCGCTGCTGCCATCATTGCCGGTGTGTCGCTTGTCGAAGCGGTGACAGGGATGGAATTTTCACAAACCGAGCTGTTGCGACACGCTATGGTGTTTGAGGATTACACTGACAACCTTGCCCCAGCCCGCTACGGTGGATGGATTACTTCCTGTGGACGCGCCCACGGCACGCCAATTCTTTTTCATCGTACCTTCCCCAGCGACATCCAACTGATCATTGTCACGCCGGACTTTGCCCTTCCGACCGAGCAAATGCGGGCCATTCTACCGGCTTCCATTCCCCGTGCTGAAGCTGTTTTTCAAATGCAACACGTTATGATGTTCGTGGGTGCACTTGAGCACCATCGCTATGAGTTGCTTCGGGAAGCTATGCGCGACCACCTGCATCAGCCCTACCGGGCACCTTTCGTTCCTGGGCTGGCTGAGATTCTCGAACTTGAGCAGGAAGGGCTTTGGGCGACAGCGCTTAGTGGGGCTGGGCCGTCTGCCCTAGCTTTGGCCTCACACAACGTAGAACGCATTGCCGCTGCAATGCAGGAGTGCTTCGCAGCTTACGGCCATCAGTCAGTAGTCTATTATCCCCGCATTGATACCACGGGACGCACAATCCGCTACCTGCCCCCAGAGGAAGACCTGCGCCTTGCTCCTTCCTCTAGGACGGTCAGTGCACATTAGGATAAATGTGCTAGTGCCTCCTGAGCTTGGATGCGCCAAAAGGAATCAGTATCTTTTTCGGTTATTTTCAAAATGCTTTCATAGCTGCGGCGCGCATCGGTCTTATTTCCCATCGCCAATTGGATGCGTGCCATATTCCACAAGACACCGACCTCCAGGGCACGGTCTGACAACTGGTTAAGTGCATCAAGCGCCTCACGCTGAAGTTGCAAGGCTTTCTTTAGTTCTCCGGCTTCGGCATAGACCATTCCCATCCAACTCAGCAGGGCAATTTGCAAGCGCGCGGACTGAGCTGCGCGTCGGACGCCACGCGCGGTTTCTAACGCTCGCTGTGCCCGTTCCTGCCGACCGATTGTAGGAGCACAACGTTCTAGCCAAACGGCGTTTTCAATCAACCCGCGGGCGCTATCTTCAAGGCCGGCGTAAGCATCGAAGCCAAGCTCAAAAGCCTGGTAGGCTGCTTCCGTCTCCCCCAGTCGGAAAAACAGGCGGCCGGTCATTGTGACCAGCATGGCGTCCAGTTCCCGGTCTACGAGGGAACGACTGCTCAGGTTGGTGCGGGACACAGCTTGCCGGAAAAACTCCAGGCCAGCAGCAGCCGCGCGCCGTGTTACCTCGGTTGGTCCGCCCTCTGAGGCGTCTACGTAGGCAAGGCTGACTTCAGAAAGCAAAACCGCCCGCTGATTGCCCCCATTTTGTCCAAGATCACGGGCTTGCAGGAATGCCTCTCGGGCTTTGGTCGTTTGCCCTAAGTCAAGGAAAGCAGCACCCAGCAGGTACAAAGCTGCGGCTTCCCGTCCGGTGTATTCCACCTCAGCAAAGATGGTTGCCGCCCAAGCAAACCGCGTGAGTGCCAGCCTGGAATCGTCTGGGTTGGCTAGAAAGAAATAGCCAAGGCCTTCCCGGAAGAAGCGTTCTGCCTCAATGGCGCGGGAGGCTGGGCTGAGCGCGCCAAGGCGAGCCGGTATAGGAGGCAGTCCACTCAGAAGCTGTTCGAGCCTACCTGGCGTAGCTGCTACCGGGGTCAGTCGGCGGGCAATCACAAGCCGCCCCAGTTCAGACCAAGTTGCTTGAAGCTGATGACGGTTCAGGACAACGTCCAAAACCACGTTCCAGGGCTCTTCTTTGACAACCACCGTCTCGGCCACCCGCCGCCACTGATTTGCATCTGGAAATTCAAAACGGATGCCTGCTTTGGCCAAAATCCCCTGTATCGCATCTGGAAGCGAACAACTTCGGCAGTCAAAGCTGATTCGCGCGCCGACATAGCCAGGATCACCGTAACGCAAATTCGGTTTAGAGGCAGCAGTAGGATTGGCAGCAGATTGGGCCAGTGAAAATGTTGTCAGCAATGAGAACCAAAGAAACAGAAAACGTAGAAAAGTGGTCTGCGAACTCATGTTGCTAAGTGGCATCTCTGTTTTTGTCCTGCGAGAAAAGCCCTAAAAGCCTATGAGAAAAGATACAACAGAAGGGCCCCGAGCAAGACCACAACGGCTGCTATCACCCAGCGCAGCCAAAGCATGCTGTCCTGTGGCGGCTGTCCGTAGGTAGCCAGACTGCTGCCAACCCAAACTGCACCGGTCGCCGGTGGAGAGCTTGAAGCAGAGGATGACGAAAATGGAGAGGTGGTAGACGTTGGATGCGGTTCAGCCGTCTGCTGCCCAGATACCTTTGACGGCGTTGCTACAGTTCGCTGTGCACCGTTAGAAGGTGGGAGGGAAGCATCCAGAATTTTCTCAACAAGCGGCGAGACTGGATCGAAGGAAGGGCTGACCAGTCGTGCTACCCGCGCAAGCTCGTTGGCGAATTCGTGGGCGCTGGCCGGACGGTCGGCTTTGGACTTTGCCAATGCGCGCATAACAAGCTCATCCAGAGCTTTTGGAATTTCAGGATTGAATTTGCGCAAGCTGGGCGGGGGTTCATTCGCATGGAGTAGCGCTACAGCCACCGGCGTCATTGCCGTGAAGGGCACTTGCCCGGTTAGCATCTCAAACAACACAATGCCCAACGAGTAGATGTCCGAGCGGGCGTCAAGCTCCTGCCCAGTACACTGCTCTGGTGACAGATAGTGAGGCGAACCTATGATCATCCCCTGACGGGTCAGAGGCGGCCCCCCTTTTGAGGTGTCTGTCACGATCTTGGCAATGCCAAAGTCAATCACTTTGGCAAAGTAAGAGCCATCAGGCTGAGCGGAGAGAAAAATGTTTTCTGGTTTGATGTCACGGTGAATTACGCCACTGCGGTGGGCTGCTTCCAAGGCCTCGCATACCTGACGGGCAATGGAAATCGCTGTTGCATACGGAAGCTTTTTTTCACGTTCAAGAACTTTGCGCAGGGATTCACCTTCGAACAGTTCCATGACAATGTAGTTGACCTGGTCTTCGGTGATCCCAAAGTCAGTGACAGCAATCGCGTTTGGGTGGCGAATCCGCGCCATCGCCTGTGCTTCGCGCTGGAAGCGAGCGACCGAAGTTGCATCAGAAACCAGCGATGGATGGAGCACCTTGATGGCTAGTTGCGTATCCATCAGCAGGTGGCGTCCCCGATAGACTGCCCCCATGCCGCCCTCACCAATTTTGGCTTCGATGTAGTATTTTCCATCCAGGGTCTTGCCGATAAACGGGTCCTGTCCAATGGCTTCCAGTGCGCCGCCATCAAACGGACAAAACCGCATCTGATCCTGGAATTCCCTGCCACAGGTAACACAGCGCTTCATGGCCGTTGTACGTGGAAAGTGATAAGGAGGGCAACCGGATGGACGTTGCAAAAAACATTAACCATTGCTGCACGGGGCGTGCCAAACTCTACAGAAGCCGTCTTTTGATTGTCAAACAGACTGTTGATGATAGCACCTGCCCGCACCTTGGGAAGCGGTGACCTCACCATACCGAATGTGGCAGTGGATTCGGCAAGCCTGGGAACGCAGTGAACAAGCGCTTGACCTGCTTGCGCAACTTCACCGGGAGAATACCTTGGCGCGCCTTGCGGCCGGGGAAATTCGTGTGGATGAAACCCATCTCAACAAGGCGCTAGCGGCAACGCCCCTGCGAGGTGTGCGTGAGGTTAGCCTTCAAACGCAGGAGGGCAGCTTTACCATTTCGGCCCGCAGCGAACGGTTTTTCCTGGCCCAGGTGAGGCTTCCACTTCGCATCGAGCAAGTTGTCTTTACGCGCTACCGTCGCCGTATTTATCTCGTACCGGCAGGACCCGTCGCCATCCATGGCACGCGCCTCTGGCAACAAGCCGCCGCCCACGTCCTAACCCTCTTATTCCACCACGTCCTTGGCGAAGCGCGTGCTCTGCGCGAAGCTAGCGACCCTTCGGCCGGCCTGCACTTCGACGGGCGTGGCCTTGAAGTCAATCTCAACCAAATCCCAGACATGCGGGCACTGCTCAATCTAGAATACACCTTGGCTGGACGCCGCCTGCGCCCACTCCACTTTGTCACTGTTGACTCGATTACTCCAGTTCCAGGGCACTTTATCGTCCGCACTTCCGTAAACTGGGGCGAGCTGGTAGCAGCGCTTCGTCATCCAACCTAAAACGCCAAGACCAGTGTGGCGCATAACCCATGCTCACCGACACCATCACCAGTCGCAACAATCCCCTCATCAAACGTTTTCTTGCGGCCCGCGAAGGACGCCACCGGCACGTCATCTTTATTGAAGGCGTGCGCCTGGTGGAAGAAGCCTTGCGCAGCAAGATTGTCTTTGAAGCAGTAGCCTACACTCCGCGGCTGTACGAGACGCCACGGGGTGCACAACTCCTTGCGGCTTTACAAAGCCAACCTTGCCGTGGGGCAAGGTTGACGGAAGCTCTCATGGCCTACATCAGTGATGTGGAAACCGCGCCTGGCGTCATTGTTCTCGGGCAGCGTCCAAGCTCAACCCTTCCAGACCTTACCCACCATCCTGCACCGTTGTTTGTGTTAGCAGATGGCATTCAATCACCTGGAAACCTTGGGGCATTGATTCGTACAGCCGAAGCAGCCGGTGCAACAGGTATTTTGGTCACCGTGGGGACAGTGGATCCTTTTCAGCCCAAGGCGCTTCGAGCAGCAGCCGGTTCAGCCTTTCGCCTGCCCATTATTGCCGGCTCATCAGTAGCCGATGAACTGCAGAAACTTTACCGGCAAGGCGTTCGTCTTGTCACGGCTGATATTCACGGTGACACCCCTTATGAAGCTTTCGACTGGCGCCAGCCAGTGCTACTTTGGCTTGGTTCAGAAGGTCACGGGCTGCGTTCCCTAACCGACGATTTCAAACACCGACTCGCAGCCCGCCTAGTTATCCCGATGGAAGGCCAGGTTGAATCCCTCAACGTTGCAGTTGCCGGTGCCATTCTGCTTTACGAAGCCCGGCGACAGCGCCGACAGTCTTCGGCCGACCAACTGACGGGAGAAACAAGCCATGGACCGTAAGCTCATTGTCAACGCCGACGACTTCGGTATGTGTGTTGGGGTCAACGCCGGTGTTCTTCGTGCCCACCAAAGCGGCATCGTGACGAGTACCACCATTATGGCCAACGGACTGGCCTTTGACGATGCCGTGGCCCGTCTCCGCGACGCCCCACGGCTGGGTGTGGGAATCCATCTTGTTCTTATGGGTGGAAAACCCGTTGCCCCGCCTGCCGACGTGCGCAGTTTACTTGGACCAGACGGCACCTTCCCCAACGATTTTGGTGTGTTTGTACGTCGCCTTCTGCGCCGGGAACTGCGACCGGCAGAGATGGAAGTCGAGTTCCGCGCCCAAGTGGACAAAGTCCTGGCTGCCGGCATCCGCCCAACCCACCTAGACAGCCACAAGCACGCACACGCCCATCCCCAAGTATTAGAAGTGCTGATCCGGGTCGCCGAAAACTATGATATTCGATGGCTGCGGTGCCCACATGAGCATCCGCAGTTTGTTTCGCTAGCCGGGTTGCGGCCTGGTGAAATCCTCACCTTTGTCAAGCAAAAGGCTAGCGCCTTAGCACTAGTCCGTTATGCGGCCGACTTTCAGGCGCGATTACGTACTGCTAATGTTAGCGCGCCAGATGCCTTTTTCGGCTTTGCGCACACTGGATTGCTCAATCCTGCGCTCATCTGCTGTATCATTCGCCTTTTACCCATCGGGATAAGTGAGCTAATGTGCCACCCTTCTGAGCTCGATGACACTCTGCGTCACTATCCAACCCGGCTCAAAACAGAGCGCCTCCGGGAACTGGCAGCGCTAACCGATCCACAGGTTCAGGCTGAAATTCTCCACCAAAACATTCAGCTTGTGAGTTTTGCTGATCTTGACCACCGTGAAGCAGCTTGCCCCTATGCACGACGAGCCTGATTTACTTGCCCCGCTGCCGGAAATTTCGGTCGTCATCCCAGTGCACAATGAAGAAGGCAGCATCGAAAAGCTCTACGAGCGTTTGTGTGCTGTCTTGGAAGCTCACTACCCGTCGTTTGAAATCATTTTCGTAGACGACGCCAGTCAAGACCGAACCTACCAACTTTTGACCGCTATTGCCGCCAATGACGCCCGCGTAACCATCATCCGGCTCAAGCGTAACTTCGGACAAACGCCAGCCTTGGCAGCTGGCTTTGATTACGCACGGGGTGACATCATCGTGTCCATGGACGGCGATTTACAGCACGACCCCAGCGATTTGCCAGCCCTGGTTGAACCCATTTATGCCGGCTACGACCTAGCCAGTGGGTGGCGGCACAAACGGGTTGATAACCTTGTGCTGCGACGTATTCCCTCGCGAATAGCCAACTGGTTGATGGCCAAGCTTTCGGGTGTCGAGTTGCACGATTTTGGGACGACCTTCAAAGCCTACCGGCGTGACACCATCAAGCGTATCCGACTGTATGGCGAACTCCACCGGTTTATTCCGGCTCTTGCAAGCTGGAATGGTGCGCGCATCATTGAAGTCCCCATCAAAAATGTCAACCGCGAAGAAGGGCAATCGCACTACGGTATCTCACGGACATTTCGGGTGCTGTTTGATCTGGTCACCGTACGTTTTCTGCTCAAGTACGTCACCCGTCCTCTTCACTTCTTCGGTATGCCCGGCCTGCTTAGCCTTTTTGTCGGCCTAGCCATCTGGGTGGTGCTCACTGCCAAGAAGCTCTGGCTAGGAGGTGATGTTTTTACTGCGCATGCTCCCTGGATGATGATGGGCACTTTGCTGATTCTAGCCGGTATCCAGCTTTTTTCGACGGGCCTGGTCGCCGAACTGCTGGCGCGCACCTATTTTGAGTCCCAGGGACAACCGATTTACACCATTGAAAAGATTGTGAACTATCCCTCGGCGCGTCCACCGACGGCGGCCCCGGCACGGCATGCATGACCTTCCAAACGTAAATCACGCCAAAGGCGCCATCGCACGACAGCTTTGGCGGTTGCTAACGACTACCT